>Ga0194131_10011232_pt1 | contig 10757 bp, 6 predicted proteins | sample TA2KigO120mmetaG_FD_148631 | JGI IMG/M metagenome (GOLD analysis project Ga0194131, IMG submission 148631) | Freshwater microbial communities from Lake Tanganyika, Tanzania - TA2015053 Kigoma Offshore 120m | ecosystem: Environmental > Aquatic > Freshwater > Lake | place: Tanzania: Lake... | reverse complement strand
GACGGTGCGCCAGCTGGTCGCGGCGGAGCTGCTGGCGCGCGGCTGCACCGATCGCCTCGCCGGGGAACAGGGACTCGGCCTGCCGGCGGCGGAAGTCGAGGCGATCGCGTTCCAGCGCGGGATGGCGCTCGAGCCGGCGCCGCTGCGCCTCGGCGGCGAGCTGCTGCGCCGCTTCGCGCTGGCGCGGCTGCTCGAACCGGTGGTCGCGCAGGCCCACCTGAACGGCGACCTGCACGTCGACGGACTGGCGGCACCGGGCCAGGCGCTGGCGGCGACGCTCGACCTGTCGCAGGTCCGTCGCGCCAGCTGGCCGGGTGCGCTGGCCGGCCTGCTGCACCTGGTCCACGGCCTCGAGGCGGCGCTGCACGGACCGCTCGAGCTCTGGCACGTCGAGCGCGCGCTGGCGCCTGCCTTCGCCGACGATGCCCGCGCGGGCGATGCGGCGCGCACGCTGCTGCTGGCGCTGGCGGATGCTCCGAGCCCGCGCAGCCATGCGGAGCCGCCGCGACGGGTGCTCGGCGTCGGTGCCGACCTGCCGACCGACGTGGCCGAGAGCCTGTTTCGCCGCGGTGGGGCGCCGGCGGCGGTGCGGGAGCGGCTGCACGCCTTCGTCGTCGAACTGCTCGAGCAGGCGGTCGCGGCGGCACCGCACCTGCGCGTTCCGCGCGTGCGCGTGCTGGTCGACCCGGGCGACGAGGAACGGGAGCTGCTCCAGCTGGCGGCGCCGCTGCAGCCGGCGCTGGCGCTCGGCGCGGCCGACGTCGCCCATTCGGCGCAGTCCGGCTCGACCGTGCGCGTGGTCGGCGCGCGGGTGGCGCTGAACATCGCGCGGCTCGGGCTCGCCGCCGGTCGGCGGCGCGAGTCGGCGCTGCTCGACGCGCTGCCGGAGCTGGTCGAGCGCGGGCTGTCGGCCGGTGCCAATCAGCTGCGCGTGCTGTTGCAGCGCGACGAGCAGGGCGTCGGCTTCCTGCGGCGTCTGCGCGAGCTGCTGCGCGAGATCGCGCGCGACCTGCCGCTCGAGTTGCCGGGCAGCCACGCCTACGCGCTGGTGCTGGTCCCGGTCGGCATCGACGCCGCCATCCGCGCCGTCACCGAGCGCGACCCCGACGAGTGCCAGGACGCGGCGCGACTGCGCACGGAGCTGCTGGCGCGGCTCGCGGCGGCGCTCCCGGCGAATGCCGCCGCCGGCACCCGCTTCGAGCTGCGCGAGGCGGCGTTCCCCGAGGCCGAGCAGCGCTTCGGCCGCGCCGACTTCCTCCGCTTCCCGCGCGGACGCGACGTGCTCGGCCTCGCCCATGACGGTGCCGCGTTCCGGTATGCCTTCGATCCGCTGCCGCACGGCCAGGCGATGGCCGCGGCAGTCGCCGGCCCCTCCGTTCGCGTTCCGCGACCGACCCCGCACCCCGCCGCGCGCACGGGTTCCGCGCGACCGGGCGCCGGGGCGCCGCACAGCTGAAGCCACCGATGAAACTCACCAAAGTCGAGATGTACGGGTTCAAGAGCTTCGCGCAGCGGACGGAATTCCAGATCGGCGACGGCATCACCGCGGTGGTCGGTCCGAACGGCTGCGGCAAGAGCAACCTCGTCGACGCCATCCAGTGGGCGCTCGGCGAGACGCGCCCGACGCGGCTGCGCAGCTCCGGCATGGCCGACGTCGTCTATCGCGGCGACTCGGCCTCGGTCGACGGCGCCGAGGTGTCGCTGACGTTCGACAACGCCGACCAGCGCCTGCCGTGCCCGACGGCCGAGGTCCGCGTCACCCGCAAGCTGTCGAAGGACGGCGACGGCGAGTACCGCATCAACGACGCGCCGGCGAAGCTGAAGGAGATCAAGGACCTCTTCCTCGACACCGGGCTCGGCGTCGGCGGCTACTCGTTCATGGCGCAGGGGCAGATCGACGCCATCCTGCGCGCCAGCCCGGCCGAGCGGCGGGTGCTGCTCGAAGAGGCGGCCGGCACCAGCCGCTACCGCGTGCGGCGCAAGGAGGCGGTGCGCCGGCTCGACCGCACCGACCAGGACCTGGCGCGCGCCAACGACCTGCTGGTCGAGCTCGAGCGGCAGGTGCGCTCGCTCAAGGTGCAGGCCGGCCGCGCGCGCACCTGGGTCGAGAAGCGCGACCGGCTGCGCTGCGTGCTGGCGGTGCTGCTGGCGCGGCGGCGGCGCGAACTGAACGCGATCCTCGCCGAGATCGAGGCGCGCAAGGCGGCGGCGCTCGCCGCACTCGATTCGGGGCGGGCGGAGCTCGGCCTGGCCGAGGCGGCGCACTCGACCCGCGAGGACGAGCAGGCGGCGCTGTCGGCGGCGATCTCCGACCTGCGCACGACGCTGGCCGACCGCCGCGCCCGCAGCGAGCATCTGGCGGCGCGGATGGCCGAGCTCGGCGAGCGGTCCGGCGCCAACGCGCTCGAGCGCGAGGAGGGCGGCGCGCGCCGCAGCGAGCTCCACGACCAGATCGAGGAGCTCGATCGCGCGGCGCGCGATGCCGAGGCGCGCGTCGCCGAGGTGATGGAGCAGGAGCACGACCGGCGCGAGGAGAAGGTGCTGGCGCAACGGCGCGTGCAGGAGCTGCTGCGGCAGGCGCAGGAGCTCGAGCGCGAGCTGATCGAGCTCGAGCGCGACGAGCTCGACTTGGTCGAATCGGAGCAGCGCGCCCGCAGCGCGCTGGCCGACGTCGAGTCGCACTGGAAGGCGCTCTCGTCGTCGCGACGCAAGCTCGAGGAGCGCAGCGCCGAGCGGTCGCGCGCCATCGCCGACACCGCGACGACGGTGCGGGCGCTGCAACGCAAGGTCGACGGCCTCACCGGCGACCGCACTGCGCTCGAGGCCGAGCTCTCGGCCGACGACGATGTGCTGGCGCGCTTCTATTCCGAGCGCCAGGTGCTCTCCGACCGGCTGCGCCATCGCGAGGCGAAGGTCGAGGGCGAGAAGAGCAAGCTGGCCGTCGTCGAGGAGGCGATCGCCCGCCACGAAGGGGTGAGCGAGGTGGTGCGCGGACTGCTCGATCGCGCCGCCGAAGGCGATCCCGAGCTCGCCGGGATCGAGGGCATCGTCGCCGACCTGGTCACCGCGCCGACCGACACCGCGCGCGCGCTCGAGGCGGCGCTCGGGCCGCTGTCCGAGGCGCTGGTGGTCCGCGACCGCGCCACCGCCGACCGCCTGCTCAAGGTGCTGCGGCGCGAGGGACTCGAGCGCATCCGCATCCTCTCGCGCGCCGAGATCGGCGCACGTGCGTCGGAGGGCGGTTCGCCGCTGATGTGGAACGAGCTGCTGCGGCAGAGCAGCTTCGATGCGAAGGACGGCGAGTTGCTCGCCGCGCTGCTGTCGCGCTTCGACCTGCTGCCGGCCGACGTGCCGATGACGCTCTGCTCGCCGGTCGAGGGGCGGGCGCTGGTGTCGGCCGACGGCGAGGTGATGCTCTCCTCGTTCGAGAGCATCAGTCGCGGCCGCGGCGAGTTCCTCGGGCTGATCACCCGGCGCAACGAGCGCGAGCGGCTCAAGGCGGCGGTCGCGCGCGGCGAGGCCGAATGCACCGGCTGGCGCGCCGAGCTCGACCTGAAGCAGGAGGAGATCGCGCTGCGCGAGCGCGACCGCGAGGTGCGGGCGCGGCGTCGGGCGGAGGCGTCGCAGCTCGAGGGGATGGCGCAGAAGGAGCTGCAGACCGGCGCGAGCCGGCTCGAACTGCTGCGCGAGGAGCTCGGGCTCGACGCGCGCGAACTGGTCGACCTCGAGCGGCGCAGCATCGCGCTGAAGAGCGACGCGCGCGAGCTCAAGGCGCGGCGCGAGGCGCTCGAGCGGAAGCGGCTCGACGCGCGCGCAGAGCGCGCCCAGGTGGCGGAGACGCTGCACGGCGGCGCCGACGAGCGGCGCGCGGCCGAGGAGATCGCCGCGACGCTCGACGTCGAGGTGGCGAAGCTGGCGGAGCGGGCGAAGGCGGCGCACGAGGCGCGCGAGGCGGCGCGCCAGCGCGTGCGCGAGCGCCACGAGGAGCTGAAGCGCGCCGACCGCCGGCTGGTCGAGCTCGGCGAGGAGGAGGTGCGCCTGGCGGAGGCGCAGGCGCAGGCGGCCGCCGAGCGCGCGCGCGTGCAGGAGGAGATCGACACGCAGCAGCAGGAACTGGCGGCGCGCCAGGGCGAGCTCGAGCGCCACCGGGCCGCGTCGGCCGAACTGCGCCGGCGGGTGCACGATCTGCGCGGCGTCGTCGAGGCGGCCTCGCGCGACGCGCAGTCGTGCGAGCTGCGCGAGCAGGAGCAGCGCCTGCACGGCTCGATGCTGGAGCAGAAGGTGCGCGAGGAGCTCCTGATCGAGCCGGACGCGCTGGTGGCGCAGATGGAGCGCGTGGAGGAGGGCCGCGGCACCACGGTGCTGCTGCCGGCGCCGCCGCCGCTCGAGCCGGCGGCACCCGTGGACGCCGCCGCCGCCGCGGCGCCGGTGCAACAAAGCGGCGACGGCGTCGCCGCGCCCGCGCTGCCGCCGGCGGTCGCGCCCGCCCCGATCGAGGTGGTGATCGACCTCAACCTGTTCCATGAGCCGCTGCCGGTGCTGGAGACCGAGGCGGACAAGCTGCGCGGCACGCTGGCGCGGCTCGGCCCGGTCAACGTCGTCGCGATCGAGGAACTGCAGGCGGTCGAGGGCCGGTCGACCTTCCTGCAGAAGCAGAAGCAGGACCTGGGCGAGGCGAAGCTCCGGCTGCGGCAGATGATCGAGGAGATCGATCGCGAGTGCGAGACGCGCTTCTCGGCGACCTACGACGCCGTGCGCGAGCACTTCAAGGCGCTGTTCCGGCGACTGTTCGGCGGCGGTCGCGCCGATCTCACGCTGGTCGAGACCGAGGATCCGGCCGAGATGGGCGTCGAGATCATCGCCGCGCCGCCGGGCAAGGATCCGCGCTCGATCGCCATGCTGTCCGGCGGCGAGCGGACGCTGACGGCGGCGGCGCTGCTGTTCGGCCTGTTCTCGACCCGGCCATCGCCGATCTGCGTGCTGGACGAGGTCGATGCGGCGCTCGACGAAGCCAACGTCGAGCGCTTCGGCCTGATGGTGAAGGACTTCCTCGGCCGCACGCAGTTCCTGATCGTGACCCATCACAAGCGCACCATGGCCATCGCCGACACGCTCTACGGCGTGACCATGGAGGGCAACGGCATCTCGCGGCCGATCGCCATGCGCTTCGACCAGGGGCAGACGCGGTCGCATGCAGCCACCGCCTGACCCGGCGGCGTCCGCGCTCAAGTCGGCGCCGCCGGCGCCGGCGGTCGGGTCCGCGTCGGCGCGGCATCGGGCGGAGGCGGTCGCGGTGCGCGCGGTGCTGCGCCTCGTGCGCGGGTTGCCGCTGCCGGCGGCCGTGGCGCTCTCCTCCTTCCTCGGCACGCTGATGCGGTACGTGGTGCCGTCGCGGGCGCGCGTCGCCCGCGAGCAGATGGCGGCGGCGCTCGGTCGCACGCCCGACGATCCGGACGTGCGCGCATGGACGCGCCAGTCGTTCCGCCATTTCATCGACCTGGCGCTGGTGCTGCTGCGCGCGCCGGCGCGGGTCGAGCGCGACGGCCCGCAGTCGCTGGTCGCGTTCGAGGGGCGTGAGCGGCTCGATGCCGCGCTCGCGCGCGGCCGTGGCGTCATCCTGCTGACCGGCCACTTCGGCAACTGGGAGCTGTTCGGCCTGACCGCGGCGCTGTTCGGCATCCCGATGGTGGGGGTGGCGCGGCCGCTGAAGAACCGGCTGCTCGACACCGAACTGCTGCGCCTGCGCAGCCGCTTCGGGCAGCGGCTGGTGTCCAAGGAGTCGGCGGCGCTGCCATTCGCGCGCGCGCTGAAGCAGGGCGAGTGCGTCACGCTGCTGAACGACCAGCACGCCGGCAGTCGCGGCCTGCGCGTGCCGTTCTTCCACGCCGATGCGTCGACCTACACGATGGCGGCCGCCCTCGCCCGCCGCTTCGACGCGCCGATCGTCCCGTGGTTCGCGCGCGTCGACGGCCGGCTCCACGTCACCGTCTGCATGGAGGAGCCGCTCTGGTCGCGGCCCGAGCTCGACGCGGAAGAGGACGCCTACCAGCTGACCCGGCGCTTCCACCACCGACTCGAGGCGGCGATCCGGGCAGATCCCGGCCAGTACCTCTGGTTCCATCGGCGCTGGAAGCCCGGCGGGCGCGAGGCCCGGGCGGAGTGGCGCGCGCGGTATGATCCCGCGCCCGCATGACCCTTCCGCTCGACCGGTTGAAGACCTACGCGCTGTCCGAGCGCCCGAGCCTCGTCTCGAAGGAGGGGTTCGCGCGGATCGAGCCGCCGCCTCCGGGCGCCGTCGCGGCGCTGCTCGCCGCATTGCCCGACGTGCTCGGGGCGAAGGCGCTGCGCCGGCTCGCGCGAGCGCTGCTCGACGCGCGGCGCGACCGGGCGCCGGTGCTGTTCGGCATCGGGGCGCACGTGCTCAAGGTCGGCTTGTCGCCGCTGCTGGTCGACCTGATGGAGCGCGGCTTCGTGCAGGGTCTGGCGATGAACGGCGCCGGCGCCATCCACGACGTCGAGCTGGCGCTGATCGGCGCGACGTCGGAGGACGTGGCCTCCGCGCTGAAGGACGGCTCGTTCGGCATGGCGCGCGACACCGCGGAGTTCCTGAACGGCGCGGTGAAGGCCGGCTCGGCCGACGGGCTCGGCTTCGGTGCGGCAGTGGGGCGGGCGATCGACCGCGCCGCGCTCCCGCACCGCGAGCTATCGGTGCTCTGGCAGTGCTTCCGGCGCGGGATCCCCGGTACGGTGCATGTCACGCTCGGCGCCGACATCGTCCACATGCACGGCAGCGCGGACGGCGCCGCGATCGGCGCCGCGAGTCTCGCCGACTTCCGCCGCTTCGCCGAAGCGGTGGCGCAGCTCGAGCGCGGCGCGTACGTGAACGTCGGTTCGGCGGTGACGCTGCCCGAGGTGTTCCTCAAGGCGCTCGCGATCGCGCGCAACCTCGGCGCGACGGTCGAGCGCTTCACCACCGCCAACCTCGACCAGCTGCCGCACTACCGGCCGCGCATGAACGTGCTCGACCGGCCGGCCGGCGGGCAGGCGCTCGACCTGCGCGGCCACCACGAGATCCTGCTGCCGCTGCTGCGCTGGCTGCTGGTCGACCCGCCCGCGGAGTGGCGCTCCGGCGCGGAGGCGCCGCGATGACCGCCCGCCGCCCGCGCCACCCGGTCGCCGCCCCCGAACCGGTGCAGTTGGTGGAGCGGATCGCGTCGCTCCACGGCCGCCGCGTGCTGGTGGCCGGCGACCTGATCCTCGATCGCTATCTGCGCGGTGAGGTGCCGCGGATCTCGCCCGAGGCGCCGGTCCCGGTCTTCCACGTGCGCGGGGAGGAGGAGCGGCCGGGGGGTGCCGCCAACGTCGCCGCCAACGTCGCGAGCCTCGGCGGCGCGCCGCTGCTGATCGGGCTGCGCGGCGCCGACGCGGCCGGCCGGCGGCTGCTGCGCTGCATCACCGAGAGCGGCGTCCCGGCCGACGGCGTGCGCGTCGACCGCTCGCGGCCGACCATCGAGAAGACGCGCGTCCTCGCCCGCCACCAGCAGATGCTGCGGGTCGACCGCGAGGAGGCGCATCCGCTGCCGCCGCTGCTCGAGCGGCGCATCGTCGGGCAGCTCGCCGCGCTGCGCGGCAAGCTCGACGCGGTGATCCTCTCCGACTACGCGAAGGGGCTGCTGACCCGCAAGGTGGTCGAGGCGGCGTGCGCGCTGGCGGCCGAGGTCATCGTCGACCCGAAGGGCCGCGACTTCGCCCGTTACCGCGGCGCGCAGGGGCTCACGCCGAACGCCGGCGAAGCCGAGGCGGCGACCGGGATCGCCACGGCCTCGCTCGAGGGCTGCCGCGGCGCGGCGACGGCGCTGCTGCGCGACGTCGGCCTCGACTGGGTCGTGATCACGCGCGGAGCGCGCGGCATCTACTGGCGCACTCGCCACGGCGATGAGGGCGACGCCCCGACGCGGGCGCGCGGCGTCTTCGACGTGACCGGCGCCGGCGACACCGTGATCGCGGTGCTGGCGCTGGCGCGGGCCGCCGGCTTCGCGCTCGGCGATGCGGTCGAGCTCGCCAACGCGGCGGCCGGGCTGGTGGTCGAGCGGCTCGGTGCGGCCAGCGTCACGCCCGCCGAGCTGGCCGGCGCGCTGACCCATGGCTTCTCGACCGCGACCAAGGTCATGACGCTGTCGGCCGCGGCCGAACTGTCGCGGCAGCTCGCCGCGCAGGGGCGGCGCGTGGTGCTGACCAACGGCTGCTTCGACCTGCTCCACGCCGGCCACGTGCAATCGCTCGAGCACGCCCGCTCGCAGGGGGACGCGCTCTTCGTGGCGGTCAACGACGACGCGTCGGTGCGCCGCGCCAAGGGGGCCGCGCGGCCGGTCCAGTCGCTCGAGCCGCGGCTGCGCACGCTCGCGGCGCTGGCCTGCGTCGACGCGGTCTTCCCGTTCGGCGAGGACACGCCGGCCCGGGTGGTGCCGCGGATCGCGCCGGCGGTGCTGGTGAAGGGCGAGGACTGGCGCGACAAGGGCGTGGTCGGCCGCGACTGGGTCGAGGCGCACGGCGGTCGCGTCGTGCTGGCGCCGATCGTGCCGGGCCATTCGACCAGCGCGATCATCGAGCGCATCCGGAGCGGCGGGGGCGCGCCATGAGCGACCGCGACGGCGCACTCGAACTCGGCGCCATCGTCACGCGGATGCGCGGGGCGTCGATCTGCGTGGTCGGCGACCTCATCGCCGACCTCTACGTCCACACGCGGCCGGCGCGGCTGTCGCGCGAGGCGCCGGTCCTGATCGTCCACCACGAGCGCGAAGAGCTCATCCCGGGCGGCGCCGCCAACACGGCACGCAACCTCGCCGCCCTGGGCGTGAAGGTCTGGCTGGTGGCCGACGTGGGTGCCGACGCTGCCGGCGCCGCGGTCAGCGAGCAGCTCGCGGCTGCCGGCGTCGACGTCAGCGGGATCCTCCGGCGCGACGACCGCCCGACCGTGACCAAGACGCGGGTGTTGGCGGGCGACCCGCATCGGACCAAGCAGCAACTGGTGCGGATCGACAAGGAGCCGCGCCGCGCCGAGACGCGGCCGCGGGTCGCCGAGACGATCGCGCGCCTCGAGCGGGCCGAGCCGCAGGTGGCCGCCTTCCTCGTCTCCGACTACGACTACGACCTGCTGGCGCCGCCGGTCATCGACTGGCTCCGGGCGCGGGCGGCGAAGAAGCCGGTGGTGGTCGATTCGCGCCATCGGTTGCCGCGCTTCGGGGGCGTGGCGGTGATCACGCCCAACGAGGAGGAGGCGGAGGCCGCCGCCGGCCTGCGCATCGAGTCGCGCGAGGACGCGCTCGAGGCGGGGCGCCGGCTGCTGACCCAGCTCGCCGTCGGGGCCGTGCTGCTGACCCGCGGCAAGCACGGGATGATGCTGTTCGCGGCGGGCGTGCCGCCGGTCGAGTATCCGGTGGTGGGGAAGGGCGAGGTGGTCGACGTCTCCGGCGCGGGCGACACCGTGGTGGCGGCGTTCACCGCGGCGCGGCTCGCCGGCGCCGCGCTGCCGGTGGCCGCCTGGATCAGCAACGCCGCTGCGAGCGTCGTGGTGATGAAGGTCGGTGCCGCCATCTGCGTGCCCGAAGAGTTGCAGAAGGCGCTGGCGCTGGCGCCGCTCCCGGCATCCGCAATCCGCTCCGCCGAGGCATGATGGCCGACGCTTGCGCCGGGCGAACCGCAGGATGATCCTCGGTTGCGCTGGCGGAGCCTGACGGCACAGGGGGGAGGAGAACACGATGGGGCAGCTCGTCCGCGACCACGAGGAACTGGCGCGCCGGCTGCGCGGGCTTCGCGACGGCGGCAAGAAGGTGGTGTTCACCAACGGCTGCTTCGACCTGCTGCATGTCGGGCACGTGCGCTGCCTGCAGGACGCGGCGCGCCGCGGCGAGTTCCTCGTCGTCGCCCTGAACAGTGACGCCTCGATCCGCCGACTGAAGGGGCCCGAGCGGCCGCTGCAGAGCGAGGACGAGCGGGCCGAGCTGCTGTGCGCGTTGAACGGCGTCGCCTACGTCACGATCTTCGACGAGGAGACGTGCGGCCCGCTGCTGCGCCTGCTGCGACCGCAGGTCGTCGCCAAGGGCACGGACTACACTTTGGCGACGCTCCCCGAACGGGACGTCGTGGCGGAGATCGGCGCCGAGTTCATCGCCGTCGGCGATCCGAAGGACCATTCGACGATCGACCTGATCGCGCGGATCAAGGAGGGGCGCGGCGCGCCGCTGCGGAAGGGCGCCGGCAAGTCGGGCGCGCGTTCGGCGCGCAAGACGGCAACCGCGCCGAAGGTGACTCCCACCTCGAAGGCGCCGACCCCGCAGAAGGCGGCCATCGCCCCGAAGGCCACCATCGCCCCGAAGGCCACCGTCGCGCCGAAGGCCACCGTCGCGCCGAAGGCCACCGTCGCGCCGAAGGCCACCGTCGCCCCAAGAACGGCCGCGAAGCCGGCGCCGACCAAGTCGGCGCGTCCGGCGCCCAGAGGTGCCGCCGACAAGCCGCTCCCGGCCAAGTCGCCGGCCGGCAAGGCGCTGGCAGCACGCGCCGGCGCGACTAACGGCGTGAAGAGGAACGGCAAGTCCGCGTCGGAGGCGCATGCCTGACGAGCCGCCTCGCGCGCGCTGGCGCGTGGCGGGCGCACCGCTCGATCCGGCGGTGCGCACGCGCTTGCGCCTCGACGCGGTGTGGCCGTGGCCCGACGCGGCCGTCGCCTGCGGGCGCAACGTCGGCCGTGAGGTGCGCCG
>Ga0194131_10011231_pt1 | contig 10757 bp, 10 predicted proteins | sample TA2KigO120mmetaG_FD_148631 | JGI IMG/M metagenome (GOLD analysis project Ga0194131, IMG submission 148631) | Freshwater microbial communities from Lake Tanganyika, Tanzania - TA2015053 Kigoma Offshore 120m | ecosystem: Environmental > Aquatic > Freshwater > Lake | place: Tanzania: Lake... | reverse complement strand
GCGACGGGTTGTTCAATATCGGCGCCGTGCATCTGGGCGACACCGGGGTCTACCGGATCGACCTGGACGAGGCGGCTTCCGATCCGGGCGCCAGCGTCACGGTGCGCTTCGTCGATCATCCCGAATAATAAACCACTAGCCTTTTCCGCTAAACAATGGGCCGGCCACTTAGAGTGGCCGGCCCATTGTTTAGCCCGGGTTTCTGGACAGGGTGCGGCAAAAAGCACAGACTCTGAAAGTATGAGCACCGTGCCCCCCCAACCGATCGACGAGGTCTCGCGCTGGCTGCACCACTAGCAGGACGAGGCCGACGCCGCCTTTCTCTACCAACACCTGGCCGGGATCGAGTCCGATTTGCGCCGGTCAGGAACTCTACCAGCGCCTGGCCGGGGTGGAGGATCGCCACGCCGAGTTGTGGAAGCAGGTGCTGTCCGAGCGCGGCCTGGCGCACCACCCGCCTTCGGCGCGGGCGCGGCTGATGGTGTGGCTGGCCCGGCGCTTGGGCCCCTCCGTTCTTCTTCCCATGCTCTTCCGCGAAGAAGGACACGAGACCCGCAGCGACCAGGCCCTCTACCGCCGCAGCGGCGCCGACCATACCCACGAAACCGCCTACACCCTCGCCGTGGAATCGGCCCAGCACGCCCGGACCCTGGGCGAGTTTGTGGGGGCGCCGGGGGAGCCCTGGCACCACCTGGAATCCGGTAGTATCCTGCGCAACGTGGTGTACGGCTTCAACAACGGCCTGACCGCTAACTTCGGCCTGGTCGCCGGGGTGATCGGCGCAGCCGTGGACAGCCACTTCATCCTGGTCACTGGGCTGGCCGGCGTGTTGGCGGACGCCCTGTCCATGGGTTCCTCCGGGTACCTGGCGGCCAAAAGCGAGCACGAGGTCTACTCCCACGAGATCGCCATCGAGAGCGAGGAGTTGCGGCTTATGCCCGAGCTGGAGGAGGAGGAACTTTCCCTCATCTACGCGGCCAAGGGCATGGAGGAGGACGAGGCCAGGGACCTGGCGCGTCGGGTGGTGGCCGACCCGCAACTTGCCCTGCAGGAGCTGATTACCAACGAGCTACAAATCAGCCCTCCCTGCTCCTCCCCCATGCAAGAGGGATGGATCACCGGCGCGGCCACTGCCGTGGGCGCCCTGATTCCGGTGGCTCCTTTTCTTTTTCTGCAGGGTGAAACGGCCATCTGGCTGTCCTTCTCCGCCTCCATGTTGGCCCATTTTGCTGTGGGTGCGGCCCGCAGCGTCTTCACCGGGCTGTCGTTCCTGCGCAGCGGCCTGGAGATGCTGGGGGTGGGCATGGGCGTGGCGGCCCTGGGGTATGCCGTAGGCGACGTGCTGGTCCGCTGGTTGTGAGCGGAAGGAGGGTCCGCCGTGTTTGAGACCGCTGAGCTGGGGCGCGAGGTTTCGCGCCGGGAGTTCAAGGCGCAGGTGCCGAAACTGCGCACCGAACTGCTCGAACTGCAGCAGCAAATGCGTTCCGCCGGCTTTGCGGTGATCGCGGTTTTTGCGGGGGTGGACGGCGCCGGCAAGAGCGAGACGGTAAACGTCCTCAACGAGTGGATGGACCCCCGCGGCTTCTTGACCCGTGCCTTCGACCCTCCCACCCCGGAAGAACAGGAGCGCCCCATTTCTGGCGCTACTGGCTGGCCTTGCCCCCTAAGGGGCGGATCGGCCTTTATCTGCGTTCCTGGTACTCGCAGCCCCTGGTGGACCGGGTGTACGACAAGATCGACCAGGCGACCTTTGACCAGAGCCTCAACCGCGTCACCACCTTCGAGAAGGAGCTGGCCGACGATGGGACGCTGATCCTCACGTTATGGATGCATCTGGGAAAGAAGGCCCAGAAGAAACGCCTTAATGCCCTCGAAAAGGACGCGCTCACCCGCTGGCGGGTCACCAAGAGGGAGAAGCAGCACAGGAAGATGTACACTGCCTTCGAGCCGGCGGCCGACCGCCTCTTGCACAAGACCAACACCGGCGAGGCGCCCTGGCACATCGTCGAGGGCGCCGATCACAACTACCGCACTCTGAGGGTGGCCACCCTGCTGCGCGACGCCATCCGCAGGCACCTGGAGCGGCGGCTGGTGGCCGGCGGCGAGAAATCACCCGCCAGGGCGGGCGCCCGGGGCGAGGTCAAGCAATCCCCCACGGTGCTCAGCCGGCTTAAAATATCCCAGCAGGTGGCCCGGTCCCAATACGAGCTGTTGCTGGAAAAGTACCAGGGCAAGCTCCACCTGCTTACCCACCAGGCCAAGGCCCGGCAGCTATCGACCATCCTGGTTTTCGAGGGGGTGGACTCAGCCGGCAAGGGGGGCCATCCACCGGCTCACCGGGGCCATGGACGCCCGGCTCTACCAGGTCATCCCCATCGCCGCCCCAACCGACGAGGAGCGGGCCCAGCACTACCTGTGGCGCTTCTGGAGGCATCTGCCCCGCGCTGGGCGGGTCACGATCTTCGACCGCAGTTGGTACGGCCGGGTGTTGGTCGAGCGAGTCGAGGGTTTTGCCGACGGCGCGGCGTGGCGGCGGGCCTATGCCGAGATCAACGATTTCGAGGAACAACCGGTCGAACACGGCGCGGTGCTGGTGAAGTACTGGGCCCACATCACCAAGGAAGAACAATTGCGGCGCTTCGAGTCGCGCCAGGAAACGCCCTACAAGAGCTACAAGCTCACCCCGGAGGACTGGCGAAACCGGGAGAAGTGGGACCTCTACGAGCAGGCGGTCAACGACATGGTCGCCTATACCAGCACCAATTTTTCCCCCTGAACCCTGGTCGAGGGCAACAACAAGCATTTCGCCTGTCTGAAGGTGCTGCGGGTGCTGTGCGAGCGCCTCGATACTTTCCTGAACCGGCACTAATCCCCGCTCCGGCGCGAGCGCCGCTGTGCCGCCTACCCACACCTTGGAGAAAGAGGCAATGTCCACAGCACAACCCGGCCGGCCCGCGTCCGGGCGCGTCCTGGTGGTCGACGACGAGCGGCTCAACCGCACCCTGCTGCGCTCCCTGCTTTAGGCAACCGCCTACCAGGTCAGCGAAGCCAAGGACGGCGAGCAGGCGCTGGCGCAGGTTGGAGCCGAGGTTCCCGCCGTGATCCTGCTCGATGTGATGATGCCGGGGATGGACGGCTACGCGGTGTGTCGCGGCCTCAAGGAGGACCAGGCCACCGCCCACTCCCCATCCTGATCGTCACCGCCCTGACACGGGACGGGGGTGAGGATCTGGGCAGCCAGATGTTCGCCAGCGGACGGCCCGCCTGCAACGCCCAGGGCCAGGCCGCTGCTCCCCTGCGCTGCCGCGACGAGAACCTGGGGGTGATCTATCTGGAGGGCGGAGCAGTGGTCACCGGTGAGCAGGAGCAGGCGCTCAACGCTTTCTAATGCCTGAGCCACGAGGCCGCGCTGGTGTTGCATGCCGTACAGATCGCCGAGGAGTTGGCGGGAACCGAGGACCTCAAGTCGCTGATCGAGCGCGAAGGGCACGAATAGGTGGAACTGCCGCCGGTGACTTCCGACCTGGACCCCCGGCCGGCTCAAGCCCGTCGAGCCCTTGCCCGACGAGCGCCAGGTGCGCCACTGGCTGGCCCGGGGCTGGGCTTGTGGGCGGAGGATCTCGAACCTTTGGAGGGCGAGCCGCAGGGCTACGCCGCCGCGCCCTCGGCGATCAAATTGGCTTTGGCTCGCGACGGGCTGGGGGCGTATCTGCTCTCCCCGCCGGAGGAGGTTCTGGCGGGTCTGCGCTACCACGGGCTGCGGGCCGCCGTGGGTCTGGAGCAGGACCTGGTGGCCAGGCAGCGCGGGGGGCTTAAGATCGCCGCCGGCCCTGGTCCGGCGCACCGCGGCCATGATCAAAACCTTGCAGCGGGTACTCCGGGGAAAAACCCGGAGGCGGCAGGGGGGGCTCTGGGTAGTGTATCCCGGCCAACTGCTGGGCCGCAGCGCCCCGCACAACCGGGGGACTATAGGCCAGGACGTCTTTGGCCGCCCGCTCCCAGCGGCCCTGTCCACCCTCGACGGGAACTTGCTGCTGCCGGGTTCTTTTATCTCCCATGACGAGATGGGGCAGCTTCAGGCCGAGCGCTTCGGCTACCTGTGCCAGCGCGGGGGGGGGTGCTCTTGGTGCTTCCGCCCCTCCAACTTTCGGCCGATTGCCTGTGCCTGTACTGGGTGGTATGAGGGTCCTATCCGCAGCCGGCGGGGGAGGAACTGCTCCTGCCCTGGCTGGAGGATCTGGGGTTGGTGCAGGGGGAGACGCCGGCCAAGCTGCGGGGGCTGCTGCCCGAGGGTGGCCCAGGCCCATGTCCCTGGCCGTTATCTGCTGGCCCAAGGCTAGCCGCCGGTGCCCGGCAGGAACAGCTGCCTGCAGTTTGACGTCGAGGTCATGGCCCCCCTTTGTCGAGGGGCAGCCGGTCCGCTTTGCCCGCAGCGTGAAGGCGGGTGAGCCGGTGGCCCGCCGTCAGGTGCCCAGCCCCGGGGGTGATGTCGGAGCTGGCAGGAGAGGTCGAATTGTTCTTCCCCACCGCGGACGGCACCCTCAAGATCACCGAGACCAAGCTAAGCGTGGAACCCGCACTCATCATCGAGCGGGACGTCAGCTTCTCGACCGGCAGGCTGAGCTTTGAGGGCAACGTCTACATTGAGGGGGCGGTGGAATGCGGCTTTTCGGTGAGGGCTGAAGGAGACATCCTCATCGAGGGGGGATCGAGGAAGGCGCCGAGATTAGCGCCAACTAGGGGAGCATCATAATCGGCGGGCCGGTGCCGGGCCGGCGGGCCAAACTGACGGCCCAGCAGGATATCCGGGTGCATCTGGTCCAGCACGCCGCCCTTCCAGCTGGCCAGGACATCCTGGTCGGCGAGGCCAGCAGCGCCATCCTGCGGGCCGGGGGGCAGGTGGTGTGGAACCGGCGGCCAGACCTGGGCGCTGCGGCGCATAAAGGCCCGGCAACTGGGGACTTCCAGCGGGCTGGCGACCGTCCTGGTGGTGGCGGTCAATCGCAAGGAAGCTATTCGCCCCGACCAGCTCAAGCGCTGCATGGAGGAGAGCCGCAAGCGCATCGTCCAGTTGCTGGCCAGGCTGGGGGTGTCGTGCATCGACGCGGCTGCCCAGCCGCGCCGCAAGGTGCTGCTCAGGGACACCAAGCAGTTGAACCAGGTGGTGCGGCTGTACCAGCGCTTCCAGGTAGAATACCAGACCCTAAACGGCCAGATCAAGGGGGCCGGGGAGTTGGAGGTGGAGCGGATCTACCCCAGGGTCACCCTCCGCCTGGAAAAAAACCAGCACCTCCTTTGACGCGCCCCGCCCCGGCGGACGGTTCTGCAGCAGCGCCCAGGGCAAGCAGGAAGCCGCCTGACTCAGGGGCGGCTGGCTTTGACGCCTCTGCCTACCTCGGGCACAGCTTCTGCAGGGTTTTTTGCAGGGTCTTCATCGCAAAAGGCTTGGTCAAAAAGGCGTCGGCCCCGGCGGCAAGGGCCTGCTGCATGTTCTCCTCGGAACTGTGCCCGGTGATCGCCAGAACCCCGATGCGGCGGGTTTCCGGGGAGGATTTGATCTTCTGGCACAACTCGAAGCCGTCCACCCGGCGCATCACCAGGTTGAGAATGACGAGGTCAGGCTTAAATTTGGCGATCAGCAGGCCGGCCTCGAACCCGTCGGCCGCCGTGGCGAGTTCGTAGTCGCCGGTGCGGCTCAGGTTGCGCAGGATGCCTTTGAGCACCGGCTGATCATCGTCGACGACCAGCACCCGGGGCTTGGCGGCGGGCACCTCGTCAAAGGGGGGCCAGTTGTGCTGCTGGAGGAAGTCTCTGAACCCGGCCCGGGGGATGCGGTGATGTTTGCCAGGGGTTACATAAGCCACGAGTTTGCCGCTTTTAATCCAGTTGTTGACGGTCTCGTACGAGACGCGACAGTGGGCGGCAACTTCACCGGTGGTGAGCAGGCGCTCGCTCTTCATGGGTATTAGGGGGGATGGGGGTTGATCGCCATAATAATTTGAATTTTTGAAGATAGGTCAGCGCGGCGGCGATGTCAATCGCCCTTCGGCCTTGGGGAGAAGCAAAGGCGGTAGTGGAACGGGGTTTTGCAGCGTGGCTATACGGCGGGCTTCTGTTCCTGGGAAGGGCCAAAAAAACAGTTGGCCGCATCGTTGGCTACCCGTGAACGTCCTTGAACAGGAGCTTGCACCTTGTGAACCTGGCTCAACGCCAGCTCGCGGGTCTGGGTGGTCAGGTCCGGGCCGGCCGCGTCGGTGTAGATCAGGTTTATGTGGTCCTTGTCGCCGCCCCGGCTGGCAGGCCAGGTGGCAGGCGGCGACCTTTTCAGGGAGGATCTTGCTGCCGGTGATGGGAAACCGCCAGCGGGAGTACTCGACCTGGAAAGAGCGGGCTAGCTGCCCATCGACACTGCGGATCATTGGGGCTTCGCACAGGCGGTCCACCAGCGATTGGGTAAGCTGCTCGGTGATTCGGAACCAGGACTGAACCAGCGTGGGAAACAGATAATCGCACCGGGCGTCCACCGTCACCTGATGCGCTCCCTCGCCCCGCTGCTTCCGCAGCGCCGGACCAATGCCGCCGCTGTTGGCCTGCTGCAGGCTGTCGCGCAGGACCTCCTTGAAGCGGGTGAGCTGTTCGGCCTTGGGGAGATCCTCCTGCTGGCCCAGCTTGAGGATTAGGTGACGGAGCGGGGTTTAGAGGTTCATATCCACCTCGCGTCCCCGGCGGGTGGGGTGGAGAGTGAAAACCGGTGTTGACTGCCGTCCCAGGGTGGCAAAGACCCGGATATTGTGCGGCGCCTCCTTGGGGTGCGCAGCAGCGGCTGGCGGGCGGTGTCCTCGCGCTGCTCCTGCTGGGCGCCTTTCAGGTCGCGTAGCTTCTCCAGCCCCTGCTGGGCCCGGGCAAAGAACCCCGGGTCGCTGGTGGCTTCGAAGATGATCCACGAAGCGGCCTTGGATTCGGCCTTGCTGCCGAGATTCTGGACGATCTCGACGTGTCGCGCACCCTCACGGCGTCGGCTCAGCCGGTTGCCGACTTTTACCTGGTAGGCGCCGTGGATCTGGCCGCGCAGCGAGCCCAGCACGGTGACTGGGCGCAGGTGGGCCAGGCGCAGCTTCGACGCAGCATACTACCAGCACCGGCCCCAGACGTGGCTTGCCCTGTTCCTCCACGTCGCTGAGTTCGACCTCGCCCTCGACCTGTTCGCGGATCGTGCCCTTTTGCGTCAGGATGAGGGACGGCAGTTGCGCAGTTGCGCTTTTTTCTTTTGCGCTTGCCACGCCACCCACTTTGCGAGCACATGGGAAAGTTGCTCTTGGTTAAAAAAAACCTGATGCCCCCTGGTCAGGTGTCAAACAGGGCGATGGGCAGAACTGGGGAGGCGAGAAAGCCTGAAGCGTTCAGGATTTTTCCCGCAGTTGCACCGGCGAGGCGATGAGGGGGTCCACCTGAATAGGGGCGCCGGTTCGAGGATCTACCTGGCCAAATTGGAGAACCCCAGTGGGGCAGGCCGCCACACAGGCGCTGCAGCGCACGCACTGGGGGTCGGCCATAGGCCGGCCCTTGTTGGCAAAGGCCATGACATCGATACCCTGATGGCAGACCGAGGTGCACACGTTGCAGGAGATGCATTTCTTTTTGTCCGCCAGAATGCGGAAGCGGCTGAAGCGGGCGTAGATGTGCATCAGGGCGGCGAGGGGGCAGGCAAAGCGGCACCAGGTCCTGCCGCTGAAGTGCCAGTAGAGGCCCACACCGAGGACTCCGGCCAGGAAAAGATCGACCAGCCACACGTAATTCAGGAAGGTGAAGGGAAAGCCCAGCGCGGTCCAATCGGCTTTCCTGCCCATCAGCAGGCCCATGTACAAGGTGGTTACCCAGTGGTCGGCGGGGAGCAGCCAGCCAACCAGTCGCAGGGCGAGCAGCAGGAAGGCCAGTGCCAGGACGACCTGGCCGACCATATTCAAACGGTTCCAGCCCGGCCCGTGCGGCATCTGCTGCCGGTGGGCGTCCGCCAGGGTTTCGGCCAGAGCCCCGCAGGAGCAGATCCAGCCGCAGTAGGCGCCCTTGCCCCAGCGGTAGACGATGAGCGGAATGATCACAAAGGTCTGTATAAGGCTGATGAGCAGCCAAGAACCAAGGGGTTGGGCGGTGAAGACGTTCCAAAAAAAGAGCGGCCAGGCGAGGATCAAGCCCAGGGAGCGCCAGTATTCCCGGCCGTGTTCAGCCCAGGGCGACTCGGGAAAGAGAGCGTCAGCCAGAGGGTTGAGCGCCCTGCCTTCGGCAAAACAGCCCTGATAGCCTGCCCAGGGCAGCAACAGGTAAGGCAGCAGGAAAAGAGGCAGGCACTGGATGAGCACCAGCGTCAGGGTCTGCGCTTTGATATAGGGGGTGGGCCGGCGGCGGCAGCGGCGGTAGCCAAAGAACGCGACGCAAGCGCAATAGGCCAGAGAATAATAAAACCCCGGTTGTCCCATGGAGATCACCAGGGTATCCCAAAGGGAGGCCGGATCGGCGGGCCGGGCAAGGTTGAAGGGAAAGAGTCCAGCCTGCTGAAACCAGTGCTTTATGGGAATGCCGGCGTCGGTTTTCCAGTGATAGATGAAGAGGGCCGCCAGCAGGATCAGCCCCAGGGAAACCCGGCGTTTCCACGACCACTCGCCGCGGATCTTCACCCCCGACCGGCGCAGGAAGCCCAGCGGCGCTTCGCGGCCGATCATGGCTAGAACCGCGTCATTTGGCAGGCGGTGCTCCTCACCCTTGGTATCTTTGAGCCGTACCTGCGCGGCGTCGATGCGGGTCACTTCACTGCCCAGCATCAAGGTCAGGCTGCCGCCGCTGGCAGTGGGGGTATCGGCCGCTTGATGCAGTTGTGCGGTGTTTTCGGGTTTCGGGCGGGCCAGTTCCTGCCCCCGGTACGCGAGGGTGACCCGACTGCCGGCCTGGGCGAGGGCAAGGGCAGTTTCCGCCGCACTGTCCCCTCCGCCGACCACCAGCACGTCCTTGCCCACAAAGTCCCCCGGGTCGTGCAGCCGGTAGTAGACCTTGTCCAGATCCTCGCCTGCCACCCCGAGCCGGCGGTAATTCCCCGAGCGACCGATGGCCACCACCACCCCGCGGGCGCGCAGCGGCTCCCGAGCGGGAATGATCACAGCGAAAAGCTCTCCTTGCTTCTTGATATGGTCCACGCTGGCGATGAGCGGCTGTATTCCGAGCGCTGAGGTCTGCGCCTGGAGCTGTGTGAGCAGTTCTTCTTTGATGGCGGCGGTGATTTTCAGTTCTCCCGCCACTTTCAAGGCGGTAGGGTAGGTATAGATGGGTTTGCCTTTGGGGAAATCGGCTACGGTGGCAAAAGGAGCCACGGCTTCGATCACTACAAAGGACAAACCAGCTTGGCGGGCAGCTAAGGCTGCCGCGGTACCCGCTACTCCGGCGCCGATGATGGCGACGTCGGTGATAGCCGGATCGGCGGCTTTCTGGCGCAGGCGCTGGAATTGCGGGTCGATGTGGAGGGTTTCGATGGCCTGGGTGCCGGAATTTGCGGCGAACTTGAGCAGCGGTATACCCCTCAAGTCGCCGGCGATGATCAGCCTGGGAACGCTGGTCCGCCCCTCGTCGTCCACTTGGGGCAGGGGTTCCACCGTGCCAGCCGGCCACTGGGTGTGCAGCCAGTGGGTATAGCGCAGGGTCCACGTGAGCATGGGGCCTCTTCAGGGGTTCCGTGATATTTGTTGGTGGGGCAAAGGAGGAGATTTATTTGCTAAGATATTGAAAATTAGCTACGTTGAGTATATTTCCTCCGGTGACAGTGGTCACAGCAGGCTTGCGGAGACAATGTGAAATTGATAATATCGCTATCGGCTAAGCAACGGGGCAGCAAAAGAGACGACACCCGAAATGATCTTGGCGGCCGTAGTTTAGTGCGAGCAAAAAATGCTTGACACTGCATGGGCCTTTTTTTATTATTACTCCCTACTTGGCTGAGGGTGGATTGTGTTTGGATGTTTTTGCTATTTGTAGCAATCAAAAGTCTTGTTGAACATTCCTGATGAACGTTCCGAAATGTTTGATAGAAAGGAGGGATTAGGCGCCGAGACGAACCGAAGTTCCTCTCGTCGTAGCCGAGCCCAAGGAAAGAGCGCAACGCAGACGAGATCAGTGGGCGAAATGATATGTGGTTTATTAACGCGTTTTCAAGACGGGGAGGGAACTCCCTGAGGAGGAAAACTATAATGAAGAAGTGCTTTGTGCTTCTGGCCGCCCTGCTGGTTGGCGTCCTGGGGAGCAGGGTGGATGCCGCCACGATCCACTCTGTCACCATGACGACGCCGGCAGACAGCGGGGTTTTCCGGGGTATCGATTCCTCTTTCGTGGTGACCACGAAGGTAATCGACTTCACCCCGGTCGACAGCTTGGAAGTGGTGATGTATCTGGCTGTCAATGATTCGACCGTCGTCGCGGATGCCGCCAGCACGACGGATTTCGGCGCTCTGGATCAAGTGTCGGTGATTTTGATCGGGCAGAGCAAGAATATTACACAAGGGCGCTATCTGCGCGATGGCCAGACGACCACGAGGATTACTACGGGTGGCCTGGTCGCTGTCCAGCAAAAGCGCGGTCGCGGTCTTAAAAGCAAGATCGATATCCGCGGCGATGGCGACTCCGTGGTGGTCACGACCACCGGCGACACCACCTTCTTCAAGTGGTACGGGAAGGTTTCGGTCAATTCCGGTACCGTCAGTGGGGTGCGCGCCGGAGCC
>Ga0194131_10011229_pt1 | contig 10758 bp, 6 predicted proteins | sample TA2KigO120mmetaG_FD_148631 | JGI IMG/M metagenome (GOLD analysis project Ga0194131, IMG submission 148631) | Freshwater microbial communities from Lake Tanganyika, Tanzania - TA2015053 Kigoma Offshore 120m | ecosystem: Environmental > Aquatic > Freshwater > Lake | place: Tanzania: Lake... | reverse complement strand
CTGCTCCTCGACGCGCGCAAACAGCCAAAGCGCGTCCGCGAGCCGGTTGAGGAAACGAAGGATTTCCGGATTCATCCTCTCTTCCGCGGAACGCAAATCGAGCACCCTGCGCTCCGCGCGGCGGCAGACGACGCGTGCCCAATCGAAAAAGCCCGCGGCTTTCGTTCCACCCGGCGTGGCCCAGCCACGATAGGTAATGTTCCGCTCTTCGATCGCCGCCACCCATCCGTCCACTTCAGACACCTGCGCGGACGAGATGGAAGAAAACCCGTCCCGTTCGTATCGTTCCCGGTCTTCCGGATCCGTGGCGAGCTCACCCATCAGCACGACCAACTGTTTTTGCGCCCACAGGAGCTTGTCGTTCAGCCCGGCTTCGCCGCACCAAGCGCGTGCCATTCCCAGGGCGGCATTGAGTTCGTCCACAGCGCCGACTGCCTCCACGCGAACGTGGTTCTTCGGCACCCGACGGTTGTACAAGAGTCCCGTCGTGCCGTCGTCGCCGGTGCGTGTGGCGATGCTCATGAATGATGCCTCAACCTCGCGCCAGCACTTCCTTCACGGGTTTGCCCAGGCCGTCGCGGGTCACGTAAAACGGGCGTTTCTCGATCTCGTAACTCGTCTTGGGCGAAATGCCCAGCGCATGGAAGATCGTCGCATGAAGGTCCTCGATGACCACCCGTCCTTCCAGGGTCCGGCAAGGACGTTCCTCGGCTGTCTTGCCGTGCAAATAGCCTTTCTTGACGCCGCCTCCGAACAGCAGCACCGAACCGGCATCCGTAAAATGCCGGTGCATGCCATAATGTTTGGGATCTTGGATCACATCCGGCACCTCGACTTGATCCTTCACTTTCTTGTCGGGTTTGCCTTCCGTCATCATGTCCCGGCTGAATTCGCTCGCCAGCACCACCAGCGTTCGGTCCAGCATTCCACGCTCCTCCAAATCCAGGATCAGTTGCGAGACGGGGCTGTCGATTTGCTTTTTCATATCGACGAGCCGGCTGTGCCCGTTTTCGTGCGTATCCCAGTTGAGAAAGGGGATGTACTCGGTGGTCACTTCGATAAAGCGAGCGCCAGCCTCGACCAGCCGTCGGGCCAGCAAACACCCCAAACCGAATCGGGCCATGTTCTGCTTCTCGTAAGAACCGTCCCTCGACAACGCGGCGCGTGACGCTTTCGAGAAGTCGTATCCACCCGGGACATACTTCGCCACCATTTCCTTGGACTCCAGTGTGAGATCGAAGGCTTTGGCGGCGGGTGAAGTCAACAAGCGGTGCGCGTTGTCCATGGACCGCAGGAAGGATTCGCGCTGATACCCGCTGCCATGCTGGCCGATGGGACTCGCCTCCAGCAAACGCTTGTAAAATTGGTTGCGATCCTCGAAGCGCCCCGGGCTCATTCCCGCGGGAGGACGCACGCTTTCCGCCGCCAGATCCGGGAACGCAATGTTGAAAGGTCCGTACTCGCTCCCATAAAACCCCGCGCTATGAAACGCCTTCAGCTCCTCCCCTTCTCCCACGTCGTAGCGTTGTCCGATGTTGATGAACGCCGGCACTGCGGGATCGCGGGGCCCCAGCGTTCGCGACACCATCGAGCCCAAATGCGGGGCGGCCACTGTTTGGGGGGGCGCATATCCCGTATGCCACTGGTATTGGTGCCGCGTATGCAGGATGAATCCCAGGTCCCCGGCGGTGTAAGAACGGATCAGCGTGCCCCGATCCATGATCCGCGCCATTTTGTCCAAGCCTTCCGAAATCTTGATTGAATCCACCACGGTGTCGATGGCGGGGAAGGTACTCAGCACCTGGTCGGGTTTGAGCCCCTTTTCATAGGGTGTATAACGCTTGGGATCGAACGTTTCCGTGCTCGCCATCCCTCCTCCCATCCAAAGCACGATCACCGCGTCGGCTGTGGGCGCGATCTTGGGAACAGTTTCAGCGAACCCTTGACGCGGATAGCCGGCGGCGAGAGCGGACAACGTGGCGGCACTGGCGGTTCTCAGAAAGTCCCGGCGAGGCTGCAGAAACCCTGTTTTCATAGGCAATTCAGTAAATGAGTTGAAATTCAGGCAACATCAGCAGGCTCCAGAGAAGGTCTTCCACTCCTTCCTGCTTGGGTGGCAGTCCGGCCAGTTCTCGCGATGCCGAGGCCTCGACGGCATTGGGCGCGCGCCCGAGCGCGCGCAGATACAGCTCGCGAACCAAGGCGTCCGTGGATCGTGGACCGGCGGCCAGCAATTGTTCCGCGCCCCGTTTCACCAGCGAGTCCAACGAGCTGCCATTGGCCAGTTCCAGCGCTTGCAGCGTCGTGGCCGCGCTTGCTCGTGTCGCGACCACTTGCTCGCGATTGGGACGGCCCAACGCCGCGGTAAGAGGATCCGATCGAACCATCGAGGTTCGAATCGTGCCTCGCTGAGGGATGGCAGATAAAATCGCAGAAAACCGCCGCTCGAGATGCCGCCCATCGGCGGGATCCAATGAGTTCAAAGGAAGCAACACCGCTTGTTTCCAGCCCGCATCGTCGTGTCCTGGCCGTTCCCAGCCCTCCGTCCTGGACGTGCTCCATCGCCAAGCTTGATCGGAAGCCATGTCCATGATCTTCCCGGCCTCAACGCGTCCCGAGGAACCCGCTCCACGAATGCGGGCATAGAAGAGGAGTCCCGCGGGATTGGGTTTGTCCTTTTCACCCGTATTGGCGCTTTCCACCGCCAGTACGTTCTCTCCTTTCAAGAGATAGGGTTTCAAGTCGAAGAGCCGCGGACGTTCCCAATCGGAGCCTTCCCCGAGCTTATTCCCGTTGAGGTAGAGGGTGAACTTATTGTCCGCCGTGCAGACGGCATGGGCTTCGCCGACCTTTTCCTGCACTCGAAAGGTTCTCCGCCAATACACGGTCTCGACAGGCGCTTTGGTGAACGCCTCCGGCACGTTCCATACCCAATGGGGTTTCAACCCGCTGGCCAGCATGGAAGCCGGACGGCGCCCTCCGCCTCCGGCCAGAAAATCAAACTCGGCTTCCGCACGTTCGAACCAGAGCCCGGCCACCGTTCCCAGCGCATCGCGAAATTGCTCCGCGGACAGCCGTCGAATCGCCGGCCCCCGGAACACGTAGTCTTTATCCGGTGCATCGTCCACGTTCACCGCGGGCGATTGATAAGCTTTCGAAGTCAGGATGTGGGCCATGGTCCGCTTCAAGTCGTAGCCATGGGCAGCCAGATCTTCGGCGAGCCAATCCAGCAGGGCCGGATGCCAGGCTTTCTGTTCCATGTCGTCCACCGGTTCAATCAAACCTCGACCCATGATCTGGCGCCACAGCCGGTTGACCACGGTCCTGGTCAATCGCCCGTTCTTGGGCCCGGCAACGACCTCCGCCAGCCGCCGCAGCCGGGCCGGCTTGTCGAGTCCGTTTGAAATCTCCCCGAGTTCGGGATAGATAAACCGCGTCCCCGCCTTCTGGCCCGTGGCTTTGTCGCAATGGAACATTTCCATGGGTTCGTCCGCATAGAGGTTCGCCAGAGCATAGGCATCCGCCAGCGTCCAATCATTGATGAAGCTATCGTGACAGGAGGCGCATTTCAGATTTACGCCCATGAACACTTGCGAAATGTTCTGCGCAGCTTGCAAGGGTGGAACCTGGCTGGCGTTGACGACTCCGCGCCACACGATGCCCTTGGTAAACCCCTCCGAATCCTTGCCCGGCGCAATGAGTTGGGCCACGAATCGGTCGTAGGGAAGATTGGTCGCCAGCGCGGAGTAGAGCCAGGAGCTGATTTGCTTTCGACCGCCGTCGATGTAGCCGGTGCCCGCGTAATCGTTGCGAAGGAGATCATTCCAAAACGTGAGCCAATGCTGGGCGTAGCGTTGGTGGTCCGACAGAAGTTTCTCCACTAGCCTCTGCCGTTTGTCTTTGCCACGCTCCGTGATGAACGAGGCCAATTCAACGGGCGTCGGAAGCACGCCCAACACATCCAAATACACGCGGCGAGCGAAGACGCGATCTTCCACCGATTCCGGCCATTCCAGGTTGCGCGCCTTGAGATAAGGCTGCAACAGGCGGTCCACCGGATTCTTCAAACCGGGGACGGCCGGCGGCGCTTTCACCGGTTGCGCGAGCAAATTGACAGGTTCAGGGCGAGCGAAGGTAATCGACGCGTCCCATTTCAACCCTTGATCAATCCAACCGCGCAATAATCCCACTTGCGCAGCGGTAAGCTTCGATCCCTTCTCGGGCATCACGTTTTCATCGTCCAACCCCGAAACGAGCTCGATGAGAAGGCTCTCACTGCTCCGTCCCAACTCCACGACCGCTCCGGAATCGCCGCCCTTCAGAACCCAATCTCGATCGTCAAGTCGGAAGCCCCCTTTGGATTTGCCGCGACCATGGCACTTCGTGCAACTCGCCTCGAGGATGGGCTTGATCTCGCGGGCAAAATCGACTGCGTGCGTCGCGGCGGGCGGCAGCGCCGCACGTTGTTCCGGGGTCAGACGCGCTTGAATTCCTGGCGCCAAAACCATGACCAGGAAGCAAACAAACAGCCGGTTCAGAAAAGGCATGAGGCGCATTCTAGCGTGACTTCTGCAGATTGGCGATGCCTTTGAGCAAATCCATCGCTCGAGCCAGAATCGGATCTGCCAGTTGAGGTTTTTCCGTTTCGCTCACACCCGACCGAAAAGGGGCCGCGGGTTGCTCCTCCGGGTCGAGCCCCTCCCGTTTCCGACGAACCAATTCCGCCTCATTCAACTTCGGACGCGGTTCGACGCCCGTCGTCCGGCGAATCGCGCCAGCCGCAGCGTGGGAAACAAAGGGCTTGTCGAAGAACTGCCGTTCCAACGCCGGGGCGGATTCGAAGGAAACATCCGGCACGACGCCTTGGGCCGACAGCGAATCCAGCTCGGGTCCACGCAGGTTGCCCGTAGCAATGTGGATGCGGCGTCCATTGGACAGATCAACGGACTTGTACACTTTGGCCTGGTTGGCGGTGGGACTTCCCAACACGAGGGCTCCGACGTGCTGGCGAAGCAGGGCGGCGAGTGCTTCCGCGGCACCTGAAGTCTGGCGGTTGACGAGCACGACGCAAGGGAGGCGGATGGCGTTGGTTCCCTTGCCGCCTCGCAGCATTCCCGAGCCGAAATCGAGCAAGTCCGTTTCCGCCTGCACGAATCGGGAGGCGGTTTGAACCGCAGCGGCATAATCACTTCCGTGACAATAGCGGAGATCCAAAATCAGACCATCGAGTCGATTCGTCGTCCAGATGCTGATGGAGGAGTTCAATTCCTCGTCCAAGCCTGGCGCCACTTCTTTCAATTGCAGCCAGCCCCCTCGTTCTTGAAGGATTTCTTTGCGCGCCAGGAAGGAGCCGGCTTGAGCGGACTCCGGTTTGGGGCGGTCCATGAGCACCTGCGGGTGAAGTTGCCGCAGCATGCCTTCCACCATCGCTTGGTTGAGATTGCCCTCCTCCATTCCGGGCAATTCTTTCCGTAACAAATGGAGGATTTCCTGAAAATGGGGCCAGCCATTGGTGGCGGTGGAGGCAGCCTCGGCCGAACCCGGTGGAACCCATCCGAGGAAACCCGCGAGCGAAAGATTCGCGGCCAGCGTCATTCGAATCCATCGTTTCATGCGGTGGTCAGACCTTTCATTGCAATATCACGCCTGAAATGGGCGTTCTCGAACTGAATCAATTCCACGGCGGCATAGGCCGCCCGACGGGCATCCGCCAGGGTCGGTCTCCACGCGGTCACTCCCAGGACTCGCCCTCCCTGGGTCAACCATTGATTGTCTTTTCGAGCCGTCCCCGCGTGAAACACCTTGACCCCGGGCAAGCGTTCAGCCTCTTCCAGTCCGCGGATCACCCTGCCCTTGGTGTAGCTGCCGGGGTATCCGCCCGAAGCCATCACCACGCAAACGCAGAAGTCGGTGCTCCATCTGAGCTGCACTCGATCCAAGGTGCCATCCACGGAGGCATCCAACAACTCGACCAAATCATTTTCCAGGCGTGGCATATAAACCTGGGTTTCAGGATCGCCGAATCGCGCGTTGAATTCAATGACCTTGGGCCCCTCGTCCGTAAGCATCACTCCAGGATAGAGGATTCCCTGAAAAAAAATTCCCTCAGCCCGGCACCCCGCGAGCCAGGGATCCAAAATTGCCCTTCCGACCGAGTCCAACCCGGCTGGCGAAAGGAACGGAGCCGGCGAGAAAGTTCCCATGCCCCCGGTGTTCAATCCCTTGTCTCCATCGAGAGCCCGTTTGTGGTCCTGCGAGGTCGGAAACAACTTGACCGTGTTGCCATCACAAAGCGCATGAAGGGAAATCTCGGTGCCGCGAAGAAATTCCTGGATGACGACACGACTTCCGGCGGTACCGAACGTCCGTTGAACCATGATCTCTTCGATCGCGGATCGGGCTTCCTCCATGTTCTGGGAAAGGAGCACTCCTTTGCCGAGCGCCAGTCCATCGGCCTTGATGGCGCAACATCCTGCCAGCGTTTCCGCGAAGCGGAGGGCTTCCGCGGGATCTGAAAACGTCCCTGCTCGCGCCGTGGGAATGCCATGGCGGCTCATGAAATCCTGCGAGAATGCCTTGGACGATTCGAACTGGGCTCCTTTCCTTTCGGGTCCCCAAATCCGAAACCCGGAGATTCGAAACAAATCGACGATACCCAAGGCCAATGGATTGTCCGGACCCACCACGACCAGATCAGGCCGGTTCTCCCGGGCGAAAGCCAGAAGTGCCTGAAGTTCCTCTGCTCCCAGCTTTACCAATTCCACCGGAAGTCCGTTCGAATGAAGCCTTTCCAACTCCATCCCGGGATTGCCTGGCGCCGCCCAAATCTTCGTCACGTGAGGAGACTGGGCCAGTTTCCAAACCAACGCATGTTCGCGTCCGCCAGATCCAATCACCAAGAGCTTCATCCGTGCCAAGCGTAGCAAACTTGATGACCGCGCGAAAGGGGATTCGCCATGGGATGTTCTTGAATGTCAGCCAGTTTCGAACACTGTTCGGAGGAGCCTGGAAACGGCGATTGAGCAGCGTCGAGATGCGCAAAAGCTTGATCGTCAAAGGCCTGCCGCAAGTTGAGGTCGATCCGCAGGGTGATCCCATGAAACTTGAGAATCGCCTTTGCCGCCAAGATCTGGCGATGGATCAATGCTAATCAATTGCCGTTTTTAGCTTGAAAACTCCGCCGGGCCGGGGTGCGGAGTGGTGAGTAACTTCACCATCAAGTTAGTGGGGAGGATGAACCTCTCCTGGAGCTTGGATCCACCCTGCCCTAAGTCTGAACCAAGCCTGGCAGGGCAAGCCGTCGCCTGACGCAGGGTCGAATCCGCAAAAGCGCTTGGAGCCTGGGAGATTTCAGAAAGTGGCGCCTCGAAGTGAGGAATATTCCAAAAGAATTTCTAAAAAATGATTCGGGCAGCAGACGCCAAGGAGGTGGGGGTGGGGAACCCCGCTGAAGAAACGTACCGCCACCCGAATCAAATCTAACAACGAAGAAAGCGTAACCAACTCGGGTGGAAAATGTCAATGTGAAGGCGAAAATTATTTGGAACCGACTCGATTCCCGCCTGGAACTGCCGATACATCAAAGCAGACCTTGGTGCGGCGGGCTGGGAGGGAAGAGCTCCTTGGCCGAATTCTCACTCGTCGCCGCCCTGTTCGAGCAGTGCTGGGCATGCGCTGCATCGATGGCTGGATGGAACCATCGTTTTTCCGGCGTCGTGCGAAGGATTCGGGTCTATACTGGACAAAGCCCGCAAGGCGCTGCATTTTTTGCATTGAGACATGAGCGATGAAGCGATGAACAATTTCACTCCGAGAGCTCAGCAGGTTTTGGCTCTCGCCCGCAAAGAAGCCGACCGTTTCAACCACAACTTCGTCGGCACCGAGCACCTTCTCCTGGGCTTGATCAAGCTCGGCCACGGCGTTGCCGTGAACGTCCTCCAAAAACTCGGCCTCGATCTCGAGACCGTTCGCATGGAGGTCGAGAAACAGGTCGGCACCGGACCGGATCAGAAAATGATCGGGAACATCCCTTACACGCCGCGGGTCAAGAAAGTGCTTTCGCTGGCTTCCAAGGAAGCCAAGGCTTTGAGCCATACCTACGTCGGCACCGAACATATCCTGCTCGGACTGCTCCGCGAAGGCGATGGCGTCGCCGCCCGCGTGCTCAAGAATCTCGAGGTCGACATCGAGAAAACCCGCGACGAAATCCTCAAGGAACTCGATCCCAATTTCAACGCCTCCTCCGAGGAAGGCGGCGGATCGCAAGACGCCCCTGAAAAACCAGCCGGCGAAAACAACAAGAAGGGGGAAGTCAAAACTCCCGCGCTCAAAGCGTTTGGCCGCGACTTGACGGAAATTGCCCGCAAGGGAGAGATGGACCCCGTCATCGGACGAAAGAACGAGATCGAACGGGTCATCCAAATCCTCTGCCGCCGCACCAAGAACAACCCGGTGCTGCTGGGCGAGGCTGGGGTGGGAAAAACCGCGATCGTGGAGGGCCTGGCCCAGGAAATCGCCAAGAGCAATGTCCCCGAAATCCTGCGCGAAAAGCGCGTGATCACCCTCGATCTCGCGCTCATGGTCGCCGGCACGAAATACCGGGGACAATTCGAGGAACGCATCAAGGCCGTCATGGATGAAATCCGGCGCGCCAAGAATGTCATCCTCTTCATCGACGAATTGCACACCATCGTCGGCGCCGGCTCCGCGGAAGGAACGATGGACGCCTCCAACATCATCAAACCCGCGCTCAGCCGTGGCGAGATGCAGTGCATCGGCGCCACCACGCTCAACGAATACCGCAAATACATCGAAAAGGACGCCGCGCTCGAACGTCGTTTCCAAGCGGTCAAAGTCGAGGCTCCTTCCATCGATGAAGCCATTCAAATCTTGAACGGCTTGCGTGGAAAATACGAGGAGCACCATAAAATGGAGCTCACCCCGAAAGCCCTCGAAGCCGCCGTCCGCCTGTCTGACCGCTATATCACCGGCCGCTTTTTGCCCGACAAGGCGATCGATGTCATGGATGAAGCGGGCGCGCGCGCGCGCATCCTCGCCATGACCCGCCCTCCCGAAATCAAAAATCTCGAGGCCGAAATCGAGGACATCAAGAATCGCAAGGAAAAGGCCATTCGCGAACAGGATTTCGAAGGCGCCGCCGCCATGCGCGACAAGGAAAAGCAAGCCAAGGACCGCCTCGAATCCGTCCTCAACCAATGGAAAACCAACCGTGAGGAGAAACGCGTGCTCGTCGATGAAGACGAGATTCTACAGGTGGTCTCCAAGTGGACGGGGATTCCGCTCAAGCGCATGGAGCAGGGCGAGATCCAGAAACTGCTGGCGATGGAGGAAGAACTGTCCAGGATCGTCGTTGGCCAGCGCGAGGCCGTCGGCGCCATGTGCAAGGCCTTGCGCCGCTCGCGCGCCGATCTGAAGGATCCGAAGCGCCCCATCGGCACCTTCGCCCTGCTCGGCCCCACCGGTGTCGGAAAAACCCTCCTGGCCAAGACGCTCGCCGAACACATGTTCGGCGACTCCAAGTCGCTCATCCAGCTGGATATGAGCGAATACATGGAAAAGTTCACCGTCTCCCGCCTCGTCGGATCGCCCCCCGGCTATGTCGGCTACGAGGAAGGCGGACAACTCACCGAGCAAGTGCGGCGCAAGCCCTACTCCGTCGTCCTCTTCGACGAAATTGAAAAGGCGCACCCCGATGTCATGAACATGCTCCTCCAAATCCTGGAGGAGGGTAAACTCACGGACAATGTGGGCCGCGTGGTGGATTTCCGCAACACCATCATCCTCCTGACCTCCAACGTCGGCGCGGAAACGGTGAAGAAGCAAACCGCCATCGGATTCACCTCCCAATCCAGCGAGGAAGCTTCGTATGAAAAAATGAGGGAGAAAATTCTGGACGAGGCGAAAAAGAGCTTCCGTCCCGAGTTCCTCAACCGGCTCGACGACGTCATCGTCTTCCGCTCCCTCACCCGGACGGACTTGATCGAAATCCTCGGACTGGAAGTGCGCAAAGTGCTCGAACGGCTCAAAGGACGTCAGGTCAATCTCGAACTCGAGCAGGATGCCAAAGATTTCCTGGTCGAGAAAGGCTACGACCCGACCTACGGAGCCCGCCCGATGCGCCGGGCCGTGGAGAAGCACCTGGAAGACCCTCTGGCGGAAGAGATCCTCAAGGGCCACATCAACGCCAACGAACCCATCCGCGTTCTGGTCAAGGATGGCAAGCTCATCTTCACCCAAAAGGCGGCCGCTGAAGGCGCCACCCTTTCGGGTTAAGGACATGCATCCCTTTTGACATCGAGGGTCATCCTGGCAACGGGATGACCCTTTTTGATGCTCTCGATTCGCCTCCTCGTCTCAAACGATACGATCCATGCTCGGCTCCCTCCCCATCGCCCAGCGCGCGCGAGCAAGACTCGAAGGATTGGGCCATTACGCACTGCTGGTCCGGGAGACCTGGCGTTCGCTGACCCGGCATCCTTGGGAACGCGGCGCGTTCTCGCAGCAACTCCACCGGATCGGAGTCCAATCCCAGCCGGTCGTCCTGGTCACCGGAGCGTTCACGGGCATGGTGCTCTGCGCCCAAACGCTGTATCAGTTCCACAAGGTCAAGATGGACACGGCGACTCTGGCCGTCGTCAGCGTGTCGATGGCCAGCGAACTGGGCCCGGTGCTGACCGGACTGATGGTGGCCGGACGCGTCGGAGCCGCGATGGCGGCCGAACTCGGCACCATGAAAGT
>Ga0194131_10011228_pt1 | contig 10758 bp, 6 predicted proteins | sample TA2KigO120mmetaG_FD_148631 | JGI IMG/M metagenome (GOLD analysis project Ga0194131, IMG submission 148631) | Freshwater microbial communities from Lake Tanganyika, Tanzania - TA2015053 Kigoma Offshore 120m | ecosystem: Environmental > Aquatic > Freshwater > Lake | place: Tanzania: Lake... | reverse complement strand
ACAATCAGACTATACAACAGAATGGAGTAATAGCTGGACCACCGGTATATATAACCACTCCACCTCCGCCTCCGCCTCCAGATGGTTACGAAGAAGCCTGGGTTTATATTGACCCGATCACTTGGGATCATTCGTGGTGATGAGCGGCATCAACGGGCGAACAATAATTTTTAGTACAGAGAAATAAAAAATGACAAAACCAATTGCACAAACTTTTCTTATATCTCAACCAAATACCGGTATAGAAGGTGTATTTGTAACGAAGATACACGTTTATTTCAAATCTGTGTCTTCTAATTATGGTATATCATTAGAGATTAGAACCGTTGAAAATGGTTTTCCGACTGTAAATAGATTAGTTGGTGCCGGATCAAGACTTACAGCTTCTCAAGTATATGCATCAGATGATGGTACAACGTCTACTGCATTTACATTTTTGTCTCCACCATTTTTGCAAGTTAATACTCAGTACGCTTTCGTTCTAATACCCGATGGCGGTAACGACGAGTACAAGGTATGGACAGCTGAATTAGGTGGAACTGACGCAGCCACTGGCGCGCCGATATATACAAATAATCAGCTTGGAAACCTTTTTATATCTTCCAATGATCTCGTGTTTACTCCTGTTATAACCGAGAGCATGAAATATGATCTTTACGTAGCTAACTTTACTGCATCTTCAGCCGACATATATCTCAGCCCAACTCCTACCGACTTCATAAGAGTAAATAACATTGTTGGATCTTTCTTTGATACTGAAAAACTATTAGTTTCTAATAGTAACTATACTGCAGCAGCGACTTTCTCTAACTCGATGATTACAGTTCCAAACACGGCCATCTCAGATTTGACGATTAACAACTGGATATATGTCTCCACTTTGGATAGATCTACAGTAAATATCAGGCGGGTATCTTCCACAGTAAACTCGACCGCCATAACGTTAAATTCAAACACTACGTTTACTAATACTTCATGCATGTTTGGTCGCGTGGCAGGAAACACAGCGCTCTATGGAATACTGCAGCAGCGGCTTCAGTATAGTACTTTAGAGGAGCTTGAGCTTGTCGTAAGCAGTTTCAACACAAATACTTCTCTGAATTTTTCATCATACGCAAATCAGTTTATATTTGGAGCGGTTTCCGGAGCATCAGCTAATATCTCTGCTATAGCTAATAAGCAGTATGACAGTATAACTCCACATATAAACTTTATAAGCAGCGCACAGACAGCTGTAACTTTTGGCTACAAGGGATACTCGAACGCAGTATCTCAGGACGCTGCTTACATAACAGCTATAGATAATATTCCAAATGAGTTCAATGATAATGAAAGACTGCTTCTATCCAGAAGTAACGCTCTAGCCAATGCTTCAATTGGCACAAACAATTCTCTTATAATCAAGGCAACTCTCAGCACGTCTAATAATCTTACGGCCCCGTATATAGACAGGCTGGGAACCTCTGTAACATTAACCTACAACTCACCCACTACTCTAGCACAGCTGTCTGGATATCATCTCAACTTAACTGGCATTTCTGGCAAGTTTCTCGTTGGAGAGATTGTCACGCAGTCCGGTGTTGGTGCTACAGTAGATGGAGCAAATAGCTCATATATTAGAGTAAATGCAGCCAACGGTTCTTTCACCAATACGCTAATTACTGGAGCCACATCGAATGCTACGGCCAACGTCACTGTTTCGACATACTTTGATGAGACGTTAGAGAATGGATATTACGGTGCATCTCGCTATATCTCTAAGAACGTTATTTTGGCTGAAAAGCAAGACGCCGAGGATCTAATATCATATCTGACAATATATCGTCCGGTCGGAACGCAATTCTTAGTGTATGGTAAATTCCAGAACGGGTCTGATACAGACTCGTTTAGTTCTAAGGACTGGTCGTATATGCCAGAGCTTGATGCCACTACTGCGCTCTTTAGCTCGGCTACTAATAGAGACGACAACATAGAGGCACAGTTTGGTCTTCCAGAGAGCGTTATGGTGGATTCCAGCGGTGGAGTAACTAATACCGCGCTTGCCAACGTTACTGTTCTTAACAGCGCTTTTTATACGGCCAACACCTTTGTATATCTAAAAGATAACGGGTCTTCTGGATACTTCAACGTCAGAAAGATCAGCGCAATTCCAAATAGCTCTATAATTACGCTGGAGTCTAATCCGTCATTTAACTCCAGTAACGCTACCGTTGGATATATTGAGTACTTGCAGTCACGGTCTGGAGCATTTCTATACGCCAATAACAACAGCATCATTAGATATGTTACCGAAACAGACGTCGTGTATGACTCATATAAGACTTTTGCTATAAAGATCGTGCCGATCTCAAATAATTCTATTCTAGTTCCGACAATGAAAAACATGAGATCTATTGCTCTTCAGATATAAAATGACAGAATATCTAAAAATAAGGGATAGAAAAGATTTACTGAAGAACTCAGGGTCTAAAGCCGTACTGGTAGTAGACTCTAAGTCTCTAGATAAATATAAAGAAGAGCGCGAGAGAAGGATGCAAATTTCTAGAATCGTGGAAGATAACGCTAGACTTAATAAAGAAGTAACAGACATGAGACGCGATCTTACAGAGATACTAGATCTGCTTAGGAAGAAAGTTTAATGACAATAACGTTAAGCCAAATAGCTAACTCGCAGAGCTTTGGTACATGGCTCGAGCGCACTAATCAGATACTAACCGTAATTTCATCTAATGCGCTGACAGCAGATGCCAGCAGCAACGGCTCTCTTACTACCGGAAACGCCGCTGTCAATGGGTTCTTCTCAGCGAATGTTATGATAGTAACGAGTAACCTGCGTGGTGGAAATACCTCTACGTCAAACACGATAACCATATCGTCTAATTCTACTTTTTCTGCCAACTCACTACACAACGCTAACGTTACAGTAAACAGTAGCCTGCTGGTAGTAAACTCAGCTACTTTTCAAAACACAGTTACTATTACTGGAAACGTAGCGCTGTCTAATACGCTGACGGCTGCAGGCAACGTAGTGTTCTCTAACACTCTGTCAGTTACTGGCGCATCTACTTTCTCAAATACAGTTACTATTACAGGCAACGTCACTCTTTCTAACTTAGTATCGATAGCAAATAATCTGACAATCGGCGGTGGAATAACAGCGGCTTCTAATCTAACTATAGCTGGAGTATTTACAGCTAATACTACTGCAGCTGTTGTGACTGGAGCAGCTACTTTCTCAAATTCCGCTGCTATTACTGGAAACGTAGCGCTGTCTAATACACTGACGGCTGTAGGCAACGTAGTGTTCTCTAACACTCTGTCAGTTACTGGAGCAGCTACGCTCTCAAACACGTTGTCGGTGGCCGGCAATACTACTGTATCTGGAATACTATCAGTATCATCAAACGCAGCGATAAATGGTACATTAACCATATCGTCTAATTCTACTTTTTCTGCCAACTCACTACACAACGCTAACGTTACAGTAAACAGTAGCCTGCTGGTAGTAAACTCAGCTACTTTTCAAAACACAGTTACTATTACAGGCAACGTCACTCTTTCTAACTTAGTATCGATAGCAAATAATCTGACAATCAGCGGTGGAATAACGGCGGCTTCTAATCTAACTATAGCTGGAGTATTTACAGCTAATACTACTGCAGCTGTTGTGACTGGAGCAGCTACGCTCTCAAGCACGTTGTCGGTGGCCGGCAATACTACTGTATCTGGAATACTATCAGTATCATCAAACGCAACGGTAAATGGTACATTATTTACAGTTACAAACAACGCCAACGTCGCCGGTAATCTAAACGTTGGCGGTAATTTTTTCGTCAACGGTAATTCCACCGTTACTGGCACGTCCTTTGCCAACGGCGATTTCACTCCGGTACAGGACGACGTTTATAAACTTGGTAACTCTACGTATGGGTTTATAGCATTTACTTCAAATAATTCAGTGTCTAAGTCGCTGAATATGAGTTCGATCAGCTCAACGTCGGTCAATTCATACAGCTTCTCTAATACATCGCAGCAGGTAGTAGATAACTTTCCTATAGCTACCTATAGATCTGCAGAATATCTCGTTCAACTATCCAATACTTCGGTGTATCAAATCAGCAAGCTTCTTGCGGTTCATGATGGAACTACGGCCTACGTGACTGAATATGGTATCATGAACACGGGTTCGTCGATGGGAATATTCGCTGCAACTATATCAAGTGGAAACTTTAGTTTGCAATGTACTCCTAGCTCAAACACCAGCATAGCAGCTAAGATTTTTAGAACAGCAGTAACGGTCTAATAATGGCTACTAAGGCTAACATATCTGTAGATCAGGGAACAACATTTTCCACGCAGATCGATCTTACTGATGAAAATGATGACCCAATCAATCTGTCTGCGTATACCGCTAATGGACAGATTCGCAGATGGTACAGCTCGTCTGATCCATCAGCAACCTTTGTCGCTAATACCGGAACAAACACAGCCGCCGGCATACTGACTCTATCTCTCAGCGCGAACCAGACGTCTAACTTAGAATATGGTAGGTATGTTTATGATGTTAAGCTGACTGACGCGTCAAACACTATTACACGCATAGTAGAGGGAATAGTGACGGTAACTCCTAGAGTAACTCGCTAATGGCTATTAAAGCTACAATTAAAGTATCTGAAATTAGTTCTCGGCTGACTCAGCCGACCATCGATCTTAAGAATAATCCTGCTGCTTTAAAGATCAATAACATGGCTTCTCTGGCCGACGTAGACGCCTCTGATCAAGTAGACGGCGGTGTACTTGTCTTCAGCAATACCACTAATACCTACGTCGTAAGACGAATAGACGACGGTACTTTCTAGTCAACGTTATACCAGCTAGTTCCCTTGTGCGCGCACTTGATGCTGGTGTCTACCCACACTTTGAATCCTTTGTCTCTAGCTTTCTTGCAAAAGTCAGTGTCCTCTGATATTGTGTTCTTGTGGTCTATCGCTGAATGATATACAAACTGCGGATAACCCACCGATCTAAATACCTCACTCTTTGTGAGAACACAACCGAATCCGCATCCCTCGATCTCCATCAGTCCCTTATCTTTGACCTCGTCATAGGCTAGACGCCGGCCCGCAGGACCGTACAGTTCTAAAGAATGTGTGTTTGGAATTCTCTGTATATACATACCAGTTACTAAATCAACGTTGTGCCTAAGCAATTTTACCAATGCATCCTTGGGAAGAACTATGTCTGAATCTACAGACAGAAGATAGTCGTATCTTTCAGCCCAGTTGGCTATCAAGTTTCTCACCTGATCGACGTTGTACCCATAGAAGAACTGTAGCTCGGTTTCATAGTTGTCTGGTACATCAAGATCGTAGATTGACTTGAAAGTCTCTGTCTCCACATACTTAGCAGTAGGTACGGCTATCAGAATTCTCTTTGTTATACCGGGTTCAGATATCTTCATCTTAAAACCATCTTTTACAATAAACTCCGTGTTTTTATTCTGCTCCGAGCTGTTGACCTTATAGTCATTGATTGGATTCTTGTCGTTGTAGAGATACACCACGTCTGACACGACGCTTATACGATCTGGATTTGCTTTCTCAAGCAGGTTATAGAATACAGAGTTGTCGCCGCCCGCCTTAAACCATCTCTGGTTCTCATCCTGAAACGCTGAGTCATTGATATCATCAATGAGACTCTTTCTAAACGCTCGCAGATGAGTGTATGGCATTCCCCAGTTAAACTTATACTCTCGATAAGATCTATTTCTCTTAACTTCCGGAGGATATGGCTGAGCGATCAGTGAGATGTTATCAGCCATAGACCAGCATGATCCATACGAGAACTCAATGTCGCTGTGAAACATATTGTTGTACAGATCAAACACGTGTGGGTCGGTCACTAAAGCATCATCACCGTCAACCAAAAGAACAATATCGTCTTTATCCAAAGATCTAATAGCTTCAACTTGATTATGCACGGCTCCACGATTTTCTATATTCCTACGAACTTCTATTTTACTCTTGATATATTCGGGCTGTCTGGCTAGCCATTTCATCACGACATCATAGCTGTTGTCTGTGCACGCGTCGTCGATCAATATCATCTGCCAGTTGTCATAGTCCTGAGTTGCGACTGACACTATACATTTTTCGATATAGTCTTGCGCGTTGAAGAATGGAGTCACCACCGTGATTTTCCGCTCTGGCATCTTATCGACTCGCCACTCCTCAGAGTTTGAGAACCTGCGGCCAAACACACGATGCACTCGATCATTCACTCGCTTTACAACACGATACTGATTCACTGGCATGTATAGATCTAATTTTCTCAACAGGTGCTGCTTCCACTGTAGAGCCACGCTGTCCCAACCAGCAATGTCCTTCACAGAATTGCAGGCATACATCTTTTGCTGATGACGATACTTGTCTCGATAAGCGCGCGCCGCTAGCTCGACAAACCGATCGCACTGCTGGTCAGTTTTTATATCTGGAAATAAACTGTTTGGCTCAATGGCGTAGTCCATAATATAGCATGCCTGAGAATATGCCGTCTCCTCCAGAGCGCCGAAGCGGCAAGTAACCAATGGCGTGTTGTATAGCAACGATTCTAGCGTCGAGATTCCAAAGGTTTCTGGAAACGCAGCTGGATAGAGAAAGTATGATGCGCGAGAAAGTATGTCAGCAATCTCGTGCTGAGGAATTACTCCCGTGAATGTAATGTTTAGATTCTTTGCCTCGTACTCTCGACGAAGTTGATGCCAGTCTTCCTCCTGCTTATCAGGAGGGGCACCGTCTCTAAACCTATAGAATCCGCCAATAACCACGAGCTTTGCCGCTGGTATCATGCTCTTTAATTTTGGCCAGATCTTAGTAACCAGTGGTATCATGCCCTTGGTCACCGAAGCGTTGTAGACGAACAGATCTGGATCCTTTGCCCTGACGTCTACCCACTTCTTATGATTGATGGCACCGTTTCTGGTCACGAAGATCTTATTCTTTAATACCTCAAAGTTTCTTCGCGGGCCATGCGTGCAGTTAGTAACGTATGTGGTATGAAAGTCCGAGAGAGTAAATATCTCATCTATGTGGCCATTGAGAACCAGCTCCTCAATCAGCTGATCGCCAACACAGAATGTATCGTGCATCCAGAGTATCTTGAGTCTAGCTGACTGCAGACTTTTGAAGATCTCGTATGGAGCTGGCTGGTTTGTGAAATTCCTGAAGTGATGCTCTGGGCAGAATGGCAGAACAGTTCTTGAAGATATAACAACATCATGACTAGAGCCTATGCACTCTCTAAACGGCTTATATGTGACTCCATCATATATACCAGCTCTAGTCTGAGAGTCTTCACAGTTATTGTATACCGTGACGTCGAATCCGAGAGCTGCCAGCTCTCTCGACATCAAGATAACTGCTGACTCAGAACCTCCAAGACCACGCTTAGTTAGAGTAGATCCATCGTATACTAGACCGATGGTGTCAACTACAGCTATCGATATCATGATAAAATTCCATTGTATAAATATTTGGTATATTTATCCGGTCTATATAGACAGGCTGTTAGGCTTACATAAGCAACAAGGAATAAGAGCCACATGGCAAATACCGTTAACGTGCCGGTGCAGTTTAAGCGCACGTCAGTAACTGGAAAAGTTCCAAACACAACTAATATACCGCTAGCAGGTCAGCCAGCCATCAACATGGCTGACGGTATTATGTATGTGTCGACTGGAAACGGTGTATTTGCGGTAGGCGCCAATAACGTTAATCTGAACGTAAGCAATACGCTAGTTGCAACAATCGCCAGTGTTAATACTTTATCAGTTAATACAGCCACGTTTAAAACCATAATTGCCAATGGAGTATTTGGCAGCGCAGACTCGGTTCTTACGTCAAATGGAACTAGTTTATATTGGTCATTTCGTGATGGTTTTACTGGATCGGTGGGCTATACTGGATCTCTGGGTTATACTGGATCTTTGGGTTATACTGGATCACTCGGTTTCACTGGATCTCTGGGTTATACTGGTTCTATAGGTTATACTGGATCACTTGGTTATACTGGTTCTATAGGTTATACTGGATCACTTGGTTTCACCGGTTCTCTGGGTTATACCGGTTCTAAGGGCGATACTGGTTTTACTGGTTCTCTAGGTTATACTGGATCACTTGGATATACCGGTTCTCTAGGTTATACTGGATCCAAAGGTGATGTTGGTTTCACCGGATCACTCGGTTTCACTGGATCACTTGGTTATACTGGTTCTCTAGGGTATACTGGTTCTAAGGGTGATGTTGGCTTTACTGGTTCTCTAGGTTATACTGGTTCTCTAGGGTATACTGGCTCTAAGGGCGATACTGGCTTTACTGGTTCTCTAGGTTATACTGGATCACTCGGTTTCACTGGATCACTTGGTTATACTGGTTCTCTAGGGTATACTGGTTCTAAGGGTGATGTTGGCTTTACTGGTTCTCTAGGTTATACTGGTTCTCTAGGTTATACTGGTTCTCTAGGGTATACTGGCTCTAAGGGCGATACTGGCTTTACTGGTTCTCTAGGTTATACTGGATCACTTGGTTATACTGGTTCTCTAGGGTATACTGGCTCTAAGGGCGATACTGGCTTTACTGGTTCTCTAGGTTATACTGGATCACTTGGTTATACTGGTTCTCTAGGGTATACTGGCTCTAAGGGTGATGTTGGCTTTACTGGTTCTCTAGGTTATACTGGCTCTCAAGGTGATACTGGTTTTACTGGTTCTCTAGGTTATACTGGATCACTTGGTTATACTGGTTCTAAAGGTGATGTTGGCTTTACTGGATCACTGGGTTATACCGGCTCTAAGGGCGATGTTGGTTTTACTGGATCACTTGGTTATACTGGTTCTCAAGGCACCACTGGATTCACTGGATCTTTAGGTTATACTGGCTCTAAAGGCGATCAAGGTAATGTTGGTTTTACTGGATCACTTGGTTATACCGGCTCTCAAGGTAATGTTGGCTTTACCGGCTCTCAAGGTGATACTGGATACACTGGATCTTTAGGTTATACTGGCTCTAAAGGCGATCAAGGTAATGTTGGCTTTACTGGATCACTTGGTTTCACCGGCTCTCTGGGTTATACTGGTTCTCTAGGTTATACTGGCTCTAAGGGTGATGTTGGCTTTACTGGTTCTCTAGGTTATACTGGCTCTAAGGGTGATGTTGGTTATACTGGATCACTTGGTTTCACTGGCTCTCTGGGTTATACCGGTTCTAAGGGCGATACTGGTTTTACTGGTTCTCTAGGTTATACTGGTTCTCAAGGTAATATAGGCTATACTGGCTCACAAGGTACTACTGGCTTTACTGGATCTCTTGGCTTTACTGGATCATTAGGCTATACTGGCTCTCTTGGATATACTGGCTCTAAGGGCGATACTGGCTTTACTGGTTCTCTAGGTTATACTGGTTCTCTAGGCTATACTGGCTCTCTTGGATATACTGGCTCTAAGGGCGATACTGGCTTTACTGGATCTCTTGGCTTTACTGGTTCTCTAGGTTATACTGGATCCAAAGGCGATGTTGGCTTTACTGGTTCTCTAGGTTATACTGGCTCTAAGGGTGATGTTGGTTTCACCGGCTCATTAGGCTATACAGGATCAGCGGCAACTGTTGGCGGCGCTAATACAAACGTGCTGATAAATGATTCTGGTAATGCTAATGGAACTTCTGCATTTACGTTTAATAAAAGTTCAAACGCCGTAACTATCACCGGTACTCTAACATATGGTAGCATAACTTTAGCAAACTCGGTTACCGGCACCGGCTCGATGGTGTTGTCGGCAAGCCCGACGATGACGGGAACACTAACAGTTCCCTCTATCAATCTCAGTGGTGCTGGCATCGCCCCGAGCGCGATGGGACCGTACAATGATAGCGGCACCACACTAGCCTATGTCGGCGGCACTTCTGGCCACGCTTGGCGCAATCAAACCAATAGCGCCACTAGGATGGCCCTATCGGATGCTGGCGCTCTGACCTACGGCGGCGTCACCCTGTCGAACTCGGTGACGGGTACGGGGTCGATGGTGCTATCGGCAAGCCCGACGTTTACAGGTACGGTAAGTACAGCGGCGCTATCGTCCACGACCGGCACTTTCAGCGACACGATTTACGCTAACAAAGGTGCATCTGCTATTCGCGTCGCAGGCAGCGGTGGCTCGTGGTTCTGGATCGACAATCCAACCACAACAACGATGCGCTTTTCATCGGGTGCTTCGCCCGGTACTGGAGCGATGACACTAACGGATGCTGGCGCTTTGACGTTGACTGCTGCCCTGACCTACGGCGGCGTCACTCTCTCCAATGCCGTGACCGGCACGGGAAACATGGTGTTGTCGGCATCGCCGACATTCACGGGCGACCCAGTGACCTCAAGCCTTCGAGTGAAAGGCGCTGCGGGGAAGCAAATCTTTATTCGTTTTTCGGATTTCAATCGGATTGATAGCTACGACGATCCAGCTACCACGACCATTCCGTTCTACATAAATTCTTCAGAACTAGTTCTACTTATTGCTGATAGCGCAAAGCTTATCCTGAATACCGCCGGATGCACGCTCAATGTCCCTCTGATCTATGGCGGCGTCACTCTCTCCAACTCCGTCACTGGCACCGGCTCGATGGTGTTGTCGGCAAGCCCGACGATGACGGGAACACTAACAGTTCCCTCTATCAATCTCAGTGGTGCTGGCATCGCCCCGAGCGCGATGGG
>Ga0194131_10011223_pt1 | contig 10760 bp, 10 predicted proteins | sample TA2KigO120mmetaG_FD_148631 | JGI IMG/M metagenome (GOLD analysis project Ga0194131, IMG submission 148631) | Freshwater microbial communities from Lake Tanganyika, Tanzania - TA2015053 Kigoma Offshore 120m | ecosystem: Environmental > Aquatic > Freshwater > Lake | place: Tanzania: Lake... | reverse complement strand
TCAGCATCGCACCCGGCATCTCGAGTTTCGGCAGCGATTGCCAGCCACCTGCGGCAATCGTGCGCGCGCCGGCGGCGACGATCTCGCCGCCTTCGAGCAAGGTACGGATGCTCGGATGATGCTTGAACTGCTGGAAGGCTTCGAAGGGTTTCAGTCGCGGGTCGCGATAATCGAGACCCACCACATAGCCGACGTACACGCGATTGTTGTTCAGGTGATAAAGAAAGCTGCCGCCATAGGTGCGGTTGTCGAGCGGCCAACCCACCGAGTGCTGGATGAGGCCGGGCTCAACTCGGCCTTCGGGCAATTGCCACAATTCTTTGAAACCGAGACCGTAGGTTTGCGGATCGCAGTCGGCATCGAGTTGGTAGCGCGCAATCAGCTGCTTGCTGACGCTGCCGCGGCAGCCTTCGGCGAGCACCGTGATCTTGGCGCGCACCTCGGGGCCTGGCGCAAAGTTCGGTCCAGCTTCGCCTGATTTTTCGATGCCCATGTCGCCGATCTGCACGCCGGCGACGCTGCCATCCTCATTGAATACCGGTTTGGCCGCAGCAAAGCCCGGGAAAACATCGACGCCGAGCTCTTCGGCTTTGGCCGCGAGAATGGGCGTGAGCAAGCCGAGCGAGACGATGAAGTTGCCCTCATTGTGCTGTTGCGGCGGCACGGGCAGCCGGATGCGGCCCGTGCGCGTGAGCAGCGAGAATTCGTCGCGCTTGGCGGGCACACACACGGCGGGCGGATGGTCGCGCCAGCCTGGCAACAGAGCATCGAGCGGACCCGGCTCGAGCACCGCACCCGAGAGTGCCTGCGCGCCGATCGCCGAGGCCTTCTCGAGCACGCAAACCGTGAGAGCCGCGTTCAGTTGCTTGAGGCGCACCGCGCAAGCGAGGCCCGCCGGGCCGCCACCGACGATGAGCACGTCATGTTCCGTGACGTCGCGTTCAATCTGCTCGGACATCTTCAACCCCTCTCGATAGCGATGGCAGTGGCTTCACCGCCACCGATGCAAAGCGCAGCGACGCCGCGCCGCAACCCGCGTTGCGCGAGCGCATGGGCGAGCGTGGCAACGATGCGCGCGCCGGTGGCGCCAATCGGATGACCGAGCGCGCAGGCGCCGCCATTGACGTTGAGTTTATCGGCGGCGATGCCGATGTCTTTTTGCGCCGCCATGGCCACTGCCGCGAAAGCCTCGTTGACCTCGAAGAGATCGACGTCTTCGGCACGCCAGCCCGCGCGTTGCAAAACTTTTTGGATGGCACCGACGGGCGCGACCGTGAACCACTCCGGCTCCAGCGCGAAGCTCGCCTGGGCCACGACACGCGCCAGCGGCTTGAGGCCGCGCGCCGACGCAAACTTTGCCGTGGCGAGAATTGCTGCAGCGGCGCCGTCCGAGATGGATGAGGAACTCGCTGCGGTGACTGTGCCGTCTTTGCGGAACGCTGGCTTCAGTTGCGGAATCTTGGCGAGATCACAGGTGAAAGGCGTTTCGTCGCGATCGATCACGGTTTCGCCCTTGCGACTTTTGACCGTGACCGGCGTGAGCTCGTTGGCAAACGCGCCGTTTTCGACGGCCGCCAAGGCGCGCCGCACCGAGAGCGCCGCAAAGGCATCTTGATCGGCGCGCGAGAAGTGGTAGCGACCCGCCGTGTTTTCGGCGAACGCGCCCATCATCTGGCCATCCCAAGGGCTTTGCAGTCCATCGGTGAACATGTGATCGAGCACTTCGCCGTGACCCATCCGATAGCCGACGCGAGCCTTTGGCAGCAGATACGGCGCGTTGCTCATCGACTCGAGTCCGCCCGCAGCGATGATCTCGGCATCGCCCGCGCGCAGCTGATCGATCGCCATCATGATGGCCTTCATCCCCGAGCCGCACATTTTGTTGATCGTGGTGGTCGGCACCGAGCGCGGGATGCCCGCTCGCAGCGCAGCCTGGCGCGCCGGAGCTTGGCCGAGCCCGGCGGGCAGCACGCAGCCCATGATCACTTCCTGAATATCGCTGGCGGCAACGCCCGCCGCTTGCACGGCCGCGGCGAGTGCTGCGGCGCCGAGTTGCGGCGCGGTGGCCGGGGCGAGTACCCCCTGGAAGGCGCCGATCGGCGTGCGACGGGCGGAGAGGAGGACGATCGAATCGGTCATGCGGGCCCCGGGCAAAAGCAAGCTGGAAATCCCGTTAGTTTATGCGAAAACCCCGCCGCGGTCGGGTTCGCCTAGGCGCTCGAGGATCGCGGCCCGCGTTTGCTCGCGCAGCTGCCGCGCCACGTCCTCCGACTCCAGATCTGCGGGCGGCAGGATCGGCGGCAGTAGTTCCACTTCGATGAGGCCTGGGCGGGGAAAGAATCTCGGGCTTTGCAGGATGGCGCGCGTGCCGCGGATCACGCAGGGCACGACCGGGCAACGTGCGTAGGCCGCGCTTTTGAAGGCGCCGCTGTGGAATTTCAGCAGCCCCGGCTCACCCTCGAAGGTGCCCTCGGGGAAGAACAGCAGTGACTGTCCGGCACTCGCCGTACGCAGTACCCGGCGTGCATCGAGTGAGCCTTTGTGACGGTTGAAGCGCTCGACGAATTCTGTGCCGATGCGGCGCAGCAGCAGCCCGGCGAGTGGCACGTTGGCCATCTCGCGCTTGACGACATACGCATAGTTTTCGGGTAGCACCGCCTTAATGACGATCGCGTCGATGTAACTCGCGTGATTGGCAGCGACTACGCATGGTTCGGCGGGAAGGTGCTCGGCGCCGGTGACGACCAGTCGCGTAAAGGTCAGGCGCAGAATGAGCCTCGAGGCGACGCCTGCGAGGTGTCGACGTCGATCCATCCCGGGCACCACCAGCAGCAACAGCAACAGCGCGAACGCGATCGCGATAAACACCAGCCACGCATAGCTGCCAAAGATCACGCGCGCCAGTAGGGCAGCGGGTGGTTCGCGGGCGTTGGCGGTTGCGGTGGTGGGCGATAGCATAGGTGGGTGCAAAGTTGGCGGCGCGGTATCCTTGTGTTTGCCGTGCGCGAAAGTCAACGCAATCCGCCGATTTCCTCCGTGGTGCCCGATCCCGCGCTGCTGCGTTTTCTCGATGTGATCTGGATGGAGCGCGGCCTTGCGGCCAACACCCTTGCCGCCTATCGAGCCGATTTGCTGGCGCTGCAGCATTGGCTCGAGACCCGTGGCGGCACGCTTGCGGCAGCAAGCCGTACCCACTTGCTCGATTATGTTGCCGCGCGGGTGAGCGCCGGCGCGAGACCGCGATCGACCGCGCGGCAGCTCGCGGCGTTCCGCCGGTTTTTTCGTCAACAAGTTCGTGACGGCGCGCGTCAGGAAGACCCGACGGCCGAAGTGGCGATGCCGCGTACGGGTCGCGCCCTACCGAAATCATTGAGCGAACAAGACGTGGAAACTTTGCTCGCCGCGCCGCCCGTCGCCAAGCCTTTGGGGTTTCGTGATCGCACCATGCTCGAAGTGCTATACGCGACGGGGCTGCGCGTCTCCGAGCTCGTCAATCTGCGGCACGCTCAGGTCAATCTCAATCAGGGCGTACTGCGGGTCACTGGCAAGGGTAATCGCGAGCGTTTGGTGCCCTTGGGAGCCGAGGCCATCGATTGGCTGCAGCGCTTCGCGGCCGATGCACGCGGCGAAATCCTCGGCTCGCAGCAGACCGATTTTCTATTCCCCACGCGGCGCGGGACGCGCATGACGCGACAGGCGTTCTGGAATCTCATCAAGCGCCATGCCCGCGCTGCAGGCATCAGCAAACCGCTCTCGCCACACACGCTGCGGCATGCTTTTGCGACTCATCTTCTGAACCACGGCGCCGACCTGCGCGTGGTGCAGATGTTGCTTGGTCACAGCGATCTGTCGACCACGCAGATCTACACCCATGTTGCCCGCGAGCGCATGAAAAGCCTGCACGCCGCGCATCATCCGCGCGGTTGAGGGCATACAAAGCGCGCTGGATTACGCTGCGATGCGCTTGCCGCGTGCCGAGCGCGTCCTCTGCTAAAATGCCGCGCATGAAAACCGCAGTCTTTTCGGCCTTGATGGTGATGCTGGCTTTGCCGCTCGCGGGCTTCGCGCAGCCGGGCAGCGCCGCGCCGCAAGGCAACGCCGCGCAAGCGAGTGCCTTGGCGTCACGGGGTGCGGCTGCTGCCGACCCGCGCACCGAACTCGTCAAACGCTTGCCCGGCAGCAAGCTCGAAGATTTCCGTCCCTCGCCGTTACCCGGGGTCTATGAATACGCACGCGGCGCCGACGTCCTCTACATCAGTGCGGACGGCAAATTCGCTCTGGCCGGCGACATGTACGAGATCGCCAGCGAAACCAACCTCAGTGAAAAGCGTCGCCGCGAGGCGCGTCTTGCGCTGCTCACCAAGGTGCCTGAAAACCAGATGGTGATTTTCGGGCCGCGCGAGGCCAAGCACACCGTCACCGTGTTCACCGATGTCGATTGTGGTTACTGCCGCAAACTGCACGCAGAGATCGCGCGCTACAATCAGCTGGGCATACGTGTGCGTTATCTCTTTTATCCGCGCGAGGGCCCGGACTCCGAGTCATGGGACAAAGCGATCGCCGTCTGGTGTTCCGCCAATCGCAACGACGCGCTGACCCGCGCCAAGAAAGGCGAGAAGATCGGCAATCCGAAGTGCGCTTCGAATCCGGTGGCCAAAGATTACGAGCTAGGTCAGGAAGTCGGCTTGCGCGGGACGCCGGCGATCATCACGGCGAGCGGCGAGCTGCTGCCGGGCTACGTGCCGCCCGATATGCTCGTCAAACGTCTCGAAGAAAAAAGCTGACAGCGACTGCCGGGCGCGATCAGCGCTCGAGCAGTTTGAATTTGTCCGGCTTGCCTTCCCATTCTTTGGCGTCGGCCGGCGCATCGCCTTTCTCGGTGATCACGGGCCACTTGCGCGAGAGTTCGGCGTTCAGTGCCTTGAACTGCTGCTGGTCGGCAGGGACTTCGTCTTCGGAGTAAATGGCCTCGACCGGGCACTCGGGCTCGCACAGCGTGCAGTCGATGCACTCATCCGGATCGATGACCAGAAAATTGGGGCCTTCGTGAAAGCAGTCGACCGGACAGACCTCGACGCAGTCCATGTATTTGCACTTGATGCAGTTTTCTGTGACGACGAAGGTCATGGTCTTCCCCGAAAAAACGTTGTCGCAAACTTTATCTCGGCAGCACGGGCTCTGCCAGAGTCAGCTCGGCTGTTGACCGCTCGTTGACAGCCCGGCCGCCGTGGTGCGGCGGTCGAACTCCGTGAAGTAGTGTTGCTCGATGCCGCGCGCGCGATCCTCGAAGTAACGGCGCAGGGCGAATTCCGTACTCGGAAAAGCGATGTCGCTCCACGGAATATGCCGCTCCTCGACCAGTTTCGATTCGAGGCTTTCGACCCCAACGCCAAACTCCGGTGTGCGCAAACGCGCGCGGAAAAACACATGCACTTGCTGCGCATGCAGAATGTGGACGACGGCCAGCAAAGAACCGATCTCGACATCGGCCAGTGCTTCTTCGTAGGACTCGCGCGCAGCGGCCTGCTGCAGCGTCTCGTTGTTTTCCACGAAGCCCGCAGGAAAGGTCCAGAAGCCGAGGCGTGGCTCGATGGCGCGGCGGCACAGCAGGATTTTTCCGGAAGGGTCTTCGGGAACGCAGCCGACCACCAGCTTCGGGTTCTGGTAGTGCACCGTATGACAGGACGGGCAGACGTGGCGCGGTAGGTGCTCGCCTTCGGGGATGCGCACCACGACGGCGGTGCCACAATTGCTGCAATAGTTCATTCGTTGAGCGTTGGTGCCGGGAGAGGGAATCGAACCCACACTCTGTCGCCAGAACCGGATTTTGAGTCCGGCGCGTCTACCAGTTCCGCCATCCCGGCTATTGGACAGCACCGCAGTATACGTGAAACCCCGCGCAGACTTGCCTACCATGCGCGCCGTGCACGCCGCTGACTTCGATTTCGAACTGCCCCAGGAACTGATCGCGCAACGGCCGCTGCCGCAGCGGACGGCTTCGCGGCTGCTGGTTTTGGACCCGCGCGGCGGGCCGGCCCTCACCGATGCCGGCATTCGTGATCTCGTCGAGTTGCTCGAGCCCCGCGATCTGCTCGTGTTCAACGACACTCGTGTCATTCCGGCACGGCTGCGCGGCCAAAAGCCGAGTGGCGGCGCCGTGGAGATGCTGCTCGAACGCCCACTCGCCGGAACTCTGGCCTTGCTGCACATGCGCGCCAGCAAGCCGCTGCGCCCCGGACAGATCGTGCATTCGGCGGGCGGCGACCTCGTGGTCGAGGGTCGCGAGGAAGATCTTTTCCGCGTGCGATTGCTGGCGCCGGCAATCGAGTTTTTCAGTGCACACGGCGAAGTGCCGCTGCCGCCCTACATTGAACGCAGGCCCGAGGCCGCCGATCTCGAGCGCTATCAAAGCGTGCTCGCGCGCGTGCCCGGGGCGGTCGCTGCGCCGACGGCCAGTCTGCATTTTGATGCCGCGCTGCTCGAGGCCTTGGCCGCACGCGGAATTCGCCGCACAACACTCACCTTGCATGTGGGTGCAGGGACTTTTCAGCCGCTGCGCAGCGAGCGCATCGAGGATCACGTCATGCATGCCGAGTGGGCCGAGGTGCCGGCGACCGCCTGCGCAGCGATTGCCGCAACGCGTGCCGCAGGCGGACGCGTGGTGGCGATCGGCACCACGGTGGTTCGCGCACTCGAGTCCGCGGCGCTCGCGTCCGCGGAACTGGCCGCCGCCGAGAGCGTATCCGGAGTGCTCGCGCCCTGGACTGGCGAGACGCGAATTTTCATTACGCCGGGATTTCGCTATCGCGCAGTCGATGCACTACTCACCAATTTTCATTTGCCGCGCTCGACGCTGATCATGCTGGTCAGTGCGTTCGCGGGTCGCGAGTTCACACTCGCAGCCTATGCGCATGCAGTCGCCCAGCAGTATCGATTTTTCAGTTACGGTGACGCCATGTTCATCACTTCGAGAGCGCCGTGAGTTTGCGTTACCAACTGCTCGCGACCGATGGCGCAGCGCGGCGCGGCCGGGTGCAAGCGCGGCACGGCAGTATTGAAACACCGGCCTTCATGCCGGTCGGTACCTATGGCACGGTCAAGGCCATGACTCCCGAAGAACTCGAGGGGCTGGGCGCCGAGATTATTTTGGGCAACACGTTTCATTTGATGCTGCGACCGGGGCATCAGGTGATTGCCGAGCTCGGCGGATTACATCGGTTCATGCACTGGTCGCGGCCGATCCTTACCGACTCGGGCGGCTTTCAGGTCTTCAGTCTCGCCAAATTGCGCAAGATCACCGAGGAGGGCGTGCGCTTTCGCTCGCCGATCGATGGCAGCGAAGTGCGTCTCACGCCCGAAGATTCGATGGATGTGCAGCGCGCACTCGGCTCCGACATCGCCATGATGTTTGACGACTGCACCGCATGGCCGACGACGCACGAGCAGGCGCGCGCCTCGATGGAGCGATCGATGCGCTGGGCGAAGCGCTGCGTCACGCATTACTACCGCGAGGGCGATCGTGATGCGGCGCCGGGCGATCTCTTCGGTATCGTGCAGGGCGGCATGTACGAAGATCTGCGGCGTGAATCTTTGAGTGCGCTGCTCGAGCTCGATCTGCCGGGTCTTGCGGTGGGCGGCCTCGCGGTGGGCGAGCCCGAGCCCGAGCGCTTGCGCGTGCTAGAGGAATTGTTGCCACACATGCCAATCGATCGACCTCGCTATCTCATGGGCGTCGGCCGACCTGAGGATATCGTCGCGGCGGTGCTGCGCGGGATCGACATGTTCGATTGTGTGATGCCGACACGACATGCGCGTAACGGTCACCTTTTTACCGGAACTGGTGTCATCAATATCCGCAATGCCGCGCACCAGCGCGACCCGGGACCGATCGACCCGGAGTGTGGCTGTTATACCTGTCGCCATTACTCACGGGCCTATCTGCGCCACCTCGATCGCTGCAACGAGATCCTGGGCTCCCGGCTCAACACCATTCACAACCTGCATTTCTACCTTGAACTGATGCGGCAGCTGCGGGCGGCCATCGAGGCCGGCCGGGTGCAGGAGTTTGCCCGTGATTTCCTTGCCCGTCGGGGGGCTGTGGCATAATTCGCGGCCTTTTTCGCCCCGTGACCCACCCGAGGACCCGATCCCATGAACGGACTGATCCCCGAGGCCTATGCCCAGGCCGGCGGCGCCGCGCCCGGCGGCCAGCTCGCACCGCTTTTGATGATGGTGCTGTTCATCGTCATTTTCTATTTCCTGCTCATTCGCCCGCAGCAGAAAAAGGCCAAAGAACACGCGGCCATGCTCGGCAAGCTGGCTGCAGGCGATGAGGTGGTCACCGCCGGGGGGATCGTCGGCAAGGTGACCGCGGTCGACGAGGGTTTCGTTACCCTTGAAATCGCCGCCGAGGTCCGAATCAAGGTGCAGAAGTTTCAAGTGAGTTCACTGGTTCCCAAGGGCACTCTGAAGGGCTGATGCATGCTCGAGTTTGCCCGCTGGAAGTACATCCTCGTCGCCGCCGTTTTGGTGCTGGCGACGATCTTCGCGCTGCCCAATGTCTTTGGTGAGGATGCTGCCTTGCAGGTCGTCCGCAAGGACCGCGGCGCAATCGAAACCGACGGGCAACGCGCGGTGGCGGACTTCCTACGCGGCAAGGGCGTGACGTTCTCGCGCAACTACATCGACGACGGGCGTCTGATGCTGCATTTCGCCGCCGTGCCCGAGCAGTTGAAGGCCCGCGATCTTGTCAATGAAAACTTTGCCCGCGACTACGTCACGGCGCTGTCCTTCGCTTCGCGCGCGCCGGATTGGTTGCGCAAGATCGGCTTGCGCCCGATGCCGCTCGGCCTCGACCTGCGCGGTGGTCTCTATCTGCTCTACCAGGTCGATATCGATGGTGCAGTCGCTCAAGTGCTCGAGGTATACGAGCAAGATCTGCGTCGGGCGCTGAGCCAGGATAATGTGCAATTCGTCGATGTGGTGCAGGTTGCCGAGGGCACGGTCAAGCCAAACGGCCTGCGCGTGTTGCTGCCGGCAGGCGCCGACCCGGCGCCGGCGCGCGAGTCCATCCGCCGCGTATTGCCGGATCTGACGACCTCGGCGCAGCGGGGCGGGGTTGGACCGATCCTGCAGGCGTTGCTGACAGCCACTCAGCTCAAGGAGCGTCAGGACTACGCCATTTCGCAAAACCTCACCACCCTCCGTAATCGTGTCAACGAGCTTGGCGTGTCCGAGCCCGTGGTGCAGCGGCAGGGTATCGATCGCATCGCCGTGCAACTGCCCGGCGTGCAGAATTCGGCCGAAGTCAAAGATATTCTCGGTAAGGTCGCCACCCTTGAGTTCCGCCTCGTCGATATCCAGAACAGTGTCTCAGAGGCCGTGCAGCGTGGTCGGGCACCGTTCGGCTCGAAGCTTTATGAAACACGAGAAGGTCAGCCGACGCTGCTGAAGCGCGACATCATCGTCACGGGCGATCAGCTCATCGATGCGACCACGGCGGCCACCGAGCAGGGTCCGGGCGTGTCGGTCAAGCTCGACGCTTCGGGCGGCGAAGAAATGCTGCGCACTACGCGGGCCAATCTCAGTAAGCCCATGGCGGTGGTCTTCATCGAGCAGCGTCGCGAAGAAGTCGATGTTGGCGGCCAGAAAGTGCAGCGTGACATCAAAGAAGAGAAGGTCATCAACACCGCGACCATCCAGGGCATTTTCTCGAACAGCTTTCAGATCACGGGCCTCGGCGTCAACGAAGCGCGCGAGCTCGCCTTGCTGTTGCGCGCGGGCGCGCTAGCGGCACCGATCTTTGTGATTCAAGAGCGCGTCGTCAGTCCGAGTCTCGGCAAAGAAAACATCGAGAAAGGTGTGAGCGCACTGATGATCGGCATGGCACTGCTGTTTGTGTTCATGCTCGTTTATTACAAGATGTTCGGCGTGGTCGCGAACATCGTGTTGCTCGCGAACGTGGTGCTGCTCGCAGCCTTGCTGACCATGTTCAAGGCGGCGCTCTCCTTGCCGGGTATCGCCGGTATCGTGCTGACGGTCGGGATGGCCATCGATGCTAACGTACTCATCTACGAACGTATTCGCGAAGAAGTCCGTAACGGCGTGACGCCGCAGACCGCGATTTCCAAGGGTTTCGAGAAAGCCTTCTCGTCGATTGCCGACTCCAACATCACGACGCTGATCGCCGGCATTGTGCTCTGGGCCTTCGGCACGGGGCCGATTCGTGGGTTCGCGGTCGTGCTGTCGCTGGGTATCGTGACCTCGATGTTCACATCGCTGCTCGGTAGCCGTGCGCTGCTGACCTTGATGTATGGCGGGTCGCGACGCCCGGAAAAACTTTCGATCTGACGCGGCAACCCGGAGTCTTGCCACCATGGAACTCTTCAAAAGTAACAGCCGCATCGCCTTCATGGGCTCCCGCAAATCTTGGTACGCGGTGTCGGCGATTTTGTTCGTCACTTCGCTCGCGGCGCTCTTCACCAAGGGTCTCAACCTGGGTGTCGATTTCACCGGCGGTATCACGGTCGAAGCCAAGTTCACGAGCGAAGCCCAGCCCGAAGAATTGCGCACGGGTCTTGCGCGCGCGGGTTTCAACGACGTGCAGGTGCAGAACTTCGGCTCCTCGCGCGACGTGGCGATTCGGCTGCCGCCTCCGGAAGGGCAGACGACGGATCAAGTGCGCAGTGACATCGAGAGTGTGCTGAAAGCCGCTGACCCCAATGTCTCAGTCAGTGATCTTTATGTCGTGGGTCCTCAGG
>Ga0194131_10011222_pt1 | contig 10761 bp, 12 predicted proteins | sample TA2KigO120mmetaG_FD_148631 | JGI IMG/M metagenome (GOLD analysis project Ga0194131, IMG submission 148631) | Freshwater microbial communities from Lake Tanganyika, Tanzania - TA2015053 Kigoma Offshore 120m | ecosystem: Environmental > Aquatic > Freshwater > Lake | place: Tanzania: Lake... | reverse complement strand
GCGATCCGCTGCGCGTCTGGGGACGGCAGAAGGCCGGCGAGCCCTCACTTTGGTGGCCGGTAGTGGCCCGCAACAAAAAAGCCATCACCATCGATATGCGACAAGAGGAAGGACAGAGTCTTTTTAAAGAGTTAGTCGCGAAAGCTGATTTCGTACTTGAGAATTTTCGCCCCGGGACTATGGAAAAATGGAACTGCGGCTATGAAGAGCTTTCAAAGATCAACCCGCGGCTCATCATGATTCGGGTCTCGGGTTATGGGCAGAGCGGGCCCTATTCGCGCCGCGCGGGCTTCGGCGCGATCGGTGAGGCCATGGGCGGCCTGCGCTACGTCTGCGGAGATCCGTCCACGCCGCCCTCGCGCATGGGCATCAGCATCGGCGATGAGCTCGCCGCCACCTTCGCTTGTCTCGGCGCGCTCGGCGCCCTGCACTACCGCGAACAGACCGGGCGCGGCCAAGTGGTCGATTCCGCCCTCTACGAGGCCGTGCTCGCGATGATGGAGTCGCTGATCACCGAGTACGACAAGACCGGCTATATCCGCGAACGCACTGGGGCGATTCTGCCGAACGTTGCGCCATCGAACGTCTACAAAACGAGCGACGGCCTGGTGCTGATCGCCGCCAACCAAGACACCGTCTTCGGCCGGCTCTGCGAGGCCATGCAGCAACCGACCTGGCCGAGCGACGCGCGTTTCGTGAATCACCAGGCGCGCGGCACCCATCAAAAGTTGCTTGATGGTCTGATCGAAGCTTGGACGCAGACCATGCCCACCAAGCAGGTGCTCGAGCTCATGGACCAATTCGGCGTCCCCGCGGGTCAGATCTACCGCGCCCCCGAGATGCTCGAAGATCCGCACTTCAAGTCGCGCGAAGCGATCATCACCACTAAGCACCCATACTTCGGCGACCTGCGCATGCAGAACACCGTACCCAAGTTTTCGGAGACCCCGGGCGGCGTGCACAGCGCGGCGCCGACCGAGCTCGGTCAGCACAACGACGAGGTCTTCTCGAAGCTCCTCGGCTTCGGTGCCGAGCGGCTCGCTGCCTTGCGTGCGGGCAAGGTCATCTGAGCCCCGTATCGTGAACGAATCACTGCTGGCCAACTATGCGCGCGGCGGCTTCGGCAAGAGTCTCGCTCCCGGACAACGACCGGCGCTGCTGGTGATCGATTTCGTCCGCGCCTATCTCGTCAAAGATTCGCCGCTCTACGCGGGTGTGGAGCAGGCTCGCGCCGATTGTGAAACGCTGCTGCGCGCCGCGCGAGCGGCGGCGATTCCGATCGTGCACACCAACGTGGTGTATCAACCGGGGGGGCGTGACGGCGGCGTGTTCTTTCGCAAGGTCCCCGCTCTGCGCTGTTTCGAAGCCGGCGCGCATCCCGAGCTCGCTGCGTTTGCCGAGGGCCTCGAGCCGCTGCCGGGTGAAACCGTGATTTCCAAGCAGTACGCGAGCGCATTCTTTGCAACCTCTCTCGCCTCCACTCTGACTGCGCTCGGCGTGGATACCGTGCTTATCGTGGGACTCTCGACCAGTGGCTGCGTCCGTGCGAGCGCCGTCGATTGTTGTCAGCATGGCTTCGTGCCGGTCGTGGTGCGCGAGGCCGTGGGTGATCGCGCCAGCGGACCGCATGAGGCCAACTTGTTCGATTTGCAGGCCAAGTATGCCGAGGTCGTCCATCTCGCCGACGTGCTCCTCTATCTCAAAGATTTACCCAACCGGAACTGACCATGCCCTCCATCGGACCGATTTCGTGCGTCACCATTGCTGCGCCCGACCTGCAGTACATGATCGACACCTATCACCTCTACCTCGGCTACGAACTGGTTGATCACGGTCGCCTGAGCGCCGCGCAGGCAGAGCTCTGGGGCTTGCCCGGGCTGACCGGCCGCCGCTATGCACTCATGTTGCCCGAGGGTGAAGGCCATACCTTCATCCGTTTCGTCGACAGCAAGCCCGCGCCCGATTACGTGGCCTTCAAACATATGGGCTGGAATGCCGCTGAACTCATGGTGCAAGACACCAACGGTATCGCGGCGCGGCTCGCGGGCTCGCCCTTCAAAATCATCGGGCCACCGGCTGATCTGTCGTTCTCGGACAAGATTCGCGCGATGCAGGCGCTCGGCCCCGCCAAGGAGTCGATCTATCTCACCTCTTTCAAAGAAAAGCTGCCCGAGTTCGACACGCCCGATGCCAAGCACTACGTCGATCGCGTGTTCATCGTCATTCTGGGCGGTGAATCGGTCGAATCGATCAACGACTTCTATGGCAAGCATTTCAATGTGGCCAAGGCGCCGGTGATTCCCGCCGTCATTTCCGTGCTGTCCAATGCGCAGGGACTGCCCGCGGAGACCAAGCACGATCTGGCAGCACTCGCCCTGCAGGGACAGAGCTATATCGAGGCGGACAAAATGCCGCCTGCAACGCTGCCGCGCACGGCTCGTGACGGTGAATTGCCGCCTGCGATCTCGATGGTGTCGTTCATCGTCAAGCAGTTACCGAGCGGGCTCAGTTGGCTCGCGCCGCCGCGCACGCTGGCGCTGGCGCCCTACCATGGGCGACGCGCCGCGGTATGCGTGGGTGCGGCCGGCGAGCTGATCGAGCTCATTGAGGGCGCGGCGTGAAAGCGCCGCCGCAGGTCGCCAAGGGTCACCGACCGCAGGTCTTCGATGACCCGGCCGTCGATCAGCTCTACGCGGCCTACGTCACGCTCGCCACCGAACTCTCGGTGGCCTTCGAGCGCATCGCGGTGCTCGAACGTACCCTCGAACAGCATGCCGGTGTGTCGCGCGCACTGATCGAGCAGGTCGCGCACGCCGAGCAACAAAGCCCGGAGCGCGCCGCCAAGCGTGCGGAGCTCGCCGCGCGCCTGGTGCGACCGTTTCGCGATTTTCGTGAGGCGCATATTGCAGCCGCGAGCGCAGCGCGCGCCGAGCACAATCAAGGCGCCGAGCACGACCAAAGCCTCGGGCGCGATGCTCCAGCGCCGAGCCCCCGCCCTTAACCGCCTTTCGGACGCCGCGTACCAAGTCCGCGGGCGTTGATCCGCGCAGTCGGTAGGATCGAACGGATCGTCCACTCTGGACCAGCGCTGCGGGGAATTCGCAATGCCGGCGTTCAAGGCTCATGCCATGCAACCCTCTACCCTGCTCGACGAGCAGGCGCGCCAGGACTTCGTCGGCGCTCTACGCGCCCATCTGTCCGGTCGGCTGATGCCGGGCGCCTACAAGGTCTACGAATCACGCGTCGAACCGGCGTTTCGCGCGCGACAGGGTCGAGCGCCCATCGATCAGGACGAGATCCGCAAGCCCATGACACAAGACTCGTTCTACCAGTTCTGGAGTGCGATGCAGCGGCGCAGTCAGGAGCTTCTTTGGGAGTCGGTGATCGACCCCACCGAGCGCGAACTGTCCGAGCTGCTTCGGCGTTCCGCGCGTCTTCGCGCGAAGAAAATTGGCAAGTCGGGCAAAGACCGTCGCCGCGGCACGCTACGCCTCAACCCCGCACTCGAAATTCCACGTTATCACCGCGCGGCCGATATCCACCTGCAACCCGGCGGTTACCACACCGACTTCACGACGGACGATGTCAGCGCAGGGGTGATCTACGACAAGGGTATCAACCTCTACATGGGCGGAGCGCTCGGGCCGGAGAACAACCTGATGGGCGATACGCTGCTCGCCTACCTCCGCGAGAAGCACCCCGAACGCCAGCCCAAGCGCATTCTCGATATCGGCTGCGCCATTGGTAACAGCACCGTGGTTTGGGCGCGAGCGTTTCCGCAAGCTCGCGTGCACGGCATCGATGTCGGTGCGCCGGTGCTGCGCTACGCGCACGCGCGCGCCGTGGCGCTCGGTGTGGCGATCAACTTCAGTCAACAAAATGCCGAGGCCACCGACTTTGCCGATGGCAGCTTCGATCTCATCGTCTCGCATATCGTGCTGCACGAAACCTCGAAGTCCGCCTTGCCGCGGATTCTCGGCGAATGCCGCCGACTGCTCGCGCCCGGCGGACTGATGCTGCATCTCGAGATTCCGCGCGGCCGCACGGTCATCGAGAAGTTTATGCACAACTGGGAGAGCTACAACAACAACGAGACCTTCGCCCGCTACATGACGGGGATCGACCTGCAGGCAGAAGCCATGAAAGGCGGTTTTCCGGCGGCCGATGTACTGGTGAATGAATTCATTCCCAAACTCGATGTAGCGCAGATGAATTACACTGAACATTTTTTCTGGAAGATTCTCGCGGCGCATCGCTGAGGCCTTATGCCCAAACCCAAGAAAAAGTCGACGCGCTCCACGCCTGCCGTGGCCGAAGCCGCACGCCGTCGGGCGCCCGCGCACTCGCCCACGGCTGCGCCGGCGCCGGTGCGCCTCGCGCGGGTCGCCAAGGGGAAAAAGCCGCAGTATTTCAGCGATCCGGCCATCGACAAGCTGCTATCGATGACCTTGACGCTGATGGAAGAGTTGTCGGTGACCCGCGATCGGCTCGATACCGTCGAGCGTTTGCTCGCGGCCAAGAAAGTGCTACGTAGAGCCGAGCTCGAGGGTTGGCAACCTGACGCCAAGGCCGCTGCCGAGCGGGTGGCGGCACGCGGTCGCTATGTCGATCGCATGATGCGTGCGATGCATGTCGAGCTCGAAGAAATCGCCGGGCGCGGCATGCCGAAATCTGAAGAAGAAGTCGTGGCTGCGGTCGAGTCTTGATCGCGAACCCTGATCCATAAAACGCTGACGGGGAGGAACAATAAGCAACTTCAAAAGATATTGTCAGGTACCGCTGTCGGCGATCCTTGCGGTGCTCATCGTCTACTTCTGGCAGGGCATGAGACATTTCATCATGCACCAGATGCAGCACAGCTGGTTTCCGGGTCGCGATTTGTTGGCCGCGTTCATCATTGGCGTGGTCGGTGTCGTCATGACCTGGATGGGTCTCAACAAATCCGAGAACACGGCAACGCTGCTCGGTTTTGCCGGCGGCAGCCTCATCTGGTTGTCATGGGTCGAGTTCAGCCTTGTGTGGGTGGCGCGCGATCTGCAGGTCGCACCGGCGGCGTGGGGCGCCAAAGAAAGACTGCCCGAATATCGAGTCATGCTGTCCTCGATCGGCGTGATGTTCGCGACCCTGGTGTTCTTTTTCTTCAACCGCGAGACGCGGTGCAACGCCTTCATGTGGTTACATCGCCGGCTCGGCCTGAAGGTTGGCGAAAAGTCTTCGGCGCAAGCGCGCGACCTCGCCTCGATCGTCTGCATGGAAACGATCTACGTCACCTGGTTCTTCTATATTTATCTGTTGATGATCTACAACTCCAATATTTTGGGCACCGATCGCTGGGTAACTTTTGCCTCATGTATCGGTTTCGGAGTGTGGGCGATTTATCTCGCGCAGCGCCTGTGGTGGTTTCAGCGCATGACCCCGGCCCTGCGTTACGCGATACCGACCGCGATCATTGCCTGGAACGTCAACGAGATCCTCGAGAAGTGGGGTCATCTCGATGAGATCTGGGTCAAGCCGCAGCAGTACGCTCTGGAGCTTTCTTTAGTGACCGCGGCATTGGTTCTGGTGATCGCCCTCGCGATCCTCAGCCCCGCCCGGCGGATCGTCGGTAGAGACGCGCCGGGCTGATCCCGACGCGCGCTGCTAGCGCGTACGTTGAGTCCAGAGACGCGCGAGCCGCTTCAGGGTCTCATCGCCCTGAACGCTGGCGAGCGTCGCGGCCGCCGCTTCATTCTTGCCCGCCTTGATCTGCGAGATGCCGAGATTCAGCTTGGCCTCCTCGGGATTACGCGCATTGCCTTTGGCCAGTCCGCGCTCGAAGGCCGCGACGGCCTTGTCGTAATCGCCATAGCTCATGAAAGCGGTGGCGATGCGCAGATCCACTTCGCCGTTCTTCTTGCCCGCCGCTTCGCCGTCTTGCTTCAGCAGCGTCGGCTTGTCGGCGGCAGCCTGCGCCTTGGCAGTGCCGAGCAGACGAATCGCGAGCTCTTGCGTCGATTTGTTGGTGTAGAGGCCCTTCGACTGGCCTTCTTCGAGAGTGGCCTGCGCCTCGCCTGGCAGGCCCTTTTCGATGGCGAGCTGCGCCATCTCGGTGAACTCTTCACCGCGGGTCATGCCACCCATCTCCCGCGAGAGACGGAAGATGTTGAGCGTGTTGGCCTCAGTGCTGGAACGGAACAACAACAAGCTTAGGTTTGGCCAGGTCTCTTTCTTGGGCGAATACTGCGCCTGCTTTTCGAGAGCGCGAAGGGTGCACGCGTCGTCTTCCTGTTTGATGCACGAGCTCGTGTAGAGCTGCAAGGCCATATCGGGCGGCGTCTGCGCGCGACTCTCGGTCGCCGCAACGTAGTCCGCCGCCATCTTTTCGGCAGCTTTGAAATCGTTTTGAAGGTAGTACGACTGGATGGTCAGCAGATGGACCGCTTCATCCGTGCTGCCATCGGCGATCAGCCGGCGACCGTAGTCCACGGCCTTGGCGTAATCTTTGACCTGATAGGACATCTGCAGCAAGCCTTTGCGCAGCGTCGCTGAGCGCGCGGGGTCGGAGAACTCGGTATCGGTGACTTGCGACCAAGCCTGAAGCGCGAGCGGCGTGTCGCCAGCGCGCAGCGCACAAAACCCGAGGATGTCGTTGCTGACGTAGTTGTCGTAAGGGGTGCGGCTCGGGAAGGCTTCGACTTCCTTGATCTTTGCCACGCACTCTGCCCACTGCTCCTTCTTGCTCGCCTCCTGCGCGGCCATCAACGGCTTGAGGATGGCGCGACTGACGGTGGGCGGCTTGGCGGCCCCCTTTTGATCGGCCTTTTGCTCCGCCTTTTGGGCGGCGGCTACGGACGACAGCATTGCTGCGACCAGCAGCGGAACGATGCAAGTAAAAATACGCATGTCTTCAGCCCCCACGAAACTCGATCACAGTCGATGAGTTTCGGTCGATGCTTGAGCGTCGCGAGCTTACTGGGCGCGCAGACTCCAAAGTTTAGCGACACGCCGGGTGTCAGCGTCACCCTTTACGGCGCGAAACGCCTTGTTTGCTTCCGATTTGTTGCCAGCCCTGAGCTGCGCAATGCCGAGTACCATTTGTGCTTCGGCCGGGTCAGTCACGTTGCCCTTGGCGATTCCGCGCTGAATGGCGGTCACCGCCGCCGCGTACTGCCCGTAACTCATGTAGGCCTGACCGACACGCAAATCGACGTCCCCGCTGTTACCGGCGGCAGCCTCTTTGTCAGCCTTCGCGAGACCGACTCGATCCGCGGCGGCACGCTCCTTGGCGGTCGCCAACAGTCGCGTGTTACGGTCAATGTCGCGCTTATCGGTGAACGCCTTACGTGCAAAACCGGCCTCCAATGCTGATTGCGCCTCGCCCGGCAGACCGTTCTCTAACGCCCGCTGCGCCATCTCGGTATAGTCGTCGCCGGTGCGCATCGCGCCGACCTCGGTCGCCAAGCGGTATGCATTGAAGGCCGCAACATCGTTACGGGTCGCGAACAGCGACTGCATTAGGTTCGCCCAGCCCGCCGGGTCCGGGTAGTAGGTGACGAGTTTTTCGAAACCCGCAGCGGTGCAGGCTTCGTCCTTCAGGCGCATGCACGAGGTCACGTAGATCTGGATGGCGTTTTCCTTGGGACGCTGGCCACGCTTCTCGAGATCGCGGACCCAGCTACCCGTAAACTCGCGTGCATTCTTGTAGTCATTTTGCTGGTAATAGGACTGTGCAACTACGAGGAAGGTATCGGCGTCCGCGTAACCGCTCTTGATGGCGCCGCGCCCGATCTCAACGGTCTTGACGTAGTTGCGAGCGTTGAAGTAGATCTTGGCAAGGTCACGGGTGCGCTGCGCCACCTTGTTGGCGGCGAACGGCGATGCCAGATTGGTCTGCATCGCCGCGGTCGCCGTGGCGACGTCGTTGGAGCTCAGCGCACAAAACGCCGTGAGTTCGTTGATGATGAAGGCATCGTAGGCCGTCTTGCCCGCAGTTCCGTCTGCAGTGCGCAGATTCGACAGACACTCGGCCCATTTCTTTGCTTTGCTGGCGTTTTGCGCGGTCTGCAGCGTCTTGGCGAGCGCCGGGCTCACCTTCTCGGTCATGGCAACAGATGACAATTGCAGGGCCGCTACGGCAGCAACCAGCAAAGTGACTATAGCTGACTTCCTCATGTGCTTTCTCGCCTAAGTACGATCCAACTGGACCACAACCAAAAGATTCGACGCAACCAGTGGGGGCAGCGGCGAGATTGTAACTTTATCTTATTGCTCAGGCGCGACGTGCGAATCGTACTGGGATCGCGCGATGGCTCGTCAATCCGCAAACTCCGATACATTAACGAAGCCGATTTTTTTCAAGCGGTTTCGCTGCGCTGATGCCAGCACTTTAGCCACCACGTCATACTTTGCACGTTTATCGGGGCGCAGGTGCAACTCGGACTGCGGGTACTTTTGACCCTCGACGCGGAAGTATTTCTCCAGCGCCTCGAGGCTCTGTACCGGTGTTCCATTCCACACGACGGTACCATCGAAATCGATTTCGATGTCGATGACTTCCGGCGGAACCGGCGGTGGTGGAGCGTTGGTGGGCCGCGGCATATCGAGTTTAACGGCGTGGGTCATCACCGGAATGGTGATGATGAACATAATGAGCAACACCAGCATGACGTCGATCAGCGGCGTCGTGTTGATATCACACATTGAATCGCCTTCATCGCCGCCGCTTAAATTCATTCCCATCGAAACGTACTCCGAGAGAGGTCAGCGTGACCCGCGGATGCCGCGGTCGGGTTCAGTGATGAATCCCACTTTGACAATGCCGCCACGTTGGACCGAGTAGATGATCTTGCCGATATCCGCGAACCGCGCGTTGGAGTCGCCGCGGATGTGGATTTCAGGCTGCGGGTCTTTAATGGCTTCGAGCTTGATCATCTCGATCAACTGGTCGCGATCGGCGACTGGCTCATTGTTCCAATAAATATTACCCAAAGAATCGACTGCCACCGTGATGTTCTCAGGTTTGGTCTGGGTGGCGATGTTCGCGGCCTTTGGTAGCGAGACCTTCACCGTCTTATTAATGACCGGAATGGTAATCAGAAAGATAATCAAAAGAACCAACATAACATCCACTAACGGTGTTGTGTTGATGGTCGAATTCAGCTCGTCCTCACCGCCACTGGATCCAACGCTCATCGCCATGAGTCTTAGCCTCTTTTGTTTCCGGATCTCGGGATCGACCGAGCAAAACCCGATCGACCCCGTTCAGAAAAACCTAAGTCGATCGGATTACTTCTTCACGGCTGCAGCAGGCGCAGCAGCAGAGGCCGGAGCGGGCACCGCGACGCGAGCTCCGCTCACGAGGAAGGCGTGCAGGTCAGAGCTGTAGCTGCCTAGCTCTTCCTGAACCTCCTTATTTCGACGGATGAGCCAGTTGTAGCCCATGACCGCCGGCACGGCGACTGCGAGGCCGAGGGCCGTCATGATCAGTGCCTCACCTACGGGGCCCGCGACCTTGTCGATCGAGGCCTGACCAGACACGCCGATGGCGACAAGCGCATGGTAGATACCCCACACTGTGCCAAACAGACCAACGAACGGCGCCGTCGAGCCGACTGTCGCGAGCCACGGTAAACCACCGGTCAGCGACATGCTTACACCCTGCACAGAGCGCTGTAAGGACATCATCACCCACTCGTGGAGAGCCATACGCTCGGAAAGACGGCCTTCGTGATGCTGCGACGCGCGCAGACCGTCCTCGGCAACCTGACGATAGACATCGTTCTTAGGTAGACGGTCGATCGCTTCGCGAATCGAACCGGCGCTCCAGAACTTTTTTTCGGCGAGCTTAGCGGACGCCATAAGCTTCCGCTGATCGAGCAGCTTCGTGATGATGACGTACCAAGAAGTCAACGACATGACCACCAAGATGATCAGCGTGCCCTTGGCGACGAAATCGCCTTGCTCCCACAGGGCCGTAAGGCCATAGGGGTTCTCGATGACAGCGGTAGTGGCTTCAGTGTTTTCCATGTTTTCCTCAGGGAATAAAACGCTTACTTGATCTCGAACTTCACGCGAAACGAAACGCAGGAATCATCTTGGGGCTTACCGCCCACCGTGCCAGGCTGATAACGCCCCGCCCGTGCAAGCTTGACCCCACCCTCGTCCAATCTTTCGAAACCCGACGACGTGACGACGGTCGGGTTACCGATGATCTTGCCTTTGGCATCCACGCAGACTTTTATGGTGACAGTGCCCTGCTCCTCTGCGCGCTTGGACGCAGCCGGGTAATAGTCTTCGCTCGAGGGCATGCTACCAAGCTTTGCAGGCAAGCGGGCTACCACCACCACCGGTGCTGGCGGCGGTGGCACGGGTTTGTCCGTTACGTTGCTGATGGCGGTCGTACTCGACTCCATCGGAATGTCGATAAAGACATCCGGGGGAGGCACTTGCACTGGCGGACGCTCGATTTCCGGCCGCGGCGGCGGCGGCTTATCTTCGGGTTTGATCTCTTCGATGAGGTCGGTGATGAGTGGCGGGGCAACCAACTCGACCATTTTGCGCGCAAGACCGCTGACCAATGCATACCCGCCGAGTATGTGGAGGCCGGCAACCAGCGCGAAAATCGCCATCCGGCGTGACTGGTTCTGTTGTACGTACGTCGCCATGTACTCTCGCGGCAGATCGACAGCCAATGCGGCGAAGGGGCCGGAAAACTAACCGGGAATCCGCTCGCCCGCAACCTTCTCCCCGCGATTCATGACACGCTCGGCGTGCGAAACCGCA
>Ga0194131_10011216_pt1 | contig 10767 bp, 10 predicted proteins | sample TA2KigO120mmetaG_FD_148631 | JGI IMG/M metagenome (GOLD analysis project Ga0194131, IMG submission 148631) | Freshwater microbial communities from Lake Tanganyika, Tanzania - TA2015053 Kigoma Offshore 120m | ecosystem: Environmental > Aquatic > Freshwater > Lake | place: Tanzania: Lake... | reverse complement strand
GAGGAGCGGGACCGCGACCCGAACGCGCGGTGGCAGGCGGAGGATCGCGCGCTCTCCCTCGACGCCGCGCTCGCGCGCGCAGAGCGCGCGCGCGAGGCGTTGCTCGAGCGTGCACGCGCGCTCCCGCGCGACGAGCGCGGGGAGGGGCTGCTCGCCATCGCGGCGGGGGACCTCGTCCACCACCTCGACGAGCACTTCGAGTTCCTCGTCCACGGCGTGCTCGCTGCGGAGGCGGCGGGGTGGGCCGCGCTCAGCGCCCAACTCGACGCTCGCCCCTCCGGCGTCCTGCACGAGGGTGCGGGGATCGTCTGGGAGGCGCGCGACGTCTACGCGCACCTCGGCCACTGGTTCGCGTTCGCGGTCGACACGTTCGAGGCGTTCGCCGCGGGGCGCCCGGTGCCGCTGGTGCCGGACGTCGACGAGGCCAACGCCCGCTGGCACGGCGAGGATCACGCGCGCACGCTCGACGACGTCCTCGGCGCCGCGCGCACGACGCGGCAGCGGATGCTCGCGCTCGCGCGTGGGGTCGAGGCGTCGACGTGGACCGCGCTGCTGCTCGAGCGGCTCGACGCGAACTCCGCCGCCCACTACGAGGAGCACCTCGGGTTCATGCGCGCCGCGAGCTGACGCGTCGCGACTGATGCGCGGTCGCTAGGATCTGGCCTCGACGCTCCACCCGACTCGCGGCGCGAAGAGGCACCTCACGATGGAACCCGTCCTGCAGGCGGCGATGGCGCAGTTCCACCGCGCCGCCGATCATCTCGTCCTCCCCGATCGCCACCGTGCGCTGCTCACGTCGTTCAAGACGACGTACCAGACGCAGTTCCCCGTCGAGATGGACGACGGCTCGTTCCGCGTCTTCGAGGGCTTCCGCGTGATCCACAACAGCGCGCGTGGGCCCACGAAGGGCGGGATGCGCTACTCGTCCCGTCTCACGCTCGACGAGACCCGTGCGCTCGCGATGTGGATGACGTGGAAGTGCGCGGTCGTCAACGTCCCTTTCGGCGGCGCGAAGGGAGGCGTCCGGGTCGACCCGCTCACGATGAGCAACGGGGAGCTGCAGAACCTGACGCGTCGCTTCACCACCGAGATCATCCCGATCATCGGCCCCGACCAGGACATCCCCGCTCCGGACATGGGCACGAACCCGCAGGTGATGGCGTGGATGATGGATACGTACTCGATGGCGAAGGGGTACACGATTCCAGCCGTCGTGACCGGCAAACCGGTCTCGATCGGCGGCTCCGAGGGGCGGTACGAGGCGACCGGGCGCGGCCTGCTCTACGTGCTCGAGGAGCACCTCGCGGCGGAGGGGGGGATCGTCGGGCGGAGCGCCGCGGTACAGGGCTTCGGCAACGTGGGCGGCGTGACCTCAACGCTCCTGCAGCAGGCTGGTGCGGTCGTGCGGTACATCTCCGACCTGGAGATCGCGCTCTTCCACCCCGAGGGCATCGACGCCACCGCCGCCTGGATGCACGTCGAGGCGGGCGGTTCGCTCGCGAGCTGGCACGCGGAGCACCCGAATGCCGCGGAGCCCGTCGCGCACGAGGCCGTGCTCGAGGCCGACGTCGACGTGCTCGTCCCGGCTGCGGTGGATTCCGTGATCACGGGGCAGAACGCCGACCGCATCCGCGCGCGACTCGTGCTCGAGGGCGCCAACGGACCGACGACGCCGGAGGCGGACGACATCCTCGACGAGCGCGGGGTCACGGTGATCCCCGACATCCTCGCGAACGCCGGCGGCGTCACGGTCTCGTACTTCGAATGGGTGCAGGCGCGTCAGTACGTGCAGTGGACCGAGGGACAGGTGAACGCGGAGCTGCGGCGGCTGATGGTGAGCGCCTACCGCAACGTGGTCGCGCGCTGCCCGATTGGGAGCCGCGGCGTGTGCAGTCAGCGCGAGGCCGCGCAGTGGCTCGCGATCGAGCGGGTGGTGGAGGCGATCGACCGCCGCGGGATCTACCCGTAGCCGCGGCGTGGCGGGACCTCAGGCCGCGCCGCGTCGCGGTCGCGGAGGTCGAAGGGGTAGTCGAGGTCGCCGGGACTGGCGCCGTGCGCCGTGAGCACCGCGGCTACCTCCCGCGGTGATGGATCGCGCGCTGCAGCGTTTGCTCGGTCACTCGGGGCGGAACGCGGGACCGGCTCGTCGCGGAGGGCGAGCCTGCCACACGGACATCGTGCCGACCGCGTGCACCGTGGGGTTCCGCGCCGTCCGATCGGCGCTCCCGGCCGGCTCGTCGAGCGCCGCGTCTCCCCCGCATGCCGCCTCGAGGAGGCGGTTCGTCGCCCACTCGTCGCAGTCCACGAGCGACCGCCGCGTCTCCGTCAGCGTCGCCACCGCCCGCCTCCCCCGCGCGCGGAGGCGTCGTCACCAGCGCGGCCGCTCCGGCATCAGCCCGAGCTGGCGCAGCCGCTGGTGCTCACGCGCGTGGCCGACGACATCGTAGAGGTAGTCCCCGCACTCGCGGCAGCGCATGAGCGTGTGCCCGATCCCGTCGTCGACGGGGCGCAGCGCCGCGCGTTCGGGCGTGACCCGGCCGCTCGCGACGAGGTGTTCGCACTCCCAGTAGCAGCCGTGCAGGCAGAACTCGCGCGCCTCGCCCTCGCCCATCGCTCCGCGCCCCCCGGCCCGCGGTCGCGTCGCGCTACACGACGTTGAGCGCCGCGGCGAGCCGCTCGCGCTCCTGCGCGAGCCGCTCGCGCTGCGTCGTGTCACCCTCGACCTTCATCTGCACGAGCTCCGCGATCTTGTGCCGGCAGTCCCCATCGAGCTTCTGCATCCCGCAGACGTTGCACGGATCGCGTTTGCAGTCCAGCGTGATCTCCTCGTCGAGCGTCTTCAGCCACTCGCTCCGGAGGTAGCTCGGCTCCGTGCCTCCGTGGATGTGCGACCACGGGAGCGTCTCCCAGAGGTCGCGCGTGCGGTACGCGTAGAACGCCGGGTCGAGCCCGTGCGCCTCGAAGGCGTGCAGCCAGATCGCCCAGTCGTGGTGCTCCGACCACGAGTCGAACGTCGCCCCGTGGCGCCACGCCGTCTCGATCACGTCGGCCACGCGGCGGTCGCCGCGCGAGAGCACGGCCTCGAGGAGCGACTTCTCCGGCTCCTCCCACGTGAACTGCACGCCGATGCGGCGGCACCCATCGCGCAGGATCTGGTGACGGCGCCGCAGCGTGTCCGGGTCAGCCTGCCCGAGCCACTGGTACGGTGTGTGCGCCTTCGGGATGAAGTTGCTCGTCGACACCCGCACCCGCGCCCGCCCCCCGACGTGCGAGCGCCCGATGCGCCTCACCTCGCGCGCCAGCCGCACGATCTCCTCGACGTCGAAGTCGGTCTCCGTCGGCTGGCCGACCATGAAGTACATCTTCACCGAGGTCCAGCCGTTCGCGAAGGCGTTCTCAACGGCGGACAGCAGGTCCTGCTCGCTCACGAGCTTGTTGATCGTGTTGCGGAGCCGCTGCGAGCCGGCCTCGGGGGCGAGCGTGAGCGTGTGCTTCTTCCCGCGCGCGACCGCGTTGGCGACGTCGACGGAGAACGAGTCGACGCGCGTGGACGGGATGCTGATCTTCAGCCCGCGATCGCCGTAGGCGTCCACCAGCGCGTGCACCATCGGCACGATCTCGCGATGGTCGGTGGTCGAGAGCGACATCAGCGAGATCTCGTCGTACCCCGTGCTCTCGAGGAGCTCGCCCGCGGCACGCACCACCTCGTCCACCGTGCGCTCACGGGTCGGGCGGTAGATCATCCCGGCCTGGCAGAAGCGGCAGCCCTGCGTGCACCCGCGCTGGATCTCGATCGTGGCCCGGTCGTGCACGACCTCCATGAACGGCACGATCGGCTTCGTGATCGGCGGCTCGAGCGACTCGACGACCCGCCGCGAGACCCGGCCGGGGGCTGCGTCGTCGATCGGCTTCGTGCTCCGCACACGCCCGTCTGCGTGGTACTCGACGGCGTAGAGCGACGGGACGTAGACGCCCGGGACGCGCGCCAGCCGGCGGTGCAGGTCGCGCCGCGTCGCGGCGCCGGCGTCGCGCTCGCGCTTCCACGACGCGACGACGTCGAGGATCTCGCGCAGCACCTCCTCGCCTTCCCCGAGCGCGAAGGCGTCGAAGAAGGGCGCAAGCGGCTCGGGCTCCAGGGCGCCGGACCCGCCGGCGATCACGACCGTGTCGCTGTCGCCGCGGTCGGCCGTGCGGAGCGGGACGCGCCCGAGGTCGAGCAGATTGAGGACGTTCGTGTAGCAGGCCTCGTATTGGAGCGTGATGCCGAGCAGGTCGAACTCGTGCAGCGCGCGGCGGCTCTCGAGCGAACGCAGCGGCTCGTCGTGCTCGCGCAGCAGCGCCTCCATGTCGGTCCACGGCGAGAACGCGCGCTCGGCGAGGGCGTCCGGACGCCGGTTCACGATGTCGTAGAGGATCATCAACCCGAGGTTCGACATCCCCAGGTCGTAGAGGTCCGGATAGGCGAGGCAGACGCGGATCGGGTGCACCGCCCACTCCTTGACGATGGAGTTGAGCTCGCCGCCGGTGTAGCGGGCGGGCTTCGTCGCGCGCGCGATCAGCGCGTCGTACCTCGTCATCTGGCACCTCCCTGAGGTCGACGATGGGTGCCCGGGCGTCGAGTGGGTGCGTTCGAGGGTACGTCGGCTCTACGGGCCCGGACAAGGCGCGGGCACGAGGGCGACACGCCCCGCGGTGCCTAGAATCGGCGCATGACGGAGTCACGTCGGCGGACGCAGAGCGCGGAGGGTGATCCCGGCGGGCGGCAGCGGGAGGACGGCGGGGTCGCCGCGATCCTGATCGCGGCCGGCAGGTCGCAGCGCATGGGCGGTGCGGACAAGCTGTGGGCGGAGCTCGACGGCGTGCCGCTCGTCGGGTGGTCGCTGCGTGCGCTGGCAGCGATGGCGGACGTCGGCGAGGTCGTGGTGGTCGCCCCGGCGGCACGACACGCGGCGCTCCTCGCGCTCGCCGGCGAGGCGCCGGCATCGGTGCGCTGCGTCGAGGGCGGCGCCCGCCGCCAGGACTCGGTGGCCGCCGGAGTCGCCGCGGCCCCGGGCGCCGCGTGGTACCTCGTGCACGACGCGGCGCGGCCGCTCGTCACCGCGGCGCTCGCGCGCTCCGTGCTCGCCGCCGCGCGCGACGGGAGCGGCGCGGCGATCCCCGCGGTCGCCCCCACCGACACGATCAAGCGCGTGGACGGCGCCGGGCGCGTGGTCGAGACGCTCGACCGCGCTTGGCTCCGCGCAGTGCAGACGCCACAGGCGTTCGCGGGCGAGCTCCTGCGCCGCGCGCACGCCGAGGTGCACGCGGACGTGACCGACGACGCCTCGATGGTGGAGCGCCTCGGGGTCGCGGTCGCGGTCGTTCCCGGCGACCCGCGCAACCTCAAGGTCACGACGCCGGCGGACCTCGTCGTCGCGCGCGCGCTGCTCGCGGCCGAGCGAGAGGCGCGCGGCTGATGCGCGTGGGCCACGGCTACGACGTGCACCGCTTCCGCGAGGGTGACGAGCGCCCGCTGCGGCTCGGCGGCGTCGACGTCCCGGGCGCGCCGCGACTCGAGGGCCACTCCGACGGCGACGCGCTGCTGCACGCGGTGATCGACGCGCTGCTCGGCGCCGCGGGCGAGGGCGACATCGGGCGGCACTTCCCCCCCGGCGACCCCGAGTACCACGACATCGACAGCCGCGAGCTGCTCCGCCGCGTCACGCGGCTCGTGCTCTCGCACGGCTTCCGCGTCCGCAACGTCGACATCACGGTGATCGCCGAGCGTCCCAGGCTGCAGCCGCACATCCTGGCGATGCGCGACTCGGTGGCGCTCGCGCTCGGCGTCGAGCCGCGCTTCGTCAACGTGAAGGCGACGACGAACGAGGGGCTGGGGGCGATCGGAGCGGGCGACGCCGTCGCCGCACTCGCGGTCGCGCTCCTCACCGACGAGATACCATGACGGTCGAGGAACTCCCCATGCACTGGCTCACCCGAATCCGCGAGGACGTCCACTCCACGCGCGCCCGTGACCCGGCGGCGCGCAGCACCGCCGAGATCCTGCTCGCTTACCCGGGCGTCCACGCGCTGCTCATCCATCGGCTGACGCATCGCCTCTGGCTGGCGCGCGTGCCGCTCCTCCCGCGGCTCATCTCGCACCTCGGCCGCTTCCTGACCGGCATCGAGATCCACCCCGGCGCGCAGATCGGCCGCCGCTTCTTCATCGACCACGGGATGGGCGTCGTGATCGGCGAGACGACCGTGATCGGCGACGACTGCCACCTCTTCCAGGGCGTGACGCTGGGCGGCACCTCGACCCGCCGCGAGAAGCGCCACCCGACGCTCGAGCATGGCGTGGTGGTCGGCGCAGGGGCGAAGATCATCGGCGCCGTCACGATCGGCGAGGGCTCGCGCATCGGGGCGGGGGCGGTCGTCGTCTCGAGCGTGCCGCCGCACGCCACCGTGGTGGGCGTGCCGGGGCACGTCGTCGCCTACACGAACCGCTCGAACGAGACCGTGGAGCGCCTCCCCGACCCGGAGTGGGACCGGATCGAGGCGCTGGAGCGCCGGCTCGACCGGCTGGAGGCGACCCTCGGCGTGCGACCCACCGCCGAGGAGAACGGAGGCGGCCCCGCGCGCGCCCCGGCGCCGATCCGCGAGGAGCCCCACGGCCCGCAATCGACGCCCGGAGGAAGCGTCTGATGCGGCTCACGAACACGCTCAGTGGTCGCGTCGATCCGCTCGACATCTCGCGGGGCGAGGTCGGGATCTATGTCTGCGGCGTGACGCCGTACGACGTTGCCCACGTCGGGCATGCGATGTCGCTGACCATCTACGACGTGCTCGTGCGCTACCTGCGCTGGCCCGGCAACCCGCACGGCGGGCTGCGCGTCACCTTCGTCTCGAACTACACGGACGTCGACGACAAGCTGATCCAGCGCGGCCACGAGCTCGAGCGCGACCCGCTCGAGCTGGCGAGCGCGAACATCGACGCGTGGGAGCGCGAGCAGCAGGCGCTCGGGCTGCTCGCGCCCGACGTGCGGCCGCGCGTGACCTGCGAGATCCCCGGCATCATCGCGACGATCGAGGCGATCGTGGCGGCGGGGGCGGCCTACGCGACGCCGGCCGGCGACGTCTACTTCCGGGTGCGCGCGAAGCCCGACTACGGGAAGCTCTCGCACCGCAACATCGAGGATCTGCGCTCGGGAACGCGCGGCGAGCCGGGGGAGGGGAAGGAGTTCCCGCTCGACTTCGCGCTGTGGAAGGCGGCGAAGCCCGGCGAGCCCGCATGGCCGTCGCCGTGGGGCCCCGGGCGGCCGGGCTGGCACATCGAGTGCACGACGATGGCGCAGCGCTACCTCGGGACGACGTTCGACATCCACGGCGGCGGCGTTGACCTGATCTTCCCGCACCACGAGAACGAGATCGCGCAGGCCGAGGCCGCGGCCGACGGGCAGACCTTCGCCCGGCTGTGGATGCACAACGGGATGGTGCAGCGCGACGGCGAGAAGATGTCGAAGTCCGTCGGGAACGTCGTCACCGTCGAGGCGGCGCTCGACCGCTGGACACCCGACGCGATCCGCCTCTTCGTGCTCAACAGCCAGTACCGCAGCCCGAACAACCTCACCGACGAGGCGATGGCGGCGGCGACACGCGGTGTGGAGCGGCTGGCCACGGCACTCGCGCAGGCGCCGGCCGGTGCACCGACCGGCGTCAACCCCGAGCCGTACCGCGCGCGGTTCGTGCAGGCGATGGAGGACGACCTCGCCACGCCGCAGGCGCTCGCCGCCCTGTTCGATCTCGCTCGCGCGATCAACCGCGCGCGCGACGCGGGCGAGCGCGTGGCCGAGGCGCAGATCGCGTTGCGCGAGCTCGCGGGGGTGCTGGGGCTCTCGCTGGCAGAGTCGCGCGCCGAGGAGCTCGCCCGCCTCGACGCGGGCGCGATCTCGCGCCTGGCGTCGCAGCTCGACGTGGCGTGCAGCGGCAAGGACGCGGCGCAGACCGTCGACGCGCTGCTCGAGCGGCGCCAGACCGCCCGGGCCGAGCGGGACTACGCGCTCGCGGATCGCATCCGCGAGGCGCTCACGGGGCTCGGCGTGATCGTCGAGGACACCGCGGAGGGACCGCGCTGGTCGGTGCGCCGGGACTAGCGCGGCGGAGACACCGGCGCACCGGCGTCCGCGGCCGCGCTTGCGCTCGCGTGGACGCTAGGCGACCCCGCTCGCTTCCATGTTCTTCGCGGCGACGCGAGGGTCGGCCCAGGTCTGGTAGTCGACGTTGCGCGCGACTTTGTTCAGCGCTGGGGTCGCCTTGACCACCTCCGCGTTGGCGCTCACGAGCGACGGGGCGACGTCCGGCGCGGTCTCGATGAGAATCGCAACCCGCCCCACGGTCTGCCCCCAGGAGCGGGCGTCCGCGACGCCGTCGACGGCGCGTGCCTCGCGACAGACGGCGAGCGCCCCCCAGCCGATGTCGGCGAACGCGTGCTTCGCGTCCCGTGCCTCCCAGGTCAAGTACGCGAGTGCCATGCGCTGCCTCCATCACTCATGACCAACACATATGACATGTGCATACGGATCGTCAGTACTACACATGTGCTCACGAAACTCCCCCGCTTCCGGCCGCTTCCGGCGTCAGGCGGCTGGGTGGCGAGAGCGCCCTCACGAGCGCGCGGAGCGGGGCGGCGCTGCGGCGGTGGATGCCCTTGCTGGGGGCACCTCCGCCGCAGCCGAAGCGTCCGGGGACCGCAGGGACCCGCTCGAGCGCCCACTCGACGGCGGCGCGTACGCGCGGATGGGCCAGTCCACCTCGAGGTCGGCGTGGCGGCCGAGCTGCCGGGCGAGCTTGGTACTCGGGCCGCAGGCGCCGCCCGGCTGCTCCCAGTAGCCGTGGGGCGCCGGGGCGCGAGCATTTCGGGCCCCGCGCCGAGCTGCACCGCGCACCGCCGCCCTGCCGCCGCCGCGCGGTCGCGGGGGGCGGCGGACCGGCCTGCCGGCCGGCCGGCGCGCCCTCGCGTTGACCCTGCCAAACGGCGATTCCTATACTCTTGGATGGTCGCGCTCCGGCCCGGCTCGGAGTGCGATTGTTTCTCTCTGGCGATCGGCCGGCGCACCCGCCCGAGTGGCGCAATGGCAGCGCAACCGACTTGTAATCGGTAGGTTAGTGGGTTCGACTCCCCTCTCGGGCTCCATACGGACACCGCGGCGAGGGGATCCCACACGGGTCTGGCCGGCGAGCCACCCAGCGGCGCGAAAGGCAGATGCACGAGGAACCGCGCAGGGGTGGGAGAGTGGCTAATTCCAGCGGACTGTAAATCCGCCGCCTTACGGCTACGCAGGTTCGAATCCTGCCCCCTGCACCACCCAGAACGTTCATCGCGACGGCCTCGTCGGGCGCACGACGTCGGGGCCGGGTGAGCGGGGCCCGCATAGCTCAGTCGGCAGAGCGCGTTCTTGGTAAGAACGAGGTCATGAGTTCGAATCTCATTGCGGGCTCCAGTTCGGCGAGATCGATGCGGTCGAGAGCGCCCGCACTTCCACGGGCACACGGGCGGCGGCGCGGCGGCCGTTAGAGGTCAGGAGCGAGACGGATGGCCAAGGGGAAGTTCGAGCGGACGAAGCCGCACGCGAACATCGGGACGGTCGGCCACGTGGATCACGGGAAGACGACGTTGACGGCGGCGATCACGAAGGTGCTCGCGCTGCGGGGGTTTGCGGACTTCCGGCCGTTCGACTCGATCGACAACGCGCCGGAGGAGCGGGCGCGCGGGATCACGATCGCGATCCAGCACGTGGAGTACCAGACGGACGCGCGGCACTACGCGCACGTGGACTGCCCCGGGCACGCGGACTACATCAAGAACATGATCACCGGGGCGGCGCAGATGGACGGCGCGATCCTGGTGGTGGCGGCGCCGGACGGGCCGATGCCGCAGACGCGGGAGCACCTGCTGTTGGCGCGGCAGGTGGAGGTGCCCGCGGTGGTGGTGTTCCTGAACAAGGTCGACATGATGGAGGACGAGGAGCTGCTCGAGCTGGTGGAGCTCGAGATGCGCGAGCTGCTCACGAAGAACGAGTTCCCGGGGGACGAGGTGCCGATCGTGCGCGGGTCGGCGCTGAAGGCGCTGGAGTCGACGTCGACGGACCTGAACGCGCCGGAGTACGCCTGCATCCTGGAGCTGATGAAGGCGGTGGACGGCTACATCCCGCAGCCGGCGCGGGCGGTGGACCAGCCGTTCCTGATGCCGATCGAGGACGTGTTCGCGATCAAGGGGCGCGGGACGGTGGTGACCGGGCGCATCGAGCGCGGCAAGGTGAAGGTCGGCGAGGAGATCGAGATCGTCGGCATCCACGAGACGCGCAAGACGACGGTGACCGGCGTGGAGATGTTCAAGAAGCTGCTGGACGAGGGGCAGGCCGGGGACAACGTGGGCTGCCTGCTGCGCGGCGTGGAGCGCGACGACGTGGTGCGCGGGCAGGTGCTGGCGGCGCCAGGGAGCATCACGCCGCACCGCAAGTTCAAGGGCGAGGTGTACGTACTCTCCAAGGAGGAGGGTGGGCGGCACACGCCGTTCTTTAACGGCTACCGGCCGCAGTTCTACGTGCGCACGACGGACGTGACGGGGGTGGTGACGCTGCCGGAGGGCACCGAGATGGTGATGCCCGGCGACAACACGAACCTCGACATCGAGCTGATCACGCCAATCGCGATCGAGCAGGGACTGCGCTTCGCCATCCGCGAGGGCGGCCGCACCGTCGGCGCCGGCGTCGTCACCGCGATCACCGAGTA
>Ga0194131_10011214_pt1 | contig 10769 bp, 6 predicted proteins | sample TA2KigO120mmetaG_FD_148631 | JGI IMG/M metagenome (GOLD analysis project Ga0194131, IMG submission 148631) | Freshwater microbial communities from Lake Tanganyika, Tanzania - TA2015053 Kigoma Offshore 120m | ecosystem: Environmental > Aquatic > Freshwater > Lake | place: Tanzania: Lake... | reverse complement strand
CAATGGGAGAAGGCGGAATGATAGAGTGCTGCGATAGGGCGGCGCTCGGTGAGAATCGTTTCCAGTCTCTCCATCTGCACGCATCCGATCGCCGCATGCACGTCGCTCATACGCGCGTTGAACCCACGGATAACATGTTCATCGAAGACCGCCGCATCGACTTCGAAGCGCACACGGTCACTGACGGACATACCATGATGACGCAGCAACCGAAGCTGCGTGGCAAGCCCCGCGTCATCGGTCGTCACCATGCCGCCCTCCCCCGCCGTGATGACCTTTCGCGGATGGAATGAAAAACAAGCAGGGTTGCCTCCTCCGCCGATGGGCCGACCCCTGTACAGAGAACCGGCAGCGCATGCCGCGTCTTCTATCAGGAGGAGATGTTTTTGAGTACACAGAGTGCGAAGTGCATCCACATCGGCAGGCATGCCCATCTGATGCACGACCATCACTGCCCGCGTGTCCGGCGTGATACGACGTTCGACATCTGCGGGATCCAGCGTCCAGCGTTCCGGATCCACGTCGGCAAACACCGGAACGGCGCCGGCGTGGAATATGGCATTACAGGTCGCGATGTACGTAAGCGAAGGACAGATGACTTCGGCACCATGACCGATGCCCGAAGCCGTGAGTGTGAGCTGCAGTGCAACGGTGCAGTTACCCAACGCAACGGCATGTGCTGCTCCGGTGTATGCGGCGAATGCGCGCTCGAATGCCTCAAGCTTCGGCCCCTGCGTCAGCCAGTGGGAACCCAGAACCTCCGCAACGGAATCCACCTCTTCTCTGCCGGTGAACGGTCGGTCGAGTGGGAGCATGGGATTATGATACCTCCTCCTGCCGTAACCACTCATCCAGAACGAGGAGCAACCACTTCGGTCCCGATCGTTCACCGTGGAGGATGCGTGAGACTGCATCAGGATCAAAGAATTGTGAGAGAGGCGTATCGGAAGCCAGAAGACGCTCTTGCAATGTTCCGTGCAGACAACCGCCGCGCGCGAACCACCGGTCAATGGGAACCGCAAACCCCTGCTTCGGTCTTTTGACTGCTGACTGCGGCAATACATCTTTCAGGAGCTCCTTGAGCAGGCACTTTCCCTCCCACTGCCCGTCCGACCCCCGTCGCATGTTCCATCGCTCCGGAATGGACAGTGCGAGGCGCCAGATTGCGGTGTCCGTGAACGGTGTTCGCACTTCGAGACCGTGCATCATGCTCGCAATATCCACTTTCGTGAGGATGCAGTTGGGCAGATAGGTATGCAGGTCCATGTACTGTGCGACATTCGCGGGAGAAAATGTCCGCGTCCAGGCAAATGCGTCGTCGAATACCTCACAGCGATCGGCAACGACATCCCGGAAATCCTCTTTCCAGAGCTGCATCCGAGTGGACCTGCCGATGTACTCGATCATGGACTGCCACCGTTCCTGCGTACGGTCTGCAGCAGCGAGCGTCATCCACGAACGGTACGTGTTGTACCCTGCAAATGCTTCGTCACCGCCGTCGCCGGAGAGCACCATGGGAACGGACGCGCGCGCGAGTCGCGAAACGTAGTACGTGGGAACCGCCGAGCTGTCGCCGAACGGCTCTCCGTAGTGCTGCACCAGATCGGGAAGAATACCGAGAGCATCGGGCTCGACGACTTCGACGGTATGTTCGGTACCGCAGGCTTTGGCCACCGTCTGCGCATGCATGGATTCGTCGAATTCCGGTTCACGGAATGCAATCGTAAATGTTTTCACCGGTTGCGTGAGCGTGCGTGACATCGCTTCGACGACGGCACTGGAATCCACTCCTCCGGAAAGGAAAGCACCGAACGGAACATCCGCTATGCAATGCGCTCGCACGGAAGCATCGAGCGCGGCCCGCAGCGCCTCCAGCCACTCCGGACCGGAACGGAAATGATCCGGTGTGAAGATGTGGTGAACGTATGAACGGGGCGTGGCAACGGCACCGTCGAATGAAACGGCGAGCGTGTGGCCGGGTGGCAGTTTTTTTGCGCAGGCGTACGCCGTGCGCGGAGCGGGAATGTACTGGAGCCAGAGAAACTGATCGATCGCACGGAGATCGGGGTTGCGCGGGAACTGCGGAAGAGTTTTCAGAGCCCCGAGCTCCGAAGCGAATGCAAACAACCCCGGAATGTCGCAGTACAGAAGCGGCTTGATACCGAAGTGGTCGCGCGCGAGAAAGAGCTTCCGTTCGCGGAAGTCTGCAATGCCGAAGGCGAACATTCCGCGGAATTTCCGTACGCACTCCTCTCCCCAGACACGGTAGGACTTCAGGACGACCTCCGTGTCAGAATCCGAGTGAAAGCGGACGCCAAGACGCTCGAGTTCAAGCCGGAGCAACCGATAGTTGTAGAGTTCACCGTTATAGGTGATCTGCAGACGTCCGTCATCATCCCCCATCGGCTGTTCACCGCCCTTCGGGTCGATGATCGCAAGTCGCCGGTGACCGAGCGCCACATTCTCCCGTATCCAGATGCCGCCGCCGTCCGGCCCGCGGTGACGTAGAGCTTCATTCATCCCATCGATAGCACTCCGCTCCGGCTTTGTACCGGTGGTGATCAACCCGCAGATGCCACACATGCGATGCGGGGGGAAACAATCTGCTTCCTGTGCATATCCATGGCATCCAGATAGCAGTCGAGAAGGGCTGAAACGGTATTCTCGGGAGCAAGAATCCGAATGCGTTCCTCCGCGCGCCGCCCGATGGAACGCGATGTATCACTCGTCAACGCAAGAACACGCTCGATCGTCGCGAGGAGTCCCGCCGCATCATCGACTTCGCAGAGAAATCCGCTTTCGCCGTCGGTGATCAATTGCTCGAAACCGTTTCCCCTCGTTCCGATCACGATGCGCTCCAATGCCATCGCTTCGATGCAGGCATTCGGGAAATTGTCGATGCGGGACGGAAGAACGACCGCACAAGCCCGGGCGATGATGGGGTACAACGTTTCGTGTGGTTGAGCGGGAATCCACAGCACGCGGTCCGCGTACTCCGCGGCATGTCGGAACACACGATCCATCAGATCTCCTCCCTCCTGCCCGGACAAACACTTGCCGACGAACGCAAAGTGCAATTGCGGATGGCGCTTCAGTAACGGGTGAATGATTTCCGCGATGGTCGCGACACCTTTGATGAGTCCGATCGAACCGAAGAAGAGCAGATATTTCTTCGTGGCAAGGTGGGCGCGATACACCGAATCGTCGGTGGAAGCGACGTCCGGAGTAAACGGGCTCTCGATGACGCGGACGGGAATGCCGCATTCGATTTCGGTGAGTCTTGCGATGCGTCGACTCGGACCGAAGACGATATCAGCCCTCCACAGAGCAATGCGCTCGATGAAATTCTGCTGTGCGATCTGAAAATTCCTCTCGCCGTAGCCACCGAGTTCCTGACATAGGCGTGTCGAGCTGGAGAGTCTCGCCACTGCGGGGAGATTGCTCGACCGGAGTACGCCCATGCCGCCCAGGTGCGTGTAATGGACAACATCGAAAGGGTGCTTTCGGTGTTCGGCAGCGACGACCTTGTTCATGCGGTGACTCCTCCACAGAAGATTCAGCAGCATATGGAACATCATGAACGTGAGGCGATCGAGAATCCTCACATACGTGTAGAACTTCGACCATTGCTGCGCCGGATTCCATGTTTGGACGCGGTGTACCGTTACGCCTTCGTGGTGCAATGTTTGATCAGCATCGTACGGAACGAAGACAACAGGCTCGTGCCCCATCGACCGGAGCGCGAGAACGGTACGGTGCGTATAGTTCGCGAGACCGCCGTCGCAGGTGGACTCTGTGATGTACTCGGGGGTGACGAACGCTATGCGCATAGGAGGAGAAGCGTAGCGCGTTTAGAACGGGGACGCACTGCCGTGTTCCGGATGCAGGAATTCGTACGAAAAAGCCTCTTTGCGCGGCGATGCACGGAGAATGTCCACCGGTTCCGCGACAGGCGCAACGAAGGTTTTGCGGTCCACCGGAGTCGTGACGACCGGAGGATGCTTCACTTCGAACACTGTGGTGCAGCCGACATGATGCAGAGCATTCAAAAGCGAGGCTTCCGTGAGCCAGAAACTCTCCGTGTTGTCCGCGGAAGCCCATGTTTTCTCTGATTTCTGCACACTGGTCGCCTGTGCGGCGTCCTCGGGATACGGACACCCCGCGTACGTCGCGCCGTTCCAATCAAATGTGTGCGTAGGATGAAGAGCAATGTGCGTGTCGATGATGAGAACACCGCGCAACATGCGCATGAGCGTCTGCAGAAACGGTAGTAGTGCCTCTCTCTGCAGGTGATAGAGAATACCGGCGCAGAGAATCACATCAAATCCACCGAGTGTTTCGGGACAGAGATTCCGCACATCTTCGAGGAGAAACTTCGCGCGACCAAGCCCCAGTGCTTCTGCAGCAAAACCGGCCTTCGCGATACTACCCTCGCGAATATCGATTCCCAGAGACTCTGCGCCATGCGCAGCGAACTCAATAGCGAACAGACCTTCCAGGCACCCAAGATCCAGAACACGCATCCCGGAAAACGGTCTGCGTAGAATATCGGAAACGATCTGCAAGTACTGCCGCGCACGCACGCGACTGATGGGTTCTTCTTCGCGGATCGTGTATATCCCTTCGCCAAGAAGAATATTGTGCGCCGTCCATTCGCCATAACGGTGAATGATCTCCCGTTTCCGCCGAAGGATCTCTTCCGGATGCATAGGAGGAGCATCATACCGTCCCGGCAAGGCGACTGGGCAACCCGAACTTGCGGAAAACCCGATGAAGCATATAGACGCTGCATGGTGAAGTGCGGAGTACGTGTTCTGCTGCGGATAGGCGTCATGCTTCCCACTGCGAATGCACTGGGGGCCCTTCGTGTTGCTACGGCACGTCGGAATCAACACTGAGGAGATGACACCCCGACAACAGGCCACACTGACCCCCGATGATTTTGAAACTCAAGCAACACCGGAAGAACCGCTCGGTGAAGAGACATTCAGAGCATTGGTGAAGACCATCCTCTGACGTATACTGCTCCTCCTATGTATAGATTCTGGGAGAGCATCATCGAGCCTTTGCTTGCAAGCATCGATGCGCATGCAGTGGTGGAAATCGGTGTAGCAGACGGGAAGAATACAAAGCATCTTCTGGATTTTGTACGCGCGCGCAACGGCATCCTACATGCCGTAGACCCTGCCCCGAGATGCGATACAGATGCATTGCAAAGCACGTACGGAAACGCTTGGCATTTCCTGAAGGAATTGAGTCTGAACGCATTGCCGGACATCGCGCAGTACGATGCGGTACTGATCGACGGAGACCATAACTGGTACACGGTCTACAACGAGCTGCTCATCATCGAAAAATACGCAAAGCGCATGGGAATATTCCCGTTGGTGCTGCTCCACGACATCGGCTGGCCGTACGCGCGGCGCGATCTCTACTACGATCCCGATCGCATTCCCGTCGGATATCGCAATGCATACCTCCGGGGAGGAATACTTCCCTCTTCGCACGAAATAACGCAGGGACACGGGATGAACGCGGAATGTTTTCACTCGATCTACGAAACCAACGTGCGCAACGGTGTACTGACGGCAATCGAAGACTTCATCGAACAAACGAGCATCGCCATAGAATTCCTTCCGATTCCGGGCAACCACGGTATCGGCATCCTCGCATCGCGAGCGATGATGGAAAAGCATCCGAAGTTCGCGGAATTCTTATCCGCAGTCCGCCTAAGTCCGGAGATGTTCCGGTATATAGACGATTTGGAAACGGAACGTCTCGGTTCGTATGTTCATGAAAGGCAACTGCAGAAAACCCTGGATCAATCAAACCGGACCGATCCTGAGACGGAAAATGAACGTGAGGCGCTGAAGCGGGAACAGGAACGCCTGGAAAGTGAACGAACCGCGCTCGCTGCACGGGAAAACCGGCTCCATGCGCTGACAGATGAACTCCATCGCCTGCGGGCCGCACAGTCACCTGCATTGGTCGTCATGGAACAACAGAGATGCGACATGGAAAAAAGGACGATGGATATCCAGGGAAAAACCGATACATTGGCAAAAGAGCTGCAGGACACGGCGTGGTTGCGGAAGGAAGCGGAAGCGCAGATCAAAGAGAGTCAGAAGCAAATTTCCTGGGCAAAACTGGAACAGGAGCGTTCCGTGAAAATCGCCTACACTTGCCGCAGGGAATCACAGGATCTGGGAAAACAGGTCAAGCAGTTGGAGAAACTACTGGAAGAACGCGAAGCGCACATACAGCGCATCCTCAACTCGAAAAGCTGGCGCATCACAGCATGGCTGAAGCACCTTGATCGTCCGATGATCCGGCCACTGATCAATCGTATTGCCTATTCCGTGTTCAGAAACCTGAAAGATCTGTGGAGCGACTTCGGCGAACCGTGCCCGGGACTGGCGCGTTTCGTGCGCCACACGTTGCTTGGAACTCTCTGGCCTGTGCAACCCGCTCCCAAGGCAGCTGAACTGCTTCCGCACACCGCAGTGACCGTCGCCGTCATCATCCCCTGTCACAACTACGCACAATTTCTTCCGGAAGCGGTGGAGAGCGTACTCGCGCAAACCGTACAGCCAACGGAAATTCTCGTCGTGGATGACGCATCGGAGGATGGGACACCCGAAGTCGCACGAAGGTACGCGACAAGAGGAGTGCGCTATCTCCGCGGAGACTGGCGTAGCGTGGGCGCTGCGCGCAACGCCGGGATAGCGGCAACATCGGCAGCATTTCTCATCTTTCTCGACGCAGACGACATCCTGCATTCCGAGTACATCCGACTCGCACTCGATGTCCTGCACAACCGCTCCGATGCGGGACTTGCCTACGGGAATCAGCAGTTCTTCGGCGACCAGCATCTGTACTTCGAGGCTCCGGCGGTCTTCGACTGGAAACGCTTCGACAGCATCAATCACCTCAATGCATCCGCCGTCGTCCGCCGTACCGCTCTGCAACAGGCAGGAGGGTTCAGTCACGGCGTCGAACAGGACGGAGACTGGGTGACCTGGAGACGTATTCTTCGGCTCGGCTGGAACGCTGTAAAATTTGAAGGGACCATGTTCTACCGGTCGCACGCAGCAGGAATGACCGCTGGTCTTGCTGAACGGCAATCGTATCCGCAGCGCGCAGGATTCTTCGAGGAAGAGGCAACGCTGTTCCTCTCCCTCTCAGGCCGTGCGTGGGCCTGGCCGAAAACTGCAGCATTCTTAGAAAAGCAGACGTTCCCACACGACCGCATCCACCTCGTCATTCTCGATACATCACAGGATGAGGAATTCACATCGACCGTGCGCCGGTGGCTCGAACACTGCGACTACCGCAGCTTCACACTGCTCAGGGAAAACGTGGGTCCGAAGGGTCTTGCAGACGCGCACAGATCCGATGAAAGAACGAAGCAGACAGTCGCAGAAGCGTGCGCCCGCATCTATAACCGCTTCGCACGCAATTGCACGACGACGCTCGCGTTTGTCCTGGAAGATGATGTCATTCCTCCACTCGATGTGTACGCACGACTGATCGGATACTTCCGTCAGGATGTGGCGACGGTATCCGGATGTTACTACCACCGGAACATCGGGAAACCCGTTGCATGGACGTGGGATACAACGACGGGATTGCCTGCCTTCGCCGAACCGCAAACCGGAGTGACTCCCGTCGGCGGCAACGGATTCGGATGCCTTGTGGTGCGAGGGGAAAGACTTCGGCATACGGTGTTCCATTCCGGCCCCCCGTACGGCAATTTCGACCATAATTTCTACCACACTGTCACAGAACAGGACGGGCAGACGGCGCTCCTCGACTGGGACTGCGTCTGTGAACATCTGCAGGCGCCGTGATGATGCACACCGACTCCAGCAACAGGCCGCGCATCCTCCTCCTCATCGATATCCCCGGCTGGGCGTTCCACACCGTCGCAAAAGAAATCGAACGTCATCTCAGCGATCGTTTTGCATTCACGATCATGATAAAAGATAATTTTCCGACGATCGATGAAGATTGTTTTGATCTCATTCACGTCTTCTACGAATTCGAGGAATACCACAAGCAATTTCTCACCGGAAAAGCAAAAGTTATACGCTCTGTGTACAGTCATTATTGGGAAATCGACCACCATCTCACTCCGATGCAGCTCTATCAACGGTATCTGCATGACGCCCACGCCGTCATCGTTCCGAGCATGCGGCTTTTCCATGCCTTCGAAGGTATTCCGCCGCCGGTCTATCTATTCCCGGAAGGCGTAGACACGGCACTCTTCTCGCCCGGAAAGGCACGGATTGGACCGCTCGTGGTCGGATGGGCAGGGAAAGACATTCCGATCAAGCGTCTCGACATACTCAGGGCGGCATGCGAAGGCATCTGTGCACTGAAAATCGCCGACGGCTCCCTGTCGCAAGATGCCATGCAGAATTTCTATAGAGGTATCGATGTCATCGCCTGTACATCGATTGCCGAAGGTTGTCCGCGCCCACTCATCGAAGCCATGGCCTGCGGTGCATATCCGGTATCGTTTGATGTCGGTGTCGTACCGGAGGTCGTCATCGACGGCATGAACGGTATGATTGTGAAACAACAATCCACCGGAGCATTCCGTGAAGCACTGCAGTGGTGCAGAGACCACTGCGACACCATCCGGGGAACGCGCAGACTGAACGCCGAACGGATACGGGCGACGAGAACATGGCAAAACGTGACTGCCCATCTCGCGGACATCTACTATGCTGTGCTGTAGATGAGTACCATCCCCGCAATCCTGCCGGATATCAGCAAGAGCAGCTGCGCGTCGCAGACGATCTCTGATCCTCACTTTGACCCGCGCACCATCGAAGCAACGGACAGACTGCTCTCCCTGTCACACCGTGAAGAAGGACTTGCGCTGTACGAGTATGTGAGAAGAACGAGCGGTTCTGTTCTGGAAATCGGAACATACTGCGGCTACCTGGCACTGTTTCTGGCATACGGAATGAAGAACAGAGAATGGTTCCGCCGGCAGGGAACGGAAGTATTCACCATTGATACGCACATGGGACACGACGACCTTCGGATCAGGCGCGACCGAGGGCAGCCGGCGACGTTCGGACGCTTCGTAGAGAACTGTAAGCAACACAACGTATGGGACATCGTGCATCCCATCATCGACGATGCCGACGGGGCCCATGCATTGTGGCGGTGGGGCCGGTGCCTCGACCTTCTGTTCATCGATGGCGACCATGCGCATGCAAAGCGGGATTTCAGAAACTACATTCCGTTTCTCAAACCGGAAGGCTTCGTATGTTTTCATAATTATTTCTGGGAATGCCCACAGGTCATTGCCGATGTCGATGAACTAGTTGCGGCAGGTACCATAGAGCCCCTCGAACGGATTCATACGATGTTCATCGCCCGTGTGAATCATGACCCTTTCCGTCTTCCCAGGTTATGAAGGTATGGATGAACCGCTTTCGGGCTATTTGGAAGAAAAAATCTGCTACATGCTCGGCGCATACGCTGCCCTGTGACGTTGCCGTCATCATCCCCTGTCATAACTACGCGCATGTGCTGTCCAGGGCCATCGAGTGCGTCCTCGCGCAAACCAAAACCCCGCGCGATATCCTCGTGGTCGACGACGCATCGAACGACCATCCGGAGTTCGTCACCGAGCGGTACAGCAATCGTGGCGTGCGGTATGTACGAACCGAACATCGCAGTCTGGCGAAAACCCGCAATCTCGGGGCAAAGATGACCCAGTCGGAATTTCTGCTCTTCCTCGATCCCGATGACACCATCCCGGCAGATTACATCGAACGATGCCTCACCGTACTCCAAGACCGCTCTGTCGCCGCAGCGTACCCAAACATTCAGTACAGCGGCGAGCGTACGGATTATGCGGAAGCACCGGGTTTTGATGCCGAAGGCCTTCTGCGAAGCAATTACATTCCGTCCACAGCGCTCATTCGTCGCCAGGCATACGACCTTGTGGGCGGGTACCGAGACGTTCCGCATGCCCTCGAAGACTGGGATTTCTACAGACGCGTCGTTGGCATGGGATACAGGGCGGCAAAGGCGGATACGACGATGGGCTACACCATCCATGCGGCAAGTCTGGTGCACAAACACAATGCGCACCCGTCGCGCTCCTATGCCCGTGATGCTGCACTGGAGCACTGTGACGTGACGATCTTCACGCCGTTCGCCGGACGCAGGGAAATATTCGAACGCTACTGCGACGCTCTCCGTTCTCTGGACTGGAATCGCGGAAACATCCGGCTGCACTGGTACAACACATCGGATGATGGAGAGTTTGACCTGCTTCTTCGCTCCGCAATCACACGCATGCCTTTCGCAGAAGTACGCTATACCAAGGCTCCGTTACCCGACGCATGGCTGCACACGCCGGAGAGCCTGATCCGGAAACGCATTAAAGATCTCGATGATGCGGAATATTACTATCAACTGGCCGTGGTGCGTGCGTACAAACACATGATCCAGACATGTTCGACGGAGTATGTTCTGACACTGGAGGATGACATCGCCATTCGACCCGATACACTCAAACGGCTCACAGAAGGGCTGGACTGGAATGTTGCCGCAGTGATTGCACCGTACAGGAGCGGATTCTTTCCGCGCTACGAGGTGTGGACGCCCAATGCGGACGGGACCGTAACCAATTTCCGTGAGAAGGGCACGGGTATGCAGGAAGTCGGTGGCTGCGGATTCGGCTGCACGCTGTTTCGCATGAGCGATCTTCAGAACATTGCCCCGCTATTCACCGGAGTGAA
>Ga0194131_10011212_pt1 | contig 10770 bp, 4 predicted proteins | sample TA2KigO120mmetaG_FD_148631 | JGI IMG/M metagenome (GOLD analysis project Ga0194131, IMG submission 148631) | Freshwater microbial communities from Lake Tanganyika, Tanzania - TA2015053 Kigoma Offshore 120m | ecosystem: Environmental > Aquatic > Freshwater > Lake | place: Tanzania: Lake... | reverse complement strand
GGGACGGAGGTGTAGCCCGGCCCAGGCCGGTCCCCAGCGCGCCCACGACCGGCCCCAGATCCGGGTGGCCCCCTCGGCCGGGCCACGCGCGTGTACCAACGCCTCGATGCCCGCGTCGCGACAGGCGCCGGCCACCGCGTGGGCCCAGCTCGCGATGCCGCCGATGACTGGCGGGTACTCCGGGGTCACGATGTGCAGCCGGCTCAAGCCAGCGACCTCGCGGCGGCCAGCACCCGCTCGGCGCTCAGCCCTCGCAGGCAGGCGTGGTCGCCCACCGGGCAACTGGTTCCCCCGAAGCGGGAGCAGGGTCGACAGGAGAGCGGCAACTCCACCGCCACCGCCCCCGTCGTGTAGTGGAAGAAGCCATCGGTCGAGGTGGTAGGCCCGAAGATGCCCACCACCGGGAGGCCCACGGCGGCGCCGAGGTGCAGGAGTCCCGTGTCGCCCGCCACCAGCACCGCGCCGCCTTGCATCGCCTCCAGCGTGCGCTCGAAGCCCGCCTCGGCCACGCCGCCTAGCTCGGCGACGATGGCCTCCTCACCGGGCCCGCCGATGGCCGTCACCGGCCCGTCCCAGAGGCGCGCCAGCTCGCGCCAGTACGGCCAGCGCTTGGTGGCGTGCGCCGCCCCCGGCGCCAGGACCAGCCGCGCGCCCCGCCCGACCGGCGGCAGCCACGGCGGCGGGCCCGGGACGACCCCCGCGGCACGGGCGTAGCGAGTCACCACCGCGTCGGCCGGCGGGCCCTTGAACCAAACCCGCGCGCGGCGCCGCCAGTCCTGTCTCGCGACACGCATATCCGCGCGGTACTGTCGCGACCGGAGATTGTTATGGAGGTCGATCACACGGCCGCCCACTGGCGCGTCATCCGGGCCGAGCACCCGCGCCACGCCGGGCAGGCGACGGGCGAGGTCGGCGTAACGAGGGAGGGTGCGGAAGCTCACCTCGCCGAGCTGGCCCGTCACCGCGCCGGCGAGGACGATGTCGCCCAGCGAGGAGAAGCGGATCACCGTGGTCATCCGAGCGCCGCCATCACCGCGCCGACGCTCACCCGGTCGAGGCAGGGGCGCCCCCAGAGGCAGGTCTTGCGGTAGCAGGGCTGGCACCAGAGCGGCTCGCCCAGCACCGCCCGGCCGGTGCCGGTCAACGCCGGCGCCGTGCTCCCGTGCACCACCACCACCGGGCGCCCGCAGGCCGCCGCGAAGTGGGCGGCGCCCGAGTCGTTGGACACGAAGACGGCGCAGCGATCGAGCGCCGCGGCGAAGTCCGGCAGCGGCAGGCCAGCGACCACCGCCCGCCCCATCTGCGCGCTCACCTCGGCCACCTCCCCCGGGCCGCAGTACACCACCACCGCGCGCCCCTCGGCTTCCAGGTGATCGGCGAGGGCACGGAAACGCGGCCAGCGCACCGTCGCCGACGGGCTCCAGGGGTTGAGTCCCACGTGGCCGGGCGGCACCGGAGGCGACGTCCCTCGCAGGCTGTATGATGATGTCGCGACATCGATCGCGCCCGCTGCCAGCGCGATGCGCGCGTAGCGCTCGCGGCGGTGCTCCTCCCGCTCGGGGAGCGCCGCGCCCAGCAAGCCGCGGGGGCCGACGCCCACGGTGGGAAGCCCGCGCCACAGCCAGGCCGCGCGCCAGGAGGGCTTGAACAGCACGGCGCGCTCCGCGGCCGGGGGCGGGCCGTCCCCGTCGTGTACCGCCGTGGCGACACCTCCATACAGCTCGGCACCCCAGAGCCCCCGCGTCCACACCTCGACCGGCGCCAGTCGCGACAGCGCAGTGACGGCCCCGAGCGCCATCACCGCGTCGCCGAGGTGATCCGGCGCCCGGACCGCGATCATGTCGCCAGCACTACTCGCTGCGGCCGTAGAAGAGCCAGGAGCCGCCCGAGTTGCTGTAGCCGAAGCCGTCCCAACTCGTGGCGCCCGACATCCAGTCGCTGTTGCCGTCGGCATCCACGTCGCCGCCGCCGTCGATGGTGTAGCCCACGGCGTCGTTGCTGTTGGCCCCGGTGAACAGCGCGTCGAAGCTCGAGGCCGACACGGTGCCCGAGCTGAGCGGGCCGTACCAGAAGTACACCGCGCCGGCGCCGCTGAGGGCGCCCACGTCGTAGCCGGTCGCGCCCACGAGCAGGTCGGCGTAGGTGTCGCCGTTGGTGTCGCCCGCCCCAGCGGCGGTGCGGCCGAAGTAGTCGGAGGCGGTGCTGCCCCGGATGATGGTGTCGGCGGCGGCCGAGGCGTTCGACGAGCCCGACGGCCACGAGGTGATCACGTAGGCCGCCCCGGCGTCGGTGGCGGCGCCATCGTTCTTGTCCGACGTGGTGACGATGTCGGCGGTGCCGTCGCCGGAGACGTCGCCGAGACAGGCCACCGCGAGGCCCTGGCGGTCGCCGTTGGACGAGCCCGCGAGGATCGCGTCGGCGGTGCTCGCCGCGGCCGAACCCGACATCGCGTCCATCCCGTAGAAGATGTAGGTCTTGCCGGGCACAGTCGTGGCCGAGGCGGCCGGGGCGCCGAAGATGCCGTCGGCCGTGCCGTCGGCGTCGATGTCGCAGAGGGCGATGCTGTAGCCCAGGTTGTGGCCCGCGCTCGCGCCGGTGATGAGCACGCTCGCCGCCGAGAGGCTGTTGCTGCTGGCGATGTCGCCCGCGAACCACACGCCCGCCGCGCCGGCGCTGGAGGAGTAGCCGTAGGCGCCAACGGCCACGTCGCCCATGCCGTCGTTGTCGACGTCGCCACCGTACACCGAGGAGCCCACGTACGCGCTCGCGGTGGTGGTGGTGAAGGTGGCGTCGGCCCCCGACACGCTTGTGGCGCTGCTGTTGCCCTCGAAGAGGTAGGCGGCGCCGTAGTCGCTCGTGTCGGCGCGGTTGGCCGCCACGAGGAGCTCGTCGTCGAGGTCGCCGTCGTAGTCGGGCACGAAGCGCAACGCGCTGCCGAGGTAGTCGCTGTTCCGGGTGGTGCTCCCGTCGAAGGTCTGGTGGGCCGTGCTCAGGCTGTCGCTGGTGTCGACCGGGCCGAGCCACAGGTGGACGCGACCGTTGTCGGTGGCCGGCGAGGTGTCGTGGTAGAGCTGGCCCACCGCCACGTCGTCGAATCCGTCGCCGTCGAAGTCGCCGTTGTTGGCCACCGACGAGCCCACCGCGTACTCGGCGCCGGTGCCGTAGGCGCGGAAGTCGTAGTCGGCCTTGATCTCCTCGGTGCCGCTGAACAGGCACGCGGCCGTCGTGGCATCGCAGTCCTGGTCGATGCCGTCGTTGCACACCTCGGTGGCGCCGGGGTTGATGCTGGCGCTGGTGTCGTCGCAGTCGTCGTTGGTGGTCGAGTAGCCCGAGGGCATGGTGCATGCGGTGGAGGTGCTCCCCGAAGGGTCGCCGTAATCGTCGCCGTCGCCGTCGGCGTACCAGGTCGTGCTGCCGCTGGTACCCTCGTCGGTCGACCCGTCGCAGTCGTTGTCGACACCGTCGCACACCTCGGTGGCGGCAGGGTTGATCGTCGCGTCGGTGTCGTCGCAGTCCGCGGGGTTGCTGTAGCCGTCGCCGTCCTCGTCGCCGACGCAGTCGTAGTTGCTCTCGCCCGGCGTGCCGTGCTCGTCGTTGGGGGTGCCCGACACGTCGTACCAGCGGTAGCTGGTGTTGTTCGACGGCGTGCCGGCCCCGTTGGACGAGGTGAGGCACCAATTGCTCGCGCTGTCGTTGTCGCTGCTGTCGTAGTGGACCGGGTCGAGCGACAGCGAGAAGCGAACGTAGTTCGGGTAGCTCGCGTTGTAGCTGATGTCGTCGATCACCCGGCCGGTGCTGCTGTCGCCCTCGATCGACAGCGAGACGTCGTCGGCGTCACGCCGCAAGTAGAAAGTGTTGTCGTGGTAGTCGCCGACGTAGCTGGCGGGCTGGGACTCGTCGCCCCAGTAGTAGTCGCAGGCCAGCGGGTAGGCGGTCGAGGCACCCTCGTAGTCGTTGCTGTCGCAGAACACGAGCATGCCGCCCGCCGCCACGGTGACCGCCTCGGCCGGGTCGATCATGATGCTGTTGGCCGTGGAGCCGGAGCCACGCTCGAGCACCCAGTTGCTCAGGTCGACGGTGCGGGTGGACACGTTGACCACCTCGAGCCACGACGCGTTGTTGACCACGCTGCCGCCGCCCATGATCGAGCGCTTGTTCACCTCGCTGATGACGATGTCGCCGGTGGCGACGAAGTCCTCGTCCACCCAGCCGTCGCAGTCGCCGTCGCTCCCGTCGTCGGCCTCGGTGGCGGCCGGGTTGATGCTCCCGTTGGCGTCGTCACAGTCGTCGTCGTTGCTCACGCCCCCGCTCGACCCGCAGGTGACCGGCGTGGCAGGGTCGCCGTAGCCGTCGCTGTCGGCGTCGGCGTAGCCGGAGCCGTCGTCGACCACGCCGTTGCAGTCGTTGTCGATGCCGTCGCAGGTCTCGCTCGCGCCGGGGTTGACGGTGGCGTCGGCCTCGTCACAGTCGGTGGCGCCGGTGTAGCCGTCGCTGTCGAGGTCGGGGTCGTTGAGGCAGTCGTAGTTGGTGGCGCCGGGGGTGCCGTACTCGTCGGTGGTGACGCCGGGGGTGTCGTACCAGCGCCAGATGGAGTTGCCCGACACCGTGCCTGCGGCGCTGCTGGAGGTGGAGCACCAGGCCAGCCGGTTGTCGTTGAGGCCGCTGGTGTAGTAGGCGGAGTCGAGCGAGAGCGAGAAGCGGGAGTTGTTGGGCCAGTAGCCGTTGACGGCGTCGTAGTAGTAGCTGACGCCGTCGATGAGCGTGCCGGTCGTGCGGTTGCCATTGATGTAGAGCGCGAAACGATCCTTGTCGCGACGCATGTACCAGGTGTTGTCGTGGTAGGTGCCCACGTACGTCGCGGCCTGCGTCTCGTCGCCCCACATGTAGTCGCAGCTGAGGGGGTACGCGGCGGCCGAGCCCTCGTAGTTGTCGGTGTCGCAGAACACGGCGTACTCGCCGGCCGCGAGCACCGGGGCGCTGGCGGGGTCGATGTACACCTGGTTGCCGCTGGTGATGCCGCGGGCGATCACCCAGTTGGCGAGGCTGACGGTGCGGCTAGAGGTGTTGTAGACCTCGACCCAGGAGGCGTCGTTGACAATGCCGCCGGTGCCGATCTGGGAGCGCTTGTTGATCTCGGTGACAATGATGTCGCCGACCGAAACGAAGTCCTCGTCGACGTAGTCGTCGCAATCGTCATCGGTGAGGTTGTCGCTCTCGCTGGCGCCGGGGTTGACGGCGGCGTTGGCGTCGTCACAATCGACGGCTTCATCGTAGCCGTCGCCGTCGCCGTCGGCCTTGGCGGCCGCCGACCAGCCCCAGCCGCTCTCTTCGAGCGCGCTCCCTCCGTCAACCTCGGCACAGGAGGCAAGCGCCAGGGCAGTGACGGGCCAGAGGCGCACGAGGGACGTAGGGAGAGGGGTCATCTTGGGTTCACCGTTGCCGGAAGGAATCAGTCAGGGCGTGTAGTCCTTTTATAGCCCGGGCCACCAGGCGTCGCGCGACCTTCCTTTCAGAACGTCGCCCCTCCGCCGGGGCGCGGCATGCTACCCAGCAGGGGCGCTGAGGAGGCTTGGCTGGTCTCGGACCTCGCGGGAGGATGCTCGGGGTCACGCTTGTCGTGCTGCTGGCGTCGGGCGCCGCCGCGCGGCTGGAGGAACACCACGCGGGGTGGGGCAGGCGGTGACCTCCCCATGACACGCCCCGGGCTATGCGCGCGGCCGTGAGCGCTACCGCCCTGTTCGACCCCGCCGAGATATTCGCCGCCGTCCAGCAGGTGCGGGAAAACCTGCACGTTGTCCGCCGCGAGTCGGGTAGCGTTTCCGAGATCGGCGTGGCGCTCGGCGACTTGCCGCAGGGCGTGGAGTGGGTGGGCACCCTGCCACCGCTCTACCCGGAGTGGCTCGGCGACCGGTCCTTCGCCGAGGCGCACGGCACCCGCTTTGCCTACTGCACCGGCGCGATGGCCAACGGCATCGCCACCGTGGAGGTGGTGGAAGCGGCGGCACGCCATGGCTGCCTCGGCTTCTTCGGCGCCGCCGGGCTCCTCCCCGGCCGGGTAGCGCAGGCGGTCGACCGGCTCAACGCCGAAATCGGCGGCTTGCCCTTCGGCGTGAACCTCATTCACTCGCCGCAGGAGCCGCGCGTGGAGGCCGAGGTCGCCGAACTGCTGGTGCAGAAGGGCGTGATGGCGGTCGAGGCCAGCGCCTTCATGCGCATCACGCCGCCGGTGGTGCGCTACGCCCTCGCGGGGGTGCATCGCGACGAGCAGGGAACCCTCCATCGCCCCCGCCGAGTGGTCGCCAAGGTGTCGCGACCGGAAGTAGCGAGGCAGTTCCTGTCGCCGGCGCCCGAGTCGATGTTGCGCGAGCTGGCGCAGCAGGGCCTGCTCTCGCCGGCCGAGGCCGACCTCGGCAGGCGTCTCCCGGTGGCGGAAGATGTCACCGTCGAGGCCGACTCCGGCGGCCACACCGACAACCGGCCGCTCGTGGCCATGTTCCCCGCCATCGCCGACCTCGCCCGGCAGATCGCGCGCGAGCAAGGCTACGCTCGTCCCCTGCGGGTGGGCGCCGCCGGCGGCCTCGGCACCCCCGCCTCGGTGGCGGCCGCCTACGCGCTGGGGGCCGCGTATGTCATGACCGGATCCGTCAACCAGGGCTGCGTCGAGTCTGGCGTGGCGCCGGCGGCCCGAGCGCTCCTGGCGAAGGCCGACGTGGCCGACGTCGCGATGGCCCCGGCGGCGGACATGTTCGAGATGGGGGTGAACGTCCAGGTGTTGCGCCGCGGGACCATGTTCGCCGCCCGCGCGCAGAAGCTGCGCGACCTGTACCTCGCCCACCCTTCGCTGGACGACATCCCACCCAGCGATCGCGCCAAGCTCGAGAAGGAAGTTTTTCAGGCCCCTCTGGCCGATATCTGGGCCCAGACCGAGCGTTATTTTACCGAGCGCGATCCCGCCCAGGTGGACCGAGCGCGCAGGGATGGCAAGCACCAGATGGCCCTGGTGTTCCGCTGGTACCTGGGCAAGGCCTCGCGCTGGGCGATTGACGGCGACCCCGCGAGGCTGATGGACTACCAGCTGTGGTGCGGCCCGGCGATGGGGGCCTTCAACACCTGGACCCGGGGTAGCTTCCTCGACGACCCGGCCCAACGCAGCGTGGGACAGGTGGCGCTCAACCTCCTCGAAGGCGCCGCCGCGATCACTCGGGCGGGACAGCTCCGGAGCTTCGGCGTGGCCGTCCCCGCCGAGGCCTTCGGCTTTGTGCCACGGCCGCTGGCCGTCTGAACCACAGAAATCCACCCCACCGTGACGCGACCGTGACCCTGGCCGCGAGGGGATCGGGTAGACATCGGCCCCCGAACCGCCCCTCGTCGCAAGGCTTCCCCGATGTCCTCTTTCGCTCCCCTCGCTATCGTCGGCGCCGGCGCCATCTTCCCGGGCTCGCTGGACTACCCCGGCTTCTGGAAGAACGTCCTCTCGAAGAAAGACCTGGTCACCGACGTGCCCGAGAGCCACTGGCGCGTGGCCGACTACTACGACGCCGACCCCAAGGCCCCCGACAAGACCTACGCCAAGCGCGGCGCCTTCCTGCCCGACGTGCCCTTCGACGCGATGGGCTTCGGCGTGCCGCCGAGCATCCTCCCCGCCACCGACAGCTCGCAGCTCCTGGCGCTGATCGTCGCCAAGATGGTCCTCGACGACGTCGGGCAGAGCGGCGAAGACCTGTCCCGCACCAGCGTGATCCTCGGCGTCACCGGCGCGCAGGAGTTGCTCGGCTCCCTCGTGTCGCGACTGCAACGCCCGGTGTGGGAGCGCAGCCTGCGGGAGCTCGGCTGGGAGGAAGAGAAAGTCCAGGAAGCCTGTGCCAAGATTGCGAGCCACTACGTGCAGTGGCAAGAATCGAGCTTCCCGGGCTTGCTCGGCAACGTGGTGGCCGGCCGCATCGCCAACCGGCTCGACGTCGGCGTGACCAACTGCGTCACCGACGCCGCCTGCGCCAGCGCGCTCACCGCCCTGCACATGGCCGCGCTCGAGTTGCACGCGGGGCACTCCGACATGGTGATCACCGGCGGGGTGGACACCATGAACGACATCTTCATGTACATGTGCTTCAGCAAGACGCCGGCCCTCTCGCCGTCCGGCGACTGCCGGCCCTTCGACGCGTCGGGCGACGGCACCCTGCTCGGCGAGGGCATCGGCATGGTGGCGCTCAAGCGCCTCGCCGACGCGGAGCGCGACGGCGACAAGATCTACGCGGTAATCCGCGGGCTCGGCTCCTCGTCCGACGGGCGCGCCAAGTCGGTGTACGCGCCGGTGCCCGAGGGGCAAGCCAAGGCGCTGCGCATGGCCTACACGCAGGCTGGGTACGGGCCGGAGACCGTGGAACTCATGGAGGCTCACGGCACCGCGACCAAGGCGGGTGACGCGGCGGAACTCAAGGGCTTGCAGCTCGTCTTCCAACCTGACGCCAACCGGGGACAGTGGTGCGCCCTCGGCTCCATCAAGTCGCAGATCGGGCACACCAAGGCCGCCGCTGGCGTGGCGGGGCTACTCAAGGTGGTGGCGGCCCTCCAACACAAGACCCTGCCGGCCACCATCAAGGTCACCCAGCCCACGCCGAGCGTGGACTGGAAGAACAGCGCCTTCTACGTGAACACCGAGAGCCGCCCGTGGGTGCGCGGTCCAGGCCACCCTCGGCGGGGGAGCGTGTCGAGTTTCGGCTTCGGCGGCTCCAACTTCCACGTGGCGCTCGAGGAGTACACCGGCAGCGGGCGCCGTCCCGCGCGCATGGACCCGTGGGACAGCGAGCTGGTGATCCTATCGGCCGACACCAGGAACGCGCTTCTCGCCAAGATCACCGCCGCGAAGGGCGGTAATGCGACCGATCTGGCGCTCGCAGGCCAGTCAGAGAAGCCCGGAGCCTGGCGAGTCGCGCTCGTCGTCAGCGGCGATCTCGACACCAAGCTCGACCGGGCCGCCGCCGCCGTGCGCGAGGGCAAGGAGTCCACCAAGGGCGACGTGTTCTTCGCGCCGAGCCGCGTGGAAGGCAAGGTAGCCTTCCTCTTCCCCGGGCAGGGCTCGCAGGCGCTCGACATGGGCGCGGCGCTGCACCGCTTTGCCGCCGTGGCCGACACCCTCGACGCGGCGGAGGCCGCCGTCCCCGGCCTCGCCCGCCGTCTCTACCCGATGCCCACGTTCTCGACCGAGGACCGCAAGCGCCAGGAGGCCGACCTCACCCGGACCGAGTGGGCCCAGCCGGCTCTCGGCGCGGTGTCGGTCGCGATGGCGCGGTTGCTCGGACAACTCGGCGTCCGCGCCGACCTCGCCGGGGGCCACAGCTTCGGCGAGCTGGTTGCCCTGCACCTCGCCGGCGCGATGGACTTCGACACGCTGATGCGCGCCGCGCGCACCCGCGGCGAGTGCATGGCCGCCGCGGCCAGCACCCCGGGCACGATGGCGGCGGTGATGGGTCCGGCGGCCGAGCTGGCGCGCCATTGCGGCAGCGAGGTGGTCCTCGCCAACCTCAACGCGCCGGAGCAAACGGTGATCGCCGGGAGCGTCGAGGCCGTGGAGGCCGCGATGGCTCGCTTCGACGCGGCGGGACTTCGCTGCACCCGCCTCCCCGTCGCCACCGCCTTCCACTCGCCGATCGTGGCGCCCGCGGCCGACACTTTCGCCGCCTACCTGCGGGGTCTCTCGCTCGGAAACCCGAGCTTGCCGGTGTTCTCCAACACCACCGCCGCGCCGCACGCGGGCGACCTGGCCGATGCCCTCGGCGCCCACCTGCGCTCGCCCGTCCGCTGGGTGGAGCAGATCGAGGCGATGTACGCGGCGGGCGCGCGCGTGTTCGTGGAGGTGGGACCCGGTGGCGTGCTCAGCGGCCTGGTGGGACGCATCCTCAAGGGCCAGCCCCACCTCGCGGTGTCGCTGGAGACGAAGGGGCGCGAGGGCCTGGAGGCCTTCCTCGGCGCCCTGGGACGGCTGGTCGCCAGCGGCCTCGATCTCGACCTGGGGCTGCTGCGCGCCGAGCGCGCGCCCGGGCCGAGCCGCTTCGTCGCGAAGCCCGGCTCCGTCCTGGTCAACGGCGCCAACTACGGCAAGCCCTGGCCGGCCAAGTCCACGCCCATTCTGCCGCCGAACCCGCCCCGGGCAAAGGTCCAGACGGTCGCCGCAGCCGCGCCGGCCGTCGTGCCTACCCCGGTCGTGGCGCCGCGCGCCCAGCCCCGCTCGACAGTCCCGGCCGCGTCGGCTAGCCGGCCGCCCGCTCCCTCTCTGCCCCCGGAGAAGCCCGTGAATCGTCCTGCCAACCCTGCCGCGGCCTCGTGGCTCGTTGCCTTCACCGAGAGCCAGCGCCAGATCGCCGACGCGCACGCGCGCTTCAGCCAGTCGATGAGCGAGGCCCACGTGGCCTTCCTGCGGGCGCAGGAGGTGGCAGCGAGCGCGATGGTGGCGATGGCCACGGGGCAGCAGCCGGTTGCATCGGTCGTGGCGCCGCCGCCCCCCGCGTACACGGCGCCCGCCCCGGCGTCCCCGGTGGTGGCGACCCCCGTCGCGCTGGCCGTGCCCGTCGCGATGCCCGTCGTGGTGGCGCCGGTGGCCGCGCCCGTGGCCGCGCCGGTCCCCGTCGCCGTGCCGCGGCAGGCCCCGGCTCTCGCCACGCCCGCGCTCGACCTCCCCGCCCTCCTCCTCGCCGTCGTCGCCGAGAAAACCGGCTACCCCGCCGAGATGCTCCGCCTCGACATGAACCTCGAGGCCGACCTCGGCATCGACTC
>Ga0194131_10011209_pt1 | contig 10771 bp, 10 predicted proteins | sample TA2KigO120mmetaG_FD_148631 | JGI IMG/M metagenome (GOLD analysis project Ga0194131, IMG submission 148631) | Freshwater microbial communities from Lake Tanganyika, Tanzania - TA2015053 Kigoma Offshore 120m | ecosystem: Environmental > Aquatic > Freshwater > Lake | place: Tanzania: Lake... | reverse complement strand
ACAATCGCCAGCGCGTCTATGAGATCTATCGCGGTAGAGCGGAGTCCGGCAGAACGGACCGGTACTCACCTCCGGACATCCATCGTCAGCCTCCCCATACCCGGTACTACGCTCCACCCTCTCCGCTACCGGCCGTCAGTAATCCAGCCGGTCCACCTGCTTCCTACAATGGCCCAGCCGTAATGCCGGTGGGACCGCCAGCGGGGTACCAGGGACAGCCAGTCTCGCGAGAATCGACGGCGCGATCTCACTCGAGACATGCGGATTCAGGCGCTAGCACGCAGGAAAGTCGCGGGGCTGTCAGGGGAAGAGTTGGAAGGTAAGTCGCAAGACTCAAGAACTGCAAGGAGAATTTGCGTGGGCGGCTTGGCCCCCGCCACGCTAACTACGCGACTCAAGAGAACAGTGTTCGCACAAGGAGCCAGTATCCGCCGGCCAGAGTTACGAGAAGCGAACAGGCAGGAACGCAGCGAACAGCAAAGAATGGCTGGGACCTGAGTCTCCAGACCAGGGGCAGTACCAGCAGCATGATGCCAATCTGACCCAGTTCCACCCCCAGATTGAACGACACCAGAGGTACCGCAATGCCGACACCGTTTGTGCCAACGCCGAGTTCCCGCAGAACCGACGCAAAGCCGAAGCCATGCACCAGTCCAAAGCCAAACGTCAGCAACCAGCGCCAGCGGAGGTCGCGCTGCCAGAGGTTTTCCAGCCCAACATAAACGATCGAGACCGCGATTAACGGCTCGACGACCGACGACGGAATCCTGACGAGATCCAACGCAGCCAGCGCCAGAGTGATGGAATGCGCCAGCGTGAATGACGTTACGATCTTTGCCGTTCCGTAGAAAGTGCCTCCCGCCAACAGCAAAGCCAACAGAAAAACAACGTGATCGTAACCCGTCAGGATGTGCTCGACCCCCAGAGCGAGGAACTGCCGAAATGGCTTCTGGCGGGTCTCGGCCAAAGCGAGTCGGGCAAGATCGGAGTCAAACGTGTCAGAGCTGCCGTCCAGGATTCGTTCCGCTAGTGTCTGGGCTCCGCTGCCCCGCACGACCAGGAACTGCCGATGACCTGGCGTGAGTCTGGCCGGAAGCGTCGACCGCACGTGGAGCTTCGACCCATCAGGCATCGGGAAATGCAACCGAAATTGGATAGTATTATTAGGCTCAGACTGCACGATCACTTCGTGCGGCTCGAGTCGGCGTTCGTCAACCGCAATCTCGAGTGCCGCACGAGCCAGAGACTGTAATCCAGCCTGTGTCGATGAGGCGGTTCGGCCGCCAGCGAAGCCCTGCCCCGCGGCAACAAGACTCTCCACTTCAGTCTGTGCAAAGGTGAGCTGCACGTGCAACCGTTGTGCCTCGATTCTCAGCTCGGCCAGGCTCAATCCGATCTCGTGAGCGGAGACCTTCGACACGAACAGGCAGGCGATCAGCACGAGGCTCACAGCCACGATGAGCCGAGAGGCCGCTCCATCTACTTGGGAAAACCCTGTGGCCCTGCCCTCAATGTACATGCCGGCCTCCGTCGACGCGGATGCATTCGCCGGTAATGAAATCGGTATCGATGAGGCTCGCCACCGCTTTGGCGATTTCTATTTCACCGCCCCATCGCCCCAGAGGTGTGGCGCGGCGAACCTCGCGATCCTCGTCTTCCGTCAGATCGGGCGGAGCAAGAATCGGACCCGGAGCGATCGCGTTCACCAGAATCTGATCTGAAGCCAGCTCAAGCGCGAGACATTCCGTGAGGCCAACGATGCCAGCTTTGGAAACGTAGTAGGGCAGAAATCCCTTGTACCGCGGCCTGCCGCTGGCCGCGATCCAATCGGCGAAGTTGATGATTCGGCCTCCCCCGTTAGCCTTCATCACAGGAACCACCCCTTGGGCACACAGAAAGGCGCTTTTGAGGTTGATGTCCATGTTGGCATTCCAATCCTGCTCGGTGGTTTCCGCAAACGGTTTGAAGCGGTAGATCGAAGCCATGTTTACCAGGATGTCAATCCTGCCGAATTCGTCGACGACGCGGCGCACGAGACCTTGTACCTCGGCCGCCTTTGAGACATCTGCCTGGACGGACAGCGCCCTGCGGCCAAGGGCACGCACTTCGGATGCCGCCGCCTCCGCTTCATCGCGCGACCGGTTGTAGCTGAGGACCACATTGGCACCCCTGCGTGCCAGCTCCACGGCAACCACGCTCCCGATGCGCCGCGTGCCCGTGATCAAGGCCACCCTATCTTTGATTTCCATGGTTAGGCATCCCCATAACAACAAACCGCTCGCTCAAGATTGAGACTCCTTCCCAGCCCAGTGGGTGGCGAGCGAGGAAAGACTGGCCAAGTCCACACAACTTTCTCTACGAATTCGGAAGGCGATTCGGATGTTTACTCTGGGTGAGTTGGCAGGCAGGACGGTGAAGGCCGGCTCAATCGAACCGATTTTCAGTGCACGAGGACACCGGCGTAGCCGACAACCTCCTTTCGGTTGCCGCTCACGTCGCCCGATGTGGCGTATTTGACAAGCTCTGCCTTCCGGGAACCCAACGGTTGTATCCCATGCATCATAGCGACTGTTGGCCCATAGCCGCACATGGAAATGGCTTCGGCCTTCACCGTGTCGTACAGCCCTTTAGGATCTAAAGCCAGGATGCGATCAATGGCTTTTCGATCTTTCACCCGGGTGATTTCGTCTGGCTCGAAGTGGTTCATATCGCTGCTGGCGACAACGAGAACTTCTTCGCCGAGCTCGGCGATTGAAGCCTCAATGCCCTTCCCCAGCCTCTCCAGCGAAGCGTATCCGCCAACGCCCACGGCGATGGGGACCAACTGGACGTCTGGGCACAGGTGAACCAGGAACGGAAGCTGAACTTCCAGCGAATGCTCGAACTGGTGGGCCGTTGCATCCTCGGTGAGCAGATGGCAGTGTCGCAGCAGGCTTTTCGCCAAGGCTCCATCGATCGGGACTCGTCTAAGCGGGATCTCCCAACTGCCTTCGCTCATGATCGATAGCGAGGCTCCCAGGCCGGTGTGGTTGGGGCACAGAACGATCGCTTTAGCCGGAACCCTCAGCCGACTGTACACGGCGCCGGCAACATGTCCTGAATACATATATCCGGCGTGTGGAACAACGATACCCGGCGCACGAACATCTGCCCTCAGCTCCCCTAGATACCGGGCAAGATCCGATTCCAAAGTCTTCTTGTCGGCCGGATAGAACCTCCCGGCAACCGCCGACTTTCGCAGCATGAGGCCCCCTTAGCAGCGTGTCTAACCCTTGGGCGCCTGGTATCCCTCCTTGGCGCGCGCAACCACGTTCTTGACGATGGCGCCGTTCTCGTCAACCACCTCAACTTTGATCTTGCGGAACTTGCCATCCTTGTTCGGATTCGTCGATTGGTAACCCATGCTGTACTGGTGCCTCAGCTCGATGCCCACTTGCTGCAGAATGCCCGGATACTCGCCCATGAAACGGGGAAACCAGGCCTTGCCGCCGGTCCGCTTGGCAAACGTATTCAGCTGGTTGTCTGCCTGCAAATAGGTCAGGCGGTCCTCGGGGGCCAGGTAGCCGCGGGCGTCAAGATATTCGCGCGCCAACTGCATCATGCCGATGCAGTAGATCACGGCGTTGGTATTGTTCACGCGTTTCAGAATGGTATCGAAGGTGATCTTGCTGAACGTATCGATTCCAGTGCCGATCAGCAGCACGGCCTTTTTCCCGTCAACTTCTTCAAGGCGGTCCAGGACGTCTTTCAGCGCGTCGAACACGTTCGTCTCGCTGAAGCTGGGAATGCGCATGCGATTCAGTCCCGCGTAGAGTTCCCGTTTGTCCTGCGTAAAGTCTGCCAGGATTTCCGGACGCATGTCGTACGCGACCAGGGCGGCCCAGTCGTCCGGTCTCAGCAACTCGATGAATCCCGCTGTAGGCGTCACGACGTCGTCGAACCACCACGCAAGAGTCCTGGCAAACTCGACCAGGACAACGATGGTTAACGGCGCACTCGTTGGGCTGAAGTTGGTTACCTTCTGCTCGATCTTGTCCTCAAAGACCTTGAAGTTCTTCTGGCCAAGGTTCGGGATGAAGTTACCCCGCTTGTCGGTGACGACTACATCCAGGTTGACCAGCTCGATCTCAACCGCCAGCGTGAAATTCTCTTCGGGCTTTTCTCCCGCCGGTTTCTTGGGCGAGATACGCTTTTTCTTCGGCGGAGCCTGCTTCTTCGGTCCAATAATTGTGTCGCTCTCGGTCTGTTTAGGCCCCTGGGTTCCCGTTTCCTTCTCAGGAGCTTCACCTTGCTGAGCCGCGTCGGCGGCAAACCAGCTGTCGGTCGCCATCAGCATTCCAAAAACGACAACGAACACGATCAATCCTCGCCAAACATTCTGAATCGATCCCCTCATGAACTGCCTCCCTTGACATTCACTCTCGACTTCCCAATAGGTAGACGCTCTGAACAGAATTCGCCTTGCGGGCTTCTAGCCGCAGCCGGCGTCTGGAGCATCCCGGAAAACTCAGATGCTCTCTCCGGTTATTCCGTTCAGCCCCGGCCGAACTTTGGATCGATCACTACGTCGCCCGCCCGGTCATTCGGAATCTGGCAGCACCGTTATTCGCTGAAGTTGAATCGAACATCTCCAATATCTTGCAACGCGCCGCGCATGTACGACTTGATTTTCTCCACCAGTCGTTTCTCCGAAACCCGAATTGCCTCGCGCGTAACGCCATATTGGTCCGCAATCGCCTGCAAGGTCTGAGGCTCATCAGCCAGGAGGCGGCGCTGTAGAATGATGCGGTCTTTTTCAGACAGCCCTTTCGAGAACTCGGTCAGCTTGCCGTCGATATACTCCTTCAATTCGCCGGCCGCCAGCTTTTCGTCGATGAGCTCTTCGGTCGATCTGAGCCGGTCCAGGTAGCTGCTTCCCGAATCTTCCGAAACCCGCTGGTCGAGCGAAAAGTCGGACGACTCGATGCTCTTCTCGACTGCGATGACGTCCTCCTCGCTAACATCCAGAGCCTGGGCAATCAGATGGGGACTCGGCGTGATTCCCTGAGCTTCCAACTTGCGCTTTTCTTTGCGCAGATTCATCAGGATTTTGCGCCGGTCGTTCGTCGTTCCAACGCGCACAATACGGAAATTGTCGAGAATAAACTTGATGATGTAGGCTTTGATCCACCAGGTGGCATAGGTCGAAAGCCGAGTTCCGCGGTCAGGGTCGAACTTCTTAACCGCTTGCAAGAGGCCGAGATTGCCCTCCTGGATCAAATCCATCAAGTTCGCGTACACCTTGTTGTAGATGAACGCCACCTTGACCACCAGCTTCAAGTTCGACGTCACCAGCCGCCGTGCGGCATCGCGATCCTGATGGTCACGCAGAAGCCGTGCCAGCCGCTGTTCTTCGTCCTGGCTGAGGGGCTCGTATTTGCTGATCTCAAGCAAGTAGTGCCGGAGTGGGTCGTAGCGAATGAGATGCATTCGCTCCGCGGCTTCTTCGGACTCGCCCAGCTCGTCAACCAGCTCACCCTCGTCTTTGGGAGCAAGTTGCGAGAACAGAGCCGACTCATCCTCAATCATCGAGTGATTGAGTTCGTCCTCGACTGGCGGCGTCAACGCTTCAGTTTCATCCATGGGCTAACAGGGGAACTTCTCCAAGCTCCTCTCGTTTTTCTAATCTAACAGAGGAATTCTTAATCTCAAACAGGATAAAAGGTTGGTAGCGAAGAGCTCAGAAATCTCGGTACCCTAGTACCGAAACGTCCAAAAGCAGCACTGCACCGCCTCCTGACAGGAACGGCTCTCTCGGGGTTTGCATTCGGCAGTGCGCGCCTCTAGGCGCCTACTATCCTATCCAGAGGTCCGATCCAGTACTATCCAGCCATCCTATCCGGAGGTCCTATCCGGAGGTCCTTGCCGCGCACGAGGTCGTCTGTTAGACTGAAAACCGTGTGTTGTGGAGGTTCCAGCCGTATTTGACATGTTCGTAGATCCATCTTAATTAATGCAGCGGTAAAGATAGGCAAGAAGTTGACGAAGGAGCATCGTACCTATGAAGAATACTCTGAAGACATTTATTCTGTTGGCTGGGCTGACCGCCCTCCTGATGGCCATCGGTAGTGCCCTGGGGGGCAGGAACGGCCTGATGATCTCCTTGGTGTTCGCCGGAATCATGAACTTCGTTGGTTACTGGTTTAGCGACAAGATTGCGCTGTCGATGAGCGGTGCGAAGCCGGTTTCCGAAAGCGAAGCTCCGGACCTGTATCGCATGGTTCGCGAGCTGTGCCGTCGGGCGGAGCTGCCCCTGCCGCGCCTTTACGTCATACCGAGTCCTACTCCAAACGCGTTCGCCACGGGTCGAAACCCGCAGCATTCGGCCGTCGCCGTCACCTCGGGGATCGTGAATATCTTGAACCGCGACGAGCTGGAGGGAGTGATTGCTCACGAGCTCGCTCACATCAAGAATCGCGACATTCTCATTAGCTCTGTCGCAGCCATGATCGCCGGCGCCATCAGCCAGCTGGCTCACATGGCCCAATGGGCCATGATGTTCGGCGGGATGCAGCGCGACCGGGACGACGAGGACAGCGGTGGCGGCGGTCTGCTGGGTGGTCTGGCGATGATGATCGTTGGCCCCGTGGCTGCGATGCTCATCCAGATGGCCATCTCGCGAAGCCGGGAGTATCAGGCCGATGCGACCGGCGCCGCAATCTGCGGCCGGCCTTTGTCATTGGCCAACGCACTGCAAAAGCTCGAGAGCGGCAACCATCGATTTCCGATGGAGGTGAATCCCGCTCAGGCCCAGATGTATATTGTGAATCCTCTGACGGCGGGTGGCATCGCAACCCTCTTCAGCACGCATCCGCCAATGGCTGAGCGCGTCAAGCGGCTGCAAGACTTGGCCTATCGCCGAAACTGAACCGGCCCGCAACCTGGGGCTCGGTTTCCGTTCACGGTGGCGTTCGCTCACAGAGTCTTCGCCGTTCCCACAGAAACGCGGCGTGGCAATCTAGAGACTCTCCAGTCCCAAGGACTGTGGCAGGCCGGGCGCCCGCGTGCGCATGACCATTGATGTGACAGGAATCGGTTTCCATAACTTAAGAGAAACAGGATACTCAGGAACAAATGAACCAAGGGCACCGAGAACCGGTGCCCTTTTTCGTTTGCTCCGAAACTGTCTACGAAAGCGCTGGCGGGAGGATCGAGGGATGGATACTCAGGAAGCAACGGGCAGGCGCCGTGAGGCGGTCCGGCGACCCTACTGCAAAGTCCGCAGCGTCAATGGACGCGTCGCTGCATGACCCGGTCGTATTCCTTCTGAATCGTGCGCCAGTGGTCTTCTTCTTCGGCGGCAAACTTGAGGAATATCGCCTTCCCCCGCGTGTCGTTGAACTTCCCGGCGTACTCGCGAAAGAATCGATAGGATTCGACTTCCATTTCCATCGCCAGCTTCAGCGCCTGCTCTTCGTCCAGGTCGCCTTCGAGCCGTTTCTTGATTTCCTCACGCGTTGGAAAGATCTTCTTCAGCGCGTCGTAGTCAAAGTGAAGAAACACCGGAGCCTTCAGGATGTTCTTATCCTTTTTCAGGAGCTCAAGCCATTCGTACTCCAGATCGTGCAAATGCTTCTTTTCTTCTTCGGCGATTCTCAAAAACGTCGCACGGCCGGAAGGACGCGAAATCTGTTCGGCGGCCGCCAGATAGAAATTCACGCCACTGCGCTCCGCTTCCATGGCAATCTTGAGCGCATCGCGCGCGAACACGTCGTCAGAATCGAAAACTTCCTGCGGCGAGGGTCGCTGGTTCTGGCAGTCCGGGCAAACCCCAAAGATCTGCATTTGGTGCCGAACCGTCCGAAACTGGTACTTGGCCACAATCATCTCCTGCAGCCGTTCCAGTTCTGGGCTCAGAAACTCGATTGTGCGATTGCAATCGACGCAGACGATGTGGTGATGATGCGGGCGGTGATAGACATGTTCAAAGCGCGTTCGCCCGTCCTGAAGATCGGTCTCACGTGCCAAACCACAATCGGTGAGCGCTTTGAGCGTCCGAAACACGGTCGTAAAGCCCACCGACGCATCCTTCTCTTTCACCAGCCGGTGAAGCTCTTCGACGCTGAGGTGCCCGTTGGTGCGAAGGAAGCTCTCGACGATCACCTCGCGTTGGCGGGTCATCTTGAGGCTATTCTTCTTCAGATAGTCCGAGAACAGCACCAGCTGTTCCGCCACCTCTTCGTCCGTAGTCAACGGCAGCCTCCGAAAACGGGCGACTCACCGGATGGCGGCAAGCTCAAAATGAGCGGGCCATCCTCGGTAATTGCCACGCTATGCTCAAAGTGTGCCGAGCACTTTCTATCTTTGGTAACGACGGTCCATCCGTCCTTGAGAACAACCACCTTGTCGGTTCCCTGGTTGACCATCGGTTCGATAGCCAGAACTAGCCCGGGCTTCAGCTGAATGCCCCTTCCGTTCGCGACGTAATTCAGCACCGCCGGCTCCTCATGCAAGCTTCGCCCAACCCCATGGCCGGAAAACTCTTTGACCAGAGAAAACCCCTGAACCTCGGCGTGCGTCTGAATCGCAGCCGAGATATCGGCCACGTGGTTTCCCGCCATCGCCTGCCGAATCCCCAGCCCCAGACACTCCTGTGCCGTCTTGAGCAGGAAGGCCACGTCATCCGAAATCTTGCCGATCGGCACGGTGACCGCTGCGTCGCCATAGTAGTCCCGAAAGCAGATGCCATAGTCGATGCTCAGAATGTCCCCCTCTTTCAGCGCCCTCTTGGAGGGAATTCCATGGACCACCTCTTCATTGATCGAGGTACACAAAGTGGCCGGGAAGCCGTGATAGCCCTTAAAAGCAGGTCGTCCCCGAAACTTGCGGGTCATGTCTTCGGCAACGTGGTCAAGCTCCAGCGTGGTAAGGCCAGGCTGGCACATCGATTTCAGCTTGGCCAGCACCTCGTGGACGATCAGATTGGCCTCGCGGAGAATGTCGATCTCCTGCCGCGATTTCAAATGGATCAACTAGTTACCCCCGCTGTGTCATCATGGTTTCTGCCGGAGTTTGCAGGGTGAGAGAAGAGGAAGCAGGCGCCTGCTGGAAGAGTTAAGAGCACGTAAACCATCGGCTGCATAGCCCTTGACAAACGGGCCGATGATTGACGAAAGCTCCCACGATGTCAAGGTCGTTTCAGGAGGCACATGGCTTCGTCAACGTCTCGTCAGGTCCTTCGGTGGAACTGGATGAAGACATCGCCCAATAAGAGGTAACCGGCCGACGGCCTGCACAACCGCTGAACTCAGCCGTTCGAGCCCGAGGGTTGCCGATCCCGCAGCTCGAAGAAGAGCAATTGCAGCCGTGGCCGTCGGAGCGACTCTGGGTGGCGCCGCGCTGATGCTACTCGAACAACAACGCGGCGAGATCGCGGCTTGGCTCACAGCCGGTCATTTCAGGGCCAAGCTCGCCGCCCTTCTGTTTCCGTCGTCGCGGGCTTCATTCCCGTGCTGCTGGGTGCGATCTGGGCTTGGCGTCTTGGTAACCGGGTTATTCGAGAGGGCGCCATCCCCCGAGCGGTTTGAAAGTCCTTCGAGATGTTCCTGTTCTACGCGGGATGGCGGCTCGACGTCGCGTTCGGGCATATCAAGGCATAGCCCTGCTGCTCATCGTCGCCGCAGGAGCTATGGTATGCCTTGGCCTGAAGGTGTTCTTTTTGTTTGGCGGAAAAGGATAACGCGTATGGCTGCGATTCTCAAAGGATTCTGCTGTGCCCTTCCGACGTCACGACCGCTGCAACACCGCCTCGAACGACCAGCGCCGGGAGTCCCGCCGAATAACCCGGAGTTCTTGCCTCTCGATAATTCCGTTCAGCCTTGCGCGCGTCGGGAATTGCCCGTGCCCCCTGGTCATCCGGGCGGTTAGGGACGCAAGCCAGGGCGGTGCCATCAAGTCGGCATCGTTTTCGTCTGTGCCAAAGCAAACCGGCGCGCCAAAGAAGCGCGACAGCTCCCGAACGTTGTCCGGTCTGCGATGAGCAAAACGCACCTCCAGAGGAGTACCCAACACCGCAGGCATGCGCGGTGTGAAGTGAGAAAGAAACTGTAGGGTGCGTCGCGCTTTCCGACGCACCCTCGATAGGAATCGGACGAGGTTGTGGTGCGTTCAAGAAGCGAACGCACCCTACGAGTTGGCTTCATGGAATCAAAGGAGTTACCTGGTCATTTTCTTAGGAGCCCAGGGTGTCTCCGTCACCACTCGTCCCGCACGCACCCACGCAGCGACGATGAACTCAGCGCTGTGGCGCGGTACCGCCATGCCGCCGGGCAGGCGGTGCCGGAGGGTTGCGCCCTTGCCTTCCAGATCGAGAGTTACTTCGGTTGTTTCGTGAATCAGCCTCTGATAGCGGCACAAGCGCTCGTAGGCGTCAGTCAGTGTCGGACTCGAAAGCATTGCGTAGAAATGGACGTCAAAAGTGCCGAGGTCGGCGTGTTCGGCAAGGTGCAGCCCAATGTCGCTATCGCCGGTCACTTCTTCTGCGTGATTCAGCGGACCTATGCCCGCGCTCATTGGTACACGCTCATCCGGATCCTCCAGGATCGCCGCCGCGATGCCAGCAGAAGCCAGGATCGGCCGGACCTCATATCCCAGGGCACGCAGCACCAGGGCAAACGCATCTAAATTTAGCCCAATAGGAGCTGGAGGAGGTAATCGTTGTCCCCGCCCGCTCTGAGGCGCTTTCCTTTGACGCCTTGCTTGGGGGTTTGTTCTTTCTTGAGGAGGTTGATCG
>Ga0194131_10011207_pt1 | contig 10772 bp, 11 predicted proteins | sample TA2KigO120mmetaG_FD_148631 | JGI IMG/M metagenome (GOLD analysis project Ga0194131, IMG submission 148631) | Freshwater microbial communities from Lake Tanganyika, Tanzania - TA2015053 Kigoma Offshore 120m | ecosystem: Environmental > Aquatic > Freshwater > Lake | place: Tanzania: Lake... | reverse complement strand
AAGCTCGCCCACTGACTTCCCTTCATCTAACGCCGCCATCTGCCTCTTTGGACTCTCCCTCCTCGGAACCAAAAACGTCCCTCCTTGGAAAGAGAATCCCGCCGCGCCTTCAGCCAGGTGGATCACTCCTGGCGAGCACAGGCGGGTCAATTTTCGTGAGCGTCATCGTTCCTCCTCGCGTTTGCGTCCCTCAATCGCGCGCTCTAAGGCGACGAGATGGGAGATGATTTCGATTTGTTCGACGAGGTTCCGCTCTTGAATCGCCCGTGCGATAAGAACGAGGTTCGCGTGAACGCGAGCGAGGAGCAGGACTCGTGGCCGTTCGTTGGCGATATGCTCCGAGTGCGCCCCCTTGAACAGCCGGTCGCGGATGAACGAAGCCACGCCGCGAGTTCGTCCGGCGCGAGCGATGAGTGCATGGTATTCGTCTTCGGTAACCCGCAGTTTGATGTTTCTGTCTCGTTTCATCGGCTCATACCGGGGTTGAAGGGGCAAAGCCCCTGGAAAATTCCGGACATATGTGGGCCGTCCGGTAGCCTTGTTGTTGCCGTCGGCAGTGGGAGTGCGCATGGTCTAGCCGTTAACGGACTGCTCGGGCTACTGCATTCGTCCGTGCTGCATGACCTGAGCGAGATCGACGTGCGTCCAACTCGGACTGAATCGGCGCACCGTTGCGTGCGCGCCGCCGTTTCCGCGAGATGCGGCGATGTGAAATCCGCCGCTGTAGGTTTTGTTATCGAAATGGACGGCTACGGTGCCGCTGATCGGGCCGTGACCCTTAAACAAATTCAGCCAGATGGTGGTTTGGTCGAGACGGACGGGAGGTTGAAGGCAAACCCATTCGTAATCGCGGCGCGAGTTGGGCTGCCGCCAGTCATAGACGTAATACCCCTGCGGTGTTCGAACGCGCTGAAAGGACAGTTCCGCCGCGTCGGGAAACGGCTTTACATACAAATCGACATCCAAGGCCGCATCGGCCGATTCCCAGGCGACGCCGACGAAGAGCGGCGAATTGATGGTCTGAGCCAGATTCCAGGCGGGCAATTGTGTTACGACAGCCGGGGCCACCGTTGCGGCCGGACTGCGCGCCGGAGCCTGCCGCGACGCCGCCGGTTTTTCCGGAGCTGCTGTCGATTTCCCGGAAGGAGGCATGTTGGTTCGTGTCGGACCATTGGTCTCTCCGGTTGCCTGCGGCAACCAACGCGGCACCTCTCGCGGAACGGCGGTAAGCATCATGACCTTCGTGTCGTTCGTATCGATTTGAAAGTGGCCGATGGGCGGAACGCCTTTTCTTGGCACGAGCGCGAGGACAGAGTTTAGGTCCGGACTAAAGCTCGCAAGCGAGCCGGACTGAAGTCCGAACCACAGGCACCAGAAGCGGCGGACGCGCTGAGCGTGCAGTTCGTTTGCCCAAACGGATTCGCTCAAGTAGGTCCAATGCACGAGGGAACCTTGAAGACGATTCGTTTTCCCAGTGATACTGAACAGAGACTGCTCGGGCAACGCGACCAAGTGGCCATCCGAGGGAATCAAGTCCGGCGTCATGTTAAAAGCCGGTTCGCGCGGATCAATTCTAAGCGGGTTGCCGATCACGAGAACGATGTGCGATTGAGAGGGCGCCGAGCTCATTTGGTCGAGCCACTCGACGGTTCGAACAGCAGCGCTGCCTCTGAACTCTTCGGGCTGCGTTGCACTCATCTGCTGATTGAACCACCGAACCAGATTCGCTAACGGTTGCTGGAGCATCCGTGCTCTCGATGCGGCCGAATCGTACTTCGCTGCGACATTCGGCACATTGATGCTTGCTATCGTTTCCAGATTGAAGGCGTCGCAGAGGTCAATGCTGTTCCCCGGCGGAGACTGGCTCAGCACGAAGTTCAATAACGCATCGCGCACGCGTTTGCCGTCGGTCGGCGAATAATACGGCGAAACGCCGATGGTCGTTCGCGTAGCCGGCAAATACCCGGTGTCGGCCCGAATACAGGCCGAAGAGACAACAAGAATGGTGAGGATGATGAGGATATATTTTGATTTCATAGAAGGTTAATGGTTTACGGAGTTTGTCGGGAAAGTGAGTGCCGCGAGGTTGCGTGCGGCTTCAGTCGCTTCGGTCTCAGCGAGTCGGCGAAGGTAGGTTTGCTTCTGCTGGTGTTGCTGAACGGCGGTGAGGTATGCGAGGCAAGGAGCTAGCTCGACCTCGATTGAGTGTTGCCATTCGTCCAGACCTCCTTCGGCGTGAGACAGCTTTTGCCGCCACTCCTCTATTCGCTGATCGATGTCGGCTAGCAGTTTATCAAGAACTGCCAGATTGTGGTTCAGCCGAAGGCGCTGAAGCGGCGTGAGCCTTTTTGCAATCTCGTTCGCAAAGACCAAACCAACAGCGGTGCCCGCGAGAATCTGGAAAACGAGAAGCCACGTCTTGTCACCGCTGGTCGCGGTTGAAGCCGCTGGGTTTGTAATCGACTCAATCAAATTCGTGGCCGCCGATTCCGGGCCGGCGTAGGAGAGCGCATAGAGACACGTGAACCCAAGTCCGGATACGAGGCCGATGAGCGCGACGGTAATGTCCGCGAATCGAGCGATGGAAGGAGACGTTCTCGCGAGTCGAAGTTTCAGTGCAAGCGGTGCCACGGCAAACAGCGCCGTGAGGGTCATAGCCAAGGCTAAATCGTGCGTTTCCCGTCTTGCTGCAAAACCAGCGAGATTCACCCATTCGAAGCCAATTAGTGCGATGGTAATCAGAATCAGCGCGGTTACGAATACGCCCTCTAATCCCTGGGGGATTTCAAGGATGGCCCGGGACTCAGGAACGAAGACCGGCAAGCTATCTTTCTCCCTCTGGAGAAGTGTCCGCTCCTTCCGCAGCAATTGCAGCCGTTCGTCAGCGATGTTGCGTGCCGCCTCTAATCCCTTCACGACCGCACCGTAACGGGCGAGGAAATGTGAAAGGACATAGCGACGCACTAACGCTATTCCTTGCTCGCCTTCGGGAGCAGTCTTCAGCACGACGGTGTTCACTTCGCCGGGCGGAATGGCGAATGCGCGAGGAGGAATCTTGTGGCTATTCCGTTCGAGCCATTGGGCCGGAATTGTGTGGCCGTTTCCGTTTGAGGTGGATTTCATAATGCGACGCTTTAACTTTGGCGCGGGAATATCCCCGCTTTCACGATGGGCAGTCCTAGGCGAATTAATCGGACGATCTTTCGCGGGACGATTATCCGGGTTTTCGCGATGTGGATGCCACGAGACGTTAAGGGGACCGAAAAGGATACGGCTGAAAACTCGCCCACTTCGAGTCGGGCGGGACCATATCCCGTCGCGGGAAGAAAAACGCTGCTTGGAGTCGCGTCATTACATGTCCACAGGCGGTGGACTGTACAAAACGCGGCATCGGAGTACAATGACTCGGGATCGGACATTGGCTTTGTCTTTGTTCGATTACGGTAGGTATCGTCCTGCCGTGGCCACCTTGGGGTGCAACCCTTGGTGGCCGTTTTTCTTAATCTGCTTCGACGACTTGAGTTTCCGCACGCTACACGCATTTTCCGCACGAGTTTCCGCACGAGCGTTGCAATTCGAGCAAAACCGTGAAAAATGCGTGCGGAAGCGTGATTCAATTCAGTCAACATTTTTTCGAATCGGACCTAAAAAAGCGCGGTTGCTCCGAAGATGAAACGTGGATTGGACTTAGGTTTCAGGATCAGCCCGAAGGAGCCGGTCTGCGCCTTGCAGAAATCTATTTTCGCCCAAAGCCGTCCTCTGGATTTGGGGTCGTGCATCAACCTGTTTCGGAGTGGAACAAAGGGCTGAAGGCGATCAGTATTTACCTCCTCATTGCCGCTACGAGGTATCATCTAAATCGAAAGACGGTTCGCGAAGACTTGCTTGTCGAATCGACGCTCTCCGACGAAAAACTATCTTGGGCAAAGGCTGCATTCTCACACGTTCAACGGAAGGCAGCATCGGATTGGGCCAGGAAATATTTCGGCACAAAGGGAGACAAGTCCTGTGGTCTTGAGTTGCTTTGCAAACCAAGCCGTCCCAAGGATGGTAAAGGTCCAGTCCGTCGCCTTGGCCTTTGGCTGCCCGGCGGAAAGGATTGTTTTCGTCCGTGTGCGATCCTTTGTTACACCGATGACGGACATTCGAATATTGTTCTCCAAAAACCGCCGGATCAACCACTCTCACTCGCTCAAAATATCGAATCTCAAGTGACTTCTTGGGTAACTCGACTATCTGAAATGGAGGAGATCAGATTTCTACCCAATGCTCCTGCGATAACGAATAAAGCCGGAACGCAAATGGCTAAATCCCAAAACGCATTCTTCTCCACGGCTGGAGAAACGAAAGCGATTCGCGCCCAAGAGCTCTTTGGTGCCTGGAAACTCGCAGACAGAGATTTTCGAGAAATAACCAAAGTTGTCTCGGACGAAAAGAATCGTTGGATAAAAGGAGATCATCGAATACTCGATCAGTTCCTGAAGGGCAATCATGCGTTCGAGCCTCTATGCGACAATGGATTTAAGCCACACGAGAATCTCTCCCGGGAGCTCCATTTCTGGACGGACATGCATTCCCAATTAGAACTAGGTTTGATTGATAAAGAGTTCATTATTAAGAATTGGGCGCACGTGTGGAGCTGGCGCGCGCACTTCTTTTACGAGTTTGTAATTGAATACGGCGAGACTCCGCGTGAAAAACGCGTCGACGCTGATCCGCCCTGGCTGTCGTCTATTCCTCAGCTTGTGGAATTCTTCTCTTTTCCCGCGAAGGAGGAACTGAAATTGATTGTTAGGCAGCTTCGGGCAAGGTTGAAGCGGATCGGGATTGCTGCAGACGATTCTCCCAAGTCCGACGTTTAATCGTGAGAGATTTTTCGGTTCGTTGTCACCGACGTGCCTTTGTCCTTGCATTGGCGCGCGCGAGCGCCAATGCCACCGCCCCAAAAATGCTCATCCGGGGATTCGGACTCATCCACGGCTTTCGTTTTGGCGGCAGATCGATCGCAAGCTCCGGAAAGCGCGTTGTGAGAGCAATCGCGAGGTCGTGGTCTGTAAGTTTGCCGCAGAGCGAAAAAATCTTCTGAACACGGCCACGTGAGACACGGCGGACTGCTATCTTATTTTCTCGGCAAAGAGCCGCAACCTCGTTGAGTAGCTTTTTCACCCGCTCGCGCCGCCGAGAGGACTTCGCGGAGTGATCTTCGATTGCAATTGTATCCGGTCGATAGATGGCAATCAGATCGAGAATCCTCGCCAGACTTTGCGCATTTGGATGGTGCCGGGCCGCTTTTAACCCCCAATCAACCAATCGGTCGGTGCCTTCTAAGACCGCATACCCAAAGCCGCGGGAATGCGGATCGATTGCGAGAATGCGGTGTTCACGCGCTGCCGACATCATTGGGTTTTATTTGGACTCCGTTTCGAGCGAGGAGTGTTTCGAGCCACTGAAGTTTTCTCTTGTTCCTCCGGGTCGCCGACCTTTTTAGAATCCTTCTATGGAGTGCTTCGGCCCGCTTGACAATCTCGCGCTCGACGCCTGATCCGACGCCACGGAAAAGCTCAGGCACGGCGATTCCGAACATTAGCTCGTAGGCCAGGGCAACACCGACGGTCGGCATCGATGTGAAACGTTCGTAGCGGCAGATTTTCGATCCGCACTCTACGCCAAAAAGAAAGGCCATATCTTCTTGAGAAAGGCCGGAACGCTTGCGGCACATTTTCAAATAATTCAGAAGCCGTTTTGAGGGCATGAAATAGAGGGTGGCGCATCCCTCACAATCCACGTTACGAAAGGAGAAAACAGTCGCTAGGAACGCAACTTTGCAAAAGACGCAAACTTTCAAAAATCGATGCGAGCATTCCAAGCGAAGCGGCATATTTCATTATGCACGCTCCGCCGCGACGTTCATATGTTCACATCCGCCCGAGAAAGCTATATGGGACAAGGCAGGAGCCCGGTGAACGTTGATTCCAACGTTCACAGCCATGTTCACGCAAGGAACGCTTGCAATTTCAATGCGCGGTTAACGTGTGAACGTTGTGAACATCAGGCCGGAGTCTGAGCGGCCTAATCCGACGTGCCCGTCGGATTCAGTCCGTATCGCTCGTAAAGCCTTCCGAGCTTTTGCAATTCGGCTGCCGGAATCAGATATCCTTCGCGGCTTCGTTCAGAGACAAGTCCCAGTCGTCGGCGAAGAATCATGCCTATCCACTTGTTCGTAATCTTCCGCTCGTATTCTTCGCCAAACAATTCGGCAAAGCGCGTGGTGATCGCCGCAACGGTGAGCGTGGTGGTTTCGGGCGCGGCAAGCAGACTCTGGATCACTTCGAGCACCTGCGCTTCGGTGTCCATGCCACGCTCGCTCACTATTTGTTTCTGATACTGTCGGATGAGCATCTGCAATTCTTGCTTCACTGCCGGATCGTCAACGACCGCCATTAGTGGAGCAAAGATTTGATTGAGCCGCGGTTCGACTGTCCGATCGACGAGATGCTCCGCGGCGTTGCGCTTGTTCAGATTTCGAAATCGGAAAAGCAAGAGCTTGTTCCGGATGCGGAGGGCTTCTTCCGCCGCATTCGCCGGGAGGTTAATCGGCACGTCCTCGCGAAGACGAGTCTGGCCCATCTCTTCGGTGATAAAGCGGCTTTCCAACGCCCGGTCATCGAAGAAGCCGCGGGTCGCCACAATCTTCGGGCCGAAGACGTGGTAGGCATGCGGGTTGAATTCTCCTTTGCCGCTCACTTCGCTGCGGAGCACTGGGAAACCGCGCACATTGCCGTTATTCAAGATTTTCGTAAGTTCCGCTTTCTCGTCCGAGAAACGGAAGTCGCTCTCGTCCATTACCAGAGTTCCTTTGAAAGAATCCAGTATCCTGAATATCGGTGAGACCGTGGATGCGCCGCTCGCAAAGATCGGCTTGTAACAAAGGAAGCCAATAATGAGGAGAAACCGTGTTTTGCCGGAACCGGGTTCACCGCGCACCCGCAAATACGGCAGTTCGTTGAAACCGTCATAGACCCAGGAGAATAAGACGTAGTAGCTCGCGATCTTTTCAAAGAACGCCGACACGTCCACGTAGCGGTGGATGAAAGCTTGAATTTCAGCGATGACCGCTGCTTCGGATTCGTATTCTTCCGGCTCCGATGGAAAGAGAACGACGTTGTTTTGAATCAGATTGTTACTGGCCGAATAAGGCACGAGCCGATGAAGCGGATCGATAGCGATGGATTTCTCGGTACGCCATTGTCCGTCTTTCCAGATCACAAAATCTGTCTGCCGCTTGTCAGGGTGCAAAACCATTTCCAAGATCGATCCGTCCTTGAACACGCGAGAGACCGTAGGGGTCGCTTTTTGATATTTCTCCGTGTCGCCTGGCGCTCCCAGCCTTTTCGGTTCGCTCGCAGGAGGTCGATTACCGCTCAAAGTCATTCAATGAAATTATCACGGGCAGCGGCTGGAAGAAGGGAGGACACTTTGCCACCGGCGCAAGAATGTCTGCCTTTGGCTTCGAGGTAGGGCTCAGTATTGTTTCTCCAAATGGAGAAGAAGACCGGCCCCAATATTCGCGAACTCTATCCGCATCTCAACGACGACCAATTTCAGGCCGCCGAAGAGAATCTGGGGCACTATCTCGAAAACGCGCTCCGCATATACGACCGCATCAGTTCCGATCCCAAGACATATGCACAACTCCGCGCCTTGTTCCGCCCAGACGGTACGTTAGGATAGCGATGAGGTCGGACGATTTCTTGAGCGTCCAATTTCTTTCATGCAAAACTTCTTCGGTTACACGCGTGTTTCTACGGTCAAACAGGGCGAGCACGGCGTTTCGCTCCAGGAGCAGCGTGACGCGATCACGGGTTTTGCTGGACGCAACCGGCTAATGGTGACGGCGTGGTTCGAGGAACAGGAAACCGCCGCGAAGCGCGGACGACCCGTGTTCAACGAAATGCTCAAGTTGCTTCGCCAAAGCAAAGCAAGGGGCGTGATAATGCACAAAATCGACCGTAGCGCCCGAAATTTGAAAGATTGGGCGGAACTTGGTGAACTTATCGAACACGGAATCGAAGTTTATTTCGCGAACGAAGGACTCGACCTTCACACACGCGGAGGAAGACTTTCGGCGGATATTCAGGCAGTCGTCGCCGCTGACTTCATCCGGAATCTCCGTGAAGAAACCCGGAAGGGATTTTACGGCCGCCTCAAGCAGGGATTTTATCCGATGCGCGCGCCCGTAGGTTATCTAGACACGGGAAAGGCAAAGGCAAAAGAAATCGATCCGACGCAAGGAATGCTCGTGCGGAAAGCATTCGAACTCTATGCCACAGGTCGGTTCAACCTGGAGACTCTTGGCGAAGAATTGCACAACCTTGGCCTTCGCAACACTCAGGGCGGAACAGTGACGCGAACCGGATTATCAGTCCTTCTTAATAATCCATTTTATATCGGACTCATACGCCTCAAGCGGACCGGCGAGATGTTTCCGGGTTTGCATCAACCGCTCATTCCCAAATCGCTTTTTGATCGAGTGCAAGCAATGCTAAGCGGCAAATTTCACGCGCGCACACAAAAATATGACTTTCTCTTCCGACGCCTGCTCGCGTGCAAGTATTGCGATTATTCGCTGATCGGCGAACGCCAGAATGGGCACAATTACTATCGCTGTCACACGAATGGATGTGCCACGCGGTGCATTCGAGAAGAAGCAGTAGAAGGATCAATACTCGAATCTCTCGCCCCACTCCGCTTTGCCGACGAGGAGAAGCGCCGCTTCCCGGAACTGATTGCCGGAATCCGTGAGGATTTGAGCGCTCGCCGTGAGGGTGAGATGAAATTACTCACGCTCCGGTTAGCTCAGTCGCACGATCGGATGCGCCGCCTCACGGACGCCTTCCTCGACGGCAGTCTCGATCAACAAGCCTTTCAGGAACGCAAGGTATCACTGCTTCTTGAACGCAAAGACCTCGAGGAAAAAATGGCGGAATCGAACGCAAATACACGTCCGTTGGTAGACAGGCTTCACGAATTCCTCGAACTGGCCGGAAACGCGTATTATCAATACAAAATGGGCCTCGCGGAAGAAAAGCGCGAATTGGTCAGAACTGTGACCTCGAACCGACAAGTGGACGGCACGAAGCTATGTGTAACGCTAGCTCCGCCGTTTTGTCAGGTCGCAAATCGCTTCGAAAATATAAATGGTGTCCCCAATCGAGACATACCTCGAACCATTAGACAATTACTCGAAAGATTACACAAATGGTTCGAAGCATATTCGCCCTCAGCATAACAGAACCGTTAAGTATTTTCTTAACTCACTTTTATTCAAATATCGGCAGCACCGGTTGGCGCCCAGCCTTGCTAGGCTTAGATTTTCGGATATCCACAGAATGTTTGTTAACTTTTTTCTTAACACTGGCCAGCACTTTTTCATCAGCCTCATCTTCCGGAGAACCAAGCTTAAACCAAACTAACCGCCCTATCTCCTCTTCAATAAGAATATGGGCCTTCCTCAATGGATCGAGGACCTGATGCACTCTCGCCTTGGTTACCTTTAGATACTCCATCAGTTCCTTATAGGAAGCTTTTTCTCGAGACGACAAGAACGCCAAGACTTTATTGTGAGTATCAGTAATCAGACCCTCTTTGCGCAGCCTCTCTACGCGAATATGGAGCTGCAAAATGCGATTCGTGATCTCCTTCAATCCTTTCATCTGTTCCAAGTAAGAGTTAACGAAATATGATACCCACAGTGAAAGATCGTCATGAAATGCTAACGAGGGACGCTCCGGAGTGCATCTGTTGGTGTTCTCTAATGCATCGTAGTACCCATCCTTGTTGCGATTGTAATAATCCGAGAGGGCGAAATAGCGAATTCCTTCGGACTTTTTCTTTAAAAGCAAAAGGGTTGTTAGCAATCTCCCCACCCTTCCATTGCCATCACAGAATGGGTGGATCCAGACAAACCAAAAATGGCAAAGGGAAGCTGCTATAACAGGAGAGGAAGTCTTATCCTGCGCTACGCCGTTAAACCAACCGATAAACTCTCGAAGTAAAACGTCGAGCTTATCAGGTGATGGGGCAGTGTAGATTATCTTCCCGTTGGATTTGATCGAGCGAAGATCGGTCCGAATCTTTCCCGGAGACGCATTGGCGTCTCCCTCGGTCACCATTCCATGAATCTTCAGTAAAAGCCCGATGCTCAAATCCTCAGAAATTTTCTCTTTGATAAATTCAAGTGAGCGGTAATAGCCGACAAATTCTCTCTTCTCTTTTTCGCCAACAACGACATCTTTTTCCCCAACAGTAATAGCCTTTGCCTGGTCGAGGGTGAGGACAGTCCCCTCAATTCCAATTGAACTAACAGCCTCCATCACGCCCGCTCGCTTCTCAAGCAACGATGCCCAGTCCGCATTCATTCTGAGAACCTGTAAATACCCATCGGTTTGCGCGATCAGTTCAAGCTTTCTCACGTCCTCATCTTTAACTTTGAAGTTCACCAAAAATGACATCGATGTGGAATATGGGCATTATTACACCTTTTAAGCAGATGGTGTAGGCAAGCAAATCATTCCATTTGGATTTCTCACGAGAAGACGCTTTGCTCGAAGACTGTGGAGAACATTGGAACCCGACCTCGACGACTTGAGCCCAATCGCTTTTGCCACCTCTCGCACCGAAGGTGTGAGCTTCCCCCCATTTTCAAACCACGGGGCGCAGAAAACAAGTAAGACTTTCTGGGCCTGCTACGGTTCGTTTTTTCATGGTTTTCT
>Ga0194131_10011206_pt1 | contig 10772 bp, 7 predicted proteins | sample TA2KigO120mmetaG_FD_148631 | JGI IMG/M metagenome (GOLD analysis project Ga0194131, IMG submission 148631) | Freshwater microbial communities from Lake Tanganyika, Tanzania - TA2015053 Kigoma Offshore 120m | ecosystem: Environmental > Aquatic > Freshwater > Lake | place: Tanzania: Lake... | reverse complement strand
TTCGTAGTGTTTGCACCAGTTCAAGTCCGCGGTGACCGCCAGGCCGTGGAGAAGTATGATGGTGGCCGCGTTAGCCGGTCCCGGGATGTCCCTGACCTGTATGGTGCCCCGGCCCGGCAGCACTACGAGTTTGGTGGGACCCATGTTCGCCGGTAGCATACATACGATGGTGCCGCGCGAGGAGTTCTAGACATAGTATTGTATGGCAGGTACCATGTTGCCCGTCTGGGTTCTCGGGGAACAGATATAGTAGATATGAAAAACAGGTCGACAGCCGCGGCTATGTGCCTTGCGCTTATCCTGGGCGCGTGCTCGTCCTCTTCTGGCGGGTCCTCCGGTACCATCCCTGACGGTTCCCCAACCCCGGACCTCACGATGCCGCCCCTCACCTCTCCGGCCAGCACGTCAGCACGGTCGTTCACGTATCAATCCAAGGTGTACACCCTCGGAGGTAAGGGGCCCGGCGGCGGGGTGGTTTACTATATAGCAGAAACCCCCTTTGCGTGCGGACCGGAGTTGCTCGACGAATGCAACGCCTTGGAGGCCGCGCCAACCGAAAGCGAGGTGAGGAGGGGTTGGGCTAAAACTGATTTGCTGGAGAAAGGCGTGGACGGCGCGGACCGCACCGCAATAGGAACCGGGTACGCCAACACCCTGGACATCATGCGTCAAGGTAATACGGATCCCGCCGAATCGGGGGCGGCCTACGCCGAGTCGTACTCTCACGGTGGCAAGGACGACTGGTACCTGCCGTCCAAGGAAGAGTTCTTGGAGATGTACAAACAAAAGGAACTGATCGGGGGGTTCTCCATAGCCGACTACTGGAGTTCGTCGGAAGTGGAATCCGTTTACGCGTGGTCACAATTTTTCTTCGCAGGGCATCCCCAGCTTCTCCACCCCAAAAACCACTACACTCACTACATCCGGCCGGTAAGATCCTTCTAGCACTCCGCCGGGACCTCGTCGGTCACGGAACCCGCCGCCGCGTTTAGGGCGGAGATGCTGCTTGAATGCGTAATTTTCGGGCCGGATAACCGTATAGAAGCGTAGATAGTGGCTCACGACGCACCCCCGCTTAAATAAGTCTCCGTGACGGTAGGGGTGCGCCAAGAATCATTAATTACGGAGAGGTGCGAGAGTGGCCGAATCGGCAGCACTGGAAATGCTGTGACCTTCACGGGTCCGTGGGTTCGAATCCCACCCTCTCCGCCAGGGGTTACGTCCTATTAGCGGGTCCGCGAACGGAGCCGACCACGAGATATGGTACGCCCGCCTGACGTCAGAAAGCCCGCACCGGACGCACCAGGCTCTCCTCGGATTTGTAGACGCCGTAAACCAGTCCGTTGTCGAATATCCTGAGCCACGCGTAGATTCCCACCGCCTCCGATGAACTCCAGTATATGCCCTCCTTCAAACCCCCTATCCTGTCGTGGACCAGGTACAGTTCAAGCAACTCGTCCCCGGAAGGCAGATACCAGTCGGTTTTCCCCCCGTGCTCGTACTCGTGGGCGTACACCGCGGCGGAGGATTCGGCGCGGTTTCCGGTTTGGGCCACGATGGCGTTGGTGTTGGGCATCCCCGAACCGACAGCGGTGGCAGTGGCGTCCCCGGGCACCGCTGTCTCCGAGTTTTCTCCGGAGGCCCACGTTCGGGCGATGTCGCCGCCGATCGGAGCGGGCGCCACTTCCAGATGCCGGCAATTGGAGCCGCAGTCGGAGCCCGTGGACGTGAAAGTCGTCGGGGAGACGTAGAACACTATGCCGCCGCCCGGTCCGATGTCGCCGACAGTGTACGTTTCTCTCCTTCGCTCGGCAAATGCTCCCGCGCTCGGTCCCGGTTCGTTCGCGGAGGTTGTGCACGCCACGAGTACCAGCAGAGGCACGGTCATGTACGCCATGGAGGGTTTGCTGCGACTAAACAAGGCCATTGACTGTGCACATGCCGCGGATCGTCGCCACATGGTCGCGTGTGACGCGCGTGGCGGAGCGGGAGGGATTTGAACCCTCGGTCCGGTTTACCCGGACAACGCCTTAGCAGGGCGCCCCATTCGGCCACTCTGGCACCTCTCCGTGTACGATTGTTCTCGCCGCCCCCCGCGCGGGCATTCGTCGGGGTATTCGCGTCTCAGGATACGATTAGGCGCCCGGAGTATTTATCGGTTATGCACTCCGCCAGGTCCAAGCCTTCCAGGTAGTCCGGCATCACGTGGATGCCTCCCCACACCCTGGACATGCCCGCTTCCCGTCCCGCATCTAGTACGTTTTTGAAGTTGCGGGGTTTGATGTTGAGCATTCGTATGCTGTTCCTGTCGCTGCCCCAACCGGGATCCGTGTAGGGCAAGTCCCCGATGACGGCGTGCAGCATTGTGGATGCGGTCGCGCTCACGGCGGCATGCCCCGAAGGCCATGCCGGGAAGGGCGGGTTTATGATGTACGGCCTCCAGGACGGATCCGTTTCCTGTATAACGGTCGATGGTCTGGGTGTCTTGTAGAGGTATTTGCCTTCCCATACTTTTATCACGGTGTCCGCCACGGCCATGTCGATGTAGGCCATGTTCGTCATGACGCTCTCCACGGACTTGGAATTTTTCAGGGCGTCGGTTACCAACAGGTAAATACCCGAGACGTGCCAATGCCCTACGGGGGTGGAGGTGCGGCCACGGGAGTCGTCCCAGAATCTCGCCGCATCCTTCTGGTCTTCCGACAGTTTTTTGGAGAGATCGTACACGTAGAAGGATTCCGTCGCCGCGTCGTATTTCGGCGGGTTCACCTTGCACAGCGCCGCTTCCTTGTCGAAGGTTCTCAGGTTCCCCCATCCGGGCTCGGTGGGCGGGTTGAACGCCGGAGGGGTGCGCGCCCAGTCGCCTTCCCCTGCGGGGTTGTAGTCTTTTGACCTTTCCGCGTATCCGTCCTTGTTCGCCGCGGCGACGACCTGGTCGGCGACCTTGCGGGCGTCCCTGTACACGGCTTGGCGCCTGCCCGGGGCTTCGAGGGTGCTGGCCCATAGTGCGTAGTCTCTTGAGTTTATTATTGTTTGGTCGTTTATCACCTCGGGCAAAAGTTCGCTGACCACGGTGAGCGACGCCGTTATCGCGGTTGTCTGCGAATATCCGGCGTCGAAGGTTTCGATGATCGCTCTCCCGCTGTATCCGTAGAGTCTGCTGACCACCGGAGGGGACAGGCGTTGCCAGGAGACGAGCTGGTTTATGGCCTTGTCCTGCTCGATGTAGTCTTCAAAGCGTACCGGTTCCAGGGTGTCGGGCAGCACGTTGGGCGGGACGACGCATCCGGGTGCGCACACCAGCGCCTCGCCGGGTGCGCTGGCCGGCGGACTGTCTGCCAGGATCACCGCTCCTCTCCATGAGGAATCCTTCATCAGTCCCTCGGCGATCACCGTGTACGATCCGATTGTCTGGTCGAATTTCGTGCCGCCGTAGGTCGCGTTGCCGAAGTTCGCGTACGACAGCAACGACCCCGTGAAGTCCGCCCCTGTGATGTCGGCCCCCGTGAAGTTCGCCCAGGACAGGTTGGAGTTCGTGAACACCGCGTCCCGCAAGTTGGAGTTGGAGAAGTCGGTCATAAACAGGTTCTTGCCGGACAGGTCTACGCCTTCGAGGTTGCTGTCCCTGTAGTTCGCGGAAAACATCACCCTGTTGACCAGATCTTCGCCGGTGTATGACGATCCCGGGCAGTAGCCGGTATCCGCGCAGAGTTTTTCCCGGTCTTCTACGATCTTCGTTTCCCCGCCCGGTGTTCCCGCGCATCCGGCGATCATGCTCGCCAGGAGCATTAAGGCGAACTTTTTCATGGTACCAACAGATCCCTGTTTGAGATATTCTCGAACACCAGGGGTTTGCGGTCCCCCGGGAACGTGACGGTTACGCTGTGCAAGGCATTCTTTACGTCGCCCAGACCGATCACGTACGGCCCGTAGTAGCTGGCGTAGGTGCTGTTCTGGGTGCCCAGCACCCTGACGATGGGGGCGGAGCCCTCCGTTGTGACTATCGATACGGTCGCGCCCACGCTGTCGTTGTAGTTGGCGAACCGTACGGTCAGGCCCTTGGGGGTTTGTTCCCGCACGTTGTCGTACAGGTACGGGTCTCCTTTGCTGCGGAACACCACGATCTCGTCCACACCGTCGTTGTCGAAATCCGCTGCCAGGAGGCTTCGCGGCGCCCCTTTCGGTACGATGTTGGCCGGGGCGGATACCTCGCTCATCACTCCTTTCCCGTCGTTCAGCCAGAGCCTGAAACTTATACCGTCAAAGCATTCGCGTATCGCGGCCCCCATCCTACCCTGGTCGGTTGGCGGATCCTGTCCGAGGAGTTCTCCGTTCTTGTCGGTGAATGCGTCTATGTCCCGCGGTTCGCCGCCCGCCGTCTGTAGCAGGTCCAGGTCACCGTCGTTGTCCACGTCGGCCATCACCGTACCCCATCCCCATCCGCCGTTCCGCACCCCTGCGGCGTCGGTTATGTCCACGGCCACCCCGTTTTCCATGGTGAAAAGACGGTTACCGGAGGCGAAGGCCAGGTTGTAGTCGCTGACCACGGACTGGAAGGCCGAGCAGCCGGGGGTATTCTCGCAACGGCATGCCGGGCCCAGGCCGATGGCGGTGGTGAATACTTCAAAGGTGCCGTTCCCGTCCAGGTCGCCCACGGCTATGCCCATGGCCATGTTGTCTTGGGCTACGGATCCGCGTCGTGGCATCATTTCGTAGGTGTTGCGCCCGGTTTTTTTGAAGAATTTGCTGGTGCCCCAGTCGCTCACTATGAGAAGATCGAAGTCGTCGTCGGCTCCGTCCTTCATTATCCCGGCCTGGAACACCATAACCGCCCCGTCCTCCTGGGTCATGTTCAGTCCGGCCGCCGCGGTCACGTCCTCGAAATGCCCGGCTAGTCCGCGGTGTCCCTGGTTTTCAAAAAGTCTGGCGTGGGAACTGCTGCTGAAACTTGCCGATTCTAGAGGCCTCCACTCGCCCAGATAGGCGTCCAGCCAACCGTCTTCGTTGTAGTCGAACAGGGTGACACCGGTACCGTAGTGGGGGTTTCCGTCCCGCATGGCTATGCCGCGCTCGTCGGCTTTGTCCGCGAAAATTCCCCGACCGTCGTTTACCAGAAATTTCGCGGATGTCCCGTAGACCGAGGACACGACCATGTCGACGTCCCCGTCGTTGTCGAGGTCGCCGACTCCCACCCCGCCGTAGTCGGAGGTGTCGCCGAGATCCTGTACGCGTTCGTCTCTGGAGAATCCACCTTTTCCGTCCCCCAGCCAGATGGTCATGTTCTCGAGGGTCGGGTGGGTTTCCACTATGTCCAGATTCCCGTCACCGTCAAGGTCGGCGACCGCGCCCCCGGCCACGAATTGTGCCAGAGAACAGTTGGTTCCGGTGTCGAGACGGGACACGCTGGTATGGAGGTCAGGGAAGCGTTCTTCGAACTTCACGGGGTCGGCGAACACGCAATTCTTTATGAAACTGGTGGCCTGGTTTCGTCCGGGCCAGTCGTTTGGGGTGTCGTCCACTCGTTCGAAGACGTACAGGGGCCCGCCCTCCCCGGGCTGGGTGGTCTGGCTCCCGCCGCAGTTGGCGGCAAACAGGCCGGCGGCAAGCACTAGAAGCAGTTTTGGGAACCTCACCATATATACTATGCCGGAAGCCGCGCACACCGCCACAATTGCCCCGGAATGTTCCGATACTTGAAGTATATGACGGACAGAACACTAGTACATACCATGGGTGATACGACTAGGAAAGCCGCGTTAAGGGTCTATGTGCAGGCTTACGGTGCGGTCCGCTCCACGCTGGACCGACGGACAAAGTTTTCGTCCCACAGGGGTCTCGCCCTGTTGGAGTACGCCCTGCTCGCCGGCATCGCGGTGGGCGGGTTCATACTTATCGACAAGTTCCTTATCGGCGCCGACGGCAACGGAGGGTTCATCAAGAAACTTACCGATAAAATAGAGTGCTCCTTCAACAACAAGACCACCGCCGGATGCTCGACGAACAAATAATAACGACTCGCTTTAGGACAATAGGATCGTAGTTGTGGCGAAGTTCTCCCTCTCCTTGAGCGACGACCAGGTGCAGATAAAAGACTGGGTGCACGAGTTCGCCGCCAATACCATCAGGCCCGCGGCCCACGAGTGGGACGAGCGTGAGGAGTTCCCCTGGCCGATAGTGCGCGAGGCCGCCAAGATCGGATTGTACGGTTTGGATTTCACCATGAACGGGCTGACCGACGAGAGCGGACTCACCCTGCCCGTCGCCTTGGAGGAGTTGTTCTGGGGCGACGCGGGTATCGGTATGGCCATAATGGGCTCGGGTTTGGCGGCGGCGGGAATTGTCGGTAACGGTACGCCCGAGCAGGTGATGGAATGGGTGCCGCAGTGCTACGGTACCGCCGAAGACGTGCTTCTCGGGGCGTTCTGCGTAAGCGAACCCGACGCCGGCAGCGACGTTTCGAGTCTGCGGACCCGCGCCGTGTACGACCAGGCAAACGACGAGTGGGTTTTGAACGGTACCAAGGCGTGGATCACCAACGGGGGTATCGCCAACGTGCACGTGGTGGTCGCCACCGTGGACCCGGCGCTGAAGGGCCGCGGCCAAGCCAGTTTCATCGTACCCCCGAAAACCAGGGGCCTGAGTCAGGGTCAAAAGTACAAGAAGCACGGTATCCGCGCCAGTCACACCGCGGAGGTGGCGCTGGACGACGTCCGCGTACCGGGCCGCTGCCTGCTCGGCGGCAAAGAGAGGCTCGACGGGAAACTTGAACGCGCCCGCCAACTCGGCCGATCGGGCGAGGCCCAGCCGGCCATGAGGACCTTCGAGGTCACCCGGCCGGCCGTGGCCGCACAGGCCCTCGGCATTGCCCGTGCCGCCTACGAGTTCTCCCTGGAGTACGCCAAGGAGCGCAGGACTTTCGGCAAACCGATCGTAGCGCACCAGGCCATAGCATTCAAACTGGCGAACATGGCCACGCAGATCGACGCCGCCCGTCTACTTATCTGGCGCGCCTCCTGGCTCGCCAAAAACGGCGGGTTCAAAAACGGGGAAGGTTCCATGAGCAAGTACTACGCGGCGGAGACAGCGGTGAGGGTCACAGAGGAGGCCATCCAGATTCTCGGCGGTTATGGCTACACCCGCGAGTATCCGGTGGAACGCTGGCATCGCGACGCGAAGATCTACAGCATATTCGAAGGAACCTCCGAGATCCAGCAGCTCGTAATCGCCAGGGCGATCTCGGGGGTGAGGGTGGAGTAGACCCGGGGACGGTCGGCGGTCAACGTACGGCGTGATGGGTGATGGAACCGCCCACGTCTTCCAGCAAAAGTATCTCCGCCGTTACGCCTGAGAGGATGCAGCGAGAAACATAGGCGTTCACGCAAACTCCTCCCGTGGTTTTCTCCGTACCCTCTCTGCGGATCGCCGAGAAAGTCGCATTCTCCACGTCTCTGACCCATATCACCCATTCTTCGTCACCCACGGGCGCGCACTGGTCGTCTAGGTTCACTACCGCGCGCTCCAATGCGTTCAGGGTAGGGTTGTAACGCCAGGAGACCCTCCGGACCTCCCCTTCGATCATGGAGTCAACGGACAGTAGTACGGACGAAACTTCTCGCACTTTCGACCGGTTCTCCGCCGTACCGCCGCAGGGCGCCATGTTCACGATGTCGTCGCTGAGTTGACCTTCGGCTAGTACAACCTCGTTGTTGCTCATCTCCCGCAATCCGGCCTCGGCCACCGATCCAAGGCTTACCAGCCAGGATACCATGCCGGCCAGCAGCACCGTGCCGACCGTCAAGACCACCGCAAGTTCCACCAGAGAGTAACCCTTGCGCGAGATTCCGTGAGTCCGTACCATACTAGTTCACCGCCACTTTCGAGGTAAAAGACTTTCCGGCTATCTCGAATACCACGTCATGGAAACCTTTCACCGTTTTTCCGGTTGTCCCTACGTTCATCACGATCCGACCGTCGGCATCCGTGACTCCGGACAAACTCTCCAGCACCAGATATTCCGCATGTCTGGTCACGGAGTACGGGACCCCGGACATCACGGACCCCGACCCGGAGTACAGGGTCCAGGTGAGGGGGACGGTGACCCCGGCTTTGATCGCGCCCGCCGCCGCTATGCCGTTCACTCCAAGTACGACTTGGATGCGAATTTTTGTGCTTACCCTGTCTGTGGTGGTAACTTCCATGTAGCGAACCCCCGTCTTGCTGGTAGCCCCGGCGGCTACGAGTATCCGTGCCGCCCCCGTAGCGTCGGTTACGGACCGTCCCGACGCGGACAGTTCCGACAGGTACGTGTTTACCACCGCGCCCGCTACAGGCGCCCCGAGGGCATCGTATACGTAGACGGTGGTGATCACGGACGATCCTTGTTCCAGTACCACCTGGTTTGCCGATATGGTGGCGGGTACGTTGTTTGCCACGAATACCAGGGACGCACCACCTGAGCCGTAGACCAGAGACAGGGTATTTATACCGGTCGGGGTGTTGACGGTGGTCTGTATGGACACGTCGGCGTACCCCAGATCGTCTGATTCGGTGGCACTAAAAGTTACCCCGGGTACCGGGGAGGAGAGGCTCAAAGTTACACCGGATAATGGGTCCCCCCGGGCGTCCAGGGCCCGCACCCGCACACCCGTCACCGATCCCTTACGGTTGACCACCGAAGGATACTCTATGTACGAAAGTACACCCATGACTTCCAGAGAGTTTTGAGCCGTAAGATCCTCGGAGAACACCCGCACTATGTAGGTTCCGGTCTTTACTGAACTTTCAGCCGACAGTTGGACGGTACAACTGCCGCTTTCCCCTGTGCTACAGCCCCGGACTGTCGGGTATACTCCTATGACCGAGAGTAACTCGGGTGTGCGTACGTCCACCCACAAGTTGGCTCCCTGCATGGGTGCGCCAGCCAAGTCCTCGGCGGCAAGGCTCATGGTTACGGTGCCGCTCTGCGTCAAGGTTAGGTCCTGGCCGGAAATGTTTCCCGCTTTCTGTTTTACGAGAGCAATGCCTTCCGCCTGTACGTATCCGACGCTGAGAGTGTACGCATAGTTCCCTGCCGCCACGTTGAGGGCCGAACCGGTCACGGTGTACCACCCTTCCCCTATCTCTTCGACGGAAGAAAGGGTGATGTATATGCCGTCGTCGTCCAGAGTTATCAGGTCACCCGCCCCGGTTACTCCTTCCCCGTAAACGCCCACCAACAACACCTCCGCACTGTAGGACCCGCCCTGCTCGACTACCAGGGGGGAGGTGTACATCTCCAGGGGAGCGTTGTCGTCCCCGGAGGCGATCAAGTTTAGTTTGATTTCCTGGGTGTCGTAGGCGTTGCTAATTTCCAACCCGAGATAGTCGGACTCGAAGTAGTCATCAGCGATGAACTCGAAGGGGACCGTGGATAGTTCCCCGCCCTCGGTGACCACTATGTCCCCGTAGTTAACTTCCTCTCCTTCGCAGTCTATCTCGCAGTCCGGATCCTGCAGGTAGTGTAGACCGTAAGGCACGTGGGTCACTTTCACCTGGAACTCGACGGACGGGTTGTCGCTGTTGGTAAAGTCGAGATCGAGAAAAAAGCTTTCCCCCGGTTCGACTATCCTGCTCAGCGTCCTGTATTTACCTAGCCGCGGCCCCACGAGAACCGGCATTACTATCCTGTCGCAGTTCGAGCAACGCGTTTCCGGGGAACCCCAAATCTGACTCAGTGCCGCCCCCGACGCCCTGCTCTCGGACACCGAACCGTCCCAGATGAGTTCAATTGCCGTCAGCGAGGTCTCGTTGCGGTAAAATGTGGCCGATCCCACGTCTACGGCCTCACCGGTTTTAGAGTACTTGAGTAGGTTCGGGTCCCCCCACGAGTAGTTGCCGCAAGTTTCAGCCGCTACCCAGGAATTTTGTTCGTACACCAGTTGTCCTTCCGGTATGATGCACGGATCCTCGGCGGTCACGGAGACGACGCTCAGGGGCATGTTGACGGGTATGGCGATCTCCACCAACGGATTGCCGGTCGGAAAGTAGGTTTCCCATGTTATGTGACTTTCTTGCAGGGAGTTGCAGCCGACGGCTACGATGTGCGCCGATTTTTCCGTGGGTATGCGCAACCCCTGGCAGATGCTGTTGATGTCCGCGGCGTAACCTCTTCGACCGTCGGCGTTGACAGCCAACAGGGAGGCGCGGACTGGCGACACTCCCACTATGGTCGCCCCCACTTCGCTCACCCCGTCCATTGTGAGCACGATGTTTCCGCGCACGCCAACTGCCGTGGCGTAGTCCAGGGTGAGATCGCCCCTGCGGGTCGAACCCGAAGAACTCAGAGCCAGGGCACACGGGGAAGTTACCGTACAAGTATCTACCAGCCCGCTCAACAGCGCCACCCCGTTTCTGGCGGTGCTGCCGGAGAGAACCCGCCGGTCGGAAGCCACCAGGTAAACGGGTCCACTGTAGTTAGTGTTAGCAAAGCTGACGCGGACCAGGCCGTACCCGTCTGCTCCGATCGCGGGATTTATGAACATCTTGGAGTACGAGACCGGGCTCTCGTCCGGCAGTTCCACACTCGCGGTAATCAACAGAGCGTAGGGTATCTGCTGGGATATTTCGTTGAAGTTCACTACGCTGCTCGCCAATAGGTCCCCGGAATCGAGGCAGTCAAACAAACATGCGGGGGTTACGGTCCAGTCTACGTAGAAGTCCCTGGTTCCCAGCATCACGCAGGACCCCTTGATGTCCTCGGGACAACCAGGATCCTTGGGTTTTTCGAAAGTTCC
>Ga0194131_10011202_pt1 | contig 10774 bp, 9 predicted proteins | sample TA2KigO120mmetaG_FD_148631 | JGI IMG/M metagenome (GOLD analysis project Ga0194131, IMG submission 148631) | Freshwater microbial communities from Lake Tanganyika, Tanzania - TA2015053 Kigoma Offshore 120m | ecosystem: Environmental > Aquatic > Freshwater > Lake | place: Tanzania: Lake... | reverse complement strand
CCACGAGTTACGAATTCCGCGACAGCCAGCACGCCGCAAACCTGTTCGCACTCGCTGAGATCGGCAACATCTACACGCGCATCATGAACCCCACGCAGGGCGTGCTCGAAGCGCGCCTGGCATCACTCGAAGGTGCGACAACGACCGCCGTCGGTCTTCCCGGTGCGTTGGCGGTGTCGAGTGGTCAGTCGGCGGAACTGCTCGCCATCCTGACGCTTGCCGAAGCAGGTGACCACATCGTGTCGTCACCGAGTTTGTACGGCGGCACCTACAACCTGTTTCATTACACGCTCCCCAAGATGGGCATCGCGGTGAGTTTCGTCGATGACCCCGACAATCTCGACGAGTGGCGCAAGGCAACCAAGCCGAACACCAAGGCGTTTTACGGCGAGGTGCTTGCCAACCCGCGCAACAACGTTCTCGACATCGAAGGCATCAGCAAGGTCGCGCACGAGGTGGGTGTTCCGCTCATCGTCGACAACACGGTTCCGACGCCGTACCTCATCCGCCCCATTGAATGGGGTGCCGATATCGTCGTGCATTCGCTGACCAAGTTCATCGGTGGTCACGGTACGAGCATCGGCGGAGCGATTATCGACGGTGGCACGTTCGACTTCGGGGCTAGCGGTCGCCACAAGAATTTCACCGAACCTGATCCGAGTTATCACGGCTTGGCGTATTGGCCGGCATTGGGTAAGGGTTCGTACATCATCAAGGCTCGTGTGCAGATGTTGCGCGACCTTGGTTCGGCCACTACACCGTTCAATGCGTTTCTCTTTCTCCAAGGTCTCGAGACCTTGTCGTTGCGCATGGATCGTCATTTCTCCAACGCACAGACGGTCGGTGAGTTCTTGGCTGGTCGCGACGAGGTAGAGAGTGTCAATTACCCCGGTTTGCCGTCGAGCCCTTGGCATGCGCGAGCGAAGAAGTACGGCCGTGGTAAGGGCTACGGATCGGTGCTCGCATTCGTGATCAAGGGTGGTCGCGAGGCAGGGCAGAAGTTCGTTGAGGCGCTCGAACTGCACAGTCATGTCGCCAATATCGGCGACGTGCGCAGCCTGGTGATCCACCCGGCGTCCACCACCCACAGCCAGCTAACCGAAGACGAACAGCGGGCCACCGGTGTCGAGCCGGGGTTGGTGCGGCTCTCGGTGGGGTTGGAGTCGATCGACGACATCCTCGCTGACTTAGATGCGGGTTTCCGCGCCGCGAAGGGCTAGCCCCAGAGTAGGCGGCTCACCAGCCCCATAATTCACCTTCCGTTTACCTTTGCGCCAATCCGGCGACAGCCGTAACGGCGAGCATTGGTTTTCGTGGCTACGACGGAGACCCCGGCTCCCCGTCAGATGACGGTGATCTACAACCGCGAAGACAAGATCTTCCGCGGCGTGGTGACCGGTGGAGCGTTGACGTCGCTCATTGTGCTGGGACTCATCGGCGTGTTCCTCTTCATGCGTGGCGCACAGATCTTCGGTGACAAGGGAATCCAATTCATCACCGGCACCAACTGGACGGCAGGCAGTGGCGACGGCGTAATCCCTGATGACTTCTCCATTGGTGCAATGTTGGTCGGAACCATCGTCGTTTCGCTCATTGCTCTCGTGATTGCCGTGCCGTTGGCAATTGGTGGTGCTCTGTATCTCGAGTTTTATGCACCACGTCGAATTCGTCGAACCCTGGTAACGCTGCTCGATTTGGCCGCGTCGATTCCTTCGTTGATCTTCGGTCTGTGGGGAATCGAAATCTTCACCGGGTTTGGTGAGCGCTGGGCCGTACTCATCAACAATTGGCTGGGGTTCATCCCCATCTTCAGCGTGGAGTTCGACAATTTCGGTCGTAGTCCATTCATCGCCGGCTGCGTGCTCGGCTCGCTGATCATCCCGATTACGACGTCGGTTGCTCGCGAGGTGTATTCACGCACTCCGCGTGACCTGGTCGACACGTGTTATGCGCTCGGCGGCAACAAGTGGGGCGCGTTACGTGCCGTCGTCATTCCTTATGGAAAGAGTGGTGTCATCGGTGGGGCAATGCTCGGTCTTGGCCGTGCACTCGGCGAGACCGTCGCCGTGTACTTGCTGCTGAATCTCGTGTTCCGCTACAACTTCCGCATTCTGGAGTCGGAAGGTGGCAACGTAGCGTCGCTGATTGCAACGAAGTTCGGTGAAGCAACCGAATACGAGCTGAACGCACTCGTTGCTGCGGGCTTCGTGCTTTTCTTGCTCACCCTCGTAGTGAACATGACTGCAACCACCATCGTGCAACGGAGTACCCCGCGCGCATGAGCACCACGATGTCATCTGAAACCGCAGCCACGGTCGAACCGCAAACACCCTGGTCAACGCCACGTGCTATCCGAATTCGCACTACAAGTGTGGTGGCGTTGTCAGCAGCATTTGCTGTGGTGGTCGTGTTGTTCACCGGAGTTGCCGGTATTGACGGTTGGGCGATCACGTTCATGGGTCTGTCGATCGTGGTGGTGCTCGCACGAACATCACGTGCCGGAAGCAAGGAACGAAAAGATGCGCTCATGAGAGTGATCATTACGTCTGCAGCAGTGACAGCGTTCGCACCGTGGTTGTCGATCTTCGGATCGGTGATACTCAAGGGCTATCTGGGCATCCGCCCGAACTTCTTTTCGCAGGACATGCGAACCACCACCCCTGACGACTTCCTCGAATTCGGTGGAGCACTGCATGCAATCGTCGGATCACTGCTCATGGTGCTGATAGCAAGTGCCATCACACTGCCACTGGGGATCCTGAGCGGTGTCTATCTCACCGAGGTTCGCGGTCGCCTCACATTTTTGGTGCGGTTCGTTGTGCAGTCGATGAGCGGAGTGCCATCGATTGTAGCCGGACTTTTCATCTACACGACTTGGGTAACTGCGACGGAGTCGTTCAGCGCATTCGCGGGTGCGCTCGCACTCGCCGTGCTGATGTTGCCGACCGTGGCAAGAACCGCCGAGGAAGTCTTGAAACTCGTTCCTGAGGATCTCCGAGCTGCGGGCTATGCGCTTGGTGCAAGACAATGGCGAACTGCATTCATGGTCGTTATTCCGACGGTTCGCAGTGGTCTCACGACAGCTGCAATCCTCGGTGTCGCGCGAGTGATTGGCGAAACTGCGCCGCTACTGCTCACCTCACTTTCCAACTCTGCCCTTCGATTCCATCCATTTGACGGGCCGATTGCCTCTCTGCCCACGTATGTGTTCGGCTATTTGCAAATCGGTACCGAATACGCGATAGCACGAGCCTGGACTGGCTCGCTGGTGCTGCTCGCAATCGTGTTTGTTCTCTTCACTCTGGCGCGCCGATTCGGCGGAAAAGACAAGCGATAACCAATGAACGAAACGTTGCATCTAACATCGGCGAAAGGAACCACGATGAGTAATACCTCAACCACAGTCTCTGCTACGGCAAACGAGACCACTGCGTTTGCCGGATTAGAGACACGTGGTGCTCATGCGTGGTTCGGCAAGCACCATGCACTTCGTGACATTTCATTGACCTTTCCGGCGCGTACCGTGACGGGAATCATCGGGCCATCGGGCTGCGGAAAGTCGACGTTCATTCGGTTGCTCAATCGCATGCACGAGTTCATCCCTGGCGCGGCCATGGCTGGCAGCGTGCTCTTGCACGGCAACGACATCTACGAACCGACGGTTGATGCCGCCGAGGTACGACTCAAGGTCGGCATGGTCTTCCAGAAGCCGAATCCTTTCCCGGCGATGACTATTCGCGAGAACGTGCTTTCCGGTATCAAGTTGGCCCACTTGAAGCGACCCAACCACGACGACATCGTGGAGAACTGCCTCACACGTGCCGGCCTATGGAAGGAAGTAAAGGATCGACTCGGTGCCTCTGGTGGTTCGCTCTCAGGCGGTCAACAGCAGCGCCTTTGCATTGCCAGATCATTGGCCGTTGAGCCAGAAGTTCTCCTGATGGATGAGCCATGTTCCGCGCTCGACCCGGGCAGCACTCTTCGCATTGAAGAAACCATCAAGGAACTCGCAGAGAAAATCACCGTCATCATCGTGACTCACAACATGCAGCAGGCCAGTCGAGTAAGCGACTACTGCGCATTCTTCCTTACCGATGGCGGTCCTGGATATTTGGTCGAGGCCGACTCGACGCGCAAGATTTTCACCAACCCGTCCGACCCGCGCACTGCGGACTACGTGCAAGGCAAGTTCGGCTGATTTCACGACCATTTGGTCGTTCACTTTGAATTCACCTGGTCGTTGGTTTCTGTATGCCCGCAAGTCAGCAACCGTCCAGTCGTAAGACCTAGCTTTCGCGTCGTAATCAACCCGTCACATCACAAGGAGAGGGCAACCTCATGAAGAAGAAATTGTTGAGCAGCGTCTCGCTGGCAGTCGCTGGCGCGCTTGCGTTCGGCACAGTTGCATTGGCCGAGAGCATCAGTGGATCTGGTGCAACGTTCCCGCAGCAATTCCAGGCTTCGGCCACTGCCGCATTCAACGCAGCCACCGGAAAGAACGCCACCTATGCGAACCCAGGTGGTGGATCGTCGAAAGGCGTTTCCGACTTTGCAGCAGGTTTGACGGACTTTGGTGGAACTGACTCTGCTGTTTCGTCATCGACCCGCATCAACTTTGACTGGGTCTACGTGCCGTATGTCGGCGGTGCGATTGCCGTTGCCTATCGACTCGACGAACTCGGTGGTGCGACGTTGTCGCTGAGCCCCGCAACGGTGAACGGCATCTTCGGCGGCACCATCACCAAGTGGAATGACCCTTCGATCGTCAACGATCTGAAGAGCAACCCACTATGGGCAAACTCGAAGAAGAAGTCCGACTTGAAAGGCGCGAGTGCACTGATTGCCAACAATGCTCCGGGCTCAGCAGTAGTCACGGTTTCGGCGATCCCGAGCGTGTTGCGCTCGGTAAAGGGAAAGTCCGTTGAGATCGTCGACGCAAAGGCGAAGAAGGTCTTGAAGAAGGCGACGCTGACCAAGGGTGAAGCCTCCGTGACCTTTGGTGCCAAAGAAGGCGTTGACTATTCAGTTCGCTTGAACGGTAAGGAACTTGCGAACTTCCGAGAAGTCGAAGTGAAGATGCCCGACAAAGACATCACAGTCGTCTACCGTTCGGACGGTTCGGGCACGACGAACAACTTCTGCAACTTCATCCGAAATGCTGCGAACATCGACTGGGTTGCGAACAACGCCTTTACGTCGTGCATCCCAGGAGGTTCGAGCCGAGTTTCCTCGTTCGGCTCCCGTTTTCAAGGTCAGAGCGGATCTGCGAACGTATCCAACTACATCGCCAACAACAGTGGTTCCATCGGATACACGGAAGTTTCGTTTGTCTCTGATGCCACTCGTGCAGCAAAAGGCATGAAGGCAGCGAACATTCGAAATGCGGGCGGCAAGTATGTCGCGCCGACTGCAGCAGCGACTTCCTCGTTCCTCTCGGGGTCAACGGTAGATGGGAATGGTTTCGCGACCTTCGACTACAAGCAAGCGACGAACACAACTGCCTATCCGATCGTGGCGATCACCTACGCTTTGGCAAAGACTGCCAAGAACGCAAAGAACGACACTGTCAAGCAGTACTTGGAGTGGATCCTGAACACGTATGCTCCGGCCAATGCCGAGGCCCTTGCGTACGCTCCACTTACTGGCGCACTGAAGACAGCCGCTCTCGCGCAAGTAGCGAAGGTCAACAGCAAGTAATCCCCTCAATACCGCAATACGAATGGGTCCCAGGCTTTAGCCTGGGACCTGTTTCGTTGTGGCGCTAAAGACCGTCGGATGAACGACTCGCAGTTAGCCGCGTAGCAGACGCAACGTTGGTAAAGCAATCGCCAAACCGGCGAGCTGCATGACGATGAAGAGTGGCACCGACTCGGGTGCGATGCCGGCGAAGGAATCGCTGAAGGCACGGGCGATGGTTACTGCAGGATTGGCGAGCGAGGTTGACGAGGTGAACCAGTAGGCACCACCGATCCACACGCCCACGGCCAGCGGCACCGACTCAGCACGATGTTTGCCGATGAGGAAGATGACGCAAAGTAGACCGAAGGTTGCCACCATTTCACCAAGCCAGATGCCACCGCCTTCACGAATCTTCGTCGAAGGGCCGAGCACGTCAAGTTCGAACATCAGATTGGCAATCGCTGCGCCAGAGATGCCACCCGCGGTTTGCGCCACGAAGTACGGAACCACATCGCGCCATGACCTGCCGTTCAACACGCAATCGGCAATGGTGACGACCGGATTGAAATGTGCACCGGAGATCGGGCCGAACATCATGATCAAGGCGATGAGCGCCCCAACCGTGGCACCTGCGTTCGCCAGGAGTTGCACGGCGACATCCTGCGTGAGGTTCATGGCCATGACACCCGACCCGACCACCGCAACGATGAGTAGGGCAGTGCCGAGGGTTTCGGCAAACAATCGGGTTGACAGCGCTCTATTCACTTCGTCTCGATTCCGAGGTCAAGAATTAGACTCTCTACTCTTTTGCGTATCTCGTCACGAATCGGACGCACAGCTTCCACGCCGAGGCCTGCCGGGTCGTCCAGTGCCCAGTCTTCGTAACGCTTGCCAGGGAAGATCGGGCAGGTATCGCCACAACCCATGGTGATGACAACATCGGCGACTTTCACATCAGAAACCGTGAATGCGCGCGGTGCAGACGTAGCGATATTGATTCCAACTTCGCGCATCACCTCGACCGCCGTAGGGTTGAGGGCACTGGCGGGTGCCGAGCCCCCGGAATACACATCAACACTTCCCTTCGTGAGATGCCGCAGCCAACCTGCTGCCATCTGCGATCTGCCTGCATTATGAACGCAGACGAATAACACTGATAGCCGAGCGTTATCCATTCTGGTCGTCTTGCTCGCGTAGGAAGCGCTCGAATGCTTCGCTGAGGTCGTCAGCCGTGGGTATGGCGGTGTCATTTTGACGGTCGTACTCCTGCTCCAGCATCTGCACATATTCCTGTGTTTGTTCGTCTTCTTCAACCGCAGCGTCATGCAATTCGGTCCACCGCTGGATTTCTTCGTAGAGCCTGGCGTGTTGGGTGGGCACATTAAGCACACGTTCGAGATGGCGCAAGAGTGCTGCCGATGACTTGGGGTGCTCCGACGACGACAAATAGTGCGGCACACCGACACGCAGCGACACGGCGGGTATGCGTTCTTGTTCGAGCCGCTCGAGGAGCACCCCAACAACACCCGTCGGCCCTTCGTACTGGGGGCGAGAGAGCCCGAGCTTGCTGGCCAGTTTGCTGTTGGTGGTGCTTCCGGTAACTACCGGCGTACGCGTATGCGGTACCGCATCGAGCATCGCCCCGACGGTGACCACCGCACCGCAACGAAGTTCACGCGCACACTGCACGATGCACGACGCGAACGTCGGCCAGTACATGTGTGGCTCCACACCAGAGAGTACGACGAGGTCACGACCGTCGCTCTCGCCGTGCACCGCCATGATGTCGTTCTCTGGCCAGCGAATGTGGCGCTCGTCGTCTTCGTCGATCCATACCTCGGGGCGCACTTGCGTGAAGTCGAAGAACGGATCCGAGTCGATCGATGCCACCGTTACGCAGTGCCGCGAATCGGTGAGCCAGTTGAGTGCCGATGTTGCCGCTTTCGTCGCATCGAACCAACCCTCCAGCGCAATCAGCATCACTGGCTTGTGTAATCGCGGAATTTCGTCGATGTTCGACTCCAGAACCTCCGCGACGGTTGGGTAGGAGTCGGAGTATTCGCGCACGCTCATGAACGCAGTTTCTCCACGACGTAGTCGACGCACTGGGTGAGCGCTGCCACATCGGCGGGCTCGACGGCAGGGAACATGCCCACCCGAAGTTGGTTGCGACCAAGTTTGCGGTAGCCGTCGGTATCTACGATGCCGTTGGCGCGCAGCACAGCATTGACGTCGTTGGCAGATACGCCGTCAAGGTCGATGGTGGCCACAACATCGGAGCGTTGTGCCTTGTCGGCGACGAACGGTGACGCGTACGGCGATTTCTCTGCCCAGTCGTAGACGATGCGTGACGATTCTGCCGTGCGTTTCGCACACCAGGCCAGACCGCCTTGGTCGAGCATCCAGCGAACCTGCTCGTCGAGCAGGAAGATCGTGGCGATTGCCGGTGTGTTGTAGGTCTGGTCGGCGCACGAGTTGTCGAGCGCAATCTTCAGGTCGAGTGACGCAGGGGTCCAGCGCTTGGTTGACGCGATCTGCTCGATTCGTGCCAGCGCGCGCGGCGAGCAGCACGCAATCCACAACCCACCATCGCTGGCGAACGATTTCTGTGGTGCGAAGTAATAGACATCGACCTCGGTCGGCGACCACGCCAAGCCACCTGCAGCAGAGGTGGCATCGACCAGCACCAACCCATTGCCAGAGCCGCTCGGCCGGGCAAGTCGCATCGCAACCCCGGTTGATGTTTCGTTGTGCGTGAGGCAGTAGGTGTCAACATCCGCAATCACCGGCTGAGGGTGGGTGCCGGGGTCGCTTGCCACCACCACTGGTTCGCCGAGGTGTGGGGCGGCCTTTGCGGCGTCGGCGAACTTCTGCGAGAACTCACCAAACACCAGGTGTTCGCTGCGCCGCTCGATGAGCCCGAACGTGGCGACATCCCAGAACACCGTCGAACCACCGTTGCCGAGCACGACTTCCCACCCGTCGGGCAGCGAGAACAACTCGCGCAGGCCGGCGCGCACGGAGCCCACGAGGTTTTTCACAGGGGCCTGACGATGCGACGTGCCCATCAGGCGACGTCCTTCTGCTGCCAGCGCGTCGAGTTGTGCATCGCGCACCTTTGAGGGGCCGCATCCGAAGCGTCCGTCGCTCGGCAACATCTCGCGGGGAATCGCGATGTTGGTAGTGGGCGCGTTCGTCACCGTCTTAGCATGGCAGGGATGTCGTCGAGTTCAACACCATCAAACAAGAAATCAAGGGTGTCGGCTCGACTCGCCGCAATCGCTGAATCGGCCACGCTTGCCGTGGACGCCAAGGCGAAGGCATTGCAGGCCAAGGGTGAACAAGTGATTGGTTTCGGCGCAGGTGAGCCCGACTTCCCAACCCCTGAACACATCGTGGAAGCCGCTGTCAAAGCCGCTCGTGATCCGAAAGCGCATCGCTACACGCCGGCGGCCGGTTTGCCTGCGTTGCGCGATGCGATCGTTACAAAGACCAAGCGCGATAGCGGTTTTGAGTGTCAGTCGTCGCAGGTGTTGGTCACCGTCGGCGGGAAGTACGCAGTGTTCGTTGCATTCGCTGCGTTGTGCGACCCCGGCGACGAAGTGATCTGTCCGGCCCCGTATTGGACGACGTATCCCGAGGCAATTGCACTTGCCGGGGGCGTGCCGAAGGTGATTGACACAACCGAAGAAACCGAGTTCAAGGTGACGGTCGCGCAGCTCGAGCGCGCCAAGACACCGCGCACGAAGGTGCTGCTCTTCGTGTCGCCCGACAACCCAAGCGGTGCCGTGTATTCACGCGAAGAGACGATTGCTATCGGCAAGTGGGCCGCAGCCAACGACGTGTGGGTGGTGACCGACGAGATATACGAGCACCTCACCTATGGCGGTCACGAGTTTCATTCGATGCCAATGCTCGTGCCAGAGATTGCCGATCGTTGCGTCATCGTCAATGGTGTAGCCAAGACGTATGCCATGACCGGATGGCGCGTTGGCTGGATGATCGGGCCGGCGGACGTGATGAAAGCAGCGATCAACTTTCAGAGCCACACCACGAGCAACGTATCGAACGTAGCGCAGTACGCCGCCCTCGCGGCGCTTACCGGCGGATTGGATGATGTCGTGCGCATGCGCTCGGCGTTCGAGCGTCGTGGCAACCTGATGCATGGGTTGCTGACGGCAATCCCGGGTATCACCTGCATGAAGCCACAAGGTGCCTTCTATTGTTTCCCGAACGTGAGCGGTTTGTTAAACCGCAGCATTGGCGGGGCGACCGCGACTACCTCTATGCAGTTGGCAGATCTCGTGCTGGAGCGTGCCAAGGTGGCGTTCGTGCCGGGTGAGGCGTTTGGCGCGTCGCGGTATGCGCGATTTTCGTTCGCGCTCGCTGACGACGACCTGCGCGAGGGCATCGCGCGCATTGCCTCGCTCGTCTCCGGCTGACGAGGTTTACTGCGGTGCTCGTCGCCGGCTGACGCACCTGCTACTGTCTGTACTGCTGCAGCAATAGTTGCAGTGCATGTTCGTGAGCGAAGTCCGGTGAGATTCCGGCACTGTCCCGCAACGGTGATGCGAGGTTCGACGTAAGTCGGGCATCGCGAGTCCGGTCGCCTGACGAAGATGCCCCATCAACCGCTCTCGCGAGAAGAGCAAGGAGAACATCATGAAACTTTCTCGATTGGTCGGCTTTGCCGGCCTTTTTCTATTGGTACCAACCCTCGTCGCCTGTGGTGACGACTCGGGTGAAGACGCCACGTCGGAAACGACCGCAGTGGAGGCGACAACCACCACCGAGGCTTCGGCATTTCCGGTGACGGTCGGTGACCTCACCCTGGACTCTGAGCCGCAGCGCATCGTGTCGATGTCAGCGACTGCCACCGAGATGCTGTTTGCCATCGGCGCTGGCGACAAAGTCATTGCGGTCGACAATTTCTCCAATTATCCGGCTGAGACCGCGTCGTTGGAGAAAGTTGATGCCTACCAACCCAATGTTGAGGCAATTTCGGCACTGGAACCCGACCTCGTGATCATCAGTTACGACCCGGGCAACTTGGTTGAACAACTGAATGCGTTGTCGATTCCGGTTTTTGCGGCGT
>Ga0194131_10011200_pt1 | contig 10778 bp, 15 predicted proteins | sample TA2KigO120mmetaG_FD_148631 | JGI IMG/M metagenome (GOLD analysis project Ga0194131, IMG submission 148631) | Freshwater microbial communities from Lake Tanganyika, Tanzania - TA2015053 Kigoma Offshore 120m | ecosystem: Environmental > Aquatic > Freshwater > Lake | place: Tanzania: Lake... | reverse complement strand
CTGTTTTAGATCACAGCGCTAATCTAATTGACATTAACTATATTGATACTTCTAAAGGAGAAAATTGGTTTGATAAGGCAATGATGTTTAAAAGCGCATTGCTAAAATTGAATTTTGATCAAATAGGTTATATAGCTATTGAAGAAATTTTGTCAAAATTCTCTACTGGAAGATCGTCCGCAAAAACCATCATTACATTAGCCAGATTTAACGCATTGGCTTCCTATTTTTGTCTTGAAAAGTTTAGAATAAACCCCACGCATATTAATATATTAAGAGCAAGATCTCTGGCAGATTGCAAAGTTCCCAGAGGTGAAGACTCAAAAAAATACACATTCAACATAATTGATTCTCGTTATAATATTTCCTGGCCGAAAAAATTGAGAAAGGATGAAATTGCTGATTGTGCTTATGACATGGCAGATTCTTGCGTCATAGCTCTTGCAGCAATAAAAAATTATGCTGAAAATAAAGTTATTGGACTTGTTGATAAAGAGGTTAGGTCAACCAACAAAAAACTCTCAATTAGATGAATACAACTTCAAGTGTCCTAATTGCAAACATAAAAGTGCCAGAAGTGGTACATATGTTTCCTTGGCAGTAAATATTTCCAACGGCATGTATCGCTGTTGGTGGTGTGATTTTTCTGGTAAACCGATGGCTGAAGAACATCCAGCTTTGGTATTGTCTAGACTTTTCAAAAAACTTGGTGATCTTGAGTTGGAGAAAGCAGCTATACTGCTTTCAGGAAAGAAAACAGTTGTTGCTAACACTGTTGAAGAAAAAAAAATCTTAAGTATTCCTGTTTGCTATCAAAATCTCTATCTTAAAAAGAATAACACATATTATCGACCAGCATACGAATATCTTATTTCTAGAAACCTTACCGATGAAGACTTGTTAAAATACAACATCAAATATTCGGTGAAAGATAAAAGAGTGTTGTTCCCCTCTTATGATAAAGATTTGAAGTTGAATTATTATGTTACTAGATCTATATTGTCAGATACCACCGTTCCATATGTTAACCCACCAATAAAAAAAACAGAGATGATATTCAATGAATATCTTATCGATTGGGAAAACCCTTTAGTTATTGTTGAGGGTGTTTTTGATTACATAACCACAAGAGACAACAGTGTTCCATTGCTTGGATCTTCTCTGGAACAATCTCTGTTAGTTAGGAGATTGATGGAAAATAAAACGCCTGTTATATTAGCTTTAGATCCAGATGCAAGCAACAAGCAATTGAAGATAATGAAACATATGATGAAAAAAGATATAGATGTTAGTTATATTTTTTGGGGAAGTGAAACTAGAGATATAGCAGAAATGGGAACCAAAAAATACTATGATTATAAAAAGAATTTAAAAAAGCATAGTTTAGTTTTAGATATTGAAAAAATTTTGGGAGGAAATAGGTAATGGTAAGAATAGCACATGCAGCAGATTTACATCTTCGTTTGTTTAAGCGTCATGGTGAATATCGCCATACGTATCATAGATTTTTTGAATCTTTGAAAGAAAATAAAGTTGACAGAGTTGTCTTAGCTGGAGATATATTTCACAATAAAACAAATCTTAGTCCTGAAGTTATTGATTTGGCATTTTTTCTTTTGGAAAGTATTGCTAATTTTTGTAAATTAGATATTATCATTGGAAACCACGATTGTATTATTAACCAAACAAATCGATTGGATTCAGTTACACCAATTGTCAATAGATTGAATCATAGTAATATCAAATTGTATAAAAATAGTGGTTTATATGATACTGGTAGTGATATTGTTTATGGTATATTTGCTATAAATGATGAAGAAAAATATCCAATTTTAATTTCAGAGAAAAACATGAATAAAACATACATTGCTTTGTTCCATGGCGCAATCAACAGCTCTTTAACAGATGTTGGATTCAAATTAAAGAGCGAAAACGATATCTCTATGTTTGATAATTATGACTTTGCTTTTTTGGGAGATATTCATAAACAACAATATTTGAGATATGGTAGTAATGGCAAACCTAATGTTGGTTTTGCTGGTTCTCTTATTCAGCAAAATCATGGAGAGAATATTGATAAAGGATATTTGCTTTGGGAAATTGAAGATAGAGATAATTTTGATGTTAAGTCAGTTAGAGTGGAAAACGATTACGGTTATTATACAATAATGTTGAATAAAAGCAACGCAGAAACAGTTGGAGATATGCATTTTGAAAATATGCCCAAAAAGCCTTATCTTCGTGTGGTGTTGGATAGTGACAAATATAGTGTCTCTTTGGTAAAAAATATATCTCATATTTTAAAAACGAAGTATAATCCAATAACTATTTCCATAGAAACTGATATCAATGCTATCTCTAAAGAAATAGCTATTGATGATTTGTTGATTGAAAATGTGTACGATCCTTCCGTACAAAAGAAAATGCTTGTTAAATATTTTAAAGTAATCAAGGTTTCAGAAAAAGATATTGAAAAAATTCTTGATATTCACACAGAATTATTCAACACCAGAATAGATCAAGATATGAAACTCAACAAGGGTTCTTTTTGGCATATCGATAATGTTGAATATTGCAATACTTTTTCTTATGGTGCAGATAATTTTGTTGACTTCAATACAATCAAAGGATTGGTAGGTATTTTCTCTCAAAACGCTAGTGGGAAATCATCTTTTATTGATGCTATATTGATTGGTTTTTTTAATATGTCTTCGAGAGCAAGTAAAAACAATATCGTTGATGTCATTAACAAGAATGAAGATGTTGCAGAAATTACTTTAAATTTTTCCGTTGATTCTAGAAAATATAGTATAGAAAGAACTATTAGCAGAAGAAAAGATGATTTGAACAGAGCTTTGAGTAGCGTTAATTTGTTTGAGCATAAAGATGGCGAACAAATTAACCTCACTGGAGAAAAAAACGTTAGAGGCACAGAATCATACATTAGAGATTTGATTGGCTCTTTTGATGAACATAAATTTTCAACATTTGGTTTGCAATCTGAATTGACAAATTTTATTGGTATTAATCAATCAAACAGAAAAGAAGTACTGTGCAAATTTATTGGTATTGATATTATTGAGAGTTTATATCTAGTAGCAAAAGAGGAGCATAATTCTCTCAAAAATGTTGTCAATCAATATAAAAAATACGACTACGATTCTGCCATGAAAAATACCAGCAGAAAAATCGAGGAAATTAATGCAGAATTAGCAATAATAGGTGAGAAAAAACTGTTTACTAACGACAAGCTGAATAATCTTGTGGAGGCAATAAGCAACCTTAAATCGTCCATAAAAAGTGTTGATTTTAACGATCTTTCTAGAGAAAATATTCTCAAGAATATTGCTGATGTAAAAAAAAGAATAGAATTGTTAAGAAAAGAAAAAGCAAACATAGAGATGGAGTTGGTTGTATTCTCTAATGCCAATAAATCTATTGTCAATGAGTTGTATAAATTTGACTCAGAAGAAACCCTCATAGAAGAACGTGTTAATATATTTAATGACAAAAAAAGAGAGTTGGAGGAGAAACATAGAGATTTAGAGTTAACAAAAAAAGATTATAGACATAACAATAAAATGGCAGATACATTAACGGCACATGAATGGTTCACCACTTCTGAATTGTGTGAAAAATGTAGTTTTCTAAAGAATGCATTTGTAGCAAAAGATAACATGCCAAAAATAGAAGCAAAAACTAAGAAGTTGTTACTTGATATCAAAAAAGTAGAAAAAGAGGTTGCAACAGATTCTCCATTGGATGACTATCTAAGATATAACGAACTAAAATCAGATTTAGTAAAAAATAGCTCTAAATCTGAATTTAAAGCTTTAGAATTGAGCAAGGCGATTGATAACATATCTCATGCAGAATTAATGCTATCAAATCTTAAGGATAGTTTGGATAATTATAACAAGAACGAAGAAACAATAAAGTTTAATGAAAAAGCTAAGATAGAGATATCGTCTTATGAAATGGAGGTGAAAAAAGTAAAAAGAGATTTGGAAGAAATTGACGGAGAGTATTCTTCAAAAATAATTGAAGTTGGACAATTAACACAAAAATTAGAAGATGTTAGTGAGGCAGTTAAAAATTTAAAAGAAGTAGAGGTAAAATTAACTCACTATAATTACCTAAGGGATGCTCTTTCAAAAGACGGCATACAGTTATCGATTATTAAAAAAGTAATTCCGAAGATCAATTTAGAAATAAAAAAAATACTTTCTACTTTACCAAATTTTGAGATAATGTTGGAAGTAGAAAATGAAAGTCAGGATATTTCTATTTTTATCGAAGACAATATCAACAAAAGAAGAATAGAACTTGGTTCTGGTATGGAAAGAACTATTGCAGCAATTGCCATAAGGGCTGCTTTGACAAATATATCTCTTTTACCAAAAAGTAATTTATTTGTGATTGATGAAGGTTTTGGTGCTTTGGATTCAGAAAATTTAAATTATATGAATAATATTTTGGAGCAATTGAAAAATATGTTTGAAACAGTAATAATTATAAGTCATGTTGATAGTCAACAAGATGTGTGTGATCACATTATTACTATTGAAAAGAATGAAGATGGATATTCTAGATTAAAAATAGGGTAAATGTCTTTTTCTTCGTATTGAATAATAGATATATTTATTGCGTGAATAGGCGATATTTATAGTCGATATATTAGTTATTCAATACGGAGAAAATGATATGAATCATAGCATTGCTTTTACTTTTCAACCTTTAACAGCGCCAACGGGAGGTAATGCGCCAGTAATTGGCACACCAACTGCTGGAGCTACTGCTACCAATACAATATTTAATGGATCTCAAGATTGGACCATTACTTTTCCTAGTGGTGTATCAACACCCTCATCTGGCGCTCCTTTTATATTACAGGTTAATAATGCAAATTCTTTAGATCCTAATAAGGAGCGACATTATGTTAATCCAATTGCAATGGCAATTCGTTCTACCAGTGATGTTAATCGCGGAGATCAAGCATCAGCATCAGCATCAGATTTTGAAGGAAATTGGGTAGATTATGCAACTATTGCCGCCTCTGCTTATGTTGGAACAGGTAATTTTAGATTCTTGAGAATAAAGAATACCGCAGGATTTACAGGCACTGCTTCTTCTTTTAAAGCATACTTCTATTCTTTTGGCATGGTGCCAATAGTTTAATGATTAACAAGGAAAAATAATATATGTTGCCAACAAAACAAGTAAAGAAATGGAACACAGATAACGAAAGATTGAAAAAAGATCCAAAATGGAAACCCTCTAGACCGAATTTTTGTCCATGTATAGATCCAGATACTAATAAGAGGTGCGGTAAATATATGAATGCTATCTGGGATCAAATGTTTTATGAGCAATATGGATATTGTGAATCATGTTTCAGAAAATATAATCAGCACATACCAGATATTGATAAAAAAGTAGATGAATTAATTGGAGAAGAGTAATGCCTGGAAAAATGATTGACCAAGTAGATTTTAAAGATTATGTAGAAGTTGAAGATAAAAACATATCACCAAATAGGTTAAGACCAACAAGAGTAAGAAACCTATTTGATGTTATTGCAAATTATGTTGCAATTATACCCACCATGAATGTAAAATTTGCTGCTGATACTTTTATACTTAGTACTCAAAGATATATAGGACCACAAGAGCATGAAATTATTAAAAGAGATACTAGAGCGGAATTTGATGCTATTGTTAAAGAAATAACCAAAAAATTAAAAGACGAGGGTTTTGCTCCTAAGATAGAATTTTTATTCGATGATTATCAAGGAATTGGATGGAGTACTTGGAGAAATATTTTAACCATGTGTAGAGCTGCATATAAGATAAGCGTTTAGTTTATAAATTAAACAAAGTTTAGTTATATAAAAATTATCAGTATAATGAAGTGAACATCAGATAGGTGTTCACTTTTTTATTGTTCTAAAATTTATATCTTATAGGGGAAATGTATATATGGATGAAAAAGAAGTGAAAGCTGTTTTGGGTTACGAAAATTCAGAGCAGAGAGATATTATTAAACAGTATTTTACCAATCCTTCTAAAGTTGATAGATCTAGAAAAACAATCATATTTTCAACACCTAGTGAAACAGGGACTTCATTTTTTCGTTTATTTGAACCAATGAAAGCATTGTGGAAACACTATCCAGATGAAGCAAACTATATATACACTGAGAATATTCAACCAAATCATATGAAATTAGCAGATTGTATTATTATGCATAGAGCTGGAAATCTTCATTCTCATTTTTTGTCTGTTGCAAAGATGTGGCCCAAGACAGAAAGAAGACCATTAATCATACATGATGTAGATGATAACGAATTTAATCTTCCAAGAACTCATCCGATGGCAGAATTATGGTATGCCAGCAAAAAAGATCAAATGAGTATTCAAGCATTAAAGCAATCAGATTATATCACTACAACTACAGAAAAACTCTATAAAACTTTCCGCAACTTCAATCAAAATGTTAAGATTATGAGAAATATGTTTGATTGGACTTTACCGCAATGGAATTTAGATAAAGAAGCTGTAAGAAAAGAAATGATACCTGAGTTCGGTAAGGATAAAATTATCATTGGTTGGGCAGGATTAACTAGTCATTTTGAAGATATTAAAAGGATGCATGAAGTATTTAAGGTAATTCACGATAAGTATCCTAATACATGTTTTGTGCTGGCTGGTATGGCTCTAAAGGATTCTCAGGTTGAAATTGAATATGTTGATGGCAAACCAAATTTTAAAGAAAAAAGTATTGCCAATGAAAATGATAGTTACAGAGCGAGAGTTGTTAGAGTATACTCAGATTTGGACCCAAGTAGAATAAAAATATTTGATGCATTACCACTAGAGCAATATGCAAAATTTTATGCTTTATTTGATATATCTTTTTGCTATATAGAACATAACGCATTCTCTAGTTGTAAAAGTGAAATTAAGGTTGTAGAGAGTTTGCATTATGGAGCTGTTACTATATTTTCTGATTATGGTGGTTATAAAGATTTTTGGCAAATAGTTCCAAAAGACGTTAGAATGGAAAATGTTTCTATAAGTGTTATGTCACCAGGTCCGTGGATAAAGGCAACAGAATATTGGATAGAACAAATATCAAAAAATAATCATCTCCCAAAAATAACAGCACTGAAAAACTTTTCTGATGAACATTATGATATCAACAGCAATATTTATGATAGATTGCAGTGGTATCTAGAAAAAACAGAAGAACACGAAGAAAATGAAATCAACAGTGTGGCAAAGTACACTGATTTAAATATTAGAGAAATTTAATGGCAAATGTGAGAGTATGCGGAGATGAATTTGAATTAATTGAACAGGGAAATTTTACTATAAAACCTAATTTGTCTTGGAGAATTTTAGATGCTGGTTTAGATAAGGATAATGTGAGGAGCTACTTTGTTGTCATTCCCTTTGAATATGATGGTGCAGAACAAATCTTAAAAAATTCTTATCCTTATCCTTTGATAAAATCTCTTTATGATAAAACTTTTTATGTTATTGTTAAAGGATTTCCCTTAGAACAAATTAAGAATGTTCTGAAACAATTCTAAATTATAATTATAATATATAATTATCAACATCAAATAATAGATAAAATGATTCCAAAAAAATAAGAAGGTGTTTTTGGATTTGGCGCAAGAGTATACTGATATGACCAAAAAAAAGATTAGTAAAGGGAGAAGTTGCTGATTTTATATTTACATTAGTCTTTATGGAGAACAAAAACATGAAACTAGCCGAGGCAATTAAAAAAAAGATTAAAAAAGTCATTCTTGAAAGTTTAGAGGAAAACGATTTTTTTGGTTTGGAAGAAGCGAAACAAAGAAATGTAGTTATTCGTGGCGGCAAAAGAAAAAGAGTCACCACTAGCACCATAGGCGGTACTAAAATTGTTGCTGGTAAGGTAGAACGTCAAGGTGCTGCTGAAAGAGTTGCTAGAAAAAGAGGCGCTAAGAAGGGTGCCAGAAAACGTAATGCAAAGTTGGCTGTAATTAATAGAAAACGTGCCAGATCAATGGCTAAACGTTCTAGTATGGGTTTGTAAGTTAGGTAAAAATATTGATGAAATCTTGGCAAAAAATGCGTCTTTCTGAAGCATTTTCTCTAGATATAGAGAAGGGTGATACTATTCTTATGGGAAAATTCAAGAATAAGAAAGTTATTGTCAAAAATTTTGGTGAAGATGAAAATGGACAACCAACAATCAATGGTAAGAAAATGCTAACGTTTCGTATTGCTAAGAAAATGCCAAAGAAAGAGAAAGAAAACAATGAGTAAGAAAAAGGATGGGATAGAAATAGACAGTGCTTAAAACAGTTGAAATAGATAATATAATTTGCAATTGCTGCAAAGGAAAAAAAGTAACATTGATAGAAAACAAAATTTCTATTTGTCCTGTTTGTAAAGGTACTGGTAAAGCAGCAAAAGGAGAATTGACAGAAAACAACGATAATAATAAAAGACTTATTCTTGGATAGAGTTGACAATTGCTATTTGAATACGTATATTATGGAGTATCTTGATGAAGGTTGATAAAATGCTGCTGAGACAGCTAACCAATGAAGCATTTGCAAAATGGAGAAATATTCTCTGTCCAACAGAAACTAAAAAGACTAAAGATGGTGTTAAAGACGTTTTTGTTTTAGTGAAACAAGTTAAAGAAAACAATAAAAAGTAGATGTGGGAGAATATAAATGGCAAAGAAGAGCGGCAAGAAAAAAGGAAACAAAGCATCAGGTATAGAAAAAAATAACAAACAAACCAATAAGGGACCAAAGAAGAAATAAGCTTCAATGAGACTAGCCAGTGTTTTGAGAAAAATTCCTTCTAATAAAGATAGAACATTAGAAGTTAATCAACAACCAGTGAGCAGAAATGATCTTTTATCTTTAGAGAGATATCTGGATGATTTGTGGAGAAAAGTTGGTATTGATGTTGAATTTCCAAAACATTTCTTTGAAAGATTAAATGATGAACGCAACAGAAGACAAATTACTGTTGGTGAACTAAGGAATTTATTTAGTAATGCTTTCAGGAAATATGCCGATGTGTTTTCTAAGATTAAAGACTTTGAAGGTGTTTTGAAGAGTTTTTCAACAGCAATTAATATACCTTTTGCCTTGGATTTTGATTTTAAAACAGGAATTTTGAATTTGGTAGCAAAAACAATTATGAGAAAGAAGGATTTCAAAACACCAGACAAAACATTCGTAGTGGAGAGTAAATGATGAAATTGATGGATGTTATTACGGAGGAAAATAAAAATACAAAAAAAAGAAAGCGTTCATATAATATAAATGAAAAAATTGAAGGATTGAAAAAGAAAGCAGAGAAATCTGGCATTTCCTATGGCATTCTCAAAAAAGTTTATGATCGCGGTATGGGTGCATATAAAACAAGTCACAGACCAGGAACAACACCGCAACAATGGGCTTTTGCGCGAGTAAACTCATTTATTTCTAAAGGTAAGGGTACTTGGGGTCGTGCAGATAGTGATCTTGCATCGAAAGCAAAGAAAGCAAAAAAAGCGAAAGGTTCTAAAAAAAAGAATGAATCAGTTGCGCAGGTTTCAGAAATTTCTGAAAATGATTTACTTCTACAAAATGTAGAAAAATTAAAACGCATACATATTATTCATGAGGCTATCGATTGGCATAAAGATAATCAAGTGCCATTAACAGAAAACGTATTTCGCGTTGGTTCTAAAATGTATTTTGAATTATATTGCGAGGCAAGAAAACTTTACAAAGAAGGTAAATTAGAACTCACCGGTTTAGATAAATCTCTAATTGAAGATACAGACATTGGTTCGATGGCTATTAACGAAGAAGGTAAACTGGTTCCTCTTGACTGTCCAATGATTAAAGAAGAAAACAAAAAAGATGTTGAGATTGGTAAACCAAAGCGTGGCGGTTCAAAGAAATTTTATGTGTATGTTCGTAAACCAGATGGTGGTATAAAAAAAGTTACATGGGGCGATACAACCGGATTGGCAGTTAAATTAAAAGATCCAAAAGCAAGAAAATCTTTCGCGGCAAGACATAAGTGTTCTACGAAAAAAGACAGAACGAAAGCATCATACTGGGCGTGCAATACACCGCGATATGCAAAACAATTAGGGCTTAGTGGTGGTGGAAACTTTTACTGGTAACCCATATTCCGACACACAGAATGTAGATGGGTTTATTCGCGTGTTTGATGAATCAATTGATCCAATGGAACTTATATGGCATCGTGACAAAAAAGATAGGAGTATACATGTTTTAGAGGGAAACAAGTGGTTATTGCAATATGATGATGCGCTACCAATTACATTAGAGAAAAATAAAGTTTATTTCATACAAGCAGAAACATACCATAGAATTTTAAAAGGTAGCGGAAATTTAATTTTAAAAATAATAGAAAAATAATAAAAAGAGATTAATATTTAAATGTTTTGGATAAGGATTTAAAAAGAATAAAAGTGTAGGGACAACAAACTAAGGGCCAGACTGGATTCGATTGATATGGAGAGATAATTTTTTCATGTCATAGATGATTGTATCTATGTAAAAATCAATCAAAACTTTAATTGACGAACATCAATACGCATTAGCTGCTTAAGGCAAAACTTGGTAGCCGATTTATCAAATTATTCTCTAAGGTTTGAATAAATCGTCATATATTAGAGAACGTAGCAAACGACAACAATGTTATACAGAAGCTAACTGCAAATAGCAAAACATGTAAAAGAGA
>Ga0194131_10011198_pt1 | contig 10780 bp, 9 predicted proteins | sample TA2KigO120mmetaG_FD_148631 | JGI IMG/M metagenome (GOLD analysis project Ga0194131, IMG submission 148631) | Freshwater microbial communities from Lake Tanganyika, Tanzania - TA2015053 Kigoma Offshore 120m | ecosystem: Environmental > Aquatic > Freshwater > Lake | place: Tanzania: Lake... | reverse complement strand
GTATGCCCTGAAGAAATCTTGATGGAGGTGTGCAATCAAGATGTGCTTACAAAGCTTGCCAAGGACATGGAAGTGACTGCTTACAGACTGAACGAAAGTGGCGATATCGCGATTGATTATTTTGGTCATGAGGTGTTCCATGCCCCTTTTGTGATCGACGACTTGGTAAAACACAGTTTCATTCGACGAAAAATAACTCCAAGCCATTACATAGAAGACACCGGACCAGAATTTATTTTCGAGGTGCTTGACGAGATTGAAAGTGCGATCCTGAAAGACACAGATCGGCCGGCCAGTCGAAAGGTAAACCTAAACGATTTCGAAAAATTGACCGCAGATCCAATGAATGGATTCGAGGAGTTTTACGAGCAATTCTGGGAAGGGGACTTTCCCTTGATTGAACTTGGCATTGAGTTCGATGATTTGCCGCCCTTCAGAAACCTCGAATAGAGAGCAAACTTAAAGACGCACAAAATGCAGCGAGTTTGAAGCATTGCAGGTGATCTATGCAACACCCCTATGTCATAATCGTGCTTGATGAGTTCAAACTCGCCGGTCGGTCAGCCCGACCCGATTCAGATTCATTGGACAGATCTCTTACTTGCCCATCCTGAGTATGTGCCGCAGTTCATTATTGAGATTTCTGAGGACAAATGGGAGTGTCGATGTGGCAATACCCATGAATCAGAGGGGTTTGACCCTTGTGACGAGTTCGGTGAGGTCGTGCCCGCCGAACTCGGCCCATGGGACGGAATTCTCCACGTCTGCACCCGGTGCTGGCGGGTGATCGACGGCAATACTCTCGAAATTCTCAGCTTCACCGAAGTGGAAGTTATTGAGAAAAATCTCGAATATCGCTGGTCGTATTTAAGTAAGTAAACACAAAACATGATCAGTTTTCGTGTGTATGAATGCTTAAAGCATCACCAAGGCTTCATAAATTCAACGATGCCGCCAGAAATTTCACGAATTCGACTAACCAGCGCCACAAGATATTTGATGTCGTCGGAGCCAAATAGTGTTCCGTCGGAGTGTCGGTAGCGGCGCTGCTCAAAGAAAAGGCACGAGCGAAGATCATGAAGTGAATCAGGAAGGTTTTTTATCGTGTACCAATCATCTTTCGCGCCGTTAGCAATGTTGACGCAGTTTTGAAAGCCCGTATCCTCGTCGCCGTTTAGTTCGTAGCCCTTGTAGGTAAGTGCGAAATCAAAAATCTCCACCAAGTTGGCATCGACATCCGGTACTGGGATCATTTGTGGCCCGGAGCCATCTGGTATCGGCGGCTTCATTGTTGGCGCTACGGTGCACTCCAACCGCTGGGCATTTTTGTGCCTTTGAGTATTGCGTTGGTGAGAATGGTTCTAGTTAAAATCGCGTCAGTTAAGTCTGCATCGGTAAGGTTTGCGTCCGTCAAGTCTGCTTCGGTAAGGTCTGCGTCCGTCAAGTCTGCACCAGTGAAGTCGACACCTGTCAGTTTTGCTCGGAGGAAATATGCCCTTCTTAGATCTGCATTCGTGAAATATGAGCCGTCAAGATTTGCATCGATGAACGTCGCATCAACAAAAAACGAATCTGTCAAGTTTGCCGTAATCATGGCGCGGGTGAAGTTGGCACCGGCGAAGTTTGCGCTGGTCAGAAAGGCTAGCGTGATTTCGGCGCCAGTAAAATTTGTGTTTGCGGCTTGGACGTCTTTCATAAAGACTTCGGGCATGATCGCGTTACTGAAGTTCGCATAACGAAGCAAAGCCCCTTCTAAATCGGCTTGCCGAAGATAAGCACCGCTCAGGTTTGCGCCTCGCATATCGGTATACGACATCTGCGCCTGGTAGAGAAACGCGCCGCTGAAGTCTCGACCATAAAGATTGCAATCTTTGAATTCAGGCGCGATGCACGAATTCTTAAATATTTTCTGCCACGAGAGCGTCGTAGTCGTGATCACAGACGAGTCCGTGATCGCCGTCTGAGCCTGCGACGAGCAAGAGGCGATCAGCAAAAAACTGGTTACGGCTATCCGTCGCACGGTTCCTACCTTACATATGCAGGTAGATCTATTAGGTGAAAAATGTGTGTGGTTAGTGAACTAGGTTGGGGTTGATTCGGGAGGCTGAATGAAACTTGGTAGGTGGATGGGGATGAAGTAGGGGCTAAGACTGCACGCCTCACAGAAATGAGTTGGATTAGTGAATTCTGGGTTTTGGATTGAGAGCCTTACGGTCGAGAATTTGGGTCCGCTCACGGGCCGAAGATGTTTTGAATTCGGGAGTGAACCCGAAGAACCATGGACCTGTATTTTGGGGCCAAGTGCGTCCGGCAAGACCTACCTAGTAAACGCGATTTGCTGGGTCTTTGATCTTCCATCCACGTTGATGTCTATAAGAGGTGATCTTGCCGTCAACGATGCGGGGGAGTACTTCTCGGTTGAAGCGGACTTCAAAATTAATGGAGATAATTGCTCGGTAACGAGACTTTCAAATAGACCACAGGACTTTGTGCCGCCTCAAGCCTCCGTGATCTATTTCGACGAAGAAGGGTTCCAATCTTCCCTAGCGGAGGAGTTCTACGAAAACGGGTTGCATGGCTCGGGTGCGCTCCTAGTTTTGGCACTGACCAGATTCCTGGACGACCTAGCGAAGCACGGAGACTTTCGACCCATTGTGTTTGACGCGATGCTAGGGCGTTTAGATATGAGACAAAACTTGGAAGCTGTCGCTTTACTTGCTTCTCACCCCGCTCAAATGATTTTTTTCGGGAATAAGAACGACTGTGCAGCACTGCTCGAGCACGGTAGAGCTGCCAGAGTACTTGAGATCTGAACGACACGCTCATTTCACATTTCATTTCACGGAATGGATTTCATTATCTTCTTCGTCAATGTCGCCTCCGTATCTTTCCACGAAATCATTCCAAAGTCTTTACAGAAGAACTTTCGATCCGCTACATTTAGAAGAAGGTATGGTTAATGCTCGAGAGCATTAACACGCTCGATCAACACCTGCACCAAACTTCGCTGAGACGGGGCCGAATCTGGCGTCATCGGTAAATCCATTTGGCACGGGGTCAGCGCTTAAAGCGGATATAAACTTTTGAGACAAGTCAGGTATTGTGTCCGGCAAGCGACACGAGTAGGAGGTTTTCGGAGTATGTCCACACAATTTGATGCGTCTAGATTCACAACCACACAGGCTAAACCACTACCAGTAGTTCTAATGCTTGATATCTCGGGATCGATGACGCATGCGGTTGACCCATCGAACTCTAACTCAGTTTCGAAGATCGCCACATTGAATGACGCGGTCGGAAAAATGCTCAGGACTCTGTCAAAAGAAGAGTTGCAGACTAATGAGTTTCTTATTTCTGTTATTACGTTTGGCGGAATCGCCAATCAGGCTTCACTTGTATTCGGACCAGCACCTGCTTCTGCCTTCACATTTAAAAACTTCAACGCAGACGGCAGCACACCCCTTGGTGCAGCCATTGGAATTGCAAAGACACTGATCGAAAACCGACAATTGATTCCTTCTCGCGCATATCGACCTCTTGTGATTCTCGTTTCAGACGGCCTGCCAACAGACGATTGGGTGACCGCATTCGAAGACTTCATTAAGAATGAGCGGTCAGCTAAATGCGATCGTATGGCCCTTGGTATCGGGTCAGAGACAACTAGTGGTGAGGGCCGTCAGATGCTTGAGAGATTTGTCGATGGCACTAATCATGCTGTATTCGAGGCGAAGGATGCTGAAGGTATTTATAAGTTCTTCAAGTTTGTCACGATGTCAGTGGTGACACGCAGCCACTCTCAAGACCCGAACGCCATTCCGATTGATGCCACACTCAAGCCTCCAGCGAAGCAAAAAACTTCGAACGATGATAAATTGCAACCAAAATCGGTGGGCTCGCCAGCAGGAAATATAAACTCTGATAAAGGTGGCTCTCAACCTGCGCAACCAGACGATGAGGATAGCTACTGGTAGTGAATAATCTCTGGGTTGTTTGCGACGTCTCCGGGAGCATGCTCGAAGGCGGCAAACGGTTCATTGCCCGTGGGTTGTTGAATCAAATTGGGCAGTTCGTTCGCCTTGGATATTTATCGGATGTCAATGTCAGAATCGCTACTTGGAGCAATGAACTAAAAATCCTTGAATGGTCGCTCAATGATGAAGTTCCCGCAGAAATCTTGAACTGTCGAGGCTCAGCATGCGGTGATGCTCTCACACAAATCAAAAGCGAAAGTGACAGCGATCGCTTTCTTATCCTTTCTGACGGATTCTGGTCAGATAGGACCCGCAAGGACGTAAGAGCGTGGCGGTCCGAGCTCAGCGAAACTGCGGTGCGAGCAATTCGAGTTGGAGCCGACGCCAACCCCAAATTTATCGGCCCAAACGTTTTTGAAGCAGAAGACTTCTTCTTGGCACTTGACGGCTGGTTCTAATAATGAATTCTTCGTTTAGCTGGCGCAGTTTCGGTGCGAGCGTGATCGGGCCAGGTCACATATCGACAGCGACCCCGAATCAGGATTCTTGGTTGGCATTTCATCAGGGTTGGTGTGATGGAATCGCAGTCGCCGACGGAATCGGGTCAAAGTCTCATGCCGATTTTGGCAGTAGCGCTGCATGTCAGGCTGTGAAAACAACCGTACGAAACTTCGCAGACTCTTTTTCTGGAGAACATTTTTTGAACTTCCCCAGGGCAGTCTTGAGTTGTTGGACTGAGTTAGTTGTTCCTCTCGACCCACGCGACTGCTCATCTACGTGTATATACGCTTTTCGATCCGGTGATGGTTTGCTTCGTATCGGGATGATCGGTGATGGATGTGCTGCCGCGGTCAAGATCGATGGTTGTGTTTCAGTTCTATCGGAGAACAAAGATGATGGATTCACTAACACCACCAACGCGCTTAATTCCAACGTCAACGAAAAATCCTGGAAGACTTTAGACATTCGTGAGTCGGAATGTAGGGCAATCGTTCTCTGTACTGACGGCGTGTCAGATGATCTCGAAAATGTCGAGGGTTTTATTCTTGGGTTTGTTGAGGCACACAGAAACCTCGCACCTCTTTCTGCTTCCAGACGTACGCGTGAGATGCTTGAGAGCTGGCCAGCTCCGAAGCACAGTGACGACAAGACCATCGTCTGTCTAATGCGAGTGGACGAAGTTGATGAGTGAACACGATTTCTCTCGACGTCGCGAGGTCGTGGACCAGTTTGGAAATCGTCACCAACTAGCTACTGAACTTGCCCGTGGTGGTCAAGGTGTTGTTCACCGTACGAGTGATCCCGATCTTGCCATTAAGCAACCGCTTGGTGCCGACGGCGCGGTCAAACTCAATATAGACATGCGTTCACGGTTTCAGAATGTGCTTTGTCTGCCAATTCCATCTCGAATCCCGATTTCGCTACCTCTTGCTGTTCTTCGTGATGAACCTGGATACGTGATGCGACTATTGGGCGACATGGAACCTTTTAGTGAGTTCACTCTTTCTGGCCAAATGCAAACCGAGATGGCCAAGTTGCAAATTCCTAAGTGGCTCGCAGGCGTCCACGATAAGCGTGCAATGCTAAGTCTGATGCACTACGCCAGTTCGGGATCAACGAAGCGTCGGCTATTAACTCTCGCAAAGTGCGCTGGAGTTCTTGCACGACTGCACGCAGCTGGAATCGTGTACGGAGATGTATCTCCTCGTAACTGTTTTATGAGTCGTGTCGATTCTCGTGAGGTCTGGCTAATTGACGCAGATAATCTTCGTTTTGAACGACGCAGTGGAGGTGAAACTGTTTACACCCCGCGGTTTGGTGCACCAGAGGTAGTACGGGCAGTTGATCAGTCGCGTCCGCGAACCGATGCATGGGCGTTTTCGGTGATGGCGTTCGAAGCACTAACAATGTTGTATCCATTCATGGGCAGTAGAGTGCTCGCAGTTGATGAACTAAATGATGGTTGGGACGCAAAAAGTGCCACAACAACACTTTCTGGGGACTTGGAAGAACGAGCGTATGCAGGTCTCATGCCGTATGTTGATGACCCCGATGACAGTTCAAATTGTGCAATAGGGGGACTGCCACGAAATCTTGTTCTATCCTCGCAACTCGTTAGGTTATTTCAGGAGACTCTTGGTATCGGTCGTACTCAGCCTTGGCGGCGACCGTCGTTGGCCTTTTGGGCTATTGAACTTGCTCGCGCCCATGATCGATCAGTGGTGTGCTCTGAATGCTCAATGAGTTATTTTCTGCAACATAATGCCTGTCCGTATTGTGGCAAAACGAAACCGTCATTAGTGCTTGCTAAAACCTCTCGGTGGGAGTTTGTAATGCAACCTTCAGCCATGGAAGTAGCCTTGCCGCATCGACTGCTAAATCCATTCTCACTCGATCTGACGGGTGGTGCAGATTACTTAGTGTCGATAGATATCAAACACAAAACTGTCAGTCACGCGCGTGGTACCGATCCTTTACCTCCCGGGATCACATTCGAATTCTTAGGAGAAGGCGAATGAAATTTACTGATGTCCCCGGGGAAACCGTCTGTGCCAGAATCAGACGAGTAGATGGGGTGTCATTTGAGCAGCACTTTTTGAATGGGACATCGTCTTTACCGATATCACACTTGATACCAAGTGTGACCCCAGGGGTGTTTGACCTTGACTTAGGTAAAACCATGGTGGGAGTAGCCCCAATCAATATGCAGAGTGTGCAGGTTCTGAACCAAGCACTAAGCCACGGACGGGCGAAACTCGCACAATTGTCTGATCTGGCGGCAGATGGGAGTGCCGTGATCAGTGTCAAGTTTTTCCCTGGCGAAGTGATTGACATGGGAGAAATCGAAGTTGGGGTAGATGAATACGTTGAAAAGAGAGTTGACCAACTAACCGGTAGAAAAAATCGAGACGTAAGTCGATGGCTTGAGGAAATGACTATATTTTCGCACGGCAGTTCGAACTACTTTTTTATTATTGCTGGCCCTGCGATCGAAGACTTGCTTTTGGATAATTCGAACACGAGTGTGATGTCTGATCTGTCGGCGGAAAACGAGGACAATAGCGACTCCGAAGGTTTGTCGGCAGGCGAAGATAGCTTGGAGTCAAACCCACGCCTGAAAAGAATGAAGGCAACTCTTGGGAACTCGTTTTGTATCGCTAGTGGGGATATGCGATTTGTTGTCACCACGACGACTTTGCCCGATAGCTCGTCAATATATGTGGCATCAAAGCTCACATCAGGAGCATCTCGCGAAGACAGGGCGATTCTTCTAGCAAAAGGACAATTGAAGTTTGTTGACTGGACTATGACAGGTAAAGTTCAGCTACAGGCACGTGCCGCTCTCACCCTTCTAACTGCTCAAAAGTCAAGTTATCTAACGAAGTGGGATGAATATGCCGCGGAAGAGGCAGAAATTTTCCTTGAACGTGTGCGCGAAATTGGTGTAATAATTTACGAAAATGCTCAGCCGTTGCGCGATGGTACGGTTTCGGTCAGGGTAGTCAAAATAAGTGAATCAGCTGTCGCTGAACTTTCATCAGGTAATCGACCTGACTTAGATCAGGTTGAAACAGCAACAGATTTCATTATTAATACTGATCTCACTTTCGACGAACTCATGGGCAATATGATTCGTGAGGAAGAAGCAAACAGAGTTGTGGGAAATAGAGATCGATCGGGTGGATCCAAACAACGTCGCACAGTCACGGTGAAGGATTATGTCCGCGAGACCAGCACGCTGATACTTGTCGCAGAGAATCTTCCGAAGGAAGGAATGCTCGAGTATCCGATGGTTCGTGAGTTAGTGCAGATCAAGCGTCGCGCGAATGCACGCAAGGTAATAAAAGAGGGAAGGTCGGCTAATCCACAACTTGGACTTTTGATTGAGGAGAATGGAATCGTCATATCCTTTAGGTCGCCTCAGAAGCTAAAGCCACTAACTGCATTTGTTCGCGACAAGGTTTTTGTGAGGCCCCCGACTCAGACGCAAGAGCTAGCAATTGATATTGCGCTTAACACTCCAGATATCGCGCTTATTCAAGGACCTCCGGGGACTGGCAAGACTACTGTCATCGCCGCAATTGTCGAACGCCTTAATGAAGTGGCGACAAAGTCAGGCCAAAATGAGCGTGGGCGAATTCTGCTAAGCAGCTTTCAACACGATGCTGTGGAGAACATAATCAGTCGACTTTCGATAAATGGTCTTCCAGTTCCAAAATTTGGTGATCGGTCAAACTCTGATGTCGGGAAAGTTAGTGTCTTTGAGCGGAATTTAAGTGACTGGTGCCAAGGTGTGGCCGAGAGACTCCGCACCAAGTATTCGCAAATCGGTGAACTCGAGGCAGAGATAAAAGTTCGTGACCTGTGCGATCAGTATGAGATTTCACCGACGAATATGTTGGCAAAGGCCCTGGTCCTAAATATTTTAGAACTTGGCCCAAAGATCCTGGGCAAGAAAGTATGGGAGCGAGCTAATGGTCTCTCAAATTCGCTTTCGGCACGCGAAAAGACTGATAAGTCTCGTAGTAAATACCTATCATCAGTTAGGCGACTGCGAACGCAACCTGGTGGTTTCGCCGATGACGGCGCTGAGCGAGCGAGTGAAGTCCTGGTAGATCTTGAAGAGTTTCTTGACAGTGATCAGGCGGGACTTCTTGGGAAAGCTAGCCGATGGCCCGGATCACGCGGAACGCCTCCGTTCCTGGGGGAACTCCAACGACTGAAACAGTTGCTCCTGATTGAGCTAACTGAGCCGCCCCATTTTCACGTCGCAAAGCAAAGTGACGAAGTTATGTTATTGGCAGATGCGGCAATACAGATGATCCGCTCGAACGGTCTCACGATGCTTGACAAAGAAGCCGCAATACTCGTCGAGTTTCTTTTGGATCTTGAGAACAACCCTTCTGGGATGAAGGAAGCAGTTTCAAGCTATAGCTACGCTTTCTCCGCCACCGTGCAACAAAGTGTAGGTGAGGAAGTTCAAAATAAAAAGGGTTTGAAGGAAAAAACTGAAGGAAAGTTCCTTGAATACGATTACGTCATACTTGATGAAGCTGCGCGAATATCACCCCAAGATCTTATGATTGCAATGTCTCAGGGAAAAAAAATTATTCTTGTCGGAGATCATAGGCAACTTCCTCACATTATTGATGACGATGTAGCGCGTCGCATGGAGGACGGAAGGTCTGGTCGCTCCGAAGCGGAATGGTTAAAGAAATCAATGTTTGAATATTTATTTTCTGAAAGGCTCAAAACACTTGAAGAACGTGACGGCATACAAAGGCGGGTCACACTTGATAAGCAGTTTCGTATGCACCCGACCCTGGGAGATTTTGTTAGTCGTAACTTCTACGAACGATTTGACAGCACTGAGCGAATCGAGTCGGGCATGCCAATCGAGATGTTTCATCACCACCTTCCCGGAACTGATGATAAGCCCGCGATTTGGATCGATGTACCTGAATCTTTTGGTAAAGCTACTCGCTCAGGAACGAGTTGGACACGTCATGCTGAAGTTGATGCAATCGTTAAACAACTTTTGAATTGGCTTCAATCCCCTCAAGGACGCGATCTCAGTTACGGTATCATCACTTTCTACAAGGCGCAAGAGGTCGCGATTCATAATGAATTCCGTAAACGAAGCCGCGACATTGAGTTTGATGACAAGAAACTAAGAGTCGGAACAGTTGACTCTTTCCAGGGAATGGAGTTCGATGTCGTTTTTCTCTCTGTTGTCAGAACTATGCCAACCGACTCACGCAGTGACGCTGACCGCGCGGCGCAGGCTAGAAAACTCTTCGGGCATTTGTGTTTGTACAACAGACTTAATGTGTCGATGAGTAGGCAAAAGAAGTTGTTAGTAGTAGTTGGTGACTCAAGGCTTGTGCGTAACGATTTGGCCGCGGAGTTCATCCCTGGCTTAGTTGATTTTTATAAATTAGCAAGTTGACCGAAGATGCTGGATCGAGCCTTAGATTTTGGTGATGTAAATCCTTTCACGAGGCCCATCGCACCTCCATTCCATCTTGAGTGGCCAGTAGCAGTGTTTCGAGTGACACTTCCGATGATTAGGGGAAGAAGTGGGCGTGTCTCGAACCCCTTTGAAAACGTAATATACGCGTTACTTGAGTTGACAAGTGGACTCGACGAGCAGTCGCTCGCAGCCAAGACTTGTCTTCCAATTGACATGGTTCGAAACGTCCTTAACAGATTGAAAGACAACGAAGAAATTGATGCGAATTGTCGTGTTATTGACCCGTGGCGTAAGTCGTATTTGCAAAATGGACAGGAATTAACTTACGGGACTGCAATGGTTTTCAAAGAATTGGTTTCGGGACGATTGCTTCCATTTCTTCATGTTTTCAAAGATAACGTTTCGCTCAAGACTAAAGAGTTCCCTAAGGGAAAGTACCGACGATTGCCTAAAGGATCTGAACAAAGTTTTTTAGAACCGCCCTCAGTGCAGGACATTATGCGAATTGTTACACGGATGAAGCGTCGAGGTGCTGAGTTTGCCGAGTCACTTCAAATGCCCAGTATCAATCAGATTCGAATTGCTCCAGCAGTGGAAGAGTTCTGGCTTGATTGCCCTATAGCAATTCAATCACATGATGGAGATTTTAGAATTGCCGATCCATTCGGAATAGGGTTTTCTCAGATACTTGAGAAAGTATTGGATGATCGACTCGCGACAGACGAAAAACTTGCTCGATGGATGACTGTCTGGAGAGAGAGTCTCAAAAAAAATGATAAGACTGAAGTTGAGACCCGCAGCGAACCATACGACACCTATAAAAATAATCAACTGT
>Ga0194131_10011194_pt1 | contig 10783 bp, 8 predicted proteins | sample TA2KigO120mmetaG_FD_148631 | JGI IMG/M metagenome (GOLD analysis project Ga0194131, IMG submission 148631) | Freshwater microbial communities from Lake Tanganyika, Tanzania - TA2015053 Kigoma Offshore 120m | ecosystem: Environmental > Aquatic > Freshwater > Lake | place: Tanzania: Lake... | reverse complement strand
GCACCGTGGCTAACACAGGAGCCGACGCGACAGACAGCGATGCGGACACCGCGACCCATGCTTCGGGCACCTTCATCCTGAACGGCTCGGGCGACGATATCTGGAACTCGGCGGATGACTTCCGTTATGTTTACCAGGTTGCGAGTGGGGACTGCAGTGTTGTGGCGAAAGTCAACGCGGTGGGCAACACGCATGGCTGGGCGAAAGCGGGTGTCATGATCCGTGAAACCCTCAACGCCAATGCCGAGCACGCCTCGGTTTTTGTGACACCGGCCAACGGGGTCGCATTCCAACACCGGGCAACAACCGGGGGCGCGAGTGCGAACGTCAATACGACCGGCCTGGCTGCGCCGTATTGGGTGAAAGTGACCCGCGTGGGCAGCACCTTCCGGGCTTATCGTTCTCCGGATGGGTCGAGCTGGACTCAGATCGGATCGGCCGCCACCATCAGCATGACCTCCTCCGTTTATATTGGCCTCGCCGTCACTTCACATTCGGACGGGGATCTCTGCACCGCGAACTTTTCGAATGTGACAGCCGTTCCTTAAGTTCGTTTGGATCGAAACCCTTCCCGGCCTCTCGGCGGGGAAGGCAGCGATACAAGGGCGCCCGAATATGCCATCCGGGCGCCCTTTTTTGTCGGTCTGGTGGAGATGCAGATTGTTTTTGCCAGTCGGAGACTTCCATGGGCAGATTGGCTTCGCAGGCCGGTCAACGGTGAGTCCATTGCCCAGAGGGTGCCCGGATGATTCACAACTCCATTTTCAAGCATGCAACACGGCGGCCTTGGCTGGCCTGGTTGGGACTTGCCCTCGCGATCGTGGCGGGTTGGAAGTTGGTGGTCGGGCTTCAGAATCGCTCTGAGGTAAACTTGGGACCGAGCCCGGCACCTCGAATCACGGACCTTCCAGCCGGTGTGTCCGCTCAATCCGTTTCTGCTCGCGACCCAAACCCTGCCGAGGGGTTGGCGGATACGAGGACGGATTATCTTCAGCCGCCGCCCAACATGATGAAGGAGCCATTGGCCCGATTCATGGCGGCATGGAATGCGGAAACGGATCCAGGAAAGAAGGATGAAATACTCTCGCGCTTCGTGGAGGATTTGGCTTTGGCGGATTATCCCCTCATGCTGGCGCTGTTGACCGACGCGGAGTTCGAGCGGGGAGGGCGGGAATTGCGGGCGCGACTTTTCCGGCGCTGGGGGGACCGCGAACCGCACCTGGCCTCATCCTGGGTGAGCCGAATGTCCGCCGGGCAGGCAAGGACCGAAGCCGTCTCGGCCGTCGTCCAAGGATATGCTTCCCGCGACTTCGAAGGAGCTCTGGCGCTTTTCAAGACTCAAGCGGATCCGAGCGTGCGAGAACCAGCCATCCTTGAACTTGCCGGAACGCTGGCGGGATCCGATCCGTTGCGAGCCTTCGCCCTGGGCGCGGAACTCAGTCCTAGTCCGGATCGGGATCGATTCTTGACGACGACCGCGTCGATGTGGGCCGCGCTCGATGGTCCTGCTGCTGCGCAATGGGCCGCCCAGATTCCCGATGAAACCTTGCAGCAGCGAATGCTGGGGGAGATTGTGGTGCAATGGAGCGACAAGGACCCTGTTGCCGCCGCAACCCGTGCGATGCAATCCATGGTCGCAGGCCGGACGCGGGACGATGCCGTCATTTCGATCATCCAGAGGTGGGCTCAGCATGAACCTGAGGCGGCCGGAGAATGGGTTTTGAACTTCCCTCAAGGTGAATTGCGCGATACCGCAAGCACGGAGTTGGTGAAGCAATGGAGCCAGCGGGACATTGGCCAAACCGGAGAGTGGGTGAATGCGATTCAGGATCCCGCCATCAAGGACGTGGCCATTGCCGCGCTGGCGGGCCAAATCGGCCCGCAAGCACCGGCTCTGGCGGGGGAATGGATCTTGCGGATTACGGACAGCGCCACTCGATCCGAGGAATTGGGAAAACTCGCTGCCCAGTGGATGTCCACGGACGCAGCCTCCGCGCGAGCTTGGGTTTCCCAGCAGGCGTCGTTGCCTGAGGACCTGAGGAACCGCCTGTTGCGATCGCCTTAGTCAATGAGTGCGCACCCGGCAGAGGCTTTTCGGGCGAAGCATCCTGACCGGTTCTACCTGGAACGTTCGGAAGCGCGAGCCCTGCAAGACTACTTGCGATCCCGGAGCGTGCTAGCCGAGGGCGAAATCATGGAGGAGGTCCGGCAGCCGGGTGAAGGCAACATGAACTGCACGCTGCGAGTGCGGACTTCGCGGCGAAGCTTCATCGTCAAGCAGTCGCGACCTTGGGTCGAAAAGTACCCAGCCTTGGCTGCGCCGGCGGACCGTATTTTGATGGAAGCGGCTTTTTACCGGCTGTTGTCCGAACATTCGAAATTGAAGCTGGCGGTGCCTGGAATCCTGGATTTTGACGCAGTCTCAAGGTTGCTCGTGCTCGAAGATCTGGGCGAAGGGGGCGACTACACCGACCTTTATCGGGGGGCTTCCATCACGAGTGCTGACCTTGAGAACGCGGCGGACTTCTTGACTTGCCTCCATGCATCGTTTTCCGGGGAAAGTTTGGCGGCATCGATCCGAAATTCCGAAATGCGTGCGCTCAATCACGCGCACATCTTCGACATTCCGTTGAACCAGGACAATGGGCTTGATCTGGATCGGATGACGACGGGGTTGGATGAAGTGGCGCGAGACTTGCGCGGCGATCCGGCTTATGCTCAAGAGGTGCGCCGGCTGGGTCGCGAAGCTTATCTGGGAGAAGGCATCTGTTTGATCCATGGAGACTTTTTTCCCGGGAGCCTGGTGAGAACCCCACGGGGTCCTCGTGTGATCGATCCCGAATTCTGTTTCTTTGGACGTCCCGAGTTCGACGCGGGGGTGTTTCTCGCGCACCTCGTGCTCGCCGGCCGTCCGGAATCCGACTGGCATCATTGGAAGGCATCTTATCATCCGCCGGAAGGATTTGATCGGGGCATGATGTGGCAATTGGCGGGCGTGGAGATCATGAGGCGGTTGATCGGCTACGCTCAACTGCCCTTGCGGATAGGATTGAATTCCAAGCGCGACTGGCTAGAGCTTTCCCGCAGCATGGTGTTGAACCCTGGATCGTTTTCGTGAGCTGCCTGCAACCATGAACGCGCGATTATCACGGGTGGCAAAACTTGATCGCCGTCGATTTTTGTCGACGGGGGCAGTGTTCGCCGCCGGTTCGGGGCTTGGGCTTGGGTTGTGGTCTGGCGAGGGGGCGGCTCACGCCGGAGTCCATCGTTTGGATCGGATTCGGGGACTGTTGATCGGCTCGGCGATTGGGGACGCGCTGGGCGGCCCGATCGAGTTTCAATCTTTGGATCGAGTGCAGACGCTGCCGGAGCCAACGAAGCGCTGGCGGATTGGCGAGCGGTTGGACGCGGAGGGTCGCCGTCAAGCGGCGAGTCGGCTTCGATTGAGGAGCTACGCCGCTTTGCGTCCAGGCACGGAGTCCTATGGCCAATGGAATCCTGAGTCGCAGCCGGGGACGATCACGGATGACACGCGGCACAAGCTTGTCTTGCTGTATGCGCTGCATCAGGCATCGAAGCGGAAGCTGGCTGGACTGGAGGTCAAGGATCTGGCCCGTGCTTATCTGGAATGGCCGCGGACTTCTGCCGTCCTGGGGAGACCGGGTTATCAGGAACTTTGCCGCGACTGGCTTGAGGAGTGGCAATTTGCCGCTCGCTGGGTTCTCGGCGACCGTGATGAATCGCGGGCCCTTCCTCCGGAGCGGATGTGGCAGAGCCTGCCGACGTGTTGCGGTCAAATGACATTGCTTCCCCTGGCGGGTCTTTTCCCGGGCCGCCCCGAGGAGGCTTATCGGGCGGCGTATCGGCTTGGATTTTTTGACAATGGATTCGGCAAGGATTTGAACGCGGCGCTGGTGGCCGGGCTGGCCCGAGCCTTGGAGATTCCTGCCCGGGAATGGGGTGCTCGCGAAGCCATGGAACAAGTGATGCGAACCCTGCGCGAGGTTGATCCGCTTCGCTTCCGAAAGATTCGCTGGTCTGAGAGAGCTGTGGACCGCTGGTTGGATTTGTCGCTGCGGCTGGCGCGTGAAGCGTCGGGACAGCCGGCGCGATTGTTTGAAGCGTTGGAAGCGGAATTTGAGCGAACGACCAAATGGGAGGCCCAGGTGCCGTTCGTCGTCGTTTTTTCCTGTTTCGAACTGGCCGATCATGATCCCCTGGCCGCGCTTCAACTGACTTTGGAGTGGGGGCATGACACCGATTCTTACGCGTCCGTGGCCGGTGCGTTTGCCGGCGCGCTGTATGGAGCGAACTTGTTTGCTCCGACACTTCTCCAACCGGTGGTGGCACGGCTTCATGCCGATCATGGGATTGACCTGGAGGAGGAAAGCCGGTTCCTGGCCAGGCTGGCCGAGCGTGGTGCGAGGCGAACCTGGGTCAAACGATGAGCGTGAGGGATTGATGATTCTTGTGGTGCCAAAGGGCGGCGTCCTTCGCGAGGATGGGGCAGCCAGATGGGGGAGAGCATTCCGTGCGCGGTGCTCATGGGCTCGAGGTTGGATGGTATTCACCCTCACGTTATTGACCGCGAGGCTTGACGCGGCGAATGCCTTCGACGCGGCCCATTCTGAATGGACCACTTTGCTGTCGAGAGTGGTGCGAAACGGACTGGTGGATTACACGCGGCTCCAATCCGAAGTTCGATCGCTCGACCGGTATTTGGCCTCCTTGTCTGCGGTGGAGCCGGGGACTTTCAAGGGCTGGGACGAGTCCAGCCAAATCGCTTTCCTCTGCAACGCTTATAACGCCTTCACATTGAAGCTTGTCCTCGATCACAAGCCGCGCCAGAGCATCAAGGAGATTGGCGGGCCGTTTCGAAGTCCCTGGAAACTTCCGGTCGTGAGGCTTTTTGGCGAGGCCCTGAGTTTGGATGCGTTGGAGCACGAAAACCTGCGCAAGCGCTACCAGGAACCGCGCATTCACTTCGCGCTTGTTTGCGCCGCGATGGGCTGTCCTCCATTGAGGGAGGAGGCTTATGTGGGGTCCCGGCTTGACCGTCAGTTATCTGATCAAGCGAGGCGATTTCTGGCCCAAAGTTCGAAGCACCGGATTGATTGGGACATGCGGCTTGTCTACATTTCCCCAATCTTCAAGTGGTTCGAGGAAGATTTCGTTAAAACCTCGGGATCCGTTTGGGCGGCGATTCGGCCTTATTGGCCAGAAGGGGCCAAGCCCGCTGCTTTCGAGAAGTTCGAGATCCGATACTCGGAATACGATTGGTCGCTGAACCGGTTCATTCCCTGAAAGGGTTTGGACCGTTACTCTTTGACGGCGGCCAATTCTTCCACTTGCTGCAAAGCGTCATGAGTGTCCAGGAGGAGTTGCTGGACATCTTCGTTTTGCAACCCCAAAGCCTTGATGACCCCTTCGTTGGTGCGTGCGGCGTAAGCAAGCCACCCTGCGGAGTAGCCCACCTCGTGGGCCAGGCAGTTGGCGAGATGCACGACGGCGGACAACTGAGGTTGGGGCTCCAACGGCGGCTCATGATGTCGGGCCGTTGAGTCAACGAGGACCTCCGGAAGCTTCCAGCGCTCCAACAGGAGCGACCCGATCTCGCAGTGGTCCGTTTCGAGAACGCGCCGCTCCGCTTCCACCCGTGAAAGGTGGTTGACTTCGACGCATTCACGGATTCGGGCTTCCGTATCGGGATCCAACACTTGATTGAGCACGAGTTTGCCGATGTCGTGGATCAAACCGGTCGTATAGGCGACGGAGGGATCAAATCCCATGGGATTGGCGCGGGACAGGATGGCTTGAGTGGCCAGCGCGGTCACGAGGCTGTGGTGCCACAATTGCCTGGCTTCGATGGCGTATCCAAGGAGGGGTTGGGCCAGGGGGCCGCCGAAGCTGATCGCGAGGGTTAAGCGGTAGATTTCCTTAAAGCCCAAGAAAAAGATGGCCTGTTTGACGGAGGCGATTTGCTGGCTCGAACCGCATTGGGCTGAGTTACAAACAGCCAGGAGTTTGGCCGTGAGCACGACATCCTTTTCGACAAGCTTGACCAGTTCGTCGGCGTCGGAATCCGGCCGGTTGAGGGCATGCATCAACTTGATCACGGCCGGGGAAGGGGCGGTCAACGGATCCGACTTCTTCAACAGTTCCAACGCAGTTGAGGTCATAGGGCAGCGGTCCCGTGGCTTGCCTGGCCGGCGAATGGTGATTCAGTCTGGATGGTGGCCTTTCTCCATCGGCGGTCTTGATGTTGCTTTGCCTGGAACATTCGTCCACTCGATCAAGCTAAGATTGCCACGAATATTCCATCCGGCGCCATCCTGACGAGTGGGTAATGATTCCAGGCGATGGTGAACGAGGCGGGGATAGGTCGATCCCTGCCACGAACGGTTTTTGAAAGGGGGCGGGGAGGCCGAAGATTGGGCTCCGCTTTCGAGGGACCCGCGGGGACTGGGATCGCCTGCGGGGACGAGGGTCAGGGCTCGATCAGATGATTGCGAATGGCATAGCGCACCAATTCGCTGGCGGAATTGAGGTGAAGCTTGCTCATCACGTTCTTGCGGTGTGTTTCGACGGTGTTCTGGCTGATGCCGAGCAATTCCGCCGACTCCTTGTTGGATTTTCCTTCAGCGAGGAGTTGGACGAGTTCCCTTTCCCGCGGGGTCAGGCGGCCGCGGGAGTGTGCCAAAGGGGCGCCCGACGTCGAGGCGTTCGTGGCGGGGGAGTTGACCAAGTGGGAGATTCGCTTCGAGAAGAAGGTTCGGCCGTCGAGCATGGAATCGATGGCTTTGAGGAGCATTTCGGGGGCATCGTGTTTGTGCAGGAACCCACGGACGCCGAGGGCGAGAGATTCTTTGGCCAGCACTTCCGAATCATGCATCGTTTGCACGAGGATCAAGGTCTTGGGGAGGAGGGTGAGGATTTTCCGGGCGGCGTCCAAGCCGTTGAGCTCGGGCATCATGAGATCCAGAATGACCAAATGAGGTTTGAGCTGTTCACACAACTCGACTGCTTGCCGACCATTCTCGGCTTCCCCGCACACCTCCCAGTTGGGGCGCGCTTGCAACACGGCTCGAAGGCCTTTTCGAATCAAGCCGTGATCGTCGGCGATGAGGATGCGCGTTTTTTCTATGGAACTGCGAAAGGCTCGTTTTGCTCTCCCTTCACTTGAACCTTTGCGGAAATGATGCCTGATGGGAAACTTCGTGTCGAGAAGGTGCTCCGGCTTTTCGAGCCGGCGCGGGTTGTTGCGGTCCCGCTAACCGAGTTCCAGATCGAGGTCTTTGTCCAGGCAGGCTTGCGAAGGCTTGGCGCGGAGAGGGATGACGGCGAGCACCGTGGTGCCTTGTTCGTCCGACTCGATTTCGAGCGTGCCATCCAGCAGGCGGATGCGCTCGCGCATTCCCCGGATTCCCAGACCCTCGCCCCGGTTCGAGCGAACCCAATCGATGCCTTTGCCTGAATCTTGAATTTCGAGTCGAATCTGATCGGCGTCGCCATCGAGCCGAATCAGGCCTGAATGGCTCCCAGAATGGCGCTGCAGGTTATTCAGACTTTCCTGGGCGACCCGGAAAAGGGCCATTTCGATCTGGCGGGGAAGGCGTTCCCCGATCGCCCCGATTTCAACCTCGATGGTCAACTCCCCTTGTCTGGAAATGCTGGCGGCCAGCTCTTTGAGGGCACCGCTTAAGCCGAATTCGTCGAGCAAAGGCGGATGCAAGAGGTAGGTCAGATTGCGGACCTCCGTGAGGGATTTCTCGACCAACCCGTACGTTTCCTTCATCAGCGGGTCTTCGTCGCAGCGGAACACCGAATAGGCGCCCTTGAGCCGAAGGAGGTTGAACTTTACGGCCGCCAATTGTTGCGCGGTGGTGTCGTGAAGCTCCCGGGCGATGCGCCGCCTTTCCTCATCCTCCGCGCTCAGCAACTGCGCCAGGAGTGCTGCCCGCTCGGCCTCCCCTTGTTTCTGCGGTGTGAGGTCGACATGGCAGCCCAGCATGCGTTTGGGCTGACCGCCAGAATCGCGCACGACTTGACCGCGGGAGTGAATCCAGCGCCACGACCCGTCCTTGTGTCTCAGTCGAAACTCGACCACATAGGCAGACGCGGGATCCGATTGCGACCGCCGGACGTGTTCGAAGACCCAGGTCCGGTCGTCCGGGTGGATCCTTCGTTCCCACTCCTCGTAGCGGTCAGGAAGCTCGCTCGGCGAATAGCCAAGGTGTTTCTTCCATTCGGGAGAGAAAACAACCTCGTTCTGCTGAAGGTCCCAATCCCAGGAACCGACGTCCGAAACTTCGATCGCGAGGCGGAGGCGCTCTGCTTTTTCAAATAATTCGGTTTCCACCGCTTTTCGCTTCGTCACATCCAGCATGATTCCGCGGAGCAGCACTGCCGCGCCATCTTTGCTGACCACCGTGACCACAGCCTTGATCCACACGTCCTTGCCGCAAGCGGATTTCATCCGGTATTCGAAGGTGTGATCGCGTCGCTGCCGTGTGCAACGGAGGCAGTAGGCCCTGGCCTCCTCCCGATCATCCGGGTGGACATGATTGGCCCAGAAATGAGGGTCCTCGAGCCAGGCCGAAATGGGATAGCCGAGGATGCGTTCCGCCGCTTCGCTGACAAACGTGAATCGGAAATCGTTGGCGTCGCATTCCCAGACGATCCCGTCCACCGTACGGATCAACGACTCCTAGTGTTCCTGGCTGCGCCGTTGTCCAGCCTCTGATTCCTGCTGGCGGGAAATGTCCCGGTCGAAAGCCAGAATACAGGGGCGGCCTTTGTAGAAGACCTGGGCGCACGAGACCGACGCGGGAAAGACGGTCCCATCCCCGCGAACATGGTCGACCTCGAATTGAGTGGTCTGATCCTTGGAGAGCTGGCGCATCCGGAGCGAAACCAGTTCAGCGGAATTCGGGCTGTTGAGTTCCCGGAAGTTTTTGCCGACCAGACTGCCGGGCGACACTCGATGCATCCGGTCCGCGGCTGGATTCGCGGCCAGAATCCGGCCCTGGTCTTCTTCCTCCGTGGAGAGGACGAAGACGGCGTCGGGCGCGTGAAGAAAGATTTCGCGATAGCGCTGCTCGCTTTCTCGCATGGCCTTCTCGTCCCTGGCCCGCGTGATGGCGATGGCTCCGAGGTTGGCGGCGATCTCGAGCAGCTGAAAATGCGCCGTGCTCAGAAAACTTGAGGTTGGGCCAAACAGGGTGACCGTTCCCAGCAACTGGGTGCCTTGTTCAAGAATCGGGATGGAAAAGGATGAGCGGATGCCGCAGTTCAACGCGGCTTTGCGATGCTTTTCCCAGCGTGGATCGGTGGCGATGTCTTCGCAAAGCACCGCCCGTTTTTGAAAGGCGCAGGTGCCGCACGCCCCCTCGGCTGATCCGATGAGTTGGGAGGCAAGCCCCGCTGAAAAGGCCGGCGGAAGCCCGGAGGATGCCATCGATCGGAGCACCTGGGATTCCCCATCCTGCAGGCTGATGAGCACTTTGGCCTCGGAAGCGCTCTCGGCGATTGAACGGGCGATCGCCTCCAGCGTATGGACGAGCGGTACTCCCGCGGCGATCAATCTCAAGACTTCCTTCTCCCCGGCGTGGATCGTTTCCAGCCGCTTTAAATCGCTGATGTCCCGGGTGATCGCGATCTGCGCGAAGATGGTGCCGTCCTTGGATCGCATCGGACTGGCGTGGGATTCGAGCCAGCGTTTCGTGCCTTTCAGCCCGATGATCTGGAATTGCAGGAGCCCGGACTCTCCGCGAAAGACTCTTTCATTGAGTGCTTGAAGCGCCAGCCGGTGTTCTTCGGCGGCCAGGGGATAAACGCATTTGCCTGCCACTTGCGTCAGGCTCTCCGCTTCGATCATGCGCAGGCCGGCGGGGTTCATGTTGAGAAGCCTGCCTTCGCGGTCGATGAGTTTGACGCACTCGGGTTCGTTTTCAAAAATGGCTTGAAGCCCGCTTTGACCCTCGAACTCCATGAAATGCCGCCGCTCGAAAATCCACGCAATGAAGGCTCCCAGGAGCAGTCCTGCAGCCGCGATCAAGCGGGAGCTCCAGAGATTCTGATCCACTGGAGAAGTCGGAAAGATCCAGGGCAGTGCCAGCATCAGCACGGTGGCGATCACCGCAAAAACCAGCGGGCGAATCCTGCTGGTCCGGTGAAAACACAGCGCCAGCGGCAAGAAGTAGAGCGGAATCCAGACCTGACCGTCGTGCCGATCCGAGCTGGCATCGAGCACGAAGACCAAGCCGAACAGGCCGAGGGTTGCCTCGTGGATCCAGCATCGGTTGAGGGGTCGGTTCACGCCTGGGTTCTCGCCGGACGGGCGCACCACGTTTGGTGCTTTCGCAGGCTCCGTGCCGGCGCCGTGGGGAGGTTAGGAAGACCCTAACGGATTGCTGTTTCATGGGCAACAGGTAGTTCCGGCCCTTCAGCAGTTCGTGCTTTTGCGGTTCATCGAGAGGTTGTCGGTGATGCAGGTAGGGCGCGTCCGTCCCGGCGCGCCGCCGGAGCATGATGTTTTGCATCCGGTGGGCGGCGGGCTGGGACAGGCCGCCCTACCAACAATATCGGGATACACGGGTGCATTTGGGGGAACCGCGCCCGAGCCCTGATCCACGGGTAATTCGGTAGCGATTCAAAAAAACCGCTTCAGGACGCATCAGAAGTGAATTGTTCTCTTGCAATGTTATATACATCATGTATTTATTTCGCATGCCAGCTCGCTTGCCCGTCCAAGCCAAGTCGCCGTTCGCCATCGATCCCAAGC
>Ga0194131_10011193_pt1 | contig 10783 bp, 10 predicted proteins | sample TA2KigO120mmetaG_FD_148631 | JGI IMG/M metagenome (GOLD analysis project Ga0194131, IMG submission 148631) | Freshwater microbial communities from Lake Tanganyika, Tanzania - TA2015053 Kigoma Offshore 120m | ecosystem: Environmental > Aquatic > Freshwater > Lake | place: Tanzania: Lake... | reverse complement strand
TACTCGCTGCAGCAGTGATATTCACGGCATCAGCCGATAATCGCTTGGCGGCAATTTCAAACGAGGTCCGCGTACGGGTGCTGGATTCATAGAACAAGTTGATCACAGTCTTGCCACGTAACGTCGGGACCTTTTTGACCTCCCGCTCGGAGATTTCACGAAAGGACTCAGCGGTATCGAGCAAGAACAGCAGCTCATCTTTCGTCAATCCCTCAAGTCCAAGGAAATGAGGTTGAGTAAACATCTGCATACGCCCTCCGTGCTATCCGATCACAACCTCATCGACCCCATCACGCTCAACTAATCGCACATGCACATGTTCAGTTCGGGCGGTGGGGACGTTTTTGCCAACGTAATCTGGACGAATAGGTAACTCGCGGTGACCACGATCAACCAAAACTGCGAGCTGAATACTGCGAGGTCGACCGAAGTCGATCAAGGCATCCATTGCGGCACGGATCGTTCGTCCAGTGAAGAACACATCATCGACGAGAACAATCCGCATCTCCTCGACATCAAACAGAATATTTGTCCCGCGCACTTCAGCGCGAGTTCGCTTAATGCCAGCGTCATCACGATATAGGGTGATGTCGATTTCGCCGCTCGGCAATCGCACGCCTTCGTCTTCGGCAATTTTTGCCACAAGACGCTGAGCGAGGTCGACCCCACGGGTATGAATACCAACTAACGCAAGATTATCCGCTCCGTGGTTTTTCTCGAGGATTTCATGGGCAATACGTGTGAGCGCACGACGAATGGCCTCACGGTCAAGTACGACGCGTGTCGAAGTGGAACTCATTGTGTCACCAAATAAAAAAAGGCCTCCTTGGCGTTCCAAGGAGGCCTGCAGATATGCTCGTAGAAAAAGATTGACTATCTGGTTTCATTTTGCACCTTTCCTAGCCTCGCGGGGATAGATTAAAAGGTGAGGTGTTCTTACTGCGCTCTGGTCTGCCTGTCAAGGCTGCATATTGCAGATCCTCGATTCTGCTCCGCTACATCAGAGCTGTACCCGTGCCAACGTTACGGATGAGAGCCTGAGGGCTGCGGATAATATGCAGGATGATACGGTGGTGCGCTCGGGCCGTAATTAAGCGGTAGAAATCGACGTTCGCCTTCCAAAGTCTCTGGAGTAATGAAGTAGGTTCCTCCGGTCATCGGACGCCAGATCCCTTCGGCAGCACGCTCATTGCCCCCGGTCAAGAATCCACTCGTGCCACCAAGCACTGCTCCAGCCACCCCAATACCAAGCTTGATAGGAAAATACACGGCACTCAACAATGGAGCAGCTAACCCTCGTGCAAATTCCCCGCTCTTCGTTCTGCCAGCAGGCTGCGCCATGACTAATGATGGACAAAGCATTCCCACTCCAACTATTGCAGCAATACCTCTCTTCAACCTCAGCATAGACACCTCCCTTCCATAAGCTACTCTACAGTATTTCCCTAAGAATAGAATTACGTATCAAAAATTGCAACTAATGCGACTGGACAGAGACCCCCTACTTGACTAAAGTTTTCCTTGTCCTCACCGATCGCTTCCTCAGCGAGAGTGTGAGCGGGGGTGCTACTACTGCCGAGCTTCGCGATACGTGCCGAGACGGGTTGCCGTAGGACTGACTATGTGTGTAGCAACCCTTCCCGACAGTTCCCTCTCTCGTCTGTAAGCAATCGATACGGAACACGTGCGGCGTGCTCGCGTCTCTGTGTTTAATACGAGGAGGTCCCTTGAGTAAACAAAGTCGAGGAACTGCCGATACAAAAAAGAGAAGCCGCTGACGTAAACAAAGGACAACTACTGGAAAAGCAAATGGGTTCTCAGTCAGATAGGCTTCTTTTGTGATGGGGGAAAGACTCATGGACGGCTCCGCGACCCCAGTCATCTTGTGTGTTGATGACGACAAGGTGACATTACGGGCAATTGAACGTTCGCTAGTAAGCAATGGGTACTCGGTACTCACTGCCGATAGCGGTGCGCGTGCCTTAACGACACTACAAAAGACTCGACCCGACCTGATTCTCCTTGATGCTGTCATGCCGCACATGGATGGCTATGAGGTATGTTCACATCTACAGACAAATCCGGCCTTGGCAACAATCCCCATTATCTTTGTGACAGCTCAAGAAGAGGGTGAAGAGCGAGCCAGAGCGCTTGCACTTGGCGCTGCCGATTACCTCGTCAAACCGATTCAAAGAGATATTCTCCTCCGCAAGGTTGCTCTTCATATCAGTGCAGCAGCAGCCCACAACGTGCAAAAACCTACTCCCGTTGAGGCTCCTGCTGGGGGGAAGAAAATTGCAGGGATGAAGGAGCAAAGTGTGGGATTAACCGTAATGATTTTTGTTCCGGCGTAAGCCGCCAAAGGAGCTGGGAGGTGGAGCGTGCTCTTGAGCGGCGCGAGCTTCTATAGTGTGGCGGAGTGGTCAGAGAAGGAGGCGCTGCCAATGGAAGTCCCGGACGAGAAAACCTATAGCAGTCCGCAACGGAAACTGGTCAAATTCTTTGAGCGGAGCCGGAACCAGTGGAAAACCAAAGCGGGGGCAGCCAAGAGCGGACTTAAACGCCTGGGGGCGCGAGTGCGGCGGTTAGAACGCAAGAAGGCCGATTCTCAGCAGCACGTGGCGGCCTTACAAGCGCAGGTGGCGGAGTGGCAAGCCAAGTACGCGCAGACGGTGCGCGAGCTCGAAGAGTTGAAAAAAAATATCCGCACCTCAGCCGGGAATCGTAACGGGGAGTGCGCTGGGGGCAGAGCGCGTCCGGCATCACCACTATCGCGTCCCTCACGTGTGGCTGATGGTGTCCTTCGTCGTGTCCGCAGCCACGAGTTTGCAGGGTGCGGGGCGCGTGTTGGGGGTGTTGCAAGAATGCCTGGGCGTAGAGATTGAGACGCCCTCGGGATCGAGCACGCGCTTATGCCTGTTACGGGTCGGCTACTACAAGTTGACGCGAGCGAAAGAACACGCCGCCGATTGGGTGTGGATCGTCGATCATGTAGGCCAGCTGGGGGAGGAGAAGTGTTTGGTGATTGTCGGGATACGCCTGAGCGCCCTGCCGGCCGAGGGAAAGTCCCTCACGCATGCGTATGTGGAACCGATTGCACTCTGTCCAGTGGCAACGTCGAATGGGGAGGTCGTGTATCAACAGTTGGAAGCCGCGTGCAAGCAAACCGGGGTGCCGCGCGAAATCCTCTCCGATCAGGGGAGCGATTTGGCCAAAGGGATTCGCCTGTTTTGCGCGGCCCATCCGGAGACGAGCGCGGTCTACGACATCAAGCATAAGGTGGCGACGGTGCTCAAACGCGAACTGGGAGCCGAGCGGGCATGGCAGGAGTTCTCGACGCAGGCGAGTCAGACGATTGGGCGGGTGCAGCAAACGGCCCTGGCTGCGCTGGCGCCGCCCCGTCAACGGCGCAAAGCGCGCTATATGAATGTCGCGGAGTTAGTGAGTTGGGGTGGCCACATCGTGCGGTATCTTGATGGAGAGGGTGCGCTGCAGCCGGACTGGGATCCGCAGCGGGTGGAGCAGGCTGTCGGCTGGGTCCGCCAGTATCGGCAGGAGTTCGAACAATGGCGGCAAGTGATGGAAGTCAGTACGATAGTCGAACAGTTTGTGAAGACCCATGGCGTCACGGTGAGCGGGGCCTCGCACCTGCACGCGTGCCTCGCCGAGACGGGGGCCTTGGCTCGGACTCAGCAACTGAAGGCGGAACTCTTACAGTTTGTGACCACAGAGGGGGCCAAAGCCAAAGCCGGGGAGCGCTTGGTCGGGAGTAGCGAAGTGATCGAATCCATCTTTGGCAAATGGAAGCACCTGGAAGGGGAGCAAGCGCGTAGTGGGCTGACGGGCTTGGTGGTCGCGTTAGCGGCTATCGTCGCCCCGACCACACCGGCAGTGATTCAACAGGCACTGGAAAACGTTCCCACGAAAACGGTCCTCGCGTGGTGTCGGGAAAAGCTCGGTAAGACCGTGCAAACGTTACGCCGTACGCTCTTTGCGCTGCCACGTAAAACGGAACAAAAACAGGACCAGCTCCCGCTGGCTGCATGAGGTAATTTTCCTGAGCCCAGGCTCCTGCTACACCATCCTTACGTATCGTCAGGGAACAGCCAACACAATCCACCACTCTTTCACAGCAAGCCTCTGCACCTGCGCTTGCGAATGGCAAACACGGCGCCCCCCCCTGCTGCTCCTGCAGCGTGGGATCCCGTTCTCGGTCAAGAAGGAGAAGTCCTTCTTCAAGCGCACGAACTCGAACAACTCATTCAAGAGCGTACACTTGAACTGACACAAGCAAATGCCACACTCCAGCAAGAACTGGAGGAACGTCAAAGCCTTGAGACGAATTTGCGTCAGTCGCAGCAAGAACTTGAGCAACGGCTGCAAGAACAAGCCACAGAACTCGAACAGTTACGCTCTGCGCTCCAAGAGGCCCAAGATACACAGCTGCAGGCCGCTGAGACACAACGTCAGGCTCAGGAAGACCTTGCACTCCGCCTGCAAGGGCAAGAGGCCGAAATCGAACAACTCCAAACTATCGTTCGAGATGATAGCGTATCTCGAATGAACCTTGAGGGAGATCTCCGCCTCGCCCAGGAAAATCTCGACCAGCAAGCACAAGTTCACGCAACAGCATTGGAAAAAGCCGAACGGGCACTCTACGACGAGCAAGCTGCCCACCAGCAGACAGCTCAGGCTTTACGGCAGACAACGGACGAACTCGACCATCGCCTTGAGGAACAGGCCTCTGAGCTTGAGCAACTCCAGACAGCGCTGCGTAACGAGCGAGAAACCCATGAGCAAGTAACTCAAGCGTTACAACAGAGTAAAGAAGCCCATGAGCAGGTCACTCAGGCGTTACAACAGAGCAGAGACGAACTTGAACGCAACATCATGGAGCACACGAGTCACCTCGAACAGCTCCAGACTACGCTGCAGGAAGAACAAACCAAACGGCAGACGCTGGAAGAGTCGTTGTCTCAGCTCCAACAGGACGTTGAGCGCCAAAAACAGGAGCAGACCGATAGCGTCGAACAAGCCACAGCCATTCTCCAAGCTGAATTGTCGGAACACAAAGAACAACAAGAAAGCTTGTCACGCTCGCTGCATGAACATGAAATACTGACCGCAGCAATGCCCGACGCGCTGGTTGTCGTTGATCAGTTGGGAATGATCAAAAAATGGAATTCCGGGCTTGCACGCGTTACAGATTACGCCGACGATGAGCTGCTCGGGTCACCTGTCATACAACTCTTTGCCGATGATGACCGTGAGCGTGTCACGCAAGTCCTCACACCAGGAACGCACGAGGGCCAAAGAACCACCGAAGCTATACTGCTCGCCAAAGACGGGGCCACAGCATTATACGAATGGAAGGTGGTGCCTCTCACGACTAGCGACAGTCACACGGATGGCTTTGTCATTAGTGGAAGAGACATCACTGACCGCAAACAAATCGAACTGTCCCTGCAGCAAGCCAAGGACAGTGCAGAACAGTCGAGTCAAGCTAAATCGGAATTTCTGGCAAACATGAGCCATGAAATCCGTACGCCAATGAACGGCATCATTGGCATGAATGAACTCTTGTTAGACACCTCCCTGACACAAGAGCAGCGCGAGTATGCAGAAACAGTCAAAGGCTCTGCCGAAGCCTTGCTGGCATTACTGAACGACATTCTCGACTTTTCTAAGATTGAAGCCCGCAGACTGGATCTTGAGGCGGTTGATTTCTCTCTCCGCGAGAACCTCGGCGACGCCATGAAAGCCCTCGCCTTCCGTGCTCACCAAAAGGGCCTTGAGCTGCTCTATGAAGTAGCAGCCGACATACCAGACACGATTGTTGGCGACCCGAGCCGTTTACGTCAGATCGTCACGAACCTCGTTGGCAATGCCATCAAGTTTACCGAAAAAGGGGAAGTTGCCGTTCACGTTGAAAAGACGGGCGGCGAGGAGAACGAAGTCGAACTGCGCTTCGCTGTACGTGATACAGGGATTGGCATTCCCAAAGACAAGCAACACCTGATTTTTCAGGCGTTCTCGCAAGCCGATGTCTCGATCACCCGTAAATACGGCGGAACAGGGTTAGGCCTCGCCATTTCGACCCAACTCGTGCGGCTGATGCATGGGTATTTGTGGCTCGAAAGCGAAGAGAATCAAGGTTCAACGTTTTACTTCACGGCACGCTTCCCAGTCGGTACTCGTAAGGAAGAGGCTGCTCCTGCCGCGCTTGAAGAGTTGCAAGGACTCCCAGTGCTCGTCGTTGACGATAACGCAACTAACCGACGTATTCTCAACGACCTCTTGACCTCGTGGCGCATGACGCCACACCTAGCTGTCAGGTCTCATAACATCGCGCACTAAGAATTCGTCGAATTTCTTGGATTTTTGCACAAAAATGAGTACGCGATGTCATGAGACTCGACACCTAGCTGATACAGCGGCTAGTGCACTTGCGCAGATGCAAGAAGCCAAAGCGAGCGGTAAGTTGTTTGCTTTTGTCCTGATTGACGGACGTATGCCCGGGACTGATGGCTTTGCCCTCGCGCGGCAAATTACAGAAACCCCAGCGCTCGCCGGCGCAACGCTCATGATGCTGACCTCGTCCGACCAAAAAGAGGAAAGAGACCGTTATCAGGCACTGGGGCTCTCAGGTTTCATGTTGAAACCCGTCCGGCCATCGGAATTATTGCTCGCACTACTCAAAGCTCGCGGGAAAGTGATCAAAGAAACCCGCAAGTCTAAGACACCTTTCGCCCAGAAAAGCCGGCAAAAATTACGGCTCCTGGTCGCAGAAGATAATGCAGTCAATCAGAAACTTGCCGTCCGGTTCCTGCAGAAGTGGGGCCATGAATCACTCGTCGCAGCCAACGGAAAAGAGGCCTACGAGTATTTCCTCAACGCTGGCCCGTTTAATGCCGTCCTCATGGATGTAGAAATGCCCGTGATGAATGGCATGGAAGCGACGGCAGCAATTCGACAACATGAGCAAAGTACCGGGACGCATATCCCCATCATCGCCATGACCGCTCATGCCATGGTCGGAGATAAAGAACAGTGCCTTGCCAGTGGCATGGATGGCTATGTCAGTAAACCTCTACGCGCAGAAGAGTTGTTCTCGACCCTTGAGCAGCTTACTCAGAATGACAAAGAAGAAGATTCGCAAGCACAACCAGCAGATATTCTGGTGTCTGCAGAAGAAATTTTCGACCGGACGGAACTCCTTTCACTCGTCGACGGTGATGTTTCCTTACTCACCGAGCTGACCGATCTCTTCTGGGAAAGTTCTCCCCAACTGGTCGCCCAGATGCGCATGGCCGTCTCCGACAAAGACACGACGACACTTGCGTACACTGTCCACACCCTGAAAGGTTCAGTGGGCAACTTCGCCGCAAAACGTGCACTGTCGGCCATTGCTCACCTAGAAAAGATTGGCGTCCAGGGAAACATCGAACAGGCTCCATTGGCAGTAGACATGCTTGAAGCAGAACTCGCACGACTACGAGAGGCACTCTCATCACTCAAAGCTGAACTCGCAGCATAAATCGCTCGAAAAGGTAACGACTGACATGCGACAGACATCTTCACACAAGGCATCGAACGCTGTACGGAACCCAGAAACCGGAACCCCATCGTTGTTCCAAACCTCACTCGTCGCCCTGCTAATTTTCACCGGAAGTGAGATGCTCAAACCGTTCCTCGCTATCGAGGACCCTATGGTTCAGCGAGCAGTGACCATAGGGGTCGGAACCGTTGTCGCGCTTCTCGTCGCCTATCTCACTCGTCGTGGGCATGTCGCAATACAAGAAGAACTCGATGATGCGCAGCTCGCACGACAACGCGTAGAAGAAGCGCATCTCACCTTGCAGGATCGCACAAAACAGCTCGAACAGAATAAACACGAGCAGGAAGCCCGTCTCGCGAGTTATCGTCAAGCCGAGGAAGCCATGCAGCAAGCAACCGAGGCATTGACGGCACGAGTCGACGCCCAAGCTGAAGAATTGGCGAAGGTTACCGAAGAGCGAAACACCCTCGCCGTCGAACGGAGTTCCCTTGAGCATGCACTGCAGCAGTCTCAGACGGAACTCGCTGAAGCCAATCGGACGAAATCAGAATTCCTCGCCAATATGAGTCATGAAATCCGTACTACACTCAATGGAGTGATTGGCATGACTCAACTCTTACTTGACACTGACCTCACGCCAGAACAAGAAGATTATGCTGAGACTGCGCGCGGTAGCGCAGACATGCTCCTGACCATCGTCAACGACTTGCTCGATTTCTCTGAGTTAGAAACCGGCACGTTTGAACTTGAGGAGAAAGATTTCACGCTTCGGAATACGATCGAAGAAGTCACCGATCTCTTTGCCGAAACTGCCGCCAAGAAGCGACTTGAACTCACCTCATTTGTTCAGCATGACGTCCCGATTATGCTCCGGGGCGATGCGGCGCGCCTCCGCCAGGTATTGATCAACTTACTCGGCAATGCCGTCAAATTTACTGAAACTGGGCACGTTGCTCTCCATACAGAATTGGTACAAGCTTCCGCCGATGATGTCTGTCTACGGTTTACTATCCGCGATACTGGCATCGGTATTCCCAGCAGCCGGATCGCCAACCTCTTCCAGGCGTTCTCACAAATTGATCCTTCATCCATACGGAAGTATGGCGGCACGGGTCTCGGCCTTGCCATCTGTAAGAAGCTTGTCGAGTGTATGAAGGGTGAAATCGGCGTTGACAGTGAACCTACAAAAGGAAGTACTTTCTGGTTCACCGTCCATCTCCGTCAACCGGCAACTGCATACGTCGGAACACACACAGTCACAGCTTCTCCTGCGACAAGATCACAGGCTCCAGCCTCAGTTGCTCAGCAGCCTCGCATTCTTATCGCTGAAGATAATCCTGTCAACCAAAAGCTGATCAGTCGCTTGCTCGAAAAACTCGGGTACTATGCCAAAGTTGTCTTCAATGGTCGCGAAGCCCTGTAAGAAGCCGCAGCCAATTCCTATGATGCAGTCCTCATGGACTGCCAGATGCCGGAAATGGACGGGCTCTCCGCAACTGGCGAAATCCGCAGACGGGAAGTTGCGCTCGGCCTGCCACATCTGCCGATCATCGCACTGACCGCACACATTATGCCTGGAGACCGGGAGCGTTGTCTTGCGTCAGGCATGGATGACTATATGTCAAAACCTCTGAACCCGGATAAACTGCAAGCGACACTGGCCCAGTGGGTAACCTGGGCAAAAGAACAAAAGGCCGCGGTCTCGACAGAACCGACGATCAAGACCACTCCTGTCGCCCCAGCCCCGATCGCTTCTCCCAAGGTTAAGTCAGTCGTCCCTCCTCCGGCACAAGCCCCAATCACCAACCCAGCGTTCAATCTCGCTGCTCCACTGTCTTCTCTTGCTACTGATGAAGATGAAGCACGCGACAATACCGCGTTAATTTTTGACGTCAACGAACCTTTTGCTCAGGGAGAGATGGATCAAGAGGAAGGGCGCGATAACACCGCTCTGATCTTCGACGGCAACTCTGCATTTGGACAAGACGGGATGGATCAAGAAGAGCCACAAGAGCTACCTGATCGTCACCTGGATTCGCCCTCACCATCGTCTCCGCCAGTAGACTTTCGTATTCTTCCGTCGACCGACTCGATAGGAAACTATGCGGAGGAAGGGGATGACGCCAAAGAGCAATTACTGCCATCTGACGATGTCTCCTCCGCGGTGTGGGAGAACCGCGCTCAGCAACCAACATTCCACCATGAAGAAGAGGACCCTTTTGCTCCACTAGAGGACACGAAGCCACGACCGGAAGCTCCTGTTCACCTCTCTGTTTACGATGCCGCTGCGATATTTGATCTCGACGAAGCTCTTGATCTCGTCGATGGCGATAAGGTCCTGCTCTCAGAAATGGCAGAACTGTTTTTAGAATCCTATCCAGGCTATCTCTCGCGCATCAAAGAGGCCCTCGTCCAGCAGGACCTCACGGCTCTGACCCAAGCGGCGCATGCACTGAAAGGCTCTGTCGGAAACTTCACTACTCGTGAACCATTTGAGGTTGCCCGGGCCCTGGAACAAATCGGGCGTCACGGAGATATTGGGCAAGCATCGCAAGTCGTAGTCAAACTGGAACATGCCTTGTCTCAGCTCACGCCAGAACTAGAAAATTTGCGACAGGAAGTCGCAGTATAGCCAGCTATGCGCCACTCTTGCAGATCTGATAGGCACCGCGATTGGACGGAAATACGTCATGGAGACCCAAGCTAAACCTCGCATTCTCTGTGTTGACGACGACCGGGTAACCTTACGAGCGATTGAACGCTCACTACTCACTAGTGGGTACATGGTCGTCACTGCGGATAGTGGCACTCGTGCGCTACAAACTCTCCAAAGCGTCAAACCAGACCTCATTCTCCTCGATGCCATGATGCCCGACCTTGATGGGTATGAAGTGTGCTCACGGCTACGACAGAACCAAGAATTCAATAGCATTCCGGTCATCTTTGTCACCTCACTCGAACAAAAAGAAGACAAGGCCAAAGCCTTCGCCCTTGGCGCTGCGGACTACATTACCAAGCCTATTCAGAAAGAGACGCTCCTCAACAAAGTTGCGTCCCACCTCGAAACACATGCGCGCTGGAAAGAGTTAGATCAAGTCGAGGGAACGGCTAAGGCATGGGCAAGAATTAAGTTACCGATTAAGAGCGAGGAAGAAGCGTATAGTTCCAATCGCCATGAAACTTACCGGGTTTGATATTGAGCGCTTGAAACTCATCGTCGGAGAC
>Ga0194131_10011184_pt1 | contig 10788 bp, 8 predicted proteins | sample TA2KigO120mmetaG_FD_148631 | JGI IMG/M metagenome (GOLD analysis project Ga0194131, IMG submission 148631) | Freshwater microbial communities from Lake Tanganyika, Tanzania - TA2015053 Kigoma Offshore 120m | ecosystem: Environmental > Aquatic > Freshwater > Lake | place: Tanzania: Lake... | reverse complement strand
AGATACAAAAGCAGATCCAAAGGGCCTTCAAACGCCTCCAGGATAACCGCCAGGGCTTCCGGCGGGATATAGAGGTCACGAGGCAACACCGTAATCGGCTCCCCATACAACCTGCCGTGGGGAGCAGCATCGCTTGCCCTTGCCCCCTCCGTTTCCTCCTGCGAAAGGACCCTCACTGCCGCAAAACCTCAACGCATTAAAAGCCAAGGATTATCCGTCAAACCAAGCCTTGTTTTGCGGCCACTAAAGATCAGGGCATCCGGTGCCGTTATGACCTCCGCATCCAACTCGGCCGTAATGCGAAACGGCCTGTGGACGCCTGTTGCAACTCTCAAACCGAAGTCACCGGAGATTCAAGTGTCTGAGCTACTCAAGAAAATCGATGCCCGCGCCAAACTCGCCGGGACAAACAAGCTTGAACTGCTCCTGTTCTCCCTCGGAATGGATTCACGAACTGAGAGACGCGAGACCTACGGAATCAACGTCTTCAAGGTCCGAGAGGTCATGCGCACGCCCACAATAACTCGTGCGCCAGAGATGCCCGCGACGGTCGAGGGAATGGTCAGCCTGCGCGGCAGCCTGGTACCCGTCATTGATCTTGCCAAGTACGTGGGAATTCCAGTGGAAACCCCGCCCGAGATCATGATCATCACCGAGTACAACGGACACACCCAAGCATTCCTGGTCGAGGCCGTCGACACAATCCTTCGCCTGGATTGGTCCGCCATGCGTGTGCCGCCAAGTATGCTCGCACAACAATCCGGCGGAATGGTCGTGGCGGTCACCGAGTTGCAGGATTCCCGGCTAGTCATGATGCTTGACGTCGAACGCATTCTCTCCGAGAGCGGTCACTTCGACGATGAGATCGGATTCCGCAATCTGACTCCACTTGCCCACACCGACCGTACGATCCTATTTGCTGATGACTCCTCTGTCGCGCGCAAACAAATCGAACGCACTCTGGATGCGATCAACGTCAAGTACCTCTCGACTTACAACGGCCGCCAAGCCTGGGAAGAACTGGTCAAGCTCGCGGAACATGCAGAATCGCGCCGAATTCGCACGTGGGATCTCGTCCAACTGGTTCTTACCGATGTAGAGATGCCAGAAATGGACGGCTTCATGCTGACCAAAAAAATCAAATCCGATCCTCGGATGCAAGGAATAGATGTGATCATGCATTCATCCTTGTCTGGTACCCAGAATGCGCAACTTGGTCAGTCGGTCGGCGTGGACGAGTACGTCTCTAAGTTCGAACCTCAACGCCTGGCCGAAGCCCTTTCCCGCCGGTTGTCGAAAACCAGTCCGGCCGCTGTCTGACCTGATCTACGGATCCTCCCAATGGACTTCGAACACAAACCCAATTTGCTGGAAGCGGTCGACGCTCGCACCAAACTCGCCGGATCGAACAAGATGGAGATTCTCTTGTTCTCTCTGGGAACCGACGAGATATTCGGCATCAATGTGTTCAAGGTAAGAGAAGTCACCAAGACACCGCCGGTTACGCAGACACCCAACATGCCGGCGGGCGTAGAAGGCGTGATTTCCTTGCGCGGTCACATCATCCCGGTAATCAGTCTCGGAAAATTCTTTCAGATGAACGACGGGAGCGATTCGACCGAAGGCACCATGATGGTCACCGAATACAGCCGTCGAACACAAGGTTTCCTGGTACACGACGTTGATCGTATCGTCAGAGTGGACTGGGATCACGTGAAGTCGCCTGACTCAATACTCTCCAACCACGAACACCTCGTCACCGCGATCACCGAACTTCCAGACGGAAAGCTGGTTTCCATCGTCGACGTGGAGCAAATTCTGGTGAATGCCTTTGGCGAGAATGCGGTCCCGCAACTGACACCTGTTGCCGACAGCGAAGCCACAGCGTTCTTCGTGGACGATTCCATCGTCGCGCGTCGCGAGATCTCCTTGGTTCTCGATCAACTGCAGGTGAAGTACCACCAGGCGAACAACGGCAGGGAGGCATGGGAGCGGCTTCAGAACATGGCGCAGCGAGCAGCACAGGACGGCGAGCCCCTCACTCGACAACTGAGCGTGATACTTGTCGATGCGGAAATGCCAGAAATGGACGGGTACGTGCTGACTCGAAGTATCAAGGCCGATCACCGATTTGACGGTATCCCCGTGGTGATGCATTCCTCTCTTTCTTCCGACGCCAATCGCAATATGGGCGCGAACGTCGGCGTCGACGCCTACGTCGCCAAGTTTGATCCGCAAGTCCTTGCCGACACCATTCGGCCTTTGCTGCAACGACACTGAGCATTGTCGCCGGTGTGAGCCCTACACCAATACCGTCACGAAACACCGCTGAGTCCCTGATCTATGACAAAGTCCGAACTCAAATTTCTTGTAGTCGACGATTTCTCCACCATGCGGCGGATCGTTCGAAATCTTCTCAAGGAGGTAGGCATCGCTAACGTCGAAGAAGCCGAAGACGGTCAGATCGCGCTGCAGAAGCTCCGCGCCGGTGACTTCAATTTCGTCGTCAGTGACTGGAACATGCCCAACATGACCGGAATTCAGTTGCTGCGTGAGATCCGAGCTGATGAAAAACTCAAGCATCTGCCGGTTCTGATGGTCACCGCAGAAGCCAAGAAGGAGAACATCGTAGAAGCCGCGCAAGCAGGAGCGAGTGGATATGTTGTCAAACCATTCACCGCGGCGACACTGGACGAAAAGCTTCAGAAGATCTTCCAACAGATGCAGAAAGCCGGGACACTCTCATGACTCTTTCGACAGCGAGTGCCGCGACCAACGACTCTCCCGAGTTGGAAGCCCTCTTCGACAGCATCGTTTCCGCGCAGCAAGGGCCATCCAGCGCGCCCGCAGTTGAGTCAGACGATTCCGTCAAGGACGGCGGCGAACTGGTATCCAGGGTAGGTCACCTCACGCGACGACTCTACGACACTCTCAAGGAACTTGGAGGAGACGATGCGTTGGAGCAAGCTGCATCTGCCATTCCGGATGCCTGTGAAAGGTTGAGTTACATCGCGGATCGCACGGACCAGGCCGCGCACCGCGCGCTGAACGCCATCGAAACCGCCCGACCCGTCCAAGACCAAGTTCGCCAAGGCGCGGTCGATCTTGGGGCTCGTTGGGATCAATTCTTTCAGCAAAAACTGAGTGTGGACGACTTTCGCACATTGGTCGCCGAGACGCGCAGCTACCTGGGGGACGTCACAAAGCACTCAGACATCGTCATTGCTCAGCTCAATGAAATCCTGATGGCGCAGGACTTCCAGGACTTGACCGGTCAAGTAATCAAGCGCGTCATAGGCACCGCACAGGACATGCAGACGCAACTCTTGCAGCTGCTGATCGACTTCGTTCCCGAGCAGAAGCGCCCCGCGATGGAATCCAATAGTCTGCTGAATGGGCCCGTCATCAATGGGCAGGGCCGTTCCGACGTAGTCACGAGCCAGGAACAGGTCGATGAGCTCCTGCAAAGTCTTGGTTTCTAACCCTGGGGATATTCGAGAATGAGTCACTTTCAAGGAATGGAAGAGTTGCTCCAGGATTTTCTCACCGAGGCCTCCGAACTACTGGCCGACGTGGACAACAAACTGGTGGAACTCGAGCAGCGCCCGAAGGACAAGGATCTGCTCAATACCATTTTTCGCGGATTCCATACGATCAAAGGCGGCGCGGGCTTCCTGAACGTTACTGAGCTTGTCAATCTTTGCCATTTGACCGAGAACCTCTTTGACAAGCTTCGCAACGATCAGCTCACTCTGAATCCGGAACTCATGGATGTCATCATGTCCGCGACCGGGGTGGTCGGTGACATGTTTGCACCGTTGCATACGGGCCAGCTTCCTGGTCCCGCTGATACCGCCTTGATCGCGTCCCTGCAAGCCGCTCTCGAAGGGCGTTCTGCCAGTACGTCGACACCCCAAGAGATCAAATCATCCTCGAGCGCGGAAGCTCCGAAGGATATCAACTGGAAGCAATGGCAGGACTCCTTGCTTGGCAAATCCACTGACGCCGAGACGGTGGGCACCGCACCTGCAAGCCCCAAAGATTCGGACGCCGCTGGATCCGCGCGCACGACAGGCCGCCGGACGCCGGATCAGTCGGACGGAGAAGGAACGAGAGCCGGACGACGCGAGACAGACAAAGTGGCCGTGGCAGCGACCGAGTCCACGATTCGTATCGACACTAATCGCCTGGATCAGGTGCTCAACCTCTCGGGCGAAATCGGTCTTGCCAAGAACCGCCTCAATTGCCTACGCACAGATCTTCTTCAAGGCCGTACCGACACCGAGACTTTGCGGGAGATCGACTTAGCAGTGAGCCGCCTCGATCTCCTGGTAAGCGACCTTCAGAACGCGGTCATGAAGACGCGGATGCAACCAATCGGCCGACTGTTTCAGAAGTACCCTCGGGTCGCACGCGATCTATCGCGGCAACTTGGCAAGAACGTCGAGATCGTCTTGGAAGGCGAAGAGACGGAACTCGACAAGACCATGATCGAGGACCTTGGTGACCCACTCATTCATCTGGTGCGCAATGCCGTAGACCACGGTATCGAGAAGCCCGATGAGCGCAAGGCTGTAGGTAAGCCCGAGAAGTCCCTGCTGCGTCTTTCGGCACAGCAGATCGGTGACAACATCATCATTCAGATTGTGGACGACGGTCGCGGAATGCGCCCTGACGTAATCCGCAAGAAGGCTATCGAAAAAGGGTGTATCGATGGGGATGCCGCTGCCAACTTGAATGAAGACGAGTCCTTGAAACTGATCTTTCTTCCTGGATTCTCCACCAAGGATCAGGTTAGCGATGTATCAGGCCGCGGAGTGGGAATGGACGTCGTCAAGACGAAAATCCAGAAGCTCAACGGTCGCATCGAGATCAAGTCAGTCGCAGGGCAAGGCACCACGTTCACGATCTATCTGCCCCTGACTTTGGCCATCCTTCCAGTGCTGGTGGTACGCTGTGGCGAACAGCCCTTCGCCGTGCCGCTTGCCCTGGTACGGGAGATCATTCCCATCGAGTCCAAAGATGTCCAAGCGATCTCCGGTCGCGCAACGATGGTCATCCGCGATGAGGTTCTGCCGGTCTACGCCCTATCCAAGCTCATCGGCTGGCAAAGGAGCAAACCGCCCGCATACGGCGTACTGATGCAATCCGCTGTGCGCTCGTTCATCCTGGCGTCCTCCTTGCCCAAAGTGTCAGCCTCACTCAGGAAGCTCCCAGCCAAACAGATCGCACGCAATATTGCGGACAACGAAGCCTTCGTTCTCGCGAAGGAAGCGGGTCTGGACTATTTTCAAGGGCTTTGGTTTCAGCAGCCCGGCAAACAATCAGGCGGGATCATAGGCCCTGCCTATACCAGCCTGGTTACTTTGATGCGACTGGCGCAAGAGAACGCTCAGGTCGCGAAACTGGAAGCCGTGCTCAAGCGTGATGCCGCGCTCTCCTACAAGCTACTTCGCTACATCAACAGCGCGGGCTTTGGGTTGTCTTGCGAAATCCAGTCTCTGCGTCACGCCGTAGCGGTCCTGGGCTATCAAAACCTCTATCGCTGGCTCGGGCTGCTGATGATCAACGCCGCCCGCAAGAATGCTGCGGATGCTCTGGTGACCAGCGCGGCGGTCCGCGGCCGCCTCGTTGAACTGCTTGGCCAGCACCTGTTCGAACCTGGCGAGCGCGACAATTTGTTTATTGTCGGGATGTTCTCGCTACTGGACGCCATCATGCGCGTACCGATGGAAGAGATCATCACCCACGTGCCTTTACCCGAGTCCGTGAGTGATGCTCTGCTGCACCGTCAAGGCCCCTTTGGCCCATTCCTGCAACTGGTCGAAGCACTCGAGCAGCCACTGTCTCGCGGAAACGAAGACAACACCGAGATGTTGAACATGAGCCTGAGCCTCACACCTGCCCAGGTCAACAAATCGCAGATCGAAGCGATCGTGTGGGCGGACTCCCTGGCATCCATCTAGGGAAACACTTAACAAGGAGGCTCGTCCCCTCGTAACTCCCTGAGAACTTGGTCACGCTGATTGCGCAAAAGAGCCAAATCAGCGTTTCCCTCGCCAAATCCCCAGGATCAGCCAAGCCCACGCGCCTCGCTCCAAACCCTCTCAGACAGCGAGGAATTGAGGGTCAGTTGCACCCTTGACAAACTCTACACCGCCATCGCGCCACCGCACTGTGACCACATCCCGCGGAGCAAACCTGCCCTGCAACACCTCACGCGCCAGCGGATTCTCGATAAGGGTTTGAACTGCCCTCTTGAGTGGTCTAGCCCCGAACACGGGATCGAATCCGGCTTGCGCGACCTCGCCCAGAACATCGTCGCTGACTTCCAAACCGATATCCATTGCCGCCAGACGACGTCGAAGATTGTCCACTTGAATGCGTGCGATCGACCTGATGTGCTTCTTGCCCAGCGCATGGAAGACAACGACCTCGTCGATCCGGTTGATGAATTCCGGCCGAAAATGGGTCTTCACTTCGCCCATCACGGCAGCCTTCACCGCCTCATACTCTGCGCCCGCCATCGACTGGATCATCTGCGATCCCAGATTTGATGTCATGACGATCACAGTGTTCTTGAAGTCGACGGTTCGCCCCTGACCATCGGTCATTCGACCATCGTCCAGCACCTGCAAGAGCACATTGAACACATCGGGATGCGCCTTCTCGATCTCGTCCAGAAGAATGACGCAGTAAGGCTTCCGGCGAACGGCCTCGGTGAGATAACCACCCTCCTCGTAGCCTACGTATCCTGGCGGCGCGCCGATCAGGCGTGCCACTGAGTGCTTCTCCATGAACTCCGACATGTCGATCCGCACCATGTGGTCGTCCGCGTCAAACAAGAACCTGGCGACGGCCTTGCACAACTCGGTCTTGCCGACCCCAGTGGGCCCCAAGAAGAGGAACGAACCGTAGGGTCGATTCGGATCCGCCAGGCCCGCTCGTGAACGGCGAATGGCATCGGACACCAGCCGCACCGCTTCGTCCTGTCCGATTACGCGGTCGTGCAGTCGCTCCTCCATCCTGAGCAACTTGTCGCGCTCGCCTTGCATCATGCGCGAGACCGGGATGCCGGTCGCGCGCGACACGACATCCGCAATCTCTTCGGCGCCGACTTGTGTGCGCAACAACTTGTTGGCGCTGATATCGCTCCGATCCGCCTGCTTCAGCTGTGCTTCCAGTTGCGGGATACGCCCGTACTGGAGTTCCGACACCTTTTGCCAATCGCCCTTTCGAGTGGCATTGTCCATCTCGACCTTTATCCGGTCGAGTTCCTCCTTGATGTGCTGGCTACCCTGGACGCGCGCCTTCTCGGCCTTCCAGATCTCTTCCAGATCAGCGTACTCGCGCTCAAGTCTCCCTATCTCTACTTCCAATAGAGCGAGCCGTTTCCTTGACGCTTCGTCAGACTCCTTGCGCACGGCTTCGCGTTCGATTTTCAACTGGATCAGCCGGCGATCGATCTTGTCCATCGCCTCGGGCTTGGAGTCGATCTCCATCTTGATTCGGGCCGCCGCCTCATCGATGAGATCGATGGCTTTGTCCGGCAAAAAGCGGTCCGTGATGTAGCGGTGCGACAATTCCGCTGCCGCCACGATGGCCGGGTCGGTTATCTCGACACCGTGATGGACCTCGTACTTCTCCTGCAGTCCGCGCAAGATGGCCACGGTCGCCTCCACGCTCGGCTCCTCGACAAGCACCTTCTGAAAGCGGCGTTCGAGAGCGGCATCCTTCTCTATATACTTACGATATTCGTCGAGCGTTGTGGCACCGATGCAGTGCAGTTCGCCGCGAGCGAGGGCGGGCTTCAGCATATTGCCTGCATCGATCGCGCCCTCCGCCTTGCCTGCCCCCACCATAGTATGAATCTCATCGATGAAAAGGATGATCTGACCCTCTTCCTGTGCGATCTCCTTCAGCACCGACTTGAGTCGTTCTTCGAACTCCCCGCGATACTTGGCACCGGCCAGCAGCATCGCCATGTCCAGGGACAACACCCGCTTTTCCTTCAGTGACTCGGGCACCTCCGCGTTGATGATGCGCTGGGCCAATCCCTCGACGATTGCGGTCTTCCCCACCCCGGGCTCTCCAATCAGCACTGGGTTGTTCTTGGTGCGCCGCTGCAAGATCTGAATGGCGCGACGAATTTCATCGTCGCGGCCTATCACGGGATCCAGCTTGCCTTGCCGTGCCCTTTCTGTCATATCCACCGTGTACTTGTTCAAGGCTTCACGCTGTCCTTCTGCTTCCGCGCTTCCCACGCTCTGGCCACCTCGCAAGGTCTCAATGGCGTTGGCCAGATGCTGACGGCTGGCGCCATGCTGACGCAGCAGTTTGCCGGTCTCGCCCTTGTCGTCAACCAGGGCCAACAGAAACAATTCCGAGGCGATGAACTGATCGTTGCGCTTTTGCGCTTCGCGATCGGTCATGTTGAGCAGCGCCGCGGTTTCGCGTGACACGTTGATTTCGCCTCCGTGTCCCTCCACCTTGGGCAAGCGCTCCATGCTCGCCCGCAAGCTCTCGCGAACCGGCACCACGTTGACCCCGGCCTTGGCCAGCAGCGCGGTGGTGCCGCCATCGGTTTGATCCATAAGAGCACTCAGCAAGTGCTGAGGCTCGATGTAGGCGTTGTCAAGGCCCACTGCCAGACTTTGTGCCTCGGCGAAAGCCTGCTGAAACTTAGTGGTGAACTTATCGAAGCGCATGGCGATTTCCGCAAAAAGGGGATTAGGGCGGAGTTGGGGGTCAGCCCACGGATTTCAACTGCCGATTGAATGATGGCGGTTTCGATGGCACAGTAGGGCTTTCGATCGCGACCGCGCCCCATGACCACCAAGATTGCCGCACTTGCCGCCACACTATTATTGATCCAAGTCAATTCCATCGCGCAAGACCAGGATGCGAACCTGGCCCAGTCGCGCGCGCTGTCGTCTCAGCTTGCCCAGTTGCTGGGCACGGAACTCAAGATGGAAATAGCGAACGGGGGACCTGCCCGGGCCATCGAGACATGCCGCACGCTCGCACCGGAGATCGCCAGCCGTCTCTCCCGGGAGAACGGCGTACGCCTGACGCGAGTCAGCCTCAAGACCAGAAATCCACTCTTGGGAACGCCCGACGCCTGGGAGCAGGGAGTGTTACGCAATTTCGAACAACGCCTCGCCGCAGGCGAGCAGCCCGAAGGCCTTGAGTTCGCCGAGACTATTGACGAACCACAGGGACGCTATTTCCGATACATGAAGGCGATTCCCGTACAACCACTTTGCCTTTCCTGCCACGGCACGTCAGAGGTCATCAGCAAGGAGGTCGCCGGGGCTCTTGCGCAACAGTATCCCCATGACGTGGCTCGCGGCTACCTGCCTGGGCAACTGCGCGGCGCGTTCTCCGTAAAGAAAGCCATCGCACCCCAATGAGTACCCCCACTACCGAAGCCGTCGTGTTCGATGCCTACGGCACCTTGTTCGATGTTTATTCCGTCACTGCCCGCTGCGAGGCGTTGTTTCCTGGCCACGGCCGGACACTCGCCCAGCTATGGCGAACCAAGCAACTGGAGTACACCTGGTTGCGCAGTCTCATGGGACGGTACGAGAACTTCGAGGTCATTACCCGGGACGCCCTTCGGGTCGCGGCGACTTCAATGGGACTGGCCTTGAATGAAGCAAACACCCAGCAACTGCTCGACGAGTACTTGGTACTCGCCCCCTTTCCCGAGGTCGCGGGGGTGATTGGCCGGTTGGGACGGTTGAAGCGATGCATACTCTCCAACGGTACACCGCGCTTTCTGGCCGCCGTAGTCGGCCATGCAGGGCTGCGATTTGACCAGGTCATCAGCGTGGACCCGCTGCGCGTCTATAAGCCGCATCCGACGGTTTACCAAATGGGGGTCGACACTCTGCACGTTCCCAAAGATCGTATCGCCTTTATCTCGTCCAATTTCTGGGACATTAGCGGCGCCACCGCCTTTGGCTTCCAGACCTATTGGATCAACCGCGCGGGGACGGCGCCGGATGAACTCGGCTACCGCCCGATCGCAACCCTTCGCACCCTAGATGACTTGGTCGACCTGATCTAGCCGGGCTGCATGACCCGCGCCTGCGGAACCGCACGCAGGTAGGAGTGGGGTCGCTCTTCGGGATAGGGATAGATTGTATTGAGCGCTACGCTTCGATGGGCGGACTCCACCAGCCGCACGTGCTCACGGCGAAACTCCCGCGCATGCTTCAACCCACAGGAGTGGGCGATCATGTCGATCTCCTTGTTCATGTTTTTTGCGTAGTGCGCCACTCGCAAGTATTTTTCCTCTACCACCAATCCGCGTTGTAGCCGTTTGTTGTGCGTCGTGATGCCGGTGGGGCAAGCGTTAGTGTGGCAACGAAGCGCCTGAATACAGCCCAGGGCGAACATGAAACCCCGGGCGGTATTGATGAAATCAGCTCCGACGCACAGCGCCCAAGCGGCCTTGGCGGGCGTCACCAGCTGACCAGATGCCACGACCTTGATGCGCTCCTTCAGACCGGACTCTAGCAGAGCATCCACGACTCGTGGCAAGCCCTCCGCAATGGGCAGGCTCATGTGATCAGCCAGTGCTTGGGGGGATGCCCCGCTGCCCCCCTCGCCACCATCGATGACCAGAAAATCCGGGGCGAATTCAAGTCCGCGACGATGCACGGCCTCACACAGTCGATGCATGAAGTCCCAGCCGCCTACCGCGGTCTTGACGCCCACAGGGCGGCGTGCCCTATCCCTAAGATTGCCGATCATGTCGAGCAGTTGGTCGACGTTGGCGAT
>Ga0194131_10011183_pt1 | contig 10789 bp, 10 predicted proteins | sample TA2KigO120mmetaG_FD_148631 | JGI IMG/M metagenome (GOLD analysis project Ga0194131, IMG submission 148631) | Freshwater microbial communities from Lake Tanganyika, Tanzania - TA2015053 Kigoma Offshore 120m | ecosystem: Environmental > Aquatic > Freshwater > Lake | place: Tanzania: Lake... | reverse complement strand
AGACGCTGGTCAAGATCGGCCTCGAAGACGGGTATTTCAAGGACAAGCCTGACCAGAACCTGCTTGACTTCTACCGGATGCCGCCCATCGCCGACTTGAAGCGGCTCGGCATCCAAATGCACTGGTTCGGCTTCTACCACACCTGGATTCCGCAGGAAAATTACTATTATGCCGCCAAGCATACGGGCTTCCAGGCCAATCCGGAAGGCCGCACGATCGGCACCTATTCCAAGTACGCACAGCTCGACGATCTGACCGACTCCTTCCTGTATTACATGATGTTCATCAAGTTCGGGTTCGGCCGTACAACGTCCGACGCGGCGCACGAGATCAGGGACGGGCACATTACACGGGAGGAGGGGATTGCGCTGGTCAGGCGCTACGACGGCGAGTTTCCCGAGCAGCATTTCTCGACCTTCCTCGATTATGTGGATCTGACCGAAAACGAATTCTGGGAGGTCGTGGACAGCTTCCGCCTGCCGCATGTCTGGAAAAAGGAAAACGGCCGGTGGCTTCTGCACCATCAGGTGTCCTGAGGCGATGCCGGACGCAACAATGAAGGAGTTGACGGTCTGCGAATTCCCCTGGCAGGTTGAATCGATCGAACGATCGTTGAACGCGGACACGATCGTGCTCGCGCTGAATCCCGCCAGCGCCTACGCGCTGGAAAAGCGCGGCATCCCGTTCTCGGACGTGCGAAGCCAGTACAGCCATCAGGATTTGTGGGCGCAATACCCGGACCACACGCGCAGAACCATCAGGCTCACCGATCGTCTTGATGAAATCGTCTGGCAGGTCGACCCCCGGTTCAGGGAAAACGGCCTCCGCTGCTTCGATTCCCTCTTTTACACGGTCAAAATTGCAGTCGATCAGGTCGTCTATCTCCTGCATGTCTTTTCCCGCGTGCTGTCGTCGCACGCGATCGGCAAGGTGACATGCCTGGAATTGAAGGGGCCGTATTGGGACGACCTGGTTCTGTACAAGGGAAATTTCAGCCTCGCCAGCTTTGTCCTAGCCCTGCTGGCAGACCGGCACAAGTTCAAACTGGAACATGTGCCGTATCCTGCGGCCCATTGCCCGGATGGCGGGATCGTCCGATCGGCGTTCTCGTTCGGCCAGCCTCGGATTCGCGGGCTGTTGCGATATGCCGTCACGCTCCGGGACACGCTCGTCGGGATGCGGGATTGGTGGGGCCGTTCGCGGGCGAACCTGCTATCGGTCGCCTGCAAGGAGTTGGAGGCGTTGAGGGGGCCGCTGAGAAAAAGTGGAATTGGATTGTTGACCTATCGCGACGGCACGACCTATGCCGCGCGCGAACGCGAGTATCCCTTCGCGGATGAGATCATGACGATCCTGGCGGGGGATCCGTCCGTGCGATCGCTGCTGAAGCATGACGGTGTCGATCTATTTCCATTGATCGGCAGGACCATCGGGCGGTTGCTGGATAATTTCGAGCGGCTGTTCGCCGTCTTTCGGGATGTGACCGCGGCGTTCGCCGGAAACCGGATCGATGCCGTCTTTCTGGCAAGCCTGACGCCGTTTCACATGCCGAACATCTTCGTGGCGCACTTGTGCAGGGCGCGCAACATCCCGTGTTACTGCTGGATGCATGGCGGCTACGGCGCGTACTACTCGCTCCCCGGCTATGACGTGGTGGATTTCAGGCTGGGCAGGCGGCACTGCGTGTACGGGCAGGCAAACGGGGATCTGTTGAAAGCGAATCGCTGCGTAACCCGCCAGTTGGGCTTCACGGGCCAGGACGTCCATGTCGCCGGATCTCCGTTTCTCGAGCAGCGGTATGGCAATTACGTCAGGCCGGACAACGCGAGGAAAAAAATCCTGTTCACCATCGGGAATTATTACGCGCATAACGCGTTTTATTTCGGGTACAACCGCCCGTACGCGGAATTCTGCAATTGGGACGAGCACAGGGCCATCATCCGGGCGCTGGTGAAACACCAGAATGACTACGACATTGTCATCAAGGACTATCCCGCCTCTCCCATGCGGCCGACCTGGGAGGCGCTGCTTGCCGACGCGGGCGGGCATCGCGTCACGGTCATTACGGACGGCGCGCGGTACCAGGACGTGCTGGCCGCGTCCGACCTGCACATCTTCTCGTGGATCAGCACGACCTTCATGGAAAGCCTCCTGACCGATGCGGATATGTTCCTGCTGGATACGAGCGACATCACGGCCGAAGCGGATGCCTGCCTCCGCGAGAGCATTGCGTTCAGCTCCGACACGGATGAATTCGTCGCCAGGCTTGATGCCTATCTCACAGCCGGAAAATTCTATACCCAGACCAAGGACCGGCTGCGAGCGTATTTCATGGACTATGGGAATCGTGGAAAGCGTCATGAAGTGGTGTCGGACCTGGTGTTCAAAGGGGTGCGCGCCGCGTGACGCGCGGCCGTCCTGCCCGCTGCCGCCCGTTGTTCCTTGGCCAACGTCAGATTAATAGCCCGGCTCGACATCAAGGGCTCCAACCTTATCAAGGGCGTCCACCTCGAAGGTCTGCGCGTCATCGGCGATCCGCAGATTTTCGCCGCCAGATATTACGAGGCGGGGGCGGACGAGCTGATTTACATGGATACGGTGGCCAGTCTGTACGGGCGGAACAATTTGACGGACATCGTCAGGCATGCGGCGAGGAACGTGTTCGTTCCGATGACGGTCGGCGGCGGGATCAGATCGGTGGATGACGTCAGGGACATCCTGCGGGCCGGCGCCGACAAGGTGGCGATCAATACCGCCGCAAGTAAGCATCCCGGGCTGATCACGGACGTGTCCCGGCGGTTCGGCTCCCAATGCATGGTTCTGTCCATCGAGGCCAAGCGGGTCGGTCCCGACAAGTGGGAGGCCTTTACCGACAACGGCCGGGAGCGGACCGGGCGCGACGTGCTGGAGTGGGCCAGGCAGGGGTGCGAGCTGGGGGCGGGAGAGATTCTCCTGACGTCGGTGGATCAGGAGGGCACTCGCAAGGGCTTCGACATCCCGCTTGTCCGGGCGGTCAGCCAGGCCGTGCCGATTCCGGTGATCGCCAGCGGCGGGATGGGCGAGATGAAGCATCTGGTCGAGGCGGCCGGGGAGGGGAAGGCCGATGCGGTGGCGATGGCCGACATCCTCCACTATGGGAGGATGTCGCTTGAGCAGATCCGGCGCGAAGCGCTGGAAAGCGGGATTCCGGTGCGGCAGCCATGACGCAAACGGTCACGGTCGTTGACTATGGGATGGGGAATCTCTTCAGCGTTGCCCGGGCGCTCGAGCATTGCGGGGCCGGGGTTGTCGTCACGGATCTTCCGGAGCAGGTCGCGTCGGCGGATCGGCTCGTCCTGCCTGGCGTCGGGGCGTTCGCGGACGGCATGGCCGGCCTGCGATCCAAGCGTCTCATCGATTCGATCATGGAATTCTGCCGCCGTGAGCGGCCGTTTCTCGGAATCTGCCTGGGGATGCAGATGATGATGGAATACAGCGAGGAATTCGGCAGGCACGAAGGGTTGGGGCTGATCGCCGGAGGCGTGGTCCCGATTCCTCCGAAAGGCAGCGACGGCCGGCCGCACAAGATTCCCTACATCGGATGGAACGCCCTGTCGATGCCGGGCGGCCGGAGGAGCTGGGGGTCCACGCCGCTCAAGGGCGTGGCGCCGGCCTCCAGCGTGTATTTCGTCCATTCCTTCATGGCGGCTCCAGGGAATCCGGCGCACCTGCTCGCCGAGTGCGCCTACGACGGCGTGCCTGTCACCGCCGCGGTCGGCAGGGGATCGCTGTTCGGCTGCCAGTTTCATCCTGAAAAAAGCGCAGGAACCGGGCTGAAGGTCATCGGCGACTTTTTGACTCTGTGAATTCACTTGAATCGAGGAAATCACGATTATGACTGACCAATGGCAGAACCAGACCATCCTGATCACCGGCGGGACTGGATCCTTCGGGCACAAATTTGTCGAGACGCTGCTCGCCCGCCGTCCGCGCAAAATCATCGTCTTCAGCCGCGACGAACTGAAGCAACACGAAATGCGGAACCAGTTTCCGGACGGCGGCGGGTCGCCGATCCGGTACTTCATCGGAGACGTCCGGGACCGGGAGCGCCTCTATCGCGCACTGGAGGGTGTCGATATCGTGGTGCATGCCGCGGCGCTGAAGCAGGTGCCGGCCGCGGAATACAACCCGCTGGAGTTCATCAAGACGAACATTCTGGGCGCGGCGAACATCATCGATGCCGCGATCGACCGCAACGTCAAGCGGGTGATCGCCCTGAGCACCGACAAGGCGGCGAACCCGATCAATCTGTACGGGGCCTCCAAGCTCTGCTCCGACAAGCTCTTCGTCGCCGCGAATCATTATTCAGGCCCCCATCAGACGCGCTTTAGTGTGGTCCGATACGGCAACGTCATCGGGAGCCGGGGCAGCGTCGTTCCCTATTTTCTGAAAATGCGTACGACCGGTGTGATGCCGATCACTGATTCCCGCATGACGCGGTTTTGGATCACCCTGGAACAAGGGGTAAATTTTGTCGTGTCCTGTCTGGGCCGAATGCAGGGAGGCGAAGTGTTCGTGCCCAAAATCCCCAGCATGAACATTATGGATCTCGCCCGCGCGATTGCGCCTGAATGCCGAACTCAAATCGTGGGCATCCGCCCTGGAGAAAAGATGCATGAAGTGATGGTCACGGAGGATGATGCAAGGCACACGATCGAGCATGAGAACTGGTACGCAATCCTCCCGTCGTTCCACAACTGGGATTCTGCCTCCTACGCCGAGCAAAATGGTGGCAAACCGTGTCCAGATGGTTTTCGGTATAGCAGCGACACGAACACGCAATGGCTGACGGTGGAGCAGCTACAGAAAATGGTTGCGTCGTTGGAAAATCAATTTCATGCCTGATTTGGCGATCGATGGCGGGAAGCCGATCCGTTCGACTATGCTCCCCTACGGCAGGCAGTGGGTGGACGATGAAGATGCCCGGAGTGTGGCCGCAGTCCTACATTCGGACTGGCTGACGACCGGCCCCAAGGTCGTCGAATTCGAAACGGCCTTCGCAGGCACAGCCGGTACCCGGCACGCCGTGGCCGTCAGCAGCGGCACCGCAGCGTTGCATACCGCCATGTATGCGCTTGGCATCGAACCCGGTGACGAGGTCATCATCCCGGCCATGACCTTTGCCGCGAGCGCGAACTGCGTGGTGTACCAAGGTGGCACGCCGGTTTTCGCGGATGTCGATCCCGGCACGCTCCTCCTCGACCCCCGCGAGGCCGAAAAGAAAATAACGGCACGGACCAAGGCGGTCATCGCAGTAGATTTTGCTGGGCAGCCCTGCGACTACGAGCGGCTCCGCACGCTCGCGCAGCGTCGCGGCATCAAGCTGGTGGCGGATGCCTGTCATGCGCTGGGCGGCAGCTACGCAAGCAAGCCCGTTGGGTCCCTGGCTGACCTAAGCACGTTTAGTCTGCATCCGGTGAAGCACGTCACCACCGGGGAGGGCGGTGTCGTGACAACCGACGATGCGGCGCTCGCCCAGCGGATGCGGATTTTCCGGAACCACGGCATTACCAGCGATCACCGACAGCGGGAAACGGCCGGTGGCTGGCATTACGAGATGGTGGATCTCGGCTACAACTACCGGCTGACCGACATCCAGTGCGCCTTGGGCTTGAGCCAGCTGCCCAAACTGTCCGAATGGATTGCCAGGCGGCGGCAGATCGCCGGCTGCTACGACGCCGCCTTCAGCTCGCTCAAAGGACTGCAGCCTCTGTCGGTGAGGCCGGATACCGCGCATGCCTATCATCTGTACGTGATCCGGCTCGATCTGGACAGGTTGAAGGTCAAACGCGACACAATCTTTGCCGCACTGCGTGCCGAGGGCATCGGCGTCAACGTCCATTATATACCGGTGCACCTGCATCCCTTTTACCAGAAGCGCTTCGCCACCGGCCTGGGATTGTGCCCGGTGGCCGAATCGGCCTACGAGCGGATCCTTTCACTGCCGATCTTTCCGGCGATGACGGATCGCGACTGCGACGACGTGATCCACGCTGTACAAAAAGTACTGTCCGCGTACCGAATGTAATGCCCCATCCGGTGATCGTGTTCAGAACGAATGCCAACGAGACGGTCGGGCTCGGACACCTGCGCCGCTGCATGACACTGGCAGAGGCTCTCCAAAAAGAAGGGGCCGACATCCATTTTATTGTGAACCGTGAGGGATTTCCTGATGCCTGGCTGCGGAAGTACGGATGGAACAGCGTCGGCGTGGAGGAGAACGATGCTGGGACGCTCGAACAAACGCTCGCACATGCCCGACTGTGGGACGCCCAGATCCTGGTCATCGACTCGTATGCAATTCGCGGCGAATGCCTCGGCGCAGTACGAAAACCCCAGGTCGCAGTGATCGACGATCTCGCAGATCGGCCACTGCCCGTGGCGCTCGTCGTTAACGGGTCGGTCAATGCCCGTGCTCTCAAGTACCAGACGTCCACTGGCACACGCGTACTGCTAGGCCCGGACTACATCCTGCTCCGAAACGAGTTTGCAGATGAGCCTGCACGGACATTCGCAACGGAGATTCGGCGGGTCCTGATCATGCTTGGGGGAGCGGATCGCGACGGACTGAGCGCGAAGATGGTGGCCTGGACACGAGAGGCGCTGGGCAGCACGGTATCCCTCGAGGTGATCGTTGGCCCGCTGTTCAGTGAACGCGTCGTGTCGGACCTAGAGCGGATGACCGAACAAGATACGGCGCTGGAGATCGGGCAGGATCCCCACACGATCCGTGACGCCATGCTGAAATGCGATGTGGCGCTGACCGCCGGCGGCCAGACGACCTATGAGCTGGCCGCGACCGGTACACCGACGGTCGCCATCCGGATGGCCGACAATCAAACAGGCAACCTCACGGGCCTCTCCGACACGGGATTCTTGAGCTGGGCGGGAGATGTGAGCGACCAAGACCTCGCGGCAAAAGTGACGTCGTCGCTATCGGGGCTGTCGGACAAGGCTCGTCGGGAAGCGATGAGTCGCGCCGGCCGTGCATTAGTCGATGGCAAGGGTGCAAAACGTGTGGCACAGGCGGTCCTCGAAATGTTCTCACAATGACCCTGAAGAAGATACCAATAGGGGGTCGTTATGTAGGTGAAGGAGAGCCTTGTTATCTCGTGGCGGAGGCCGGCAGCAACCATAACGGCAGCCTTGAGCAAGCCTTGGCGATGATCGATGCGGCTAAAGCGGCCAATGTCGACGCGGTCAAGTTTCAGAATTTCCGCGCGGAGAAGCTCTATCCACAGAACGCCGGGATCTCGGATTATCTGCCGATTAAAAAACCGATCTATGACATCATTAAAAGCCTTGAGATGCCGCCGGCATGGATTCCGACTCTGGCAGAATACTGTAAGACCAAGGATCTAACGTTTTTCTCGGCTCCCTTCGACGAGGAGTCGGCAGATGCGCTGGAGCCCTACGTGGACCTGTTCAAGATCGCGTCATATGAAATTACGCACATGCCATTGATTCGGCACGTGGCCCGAAAGCACAAGCCCGTCATTCTTTCTACCGGCACAGCGGACATAGAAGAAGTTAGGCAGGCGGTGGCATGGTGTCGATCTGAAGGAAATGACCAAGTGATCCTTTTGCAATGCACTGCATCCTATCCAGCTCCTCCAGCGAGTCTCAATGTACGTGCGCTTGTAACGATGCGGGAAGAATTCGGATTGCCGACCGGCCTCTCAGACCATTCGCGCGATCCGCTTGTAGCCCCCATGGCGGCCGTGGCGTTGGGAGCTTATGTCATTGAGAAACATTTCACTCTCAGCAACAGTCTCCCCGGCCCTGACCATGGGTACGCTGTGGAACCGCACGAGCTGGCGGCCATGGTGGCAGCGGTCCGTGACCTAGAGGAGGTTCTCGGTACTGGAGAAAAAGTACGACAATCGGTCGAGCGTGATCTGCACGCTTTCGCCAGACGCTACATTTATTCCACCAAGAGGATTCGGAAAGGCGAAACGCTCACGAACAACAATCTCGCCGTGTTACGCAGAGGACAACTTCCGTCTGGGTTGGAGCCTCGCCAGTGGGACAGTGTGGTTGGTCGGAAAGCAGCTCGAAATATCGAGGAAGGAAGCCCAATTGCAGAAGACGACTGTCTGTGAGCTAAATCTAAGGAAAGCTGGCCGTCACGATAGCGCTTTTCTACTTTCGGTCCGTAATTTGCCCGAGGTACGTGCTCAGTCAAAAACGCAGGCGATTATCACTGAGTCAATGCACGCGACGTGGTTTGAGGTCCAACTCAATAACCCTGCTGCGGCAATGTGGATTGTCGAGCATCAGGGGCAGCGTGAAGGTTATGTGCGAGCACAAGAAGTGATGCCGGGCAGGTGGCTGGTCAGCATCGCATTGCAGGCTTCGGTGCAAAGCAAGGGCCATGGAAGTTGGGCAATTCGGGAGGCGTTCAGGGTGCTGCATCAACACTATAGCGCTCGTTCGGTTGTTGCCAATGTACTGGCTTCAAACACCATTGCTAGGCGGCTTTTTAAGGGCGCTGGTTTTGCCGAGAAGAACGTTACAACTGAACAAGGACTGGCCATGGTGGAATTTGAACTAGCGTGGTCGTAAAAAAGAGGCTTTTGCCGTGAGTGAAACTACTCGAAATCTTGTCCTTCCCGACGCGCCGCGCGCTGCATCAGACGCCCCCGGTTATCTGTTCCAGCGGTTCCGGTGGGCGCTGGATTTCTTTTCAGAGTTATGCGAACATCATCGCGGACGATATTGCCCGAGCTAAAAAGGAAAGCAGACAGAACATTTTGGAGCAGGGTTATGAAGTTGGTTGGCGTCAGGCCGGCTATGGGCTGGAATCGGCGAGCCCCACTATCCTCAAAACGATCGATAAGAGAGGTCAAACGGCTCAAAAGATGGAGATTGCGATCCCTGAAACCCAGCGCGTGCTCGGCTACGCCGACTGTTCCTTTATGATTGGTTCCCCTGGCGAATCAAAGGACACTGTTCGGGAAACTGAGGAATTTTGCAAGAAGGTCGGATTGAAACCAGAGGTCTTCTTCTTTACCACTGCTTATCCAGCAACGTCCTTCTGGAAGCTAGCACTGGATAAGGGATTAATTCGGAAGGCCGTCACTGGGGAACGGGGTCCGGCGGACGATGACATTGTTGAACAGTATTTCCTACGCCTGGGAGAGCAGGTTGGAGATGTACGGACGAATTTTAGTGATTTGCCAGATGAGGAGGTTGCTGAACTCTCGTGGTGGGCAATCAATGAGTTAGGCGCCCAAAATAAGGTCAGGCATCCGCACACAGGCGAATTGCAAGACCGCAAGCGTGCTGTAAGAGGCGCAACGCAAGCAGACCTCTAGTCTGACGAACCTCAATGCCCACATCAGCAGTCGGAAAGGTAAAGAGGACCGATGTTTAAGTCATCGTTTAGACCGAATGGTGGCGTCAGCGTCATCGCGGAACCAGCCAATAGTCATAATGGGTCTTCAGAGTATTTATCGGAGTTGATTGAGAAAGCCAAAGAGTGTGGTGCGGATGCGATCAAGTTCCAACTCATCGAGCCCGATCATTTGTCCGTGCCAGATTTTGAGTGGTACAAAGTCTATCAGCAGATTGCGATTCCGACTGACCGATGGGTGACTCATATCTGTCACGCCAAGGCCGTTGGCCTGAATGTGATTGCGGAAGTGTTCGACGTCTCGATGGCACGTTTCTGTCTCGAGCAGGGGATCCGAGCCTTCAAATTAAACATTGCGGATGTTTCGAGCCCGGATTTGATTCATTGTCTCGCGGATGCCCCCGCGACCATCTTTTTGAGCGTGGGAGGGTCTTTAGTGAAGGAGACTGAACACGCCTTGCAGATTCTGACTCGCCGCGGCAATGAAATCGTTTTGAACTACGGATTCCAAAACTACCCGACCGCACTTTCCCATAGCAATCTGGCGAAGATTCGCCTTTTTCTGTTTCACTTTGGTCTGCCAGTTTGTTTCGCGGATCACTTGGCTGGGGACCATCCAATGGCAATTGAGCTTCCATGCTTAGCGGTGACGGCCGGTGCGACCGTCATTGAGAAGCATTTCATTCTGGAGAGGAAACAAGAGCGCTATGATTATTATTCGGCCATCGAACCCCATCAATTCAAAACGATGGTCGACCGTCTCCGTGACGTGGAAACATGTCTGGGGCTGTCCTCGTTGGATCTTGATCCTGCTGAACTCGAGTATCGAAACAAGCACAAAAAATGTCCTGTTTTAAAGGATTCCCTGCCGGCCGGTCACTGCCTCGTGGTCGAAGACATTCAGTTTAAGCGCGCGAATCAGCCTAAAGATTTTCTTTCATTAGAGGAAGTAGTTGGAAAGAGCTTAGCGGTTGCTGTGCCAGCGAATGTGCCATTGCGTAAGGAGCACCTGAAGTGAGCGTCTGGGCGATTCTTCCTTGCCGCGCCACGAGCCAGCGCCTCTATTGCAAACCTCTTCAGCGCATAGGCGACCGTACTATTCTAGGCCATTTGGTCAATAACATCCGCAACCTAAACGCCGTGGATGGCATTGTTTTGGCTATTGCTGAGGGACAAGTGAACCACTGTTTCATCGAATTTGCCGAAAGTCACAATCTCCCTTATGTGATAGGTCCTGAGCAAAGTGTTCTTAAGCGGGTCTTGCAGGCTGTCAGTCAATTTGATGTCAGCACGATGTTCAGGATGACGACTGAGTGTCCTTTTATTTATGGGGATGGGGCGGCGGCGGTCATTGCCAATCATGTTTCCGGAAATTTTGACTTCACGACAATCCTC
>Ga0194131_10011182_pt1 | contig 10789 bp, 12 predicted proteins | sample TA2KigO120mmetaG_FD_148631 | JGI IMG/M metagenome (GOLD analysis project Ga0194131, IMG submission 148631) | Freshwater microbial communities from Lake Tanganyika, Tanzania - TA2015053 Kigoma Offshore 120m | ecosystem: Environmental > Aquatic > Freshwater > Lake | place: Tanzania: Lake... | reverse complement strand
GATGCTCTCGGTCGCGCGCTCGATCTGCTCGCGCTCGTAGTCGGGCGCCATGGTGGCGTGCATCTCCCACCTGTAGCCGTGGCCGGCGACGTCCCAGCCGGCTTCGCGCATGGCGGCGCAGGCTTCCGGATTACGCTCCAAAGCGCGGGCGATGGCGAACACCGTGCACGGCAGCTTGCGCCGGGTGAAGATGCGGTGCAGCCGCCAGAAGCCGGCGCGGCTGCCGTACTCGAACATGCTCTCCGCCCCGAGGTCGCGGCCGGTGAAGGTCGCGGTCGAACCCTCGGTCAGGGCGGCCTCCGAGGCGGCATCGCCGTCGGGCACCGAGCGCTCACCGCCCTCCTCGTAGTTGACGACGAAGTTCACCGCGACATGCGCGCCGCCCGGCCATTGGGGGTCGGGCGCATGGCGGCCATAGCCCACGAAATCGCGGACGCGGCCGGCTTCCTCGTCGGTCATGGATCACCTCCCGATCCCACTCTATCGCGGACCGGCCCCGGAGGGACGCCCCAAGCGGCCCCCGAGCCGTCCTGCGAATTGCTTCCAGCCAGGCGGAATGTGCTTTAGGGTCGCCACTCTTCGAAAAGTCGCGACAAGGAGACACGATGAGCGTCGAGCGCTCGCCGGAAGCGGCGATGGCCGACGAAGCCGGCCGCTCCGACCGGCCCGCCCGCACGGGCTGGCGCGAGCGCCTGCACGAGGAGGAGCTGAGCGGCTTTGCCTTCGCCTTCAAGGCGCGGGCGATCGCGCTCGCGGCGATCGCGATCTGGATCGCGCTGTCGACCTCATGGGCGCGCCTGCCGATCCTGGCGGCGGCGCTTGCCGTACTGTTCCTGGTCGGCTGGCTGGCCTTTGCCGGCCGCAACGGCCGCCACGTGCTGGCGATCCAGGGCCTGTGCGCGGCGGTCGACGTCGCGGTGATCCTGCTGGCCAGCCACTTCCCGGAAGACGACTGGTACGACTGGGCCCTGCAGACCTGGGTCCGCCGCTCGGGATTCCTCTATTTGCTGGCCTATGTCGCGGCGAGCGCGCTCACCTTCTCGGTCAAGGTCGTGCTGATCGCTGGTGCCGCGGCCTGCGTCGGCAAGATCGTATCGTTCGCCTTCGTCGTCCACGCCGCCGAGCGGGTCGATTCGTTCCGCGGCTTCGTCGCCCGCGACGGCTTCGATCTGCTGCGCCAGCTCGTGCAGCTGCACAACATCGATCCGCTGCTGTTCATGGTCAATCAGCTGGTGATCCTGGGCGTCGTCACCGGCCTGATCGCCGCCGCCATCTGGCGGGCGCGCCGCCATGTCGAGCGTGCGGTGATGGCCGAGGCCGAGCGGGCCAATCTCGGCCGCTACTTCTCGCCCAACGTGGCGGCGCGGCTGGCGCGCGACGTGCGGGCGCTCGAGGCGCGTCATGCCCAGGACGCGGCCGTGATGTTCCTCGACGTGGTCGGCGCGACCCGCCGCATGGAGGTGGCGACGCCCGAGCTGGTGATCGCCGCCGTCCGCGCCTTTCACCGGCGGGTGGTGCCGATGGTGTTCCGGCACAACGGCACGGTCGACAAGTTCCTGGGCGACGGGCTGATGGCGGTGTTCGGCGCGCCCGAAAAGACGGCCGACGACGCGCGCGACGCGCTGCTCTGCGCCGTCGAGATTCTCGACGACATCGACAGCGTGCACAACCGGCGTCTCGCGGTCGGCAAGCGGTCGTCGACCGTCGGCGTCGGCATCCACTACGGGCCGGTGATCCAGGGCAATGTCGGCATCGCCGACCGCCTGGAGTTCACCACGCTCGGCGACACGGTCAACGTCGCGAGCCGGCTGGAGCACATGACGCGCGAGCACGACGCCGGCATTCTGCTGAGCCGCGAGCTGTTGGCGGCGGCCGAGCGCTCGGGCCCGTTGCCGGCCGAGCTCCGGGCGCGCTGCCGCGATCTCGGCCCGCTCGCCATTGCCGGCCACGAAGCGCCCATCCACGTCATCGCCATCGATCGGAGGCCCAGCCCATGAATGCCAACACCACCGTCGTCCATGTCGATCCCGGCCCGCGGCTGAGCGAGGCCACGATCCTGGGCGACCGCATGTACCTCTCGGGCATGATCCCCGAGGACACCTCGGCCGACATCGCCGGTCAGGTGAAGCAGGCGCTGGCCGAGATCGATTCGCTGCTGGCCAAGGGCGGCAGCGACAAGACCAAGATTCTGTCGGCGGTGATCTGGCTTGCCGACATTGCCGATTTCGCCGCCATGAACGCGGTGTGGGACGCCTGGGTGGTGCCCGGCCAGACCCCGGCCCGCGCCACCGTGCAGGCCCGCCTGAACGATCCCAAGATGAAGGTCGAGATCATGGTGGTGGCGGCGATCTGATCATCGCCGGGAGCGCGCCACTGGAATGGCGCGCTCCCAGCACAGACAAAAAAGGCGAAGCCGGATTCTTCGACTTCGCTCGAGACGAGGAACGGGCAGCATGGCTGTGGATCGATACGACGTCGCCGTGGTTGGCGGCGGCAGTGCCGGTGTCGCCGCCGCGATCGCCGCGGCGCGCTCCGGCGCGCGCACGCTCCTTCTGGAGAAGGGGCCCTGTCTCGGCGGTGCGGCGACGCTGCGCAACGTGCTGACCTATTGCGGCCTCTATACGTTGGGCGAGCAGCCGCGACGGGCGGTGATGGGTGTCGCCGATGAGGTGTTGGCGGGTCTGCGGCGGCTCGACGCCGTGACCGGCCCGCAGCGCCATCGTGGCGTGTTCGTGGTGTTCGATCCCGAGGCGGTCAAGCTGGTGCTCGACGCGCTTTGCGCCGAGGCGGGCGTCGACGTGCGGTTCGGCGCCTTCGTGTGCGGCGCCACGCGCGCGAACGGCGGCATCGTCGACCTTTCCTGGCAGGACCATGGCGGCCGACGCACGATCGCCGCCCGTGCTTTCGTCGATGCCAGCGGTGAGGGTGATCTTGCCCATTTCGCCGGTGCGGCGACGCGCTACGGCAACGACGGCGCGGTCAATCTCGGCACGCTGGCCACCCGCTTCGGCGGCATCCCGCGCGATGTCGTGGTGACGGCGGACCAGCTCACCGCCGCCGTGCAGGCCGCACGCGCCGCCGGACGCGGGCCGTTCAGCAAGGACCGCAGCGTGCTCACCCGTCTGCCGCTGTCGGGCGACATGGTCTGCTACCTCGCCTCCGAGGACTACGATCCGCGCGATGCCAAAAGCCGGAGCGCCGCCGAGCGGCGCGGCCGCCAGCAGGCCTGGGCCTATCTCGAGGTCATCAAGAGCCTGCCCGGTTGCGCCAACGCCTATCTCGCCTCGACCGGCCCCGAGTTCGGCACGCGCGAGGCGCGCCATATCGAGGCGGCGTACCGGCTCGCCTGGCAGGACGTGGTCGATGGCCGACCGCAGGCCGACAGCATCGCGCTCGGCGCCTGGGGTGTCGAATGGCACGACCGGAAGACGCTGCAGAGCAGTTTCATCTATCCGCCCGACAAGGGCGCTTACGAGATCCCGTTGCGCTGTCTCGTCAGCCGCGACACCGCCAACCTGTTCGCCGCCGGCCGCGTCGTCGACGCCGACCGCGAGGCCGGCGCCAGCCTGCGCGTCATGGGCACCGCCTTCGCCACCGGCCAAGCGGCCGGCGTCGCGGCGGCGATGTTCGCTGATCGAGACAAGGTGGACAGCGACGGTGTGCGGCAGGTCCTGCGCGAGCAGGGAGCGCTGATCAAGGTCAGCGAGCTTTTCTAGCGCCTAAGGCGAGGTACGTTGCGTCGTGGTGCCGGCGGTACCGGATGTGTTCGCGGGCTTGTCCTTCAGGAACCAGGCGGCGGCCGCCAGGATCACGATGCACAGGCCGATGAGCATGCCGCGGACTTCCTGGCTCATGTCTCCTCCATCGAGCCACTGTAGAATCAAGGTTTGTGCGGTTCCACCGCGACGCAATCTGCTCTAAGGTCGGCGCCGTTTTTCAGGAGGAGGAGAGAACATGGCCATCAAGCGCATCAACGCCGGTCCCCGCATGTCGAGCGCCGTCGTGCACGGCAACACCGTCTATCTGGCGGGCCTTACCGCCGACGACACCAAGGCCGACGTCAAGGGCCAGACCAAGCAGATCCTGGACAAGATCGACAAGTTCCTGAAGGACGCCGGCACCGACAAGTCGAAGATCCTGTCGGCCAACATCTGGCTGACCGACATCGGCACCTGGAGTCAGATGAACGAGGTGTGGGACGCCTGGGTGTCGCCCGGCAACACGCCGGCGCGCGCCACCGTCGAGGCCAAGCTCGCCAACCCCGCCCTCAAGGTCGAGATCATGGTGCAGGCGGCGCTGTAGCCGTCGTCGCCGCGCGGACGAAGGGCCGGCGATCGCCGGCCCTTTTTTGCTTGCACGCCGCACGGCCGTTTCCCACCTCTTCGTTGGACCGGCAGAGGAGCGAGCGATGGCAGGATCGAAAAAGCCCCGCTTGGTAGGCTTCAACCACGTGGCGCTGGAGGTCGGCGACATCGAGAAGGCGCTGGCCTTCTGGGGCCGGCTGTTCGAGTTCGAGCTGCGCGGCAGGAGCAAGACCATGGCCTTCATCGATCTCGGCGATCAGTTCATCGCCTTGCAGAAGGGCCGCAAACAGACGCTCGACGATGGCCGCCATTTCGGCCTGGTGGTCGACGACAAGGAGGCGGCGCGGGCGGCGCTCAAGGCGGCCGGCGTGAAGACCTTGCCCGGCCCATTCCTCGACTTCCGCGATCCGTGGGGCAATCGCGTCGAGATCGTGGGCTACGACAACATCCAGTTCACCAAGGCGCCCAACGTGCTGCGCGGCATGGGCCTTGGCCGGCTCGAGAAGAACGCCAACGCGCGCAAGGAGCTGGCCGCAAAGGGCATGGCGATCAAGTGAAGACGATCAGCGGCCAATGGAATACAGCGCCCGGCGCCGTCACCCTGATCGACGCCCACCATCACCTCTGGGACCTCGCGGCAAACCGCTATCCGTTCCTGAGCGACCAGCCGGAACCGCATTTCTTTCTGGGTTCGTACGACGCCATCAAGCGAAACTACCTGCCGGCCGACTATCTGCGGGATGCGGGCGGCCACAACGTGCTGACGACGGTGCACTGCGAAGCCGAGATGGATCGCGCCCGACAAGTCGCCGAAACCGAGTGGCTGACGGCCGTGCATGCGCGCTGCGGCTTTCCCGGCGCCATCGTTGCGCACGCCTGGTTCCATACCGCCAACGCCGAGGAGATTCTGGCCGCCCAGGCGCGCTTTCCGCTGGTGCGCGGCATCCGCTCCAAGCCGGTGACGTCCCTTCGCCCCGATGCCATGACGCCCGGAGCGCCGGGCACCATGCAGGACGACAAGTGGCTGCGGGGCTTCGCGTTGCTCGAGAAGTACGGCCTGTCGTGGGATTTGCGTGTGCCCTACTGGCATCTCGCCGAGGCGGCCGAGGTGGCGCGGCAGTTTCCGCGCATGCCGATCGTGCTGAACCACACCGGCTTTCCCTGGGATCGCAGCGAAGAGGGCCTCGCCGCCTGGCGCCGCGGCATGGAGGCGGTGGCGCGCCAGCCCAACGTCCACGTCAAGGTCTCCGAGTTCGGCCTGAAGGACAGCGCCTGGGAGTACGATTCGAACCGCCGCGTCGTCGGGGAGGCGATCGCGATCTTCGGCATCGAGCGCTGCATGTTCGCCAGCAACTTCCCGGTGGCCGGCCTCAGGATCGATTACGACACGCTGGTGCGCTCGCTCGATCGCATGCTCGGCGATCGCTCGCCGGCCGATCGCGACCGCTTCTTCTGGCAGAATGCGGCGGCGTTCTACCGCCTGTCGTTGTGACCGGGCCGGCGCATCAGCACCCAATGAAAGCCGGTGCCAGCACTGCCAGCAAAACACCACCCATGGTATCGATGCCGTAAGAGCCGACGAGGGGTACCCCCTCCGTGAGCCCAAAAAATCGCAATAAAAGAACCCGCCTCGTCCGTGTCGATGATCAATGACAATTGTCATTGACAGAACTTAAGTCCGTCACCACGTTTCGGCGGCACTCGCGCTCCGTCTCATCGTCCATCCGATCCGACGACACGGTCGGCCGCCGCCGGTCAGTTGATCGGGCCGATGATCTTGCCCGGGTTCATGATGTTGTCGGGGTCGAGCGCCTTCTTGATCGAGCGCATCAGGGACATCGCCTCGCCATGCTCCTCGTAGAGGAACTTGATCTTGCCCAGCCCGACGCCGTGCTCGCCGGTGCAGGTGCCGCCGAGCGCCAGGGCGCGCGCCACCATGCGGTCGTTCAGCCCCTCGGCGCGCCCGAGATAGGTCGGATCGTCGGGGTTCACCATCATGGTGAGATGGAAGTTGCCGTCGCCGACATGACCGACGATGGGGGCGTAGAGCCCGCTCGCCACGATGTCCTTCTGGGTCTCGAGAATGCATTCGGCGAGCCGCGAGATCGGCACGCAGACGTCGGTCGCCCACATGCCCCAGCCGGGCTTGGCCGCCTTGGCCGCCCACGCCGCGTCATGGCGGGCCTGCCACATCTTGGTGCGTTCCTCGGCCTGGCCGGTCCAGGCGAAATGGCCGCCGCCGTGCTCCTCGGCGATCGCCTGGACCATCTCGGCCTGCTCGCGGGCGCCGGCTTCGGTGCCGTGGAACTCCAGCATCAGCGTGCTCTTCAGCGGCAGGCTGAGCTTGGAGTACTTGTTCACGGTGTCGACGGTCTCGGTATCCATCAGCTCGATGCGCGCCACCGGGATGCCCGACTGGATGGTCTGGATCACGGTATTGACCGCGCCCTCGAGCGTGTCGAAGGCGCAGGTCGCCGAGACCATGGATTCCGGAATGCCGTAGAGGCGCAGCGTGATCTCGGTGATGATGCCGAGCGTGCCCTCGGAGCCGATGAACAGCTTGACGAGGTCGTAGCCTGCCGAGGATTTGCGCGAGCGGCGGCCGAGCCGCAGCAGGCGGCCGTCGGCGGTGATGACCTGCAGCGCCAGCACGTTCTCGCGCATGGTGCCGTAGCGTACCGCGTTGGTGCCCGAGGCGCGGGTGCTGGTCATGCCGCCGATCGAGGCGTCGGCGCCGGGATCGATCGGGAAGAACAGGCCGGTGGCGCGGATGTATTCGTTGAGCTGCTTGCGCGTGACGCCGGGCTGCACCACGACGTCGAGGTCGGCTTCGTTGACCGCCAATACCTTGTTCATCCGGCTGAGATCGAGCGAGATGCCGCCGTTGGGGGCGCTGATATGGCCTTCCAGCGAGGTGCCGGTGCCGAAGGCGATGATCGGCGTCTTGTGCCGGGCGCAGAGCTGGACGACCTGTTGCGCTTCCTCGGCCGATTCGACGAACACCACGGCATCGGGCAGATGCGCCTCGTGGAAAGAGATGTCCTTGCCGTGTTGCTCGCGCACGGCATGCGCGGTGCTGACGCGATCGCCGAACAGCCGTCTCAACTCGGCGATGGTCGTGTCGACGTGTGGGGGCTTTGCCTGGGCCGTGGCGGCCATGTCGGTTCTCCTGGCGCGGGCCTTTTGGATACGCTCAAATGACCGCGCTGCCAACCAAGGGAATGCCATGCGTGATGTCTATGTGATCGGCGCCTACACGACGGCCTTCAAGAAGCATCCGGGCATGAGCTTCGGCGACCTCGCGCGCGAGGCCTATCTCGGCACGCTTTCGGATGCCGGCATGAAGACCGGCGCCGATATCGAGTCCGGCTGGCTGGGCAATTGCGGCATGGGCTTTTGGGGGCAGAACTCGATTCGCGCCCAGGCGCTGTTCCAGCCGCTGGTCGAGGAGGGGTTGTTTCCCGAGCGGGTGCCGATGTTCAACGTCGAGAATGCCTGCGCCACCGCTTCGACCGCCTTCATGGGCGCCTGGAAGGACGTGCTGGCGGGCACCCACGAGCTGTCCTTCTGCATCGGCATCGAGAAGCTCTTCAGCCCCGACGCGCCCGAGCGCACGGCGGCCCTGTTCAACCAGGGCTACATAACCAGCCAGCACGACCGGCTGGTCGAGGAGATGAACCGGGTGGGCAAGATGGTGGGCTCGGCATTCGCGCCGGGCGATGACCGCACGATCTTCATGGATACCTATGCCATGCAGGCCAAGTGGCATATGTGGAAGCACGGCACGACGCAGCAGCAGATCGCGGTCGGCGCGGCCAAGAACCACAATTACGGCGCGTTGAACGACAAGGCGCAGTATCGCTTCCAGATGACGCCCGAATCGGTGCTGCAGGATCGTCCGGTGTCCTATCCGTTGACCCGCGCCATGTGCGCGCCGATCGGCGACGGTGCGGCGGCGGCGCTGCTTTGTTCGAAGGAATACCTCGAGAAGCTGCCGGCCTCGGTGAAGGAGCGCGCCGTGCGCGTCGCGGGCGTGGGCTTCGCCGGCGGCAAGTACCGCTCGCTCGACGAGCCCGGTCTGACGCGGGCGGCGGCCGACAAGGCCTACCGGATGGCCGGGCTGGGACCCGAGGACATCGACGTGGCCGAAGTGCACGACGCCACGAGCTTCTGCGAGATCTACCAGTGCGAGATGCTGCGCTTCTGCCCCGAGGGCGAGGGCGGCAAGTTCGTCGACTCGGGCGCCACCGGCCCGGGCGGCAAGCTGCCGGTCAACACCTCGGGCGGGCTGGTCTCCAAGGGCCATCCGGTCGGCGCCACCGGCCTCTCCATGCTGGCCGAGCTGGCGAGCCAGTTGCGCGGCGAGGCCGGCGCCCGCCAGGTCGAGGGCGCTGAGATCGCGCTCGCCGAGAACGGCGGCGGCGTCATCGGCATGGAGGAGGCGGTGGCGTCGGTGGTGATCCTGCAGCGGGGGTGATGCTCTTGTACACAAATTGTGTACATGGTAGATAGCCGGCGTGCAGGTCATCGCCAAGCGGACGCTGCGCGAGTTTTGGCTGCGTCAGCCGCTTGCCGAAGCGCCTTTGAAGCTTTGGTATGCACGCGCGACCAGGGCGCAGTGGATGCGGCCGAGCGACCTGCGTACCCAGTTCGGGACGACGGTCGACTTTGTCGCCGGCAATAGGGTGATTTTCGATGTCGGCGGCAACAAGTACCGGCTCGTCGTCAAGATCGACTATGCCGTCGGTCTGGTGCTGGTCAGGTTCGTCGGTACGCACGCGGCCTACGATCGAATCGACGTGGCAACGGTTTGAATTCGAGGATGACGATGCCGGTGAAGCCAATCCGCACGCGAGCCGATCACCAACGAGCGCTTGCCGAGATCGAGCGGCTGATCGGCGTCAAACGCGGGTCGCCGCGGGCCGACCGCTTGGAGGTTCTTGCGGCGCTGGTCGCCGCCTACGAGGCCGTGCACGATCCCATCGACCTGCCCGAGCCGATCGAAGCGATCGAGGCGCATATGGCCGATCGAGGACTGCTTCAGGCGGATCTTGCACGTCTATTGGGGTCGCGCTCGCTGGCATCGGCGATCCTCAACCGCAAGCGACCGATGTCGCTTTCGGTCATCCGCAAGCTTGCGAAGGAATGGGACATTCCGACCGACATCCTTGTTCAGCCATACCGACTCGACGACCATCGATCGCCACGCGCGGCATGAAACGGACATGCTGTGCGCGGACATCGAGGCCGCGACGCCAGCGTCGCTCGAAGAGACTTTAGGGGAGATCGAGGAATGACCATCCGCTTCGACAATCGTATCGCCATCGTCACCGGCGCGGGCAATGGGCTCGGCCGCGCACATGCGCTGCTGCTGGCGAGCCGCGGCGCCAAGGTGGTGGTGAACGATCCGGGTGGCGCGGTCGACGGCAAAGGCGGCAATCACGCCGCGGCCGACAAGGTGGTGGCCGAGATCAAGGCGGCGGGCGGCCAGGCGGTCGCGAACTACGATTCGGTGGCCGAGCCCAAGAGCGCGGCCAACATCGTCAAGACCGCGGTCGATTCCTTCGGCACGGTCGACATCGTGGTCAACAACGCCGGTGTGCTGCGCGACAAGACCTTCCACAACATGACGGTCGAGGATTTCGACTTCGTGGTGAAGGTGCACTTCCTCGGCACCGCCTATGTGACGCACGCCGCCTGGCCGATCATGCGCGCCAAGGCCTATGGCCGCGTCGTCGTGACCTCGTCGAACTCCGGCATCTACGGCAATTTCGGCCAGTCCAACTACGGCGGCGCCAAGCTCGCGGTGGTGGGCTTCATGAATGCGCTCCGCCTCGAGGGCCAGAAATACAACGTGCTGGTCAATGCGTTGGCCCCGGTCGCCGGAACGCGCATGACCGAGAGCCTGATGACGCCCGAGATGCTGGCCAAGATCGATCCGGCGTTCGTCTCGCCGATGGTCGCTTATCTCTGCAGCGAGCAGTGCCAGCGCACCGGCGAGATCTGGAGCGCGGGCGCCGGATACTTCGCGCGCATCGAGTATCGCGAGGCGCCGGGCGTGCGCATCACGGGCCGCGCGCCCACCGTCGAGGACGTGGCCGACAACATCGACAAGATCGCCGATCTTTCGACCAACAAGGTCTATCGGACCTCGTCGGAGGAGGTGGCGGCGGTGGTCGGCCCCTGAGCGCGAAGGTATGTGACGGCGATCGCCTGGCGCCGATCGCCCGCTGGCTGGTGCAGGAAGGCCGCCTGATCACCCGGCCCGACGCCTTCGTGGCCGAGTTGATGGAGCGGGTCTGCCAGGCCGGCCTGCCGATCTGGCGCGGCTATTTCGGCTTACAGCTCGTCCATCCGCAGCTGCTGGCGACGGCCTATGTCTGGCGGCGCGGCGAGAAGGTGCAGGAGGTCGTCCGCGCCCATGGCATCCAATTCAGTCCGTCCTACATCGGCAGCCCCGTGCAGACGGCGCGCGAGGAGGGCCG
>Ga0194131_10011180_pt1 | contig 10790 bp, 10 predicted proteins | sample TA2KigO120mmetaG_FD_148631 | JGI IMG/M metagenome (GOLD analysis project Ga0194131, IMG submission 148631) | Freshwater microbial communities from Lake Tanganyika, Tanzania - TA2015053 Kigoma Offshore 120m | ecosystem: Environmental > Aquatic > Freshwater > Lake | place: Tanzania: Lake... | reverse complement strand
AACGTCCATGGGCGAGCCATTCTCTATGCCGATCGAATGACCGGCTCGATGCAGCGTGCAATCGAAGAGACCGAGCGCCGACGGCAGAAGCAAGTAGCTTTCAACGAGACACACAGCATTACGCCCCGTGGCATCGTCAAGCAAGTGGTGGATGTGATGGAGGGTGCTCGGGCCGAGGGCGGCGCACCGCTACCGAAAGGTAAGCTTCGCGCACGGCTTGGGAAGGGCGCAAAGAAACCGGCGGGCGCGGCACAGACGCCATCGATCCACGAGTTGCGACCCGAGCAGGCGCTACGTCGCATGAAGCAGCTCGAATCAGAGATGTTCAAGCATGCGCGCAATCTCGAGTTTGAAGAGGCCGCGCGGTTACGCGATGAAATCGAAGTGTTGCGGCGCGCCGGATTCGGCTTGCTGGAGGTGAAAGCAGGATGAAACGTCGCACAGTTCTGTGGTTGGGTCTTGGCTCGCTCGGCGCGCTCGCAGTGGGGTGGGGCGTGCTACCTCCGCGTCAACGAATGACAGGCGGTGCAGATCTTTTGGAGGACGCTGATTCTTTCGCGCCGAATGCTTGGGTACGCATCGGTCGTGATGACTCGATCACACTCTTCATGCCTCGCGCGGAGGTGGGACAGGGCACCCATACCGGACTCGCGATGTTGCTCGCCGAGGAGCTCGGATGTGCTCTTGATTCGATCCAAATCGCCGCGGCGCCGATTGCGAGTGTCTATAACAACGTCAAGGTGGCCGGCGGTAACCCGGCGCTGAGCGACACGAACCCACCGATCTCAACTCGATTGGCAACGCACTTCACAGCCAAGTTGGTGCGCGAGATCGGATTCATGGTCACCGGCGGGTCGACCAGCATTTCCGACCTATGGATCGTCCTGCGCGAGGCGGGCGCGATGGCGCGCGAATCGCTCAGAGCATCGGCGGCACGACACTGGAACATTCCTGCGTCCGACTGCGAAGTGAACGAGGGACGGGTCATCCGCCGCGACGGTCAGGCCATGACGTTTGGTGCCATCGTGTCGCTCGGTGACGAGGCCATCGAGACCGTCTCCGACTTTTCGTTGAAGTCGCCTCGCGAGTGGACCCTGATCGGGACTCCGGCCAAACGCTTGGAGGCCATCGACAAAGTCACGGGCTCCGCCGTATTTGCGGCGGACGTCCACGAGCTGGGGATGCTGTATGCCGAACTCGAGCTTTGCCCGCTGGTCGGCGGATCGTTAGTGAGTTTCGACGAGACGGCGGCGCGAGCCTCGCCCGGGGTCGTGGAGGTTGTGGTTATTCCGCCAGCAGCCGGCGCACCCGCAGCGATCGGTGTGATAGCCAACCAAAGATGGCGAGCACGACGTGCCGTAGAGTCTCTCAAAGCGACTTGGAGTCCGGGAGCCGCGGGTGCGTTCGATCAGTCCTTGATCGCAGATGCGCTCGCTGAGGGCGTGCGCGCTAACTCGTCTCGCGACGTTTACCGTGAGAAAGGGGAGGCGGAGCAGATCATTCAGGGCGTCTCGTCGATGCTCCGCGCCGAGTACGAGGTTCCGTACCTCGCGCACGCCGCGATGGAGCCCTTGTGCTGTGCGGTCAAATACGAGACGACTCGCGCGACGGTTTGGGCAGGCGTTCAGGTCCAAAACGTATCGCGTGATGTGGCGGCCAAAGTATTCGAGCTCGATCCCGAGCAGGTCACGCTCGTACCGCTCTTGTTGGGAGGCGCTTTCGGTCGACGACTTGATTCTGATTTCATCGCGCTCGCGGCGGCGCTGGGTCGCGCCGTGCCCGGCAAACTCGTCCAGCTGCAATGGCGGCGCGAGCAAGACACGCGTCACGACTTCTATCGTCCCGCGGTACGAGCGCAGCTTTCGGCGGCGCTTGATCCGGCGACGGGGAAGGTCACGGCCTATCAGTGTCACACCGCCGGTCAGTCCATCGCCGCACAGGCGATACCGCGTCAGCTCGGCATGTCATCGCCTGGCAGCGACGCGAGCAACGTCGAGGGCACAGCCGATCAGGTCTACGTCTTTGAGCATTACAAGATCACTCACTCGACCGTCGAACTGCCGGTCGGCGTCGGGTTTTGGCGCTCGGTCGGTCATTCCCAGCAAGGGTTCTTCAATGAATCGTTCATCGACGAACTTGCGGCGCTCGCCAAGCGTGATCCGGTCGAGTTCCGACTCAGTCATCTCACCGATCGTCCGCGTCACGCCGCGGTGCTCAAGTTGGTTGCCGAGAAAGCGGATTGGGGTCGTTCGGTTGGGGTTACGCCGGATGGCCGTCCCGTAGCGCGCGGGGTGGCCCTCCACGAGAGCTTCGGCAGCATCGTCGGTCTCGTTGCTGACGTGTCCGAGGGTGAAAACGGCGTTCCGCGAGTGCACCGGATGGTGGCGGCGATCGACTGCGGCGTTGCCGTGAATCCCAACCTCGTCGCGCAGCAGCTCGAAAGTTCGATCATCTACGGGCTCTCTGCCACGCTTTATGGTCGGATCAGCTTCAAGGACGGCTGCGTCGAGCAGGACAACTTCGACGCGTATCCCGTGGTTCGTTTTGCGGAGTCGCCCGCCATCGAAACGTGGATCGTGCCGAGCGAGGCGCCTCCAGGCGGGGTCGGGGAGCCTGGTGTCCCACCGGTCGCCCCGGCGGTGGTGAGCGCCTTGGCCGCACTGACTGGGCGACGGGTCCGCCGGTTGCCGCTGGTCGGTGCCTAAGGTATCGTTCGCGGCCGTTCTGCAGGCGCGTAGCTCAGTGGTAGAGCATCACCTTGACATGGTGGTGGTCGGTGGTTCGATCCCACTCGCGCCTACCAATTCGGCTGGGGGCGTTTTCGCATCGCGGAAGCGCCCCTTTTGCCATGGCGCCGTGGTGGCGCCGCGACGAGATGGAGACCGGCAACTATGCCCGTGATAACCCTGCCCGATGGCAGTCAAAGAACCTACGATCAGGCGGTGACGGTCGCTGAGGTCGCCGCCAGCATCGGCGCGGGACTCGCGAAAGCCGCTTTGGCGGGCAAGGTGGCGGGAGCGCTCGTCGATACTTCCTTCAAGATCGCGCAAGACGCGCGGCTCGAAATCGTCACCGATAAACACCCTAATGCCCTCGAGGTGATTCGGCATTCGACGGCTCACTTGTTGGCGCAGGCGGTGCAGTCGCTCTTCCCCGATGCGCAGGTCACGATCGGACCGGTCATCGAAGATGGGTTTTACTACGACTTCGCGTACAAGCGTCCCTTCACGCCCGAGGATCTCGCAGCCATTGAAGACAAGATGCGCGAGCTGTCGTCAGCGAATCTCGAGGTCACGCGCCGCGAGATGGCTCGCGATGACGCCGTGAGTTTCTTCAATAATTTGGGCGAGCACTACAAAGCCGAGATCATCGCGAGTATTCCGTCGAACGAGCCGATCAGTTTGTACGGGCAGGGTAAGTGGGTCGACCTGTGTCGGGGTCCGCACGTGCCGTCGACGGGTAAGCTCAAAGTATTTAAGCTGATGAAGGTGGCCGGTGCCTACTGGCGCGGCGACTCGCACAACGAGATGCTGCAGCGCATCTACGGCACCGCTTGGACTCACGACAAAGATCTCAAAGATTATTTAACCCGCCTCGAAGAGGCTGAGAAGCGCGATCATCGCAAGATCGGCCGCGAGCTCGATCTCTTCCATATGCAGGAAGAAGCCCCGGGCGCCGTATTTTGGCATCCGAAGGGCTGGGGCGTGTTCCAATCCCTGATCGGCTACATGCGCGATAAGCAGCGGGTCGCCGGATTCCAGGAAGTGAACGGCCCCGAGCTCATGGACCGAAGCCTGTGGGAGGCCTCGGGTCACTGGGAGAAGTTCGGCGAGAACATGTTCACGACGCAGACGCCCGACGAACGCGTCTACGCCATCAAGCCGATGAACTGTCCGGGACACGTCCAGATCTTCAAGCAGGGTCTTCGCAGCTACCGAGACCTGCCGATTCGTTATGCCGAGTTCGGCAAGGTTCATCGCTACGAACCCTCTGGAGCGCTGCACGGTTTGATGCGGGTCCGCGCCTTCACGCAGGACGACGCGCATCTTTTCGTGAGTCCCGATCAGATCACTGAGGAGTCGGTCGCGGTGACCCGACTGATCCTCGAGATCTATCGAGACTTCGGGTTTGATGACGTGCGGATCAAGTTCTCGGACCGACCGGCCAAGCGGGTCGGTTCGGACGGCATCTGGGACAAGGCCGAGGCGGCGCTCAAGGAGGCGGCGACGGTCGCGGGTATCGAGTTCACCCTCAACCCGGGGGAGGGCGCGTTCTACGGTCCGAAACTCGAATTCGTGCTCCGGGACGCCATTGGTCGGGATTGGCAGTGCGGCACCCTGCAGGTGGACCTGAACCTGCCCGGCCGGCTCGGGGCGCACTACATCGATGAGGGCAGCCAAAAGCAGACCCCCGTGATGCTCCACCGCGCCATTTTCGGGTCGCTGGAGCGTTTCTTGGGCATTTTGATCGAACACCATGCCGGCCGGCTGCCCACCTGGCTCGCGCCCGCGCAGGTGGTCCTGCTCGGGATCACGGATCGCCAAGATGCCTATCTCCGGGAGGTTGCCGAATTCCTTGAAAATCAGGGGCTTCGGGTCGACATCGACTTGCGCAATGAGAAAATCGGCTTTAAGATCCGAGAGCACACGCTGCAGCGCGTGCCATACCTATTGGTGGCAGGCGACAAGGAAGTGGCAGCGCAGCTTCTGTCCGTGCGTACCCGCAGCGGCAAGGATCTGGGTCAGATGTCCCCGCAGACATTTGTAGAGCGGTTGCGCGTCGAGCTAGAAAGCCGCGGTCGCCGAACTTTGGAGGATTGACGTATCTCGACTGCAACAAAGCGCATCCGGCGCAATGAGGAAATCACGGCGCCGCAGGTGCGGGTGATCGCGGCAGATGGGGCTCAGGCCGGCATCATGACCCGATTCGAAGCCCTTCAGATGGCGCAGAGCAGTGAGCTTGACCTCGTCGAAGTGTCGCCGATGGGTGAGCCGCCGGTGGTCCGGATCATGGACTTCGGGAAGTTTCTCTTCGAACAGAAGAAGAAATTTCACTCCGCGCAAAAGAAGCAGAAGCAGCAGCAAGTCAAGGAGGTGAAGTTTCGCCCCGGTACGGAAGAGGCGGATTACCAAGTCAAATTGCGTAATCTCATCCGCTTTCTGACCGAAGGTGACAAGGCCAAGGTAACCCTGCGTTTCCGCGGCCGGGAGATGGCGCATCAAGAGGTCGGACGTCGACTTCTCGATCGGTTGGTTCAAGACCTCGCCGCGCAGGCGATCGTCGAACAGAACCCACTGATGGAAGGTCGACAGATGGTCATGGTGTTTGTGCCGAAGAGGAAGTGATGTTCGGACGGTCGATTCGATCCATGGTGGGTCGAACGGCAGCGTGAACATCCGCACGTGAGCGGGTCTGCAAAGACCTTGCGAGCGAAGCTAGAAACAAGGAGTAACTGACAATGCCCAAATTGAAGACTAATCGGGCAGCAGCGAAGCGTTTTCGCAAAACGGCGAAGGGCTATAAGTCCTATTCCGCCGGCCGTCGCCACAACCTCGGACACAAACCCCGCAAAACCAAGCGTCAGCTTCGTTCGGGCGGGTCGAGCCTCGTGCATGAGAGTGATGTCGGTCGTCTCGACCAACTGCTTCCGCACGCCAAGTAATCCACCGAGGTAAACGAACATGGCAAGAGTAAAGCGTGGCGTGACCGCGGGTCGTCGCCATAAAAAGGTTCTTGGCAAAGCCAAGGGTTATTACAACGCCCGTCGCAAGGTGTATCGCACAGCCAAGCAGGCGGTCATCAAAGCCGGTCAGTATGCGTACAAGAGTCGTCGCCTCAAGAAGCGTGACTATCGTGCGCTCTGGATCCAGCGCATCAACGCCGCGGCGCGCCAGTTCGGCTTGTCGTACAGCCGAATGATGAGCGGCCTCAAGCTCGCGAATATCGAGATCGATCGCAAGATGCTGGCTGACATCGCGGTTCACGATGCGCCGGCGTTTGAGGCGATCGCTACCAAGGTCAAGGCAGCCTTCGGCAACGCTTGAGATGCGGTCGTGAGTGATCTCGCGACCCTGACGCGACAGGCCCTCGACGATGTGGCGGCGAGTGCGACGCTCGCTGCCCTCGATGAGATCCGTGTTCGCTGGCTCGGAAAGAAGGGCGTTCTCACCGAGCAATTGAAGTCGCTCGGCTCGCTGCCGGCGGCCAATCGTCCCGCTGCGGGTGCTCAGATCAACGAAGCCAAAGCCCAGGTTCAGGCGGCGATCGATGCCGCTCAGTCGACGCTCGAGTCGGTCGCCATCGATGCCGAGCTCGCGACGGGGCGCATCGACGTCACCCTCCCGGGTCGTGGCGAGGGGCGGGGATCGGTGCATCCGGTCACCCGAGCCCGGCTTCGAATCGAGCAGATTTTCCGCCGTTCGGGCTTTGAGGTGGCCTCGGGTCCTGAAATCGAGGACGACTTTCACAATTTCGAAGCGCTCAACATCCCCGCGGATCATCCCGCGCGTGCGATGCACGATACGTTTTACTTTCCGGATGGACGCTTGCTGCGCACCCATACGTCGCCGGTGCAAATCCGCGAGCTCAAGAAAGGGCGACTGCCGCTTGCGATGATCATGCCGGGTCGTGTTTATCGATGTGACTACGACATGACGCACTCACCGATGTTTCATCAGGTGGAGGGGCTCGTCGTTAACGAGAACGTCCGCTTTTCTAACCTGAAGGCGACCTTGCAGGGCTTCCTACAGGCGTTCTTCGAAAAAGATCTGAAGATGCGCCTTCGCCCGTCTTATTTCCCGTTCACCGAGCCGTCCGCAGAAGTCGATATGTCCTGTGTGTTTTGTGACGGCGCGGGATGTCGGGTGTGTAAGCACACCGGATGGCTCGAGATCGCCGGGTGCGGCATGGTGCATCCGAATGTGTTTGCGGCAGCCGGTGTCGAGGGTGAGCGCTGGACGGGTTACGCCTTCGGCATGGGCATCGAGCGCCTCGCAATGCTCAAATACGGCGTCAATGATTTACGCCTGTTCTTCGAGAGCGATCTGCGGTTCCTCAAACAATTCGGTGCCGCATGAAGATATCGTCCTCGTGGCTGGCGGAGTGGGTACCGAGCAACCTGTCGGCCCGTGAGCTCGGCGATCGGCTCACGATGGCCGGATTCGAACTCGAGTCCATCACGCCTGCAGCCCCTGCCTTCGAAGGCGTCATCGTGGCCGAGATCGTCGCGGCGGTTCGACATCTGCAGGCCGACAAGTTGCAGGTCTGCACCGTGATCACCGGTGAGAGCCCGGAGGCGAGATCGAACCCGCTTCAGATCGTGTGCGGTGCGGCGAATGCTCGGGTGGGTCTTCGTACGGCGCTCGCCACGGTCGGCGCCAACCTTCCCGGCGATCTCAAGATCAAAGTGGCGAAACCGCGAGGCGTGGAGTCGGCCGGTATGCTTTGCTCGGCCAAAGAATTGGGACTCGCGGACACCTCGGACGGCATCGTCGAGTTTCCTCTCGATGCGCCGCTTGGCACATCCGTACGAGAATTTCTCTCGCTCGATGACGAGATCCTCGAACTGTCGATTACCCCGAATCGCGGCGATGCGATGTCCGTACGCGGTATCGCCCGCGAGGTCGCAGCGCTCACCAGCGTCACACTGACTACGCCTGACTGCTCGGCCGTGTCGCCCACGTCGATCGACCCCGCCCTCAATGCTCGCGCGAAGGCGACGCTTGCTGCGCCCGAGGCTTGTCCGCGTTTTCACGGGAGGGTGCTGGTCGAGGTCGATAACTCCCGACGATCGCCGACGTGGCTCGTCGAGCGGCTGCGTCGAGCGGGTTTACGCAGCATTTCTCCCATCGTCGATATCACTAACTACGTCGTACTCGAGCTCGGTCAGCCCATGCATGCGTACGATCTCGACAAAGTCGAGGGTTCACTCACGGTTCGGCAGGCGAGTGAGGGGGAGCGTTGCGAACTTCTGGACGGACGTACGGTCGATCTCGGCTCGGACGTCCTCGTCATCGCGGACGAGGCGGGTCCGGTCGCACTCGCAGGGGTCATGGGAGGGCAGCGCACGGCCGTCTCTTCCGACACGACTCGCGTCTTGTTCGAAGTCGCGTGGTTCGCACCATCGGCGATTGCGGGTCGTGGACGTCGTTACGGTTTGACGACCGATGCGAGCCAGCGCTTCGAGCGTGGTGTCGATCCCGAAATCGGTGCGGCAGCGATCGAGCGGGCCACGTCTATGTTGATTCAGATCGCGGGTGGGCGCGCCGGTCGCGTGGTCACCGTCGAAGATCGCGCGAAAGTTCGGATGCCTCAGACCGTCGCACTCAGAATTGCTCAGATCGAGCGACTGCTGGGAAAATCGTTCTCCGAGCGCGACGTGGCCTCTCTCTTGAGCCGCTTGGGAATGAGCACGGAGACCGCTGGAGTCGGTGTACTCAAGGTGCGCGCTCCAAGCAGCCGCTTCGATATTCAAATTGAGCGGGATCTCATCGAAGAAGTCGCGCGACTGGCGGGGTATGACCAACTACCCACGGCGCCTGCCCACACGCACCAATCGATCGTGCCGCACCCGTCGGCGATTCTCGACGAGCAACGAGTCCTAGATGTGCTCGCTGCGAGGGGTTACCACGAGGGGATTCATTTCGCCTTCGTCGACCCAAAACTTCAGGGGGTCGTCTTTCCAGGGGTACCGACGCATACGCTTGCGAATCCGATCTCAAGCGATCTGGCGGTCATGCGCCTCTCGTTGTGGCCGGGCCTGCTGAAAGCGGCGCTGGAGAATCAACGTCGCCAACAATCGCGGGTTCGCCTCGTCGAGCACGGCGTTGTCTTTCCAGTCGGGGGATCGGAGCGAGACTGTCTGGCGGGACTTGCAATGGGTTCGCGATGGCCAGAGCAATGGAACGGTGGTCGTGAATCGACGGACTTCTTCGATGTTCGGGCTGATGTCGAGGCCGTATTGTCACTCTGCGATGCGCCGGGCACGTTCACGTTCGAGGCGGCGACACACTCGGTCTTGCATTCTGGGCGTTCGGCTCGAGTCCTTCGTCACGGAAACTCAGCGGGATGGATCGGCGAGTTACACCCGCGACTCGTCAGAGAGCTCGGGTTTGTGTCAGCGCCGGTCGTGTTCGAGCTCGAAATGCGTGCGTTGGCGGTCAGCTATGCGCCGTACGTCGAGGTGTCTCGATTCCCACACGTACGACGTGACTTGGCCGTTCTAGTCGATGAGTCCGTGTCGGCCGACCAACTCTGTGAACAAGTCAAAACTGCCGCGTCAAGTCTTTTGCGCGAGGTGGTGGTCTTTGACGTCTACCGGGGTCCGGGAATCGAATCAGGGCGAAAAAGCGTGGCTTTGGGCTTGATTTTGCAGGACGAAGAACGCACCCTGACGGACGAAGACACTGATCGCGTCACCGCGTCGGTGCGGAAGGCGCTCAGTCAGGGGCTGGGTGCGGGATTCCGCGAGTAGTCTTCCGTGACAGGGGTCGCGGACGAGTACCGCAACCAGAACAACGAGATTTCAGGGCGTATCAACATGGCTTTGACTAAGGCGGAGATGGCTGAAGCGCTGTTCGACCAGCTCGGCCTCAACAAGCGTGAAGCTCGTGAGCTCGTAGACCTGTTTTTCGAGGAAGTGCGAGCGGTGCTGTCCTCGGGTGCTCAGGTCAAACTTTCCGGTTTCGGCAACTTCGATCTTCGCGATAAAAATCAGCGTCCCGGGCGAAATCCGAAGACTGGCGAAGAGATTCCGATCAGCGCGAGACGTGTGGTCACTTTTCGTCCGGGGCAAAAGTTGAAGGCGCGAGTCGAAGCGTATGTTGGAAGCCAAGAATAACGACGAACTGCCGGCGATCCCGGGGAAGCGCTATTTCGCCATCGGCGAGGTGGCCGAGCTGTGCGGGGTCAAACCACACGTGCTTCGTTATTGGGAACAGGAATTCCCGCAGCTCAAACCCGTCAAGCGTCGCGGCAATCGTCGCTACTATCAACGACAAGACGTCATCGTTATCCGTCAAATTCGGGCGCTGCTCTACGACCAAGGGTTCACGATCGGGGGAGCTCGAAACAAGCTCGAGGGCGAGGAGGCGCGAGTGGATGTGACGCAGAGCCAGCAAATCGTACGGCAGATGAGGCTGGAGCTCGAGGAAATTCTCCGCATCTTGCGGCGTTAAGAGAGATCCGCAGCTGAAGCAGAGTATGATGGGGTCACTGGACATTGGGGGTCCAACCCAAAGTCAACGGTCGGTCGGGACGTGGCGCAGTCTGGTAGCGCACTTGCATGGGGTGCAAGGGGTCCCGAGTTCAAATCTCGGCGTCCCGACCAATACTTACGTGAGTTTCGATTTCTTTCCGTGTCCACTTTGGTGTCCACTTTTGGAGAGAAGCATGGAAACTCAACCCCACTTTGAAAGTTTGCGTCCGCTCGAGGTCGTTGGCTACACCGGCCGCGCGTACAATCGAACGACACACCTCGACGAACGAAAAAAATGATGCGAGTCTGGGCGGATTACTTGGATGCACTGCGAGAGCCAAAGGTAAGCGCGCTAGTGCGTTCAGCCTGATCCGCTATGGGATCTGCCAAAAACTGCGAGGTGAGAGATCGAAGTTCATAGGAGACATGCCATGTGGCTCATGACACCCTTCGGATTTTTCAGCGTCGTTAAAAAGCCTGACGATAAAAAAGCAGCAACGCTGACCATTTGCGCAAGGGCCAGTGCGGCCTCGATTGTATCGAGGATGACCAGATGAGGATGCAGAGCATTTGTGAAGGTAAGCCTTCGATACTC
>Ga0194131_10011178_pt1 | contig 10791 bp, 9 predicted proteins | sample TA2KigO120mmetaG_FD_148631 | JGI IMG/M metagenome (GOLD analysis project Ga0194131, IMG submission 148631) | Freshwater microbial communities from Lake Tanganyika, Tanzania - TA2015053 Kigoma Offshore 120m | ecosystem: Environmental > Aquatic > Freshwater > Lake | place: Tanzania: Lake... | reverse complement strand
CGGTATCTTGAGATTGACGTCTCCCGCCTTGGTCTGCAGCGTCCGATCGTAGCTGCCGGCTCGCCTGTCCTGCCGCGCTTCGCTGCGCTCATAGCGACCCGCACCGCACAGACGGTCGGCCTCAGACGCAAGGAGTGCATTCAGCGTCTCCTCGACCGTGCCGCGCACCATCTCTCCCAGATGATCCCTGATCCGAGCCTCGTCGATCTGGATCACCTGGCCCATCGCAGTCTCACTGCTCATCGTTTGCTCCTTCACTCTAGAAGAAGCCACCATTCCCGAAAGTGCGAAAGATTCTGTACGTTATCACCGGGCTCCGGAAAGCGCCGGGCGTATCCGGTTGATTTCTGGTGCTCTGGCTATCCAAGCCCCGTCTTCGCCGCTCTACGGTCTCCTGGCGAGGCCGCCAATCGCCTGAAGAACCTGGCCGAGAAGCGCCTGGGCCGGCGAACCCGTCGACCGGCAGCGCAGATCGGCCTCGGTGAGCAAAGAAATTGCGCGCCCGACCAAGGCCGGTGACCAGCGCCGGGCTTGGCGCTCGAAACTCGCCGCTGCCTCGAAGAAGACCGGCGGACGGAGCGAGCGGATCGCGGACAGGGCTGGAGCCCCGTCGGCGACCGCCGAGGCGACGAGGTGCAGACGCTGGGCATGGCGCTGCGCCGCGGTCAGGATCGCGACGGGGCTGATGCCCTCGCCGCGCAGCCTTCCAAGCGCGCGCGAGAGCTTGACCGAATCACCTTCGAAGGCCCCGGCGATCGCGTCGTCCATGCCGACCGCGGCGGAGTCGCCGATCGCCGCCATCGCATCGGCGCGCGTCACCGTCTTCTGCCCGGCGCAGAACAGCGCCAGCTTCTCCGCCTCCGCGCGCGTGACGCCGCGGTCGCCGCCGAGATGCTCGGACATGAAGGCCAGCGCATCCGGCGCGATCTCGAGACCGTGCAATGCCAGCGTCTCCTCGACCACGCGCTCGATCGCCGCTTCGCGGTCCGGATAGCAGCCGATCGCGGCCGCCGTATCGTCCTCGGCGAAGAGTTCGACCAGCTTCGATCGCGTCGAGAGCTCGGGTCCTTCGACGATGACGAGCGCATCCCATCCGCTCTGCGCGAACAGGCTCTCCGCCGCATCGGTCGCGCCGTCGCCGGCATCCTTGATCCACACCACCTTGCGTCCGCCGGTGAAGGCGATCGCCGCCGCCTCATCCGCCAATCGCGCCGGATCGTCGCGCACCGACTTCGCCGGCAGCTCGACCAGGCGAAACGGATCGGAGAGATCGGGAAGCACCGTCTTCGCGATCTGCGTCGCGCGTTCGCGGATGAGGCCGAGATCGCTGCCGTAGAAAAGAACGGCGCGGATCTTCGCATCGGGGCGCTTGAGGAAACCGTCGACCGAACGGTCGGCGATCTTCACTTACGCTCCGCTCTTGGAGAAGTGCACGCCGATCTGCTGGCGGATGTCCTCGCCGATCTCGCGCAGCGCGCGGCTTCGCGCATCCGCCTCGTTCGCGAGATTGGCGAAATGCGAGCTGACCTTGGTGAAGCCGTTGGTCCACTTGCTCTGGCCGGCATAGACGGGCCGTCCGCCGGCGATATCGCGCAGGGTGAAAGTTGCCGTCACGGTGAGCCGGCCGAAAGTCGCGGAGTCGTCGCGTGCGATGCCGAGATTGTCGAGGCGCTCCGAGACCGACACGACCAGCTCGTAGCGCGGCCGCGCCGGCGGGCCGAGCGGCGTGAGCCGATCGAGCAGCTGATTGCGCAGCTCCTGTCCGATGCGATCGGGGATCAGCGCGATGCGCGTTTCCGCCATCGCCTGCGTCGCCGGGCTCGGTGCGCCGCCGCGCTCGCCATACATCGGCTCGAAGCCGCAGGCGGCGAGCAGCAGCGACAGCGCGATGACGGCGACGCGCATGCGCCTAGAGCACCACGTTGACGATACGGTTGGGCACGACGATCACCTTCTTCGGCGCGCGGCCGGCGATGTACTTGGCGACATCGGCCTGGGCGAGCGCCGCTGCCTCGGCGTCCTTCTTGTCCGCATCGCGCTTGAGCTCGACCGTGCCGCGCAGCTTGCCGTTGATCTGCACCGCGATGGTCACGGTGTCGTCGACGATCAGGCGCGGATCGGCGGCGGGCCAGGCCTGGTCGACCAGCAGCGTCTCGTGCCCCAGCGCCTGCCACAGGCTCTCGGCCAAATGCGGCATCATCGGCCCGATCAGCTTGACCAGCGTCTCCCAGCCGAAGCGCCGCACCCAGGCGATGTCGTCGCCCTCGCCCTCGAGCGCCTCGAAGGCGTTCGACAGCTCGCGGATGCGTGCGACCGCGCGGTTGAAGTGGAACTTCTCGAGGTCGTCGCCGACGAAGTGAATGGTCTTGTGGACCTTGCGCTCGGCCTCGGACGCGGCAGCACCCAGCTCGGCCGGACGCCGCGTTCCCTTCGCCGCCGTCGCGCCCGCGGGCTCGACGACGGCGCGATAAAGACGGTTGGCATAGCGCCATGCGCCGTCGATGCCGGCATCCGTCCATTCGAGATCGCGCTCGGGCGGCGAGTCCGACAGCATGAACAGCCGCACGGTATCGGCGCCGTAGGTCTCGATGATGCGCTCGGGGTCGACGACGTTCTTCTTCGACTTCGACATCTTCTCCGAGCGGCCGGATGTCGCCGGCGTGCCGTCGGAGATGCGGACCCAGCTCTCGCCTTCCTTCTTCACCTCGGCCGGCGTGATCCACTTGCCGTCCTTGTCGCGGAAGGTCATGTGGCAGACCATGCCCTGGGTCATCAGACCGGCGAAGGGCTCGTCGACGCCGATATAGCCGCAGCGCTTCAACGCGCGCATGAAGAAGCGCGAATACAGAAGATGCAGCACGGCGTGCTCGACGCCGCCGATGTACTGATCGACCGGCATCCAGTAGTCGACCGAGCGGCGCGAGAAGGCTTCCTGCCCGTTCTGCGCATCGCAGAATCGGGCGAAGTACCACGAGCTCTCGAAGAAGGTGTCGAAGGTGTCGGTCTCGCGCCGGGCCGGCTTGCCGCAGCTCGGGCACGCGACGTTCTTCCAGGTCGGGTGATGGTCGAGCGGATTGCCCGGCTTGTCGAAGGTGACGTCCTCCGGCAGCTCGACCGGCAGATCAGCCACGGGCACCGGCACGGTGCCGCAATCGTCGCAATAGACGATCGGGATCGGACAGCCCCAGTAGCGCTGCCGCGACACGCCCCAGTCGCGCAGGCGATAGGTGATCGAGCGCGTGCCTGCGCCGTCCTTCTCGATGCGATCGATCGCCGCCTTCTTGGCGTCCGCGGTCGGCAGGCCGTCGAGGAACTTCGAATTGACCGCGATGCCGTCATCGACGAAGGCGTCGCCGGCCCGGATCGCCTCGAAGGCCGCGCTCTGCTCGTCGGCGTTCTTCGGTCGGACCACCGGCGTCACCGGCAGCTTGTACTTGCGTGCGAAGTCGAGGTCGCGCTGGTCATGCGCCGGACAGCCGAAGATCGCGCCGGTGCCGTACTCCATCAGCACGAAGTTCGCGACATAGACCGGCAGCTCCCAGCTCGGGTCGAAGGGATGCCTGGCCTTGAGCCTGGTGAGGTAGCCCTTCTTCTCCGCCTGCTCGATCGCCGCTTCGCTCGTGCCCATCCGGTTGCATTCCTGGATGAACTCGGCCAGCGCCGGATCGTCCTTTGCCATCTCCTGCGCCAAGGGGTGATTGGCGGCGATGGCGCCGAAGGAAGCGCCGAAGAGCGTGTCCGGCCGCGTGGTGAAAACCTCGATCGCATCCTCGCGGCCGACCAGCGGGAAGCGGACGCGCGCGCCTTCGGAGCGCCCGATCCAGTTCTCCTGCATCAGGCGGACCTTGTCAGGCCAGCGGTCCAGCGTCTTCAGCGCTTCCAGCAGATCGTCGGAGAACTCGGTGATCTTCAAATTCCACTGCGCCAGCAGGCGCTTCTCGACCAGCGCGTCCGAGCGCCAGCCGCGGCCGTCGATCACCTGCTCGTTCGCCAGCACGGTCTGCTCGACCGGGTCCCAGTTCACCCAGGTCTCCTTCCTGTAGGCGAGGCCCGCCTTCAGGAAGTCGAGAAACATCTTCTGCTCGTGCTTATAGTATTCGGGAAGGCAACTGGTGACCTCGCGCTCCCAGTCATAGGAAAAGCCCATCGCCTTCAACTGGGCCTTCATCGCCGCGATGTTCGCCAGGGTCCACTTCGCCGGATGCACCTTGGCCTCGATCGCCGCGTTCTCCGCCGGCAGGCCGAAGGCATCCCAGCCCATCGGATGCAGAACGTTGAAGCCCCTCGCCTTTTTGTAGCGCGCGACGACGTCGCCCAGGGTGTAATTACGGACATGGCCCATATGGAGGCGGCCCGACGGATACGGGAACATTTCCAGAACATAATACTTCGGCCGCGCCGGATCGGCGACGGCGCGGAAGGTGCCGCGCGCGTCCCAGGCCTGCTGCCAGCGGGCCTCCGCTTCCTTGAAATTGTACCTGGTCATGCCGCCTCCGAAGGGCGGCCATAATGGTCGTTCACGACCGCCGCCGGCAAGGGCGGAAAGCCGCGTCCGCCCTGAATTTCAATACGCTACGAGGCTTGCGCCACCCTAAGCTGGCGCGCGCGCGTAAGGATCGCGTTCTCGAGCTCGGTCGTGGTCGTCTTGTCGACCGGCGCCTCCGCCCACTGCCCGCCATCGGTCATCCGCTGACGAAAGACCGATGCCCGGATCCCGTCGGCCCGGAGCTGCCGGTCGAGGATATACACGTTGACCTTGAACCGCTCGCTCGGGCTCTCCGGCGGCGAATACCAGTCGGTGATGATCACGCCGCCGAACGGATCGGCCGATGACAAGGGCATGAACGCAATGGTGTCGAGCGACGCGCGCCACAGGAAGCTGTTGACCGCGATGCCGCTCCCGCCGCCCGGCTCCTCGCTCGGCAACCCTCCCAGGTTGAGGCCGCGCTCGCCGAACAGGGACTCGCCCCCTTTGGACATGCTGTCGCGGCCTTCATGGCGGTTGCTGCGAGGAGCCGAATCGCCCGCAAGGCCGGTACATGCCGAAACGGCTGCTGCCATGACCAAGCCGATGACGCTCATCCGGGGTCGAACCATGTCGCTCCTCGCCGAAAAACGAGCCCGGTATTAAGAAGTCTCAGGGGGCGCCGTCAAGGCCAAGGTCCTGTGTCCATTGTGCCACATCGCCCTTACCTCGTCGCCCAAGGTCCCGGGAAAGCCCTTGACCGGCCACGATCCGGCCATAAAGTGGACGCGCCGGGCAAGGGGTGGACCCCCTGTCACGGGAAACCGCGGGAATGCGGAGCGCGAATCGGAAGTAAACCGGTTCGAAAGCTACGCCGACCGCACGTAGACTGGAGGGACATCGTAATGAAGAAACTGCTTCTCGGCACGTCGGCGCTTGTCGCCGTCGGGCTCTGCGCCAGCGAAGCCTCTGCCCAGGGTTATGCATCCTTGCAAGGCTTCATGCGTAACTATGGCTCGATCTTCGATCACGGCTCGACGACGGCCGCCTCGGCGCGCGACATCCAGTTCACCATGAACTCGGAATTCTTCGTTCGCGGCGAGACCAAGCTTAATAACGGCTTGATCTACGGCTTCCGCATGGAAATGGAAGCCTGGACCCAGAACTCCTCGACCAGTGCTCAGGGCGTCGACAACGTCGACGAAGTCTGGGCCTATGTGAAGGGCAGCTTCGGCGAAATCCGTTTCGGCGAGGAAGACGACGCCCGCAAGCTGAAGGCGTATTCGACCTACATCGGCGGCGCGGCTCTGTTCTTCGGCGTCGACTCGCCGGACGGCGTCTACGCGCTCGGCACCTCGTCCACCTACTTCAACATCGAGAACGACACGAACAAGATCATCTATCTCTCGCCGAGCTTCGGCGGGTTCTCGTTCGCGGTCTCGTACGCCCCTGACGCGACCAAGGGTACGCGGTCCTTCGGCATCCAGTTCGACAACGACTGCGATGGAACGCAGGGCCGCTTCTGCAACGGCAACGCCTGGTCGGTCGCCGCCGACTATCGCGGCAAGTTCGGCGACACGACGATCGGCGTCGACGCGGGCTACTCCAGCTCGGACCACGAGACGGCAGGCCGCAACAGCGTCACGGCGTGGCGCGCCGACGCCTTCCTGCAGGTTGCCGGCTGGGAAGCCAGCATTCAGTACGGCAAGGCGAACGACATCAACGGCAACGATGTCGACGCCTCGGCGCTCGGCGGCGCGATCAAGTACAGCCAGGGTCCCTGGTCGGTCGGTGCGTTCTTCCAGCAGGGCCGCGCGGATGTCGCGACCGGCGGCAGGAACAAGATCAACCACTTCCTGGTTGGCGCCGGCTACAACCTCGGCGGCGGCGTCAGCCTCGGCGTCGCGGCGAGCTACCAGAAGCGTGACAACGCGACTGGTGCCGACCCGACGGGCACGACCTTGACCTTCGGCATCGGCGCGAACTTCTAAGCTTCGCGCTTCGTCGATCGGGGGAGTGGCGCGAGCCACTCCCCTTTTTTTTACCGCATTTCCCTCGCGGGCTTCGCATGGGCGGAATTCTCTGGCTCGCCTCGTATCCCAAGTCGGGAAACACCTGGCTTCGGGCGTTCCTGCACAACTTCATGCGAAACCCCGATCAGCCCTACGACATCAACAGGCTGATGGAGTTCACCGCCGGCGAGAGCCAGACGGTTCTTTACCGCAAGTTCGATCCCAGGCCGTGGGCGGAATACACGCGCGAATCCGTGGCTCGTCTCCGGCCGATGGTGCATGCCGAGCTCACCAAGTCGTTTCCCGACACCGTGTTCGCCAAGACCCACAATGCCCTGCTCGAGGATCTCGGCCACCCGACGGTCAACATGGAGGCGACGGCCGGCGCCATTTACGTCGTGCGCAACCCGCTCGATGTCGCGGTCTCCTACGCGCACCATCTCTCGGTCTCGATCGACGAGACCATCGACCTGATGAAGACCAGGGGCGCGATGACCATCCCGACCGAGAAGAACGTCCATGAGATGATGGGTTCCTGGACGCAGCACGTCGAAAGCTGGACCGGAAGGCCCAACCCGCGCCTGCACATCGTGCGCTACGAGGATCTGCTGGAGAGCCCGTTCAAGAGCTTCGGCGCCATCACCAAGTTCCTCGGCATCAACGCGCCCCGCGACCGCCTCGACAAGGCGATCAAGCAGTCCTCCTTCAAGGTGCTGAAGAACCAGGAGAAGGCCAAGGGCTTCATCGAGCGCCCGGCCAAGGCCGAGGCCTTCTTCCGCAAGGGCGAGGCCGGCCAGTGGCGGCGCGACCTGACGCCGGAGCAGGTCAAGCGCGTCGTCGATGACCACCGCGAGCAGATGTCCCGCTTCGGCTACGTGCCGGAAGAATATCGATGATGTCGCGTTCTCTCTCCCGCGCGGAGCGTGGGGAAGGGACATCTTCGGGTAGACTACTTCCCATGACCGACATCGCCGACAATTTCGCACGTGTTCGCCGCCGCATCGCCGACGCCGCCACGGAGGCCGGCCGCCGGCCGGAAGACGTCGCGCTGGTCGCGGTCAGCAAGACCGTGGAGGCTCCCGGCCTCGAGGTCGCGCTTGCGGAAGGGCAGCGTATCTTCGGCGAGAACCGCGTCCAGGAAGCCGAAGGCAAGTGGCCGGCGTTGAAGGCCCGCCATCCGGATCTCCAGCTCCGCCTCATCGGCCCCCTGCAGACCAACAAGGCCAAGGACGCGGTCCGGCTCTTCGACGTGATCGAGACGGTCGACCGCTCGCGCCTCGTCGACGCGCTGGCGCGGGCTTGCGAGCAGGTCGGGCGGCGGCCGCGCGTGCTGATCCAGGTAAATATCGGCCGCGAGCCGCAGAAGGCCGGCGCCGATCCCGACGATGCCGATCACCTGATCGACGCCACGCGGCTGGCCGGATTCGTCGTCGACGGCGTCATGTGCATCCCGCCGGCCGAGGGTGACCCCGCGCCGCATTTCGACCTGCTGGGCGAGATCGCCCGGCGCAACGGCCTGGCGCAGCTCAGCATGGGCATGAGCGGCGACTTCGAGACCGCGATCCGCCACGGTTCCACCCATGTGCGGGTCGGCAGCGCGATTTTCGGTGCACGCGGATGACCGCCGCGGCGGACGATCCGGGCCGGCTGCTCGCGATCGCCGCGGAAGCGTTGAAGCGGGGAGCGCTGATCGAGGCGGAGCAGGCGAGCCGCCAGGTGCTCGATCGCCATCGCGGTCACCCGGAGGCGCTCAACCTGCTTGGCCTGACGCAGCTTGCCCGCGATCGGAAGGCCGAAGCGATCGACGCGTTCCGCAGGGCGGTCGGACGCGCCCCGAAATCGGCGTTGATCCGCTGCAACCTCGCCTATGCCTATCGCGCCGACGGTCGCCTCGAAGACGCGGTGCGCGAGGCTCAACGCGCGGTCAGGCTCGATCCGAACCTTACGGCGGCGCATACGGTGATCGGCACCTCGCTCGCCGATCTCGATCGCCCCGGCGCGGCGCTGGACCCGCTGTTGCGCGCGCTCGAGCAACAACCTGGCCTGGGCCGCGTGCTGCTCGCGCTGGCCAAGTCGCTGCGCGCCCTCGGTCGCGAGGACGAGGCGAAGGCGCGCTATGAGGAGGCCGTCGCCGCCGATCCACGGTTCACGGAGGCTTGGGTCGGACTCGGCTGGCTCCATGTCGGACAACGCCGTTACGAGGAGGCGGTCCGCTGCTTTCGCGCCGGGCTCGTGGCCAAGCGCGCCAGCCGCTGGTGGCCAGACGACGGCAAGCCCCTGCCGCCGCCCGGCCCGCTGGTGCCGATCAACACGCCCAAGCTGAGCCACGACATCGAGCAGCTCGCCTATCTCTCCGGTCGCGGGCTGCTGCCGGCGGAACTCGCCGGCATCGCCGCCGACTACGCTGCGGCGAAGGAGCAGATCGAGCGTCTGCACGGCGCATCGGCGACCGTGATGATACCGCCGTCCGATCTCGGCCCGATCGCCGAAACCTATCTCAGGATCGTGCGCTGGCGCGAAACGTCTCGGCACGAGGCGCCCGTGCTCGGCGATTTCGATCGCGCCGGGGCCGAGCGCCGATACGCGGTCAAGCCGGGCATCTGCTGGATCGACGGGCTTCTGACGCCGAGAGCGCTCGAGGATCTTCGCCGCTTTTGCCTCGAGTCGACCATCTGGAACGACGTCACCCACAATTTCGACGAGGGCAAGACGCGGCATGCCTATCTCGGCACCTATGGCGGCGACGGATTCTCCGCGCCTCTGCTGTTCCAGATCGCCGAGGATCTCACCCGCGCCATGCCGACGATCTTCAAGGACCACCGGCTGACCCAGATGTGGGCCTACAAGTACGAACCCAGGCTCGAGGGCATCGGCATCCATGGCGACAACGCCGCGGTCAACGTCAATTTCTGGATCACCCCCGACGAGGCCAATTTGAATCCGGAGTCGGGCGGCCTCATCGTCTATCCGGTCGAGGCGCCGGCGGCCTGGGATTTCGACGACTACAACAAGGACCGCAGGAAGATCCGCCGGTTCCTCGAGTCAGCGGGCGTCGTGCCGGTCAACATCCCCTATCGCCAGAACCGCGTCGTGATCTTCAATTCCGATCTCTTTCACGCGACCGCGCCCTTGGACTTCAAGCCGGGCTACGAGAACCGGCGCGTGAACGTGACAATGCTTTTCGGGAAGAGATTCTAGGCATAGGGGGCGCTCGCCTGATGGCGTAAATGCCGCGGGAGTTCTTCGCGAGGCGAAGTCCATGAGATCTATATCGAAAGCGACCCCCGCACCTGGCGCCTCAGCCAAATCGCGACCAACACCGTAATCCCGAGGCCCCCGATCGCCGACGCATAGCCCACCGGGTTCTCCTCGTGATGGAGCATCTCGTCGAGCCCGAAGGCGACGACCGCGCCGGGCGCGAGGATGCCGACGATCCACACCATGGCCGAGGCGGCGTTGGCGATCTGGAAGCGGAGCTGGTTCATGCCCATGATGCCGGCGATCAGCGGCACCATGGCGCGCAGCGGACCGAAGAAGCGGCCGATGAACACGCTCTTGCCGCCATGGCGGATGAAGAAGCCGCGCGTGTACTCGACCAGGTCCGGCCGCCGGCTCATCGGCCACAGGCGCAGCATCGCGGGGCCGTATCTGCGCCCCAGCCAGTACGAGACCGCGTCGCCGCAGAAGGCGCCGGGACCGCCCCACATCACCAGGGTCCAGAAGTCGAGCACGCCCAGGCCCACCAGCGCGCCGGCGCCGACGAACACCACCGTCGCCGGCAGCAGCAGGCCGACGATCACCAGCGACTCCCCGAAGGCGAGGAGAAAGGTGATCGGTCCCGCCCAGTCCTGGTTGGCCTCGATCACGGCGAGGACGGACTGGGCGAAGGCGTTGACGTCCATAAGTCTCCCGAACCGCGGCGGTTCATCCGCCGTCAGCTAAGCTTCCCTGCAAGGCTCAATGGCAAATCGGCGTGGCTCGCGTCAAGCAATCCTGAACTCGACGCGATAACGTACAGAATCTTTCGCACTTTCGGGAATGGTGGCTTCTTCTAGAGTGAAGGAGCAAACGATGAGCAGTGAGACTGCGATGGGCCAGGTGATCCAGATCGACGAGGCTCGGATCAGGGATCATCTGGGAGAGATGGTGCGCGGCACGGTCGAGGAGACGCTGAATGCACTCCTTGCGTCTGAGGCCGACCGTCTGTGCGGTGCGGGTCGCTATGAGCGCAGCGAAGCGCGGCAGGACAGGCGAGCCGGCAGCTACGATCGGACGCTGCAGACCAAGGCGGGAGACGTCAATCTCAAGATACCG
>Ga0194131_10011177_pt1 | contig 10795 bp, 10 predicted proteins | sample TA2KigO120mmetaG_FD_148631 | JGI IMG/M metagenome (GOLD analysis project Ga0194131, IMG submission 148631) | Freshwater microbial communities from Lake Tanganyika, Tanzania - TA2015053 Kigoma Offshore 120m | ecosystem: Environmental > Aquatic > Freshwater > Lake | place: Tanzania: Lake... | reverse complement strand
GGACGCACGCTCTACATCCTCGACGAACCGACGACCGGGCTCCACTTCGAAGACGTGCGGAAACTCCTCGAGGTCCTGCACACCCTCGTCGAGCAGGGCAACACGGTCGTCGTCATCGAACACAATCTCGAGATCATCAAGACCGCCGACTGGATCATTGATCTCGGCCCCGACGGCGGCACGCGCGGCGGCGCGATCGTCGCGACCGGCACGCCCGAGGACGTCGCCGCGGTGAAGGCGAGCCACACCGGCCGCTTCCTCGCCCCCTATCTCGACGGCCGCCCGGTTGCGCGCTCGACGCGGAAGCGCGCGTAGGGCGTTATCGCGCCGTCTTCGTCGGAACCAAGGGGGTCGTCCTCGTCGCGCGGCGCTACGACGAACGCGGATCGTAGACGATGTCGACGAGCTCCTTTTTCTGCGCGTCGGTCAACGGCTCGCGGATCATCTTGTGCTCGAGCGCGAGGCCGACCGCCTTGTCGAGGCCCATCAGCGGCGCGATCGCGATCATGGTCTTCGGATAGTAGGTCACGGCCTCGCGCGCCACGGCGATGTCGAGGTTGTTGAACCTGGCGAAGCGGGCGATCGCCTCCTCCTTCCCGGCGCCGTACATCCAGTCGAGCGCGCGCTGATAGCCGATCATGAACTTCCGCGCCGTCTCGCGGTTCTTGGCGAGCCAGGTCGCGTTGGCGACGTTGACCCGGATCGAGATGTCGTTGAGCGGCGTCACGATCTCGCCGCGGAACAGGACGCGCGCCTCGCCCTTCTGGACCATGTCGAGCCCGAACGGCGGCACCGACCAGCCGGCGTCGACCTGGCCGGACATGACCTGGGTGCGTGTCGCCGAGATCTCGCCGGCCGAGACGAGCTTGGGCGAGAGCTTGAGATGCGCGGCGAGCGTGAGGAGTGTCAGATGCGTGCCGGAGCCGGGTCGCGAATAGGCGATCGAGGCCCCGTTGATGTCCTCGACCTTCGTCAGCTTGGAATCGGTCCGGACATACCAGAACACATCGGGGGTGCCGATGATCTCAGAGCTCACGATCTTCATCGGCGCGCCCTTGGCAAAGGTCGAGATCGCGCTCAGAACGCCGATCGTCATGCCGAACTGCACATCGCCCGTGATGATGAGTTGCGCCGTCTCGCCGCCGCCCGCCGTCTTCATCGTGTCGACGTTGAGCCCGAGCTCGCGGTAGTAGCCGTTCTCCTTGGCGAACACGGTGATGAGCGTGTCCCAGAGACCCATCTGGCCGATCGCGACCTTGACCTTTTCCTGCGCCGCCGCCGGCACCGACGCGAGCGCGAGGCCGACCGCCGTCGCCATGCCCAATCCGATCAGCCGCGTCTTCATGCCTGCCTCCCCTCATGATCGCCGCACCGGCACAGCGCCGGGGAGAGTCTAGAACATCGGGCCGCGGAAGGCTAACGCCCGCGCGAGGCTCGACATCGCGGCCGCCTTGCGGCACGCTCTGCCGCCCGTTACCCGCTCCCCCGACCAGCGCCCCCCACTCCTATTCTGTCGCGTCGCCGTGCCCGACCATCCCATCCTCCACCGCAAGGCCATCCTGTCGGGCACGTTCGAGCGGATGATCGAGGAGCACTACGAGGACGGCTCTGTCCGCGTGATCCCGCGCGACGAGCGGCTCGCGATGCTCAAGGGCCTCCTCGACCAGATGCCGACAGACGACCACGCCTGGCTGTTCGCCTATGGGTCGCTGATGTGGAACCCGACCTTCGACAGCGATGTCCACGCGGTCGGGCTGGTGCGCGGCTATCACCGCCAGTTCTGCTTCTGGTCGACACTCGGGCGCGGCTCGCGCGAGACGCCCGGCCTGATGCTCGCGCTCGAGCGCGGCGGCGCTTGCCATGGCATGGTCTACGGCGTCCGGCGCGAGCGCGCCGACGAGGAGCTCGGCGTCGTTTTCATACGCGAGATGCTGACCGGCTCGTACCGCGCCCGGCTCGTCACCGTCGATTGCGGCGACCGCCGCGTCCGTGCGATCGCGTTCATCGCCAACCGCGCCCACCCGACCTATGCCGGCCGGATCGCCGCCGCCGAGGCGGCGCGCCATATCGCGTGCGCGGAGGGGCGGCTGGGCACCTGCCGCGAATATCTCTACAATACGATCGAGCGGATGCGCGAGCTCGGCATCCGCGACCATGGGCTCGAGCGGCTCGCCCGCCAGGTGCGGAGCGCCGAAGGCCCGCGCTGACGGATCGGGGTGTGATGACGCGCGCGAAGCCGATCCATGTCGTCGGCGGCGGGCTCGCGGGTTGCGAGGCGGCCTGGCAGGTCGCCGAGGCGGGCATACCCGTGATCCTGCACGAGATGCGCCCGACCCAGCGCACCGAGGCGCATGTCACCGCGCGGCTCGCCGAGCTCGTGTGCTCGAACTCGTTCCGCTCCGACGACTGGGAGTATAACGCGGTCGGGCTCCTGCACGACGAGATGCGCCGGCTCGGGTCGTTGATCTTTCGCGCCGCCGATGCGAGCAAGGTGCCCGCCGGCGCCGCGCTCGCCGTCGACCGCGACGGGTTCGCCGCTGCCGTCGAGGCCGCAATCAGCTCGCATCGGCTGATCCGCATCGAGCGCGGCGAGGTCGCGGGCCTCCCGCCCGCCGACTGGGACAGCGTGATCGTCGCGACGGGTCCCCTCACCGCGCCCGCGCTCGCCACCGCGATCCAGACGCTCACCGGCGCGGACTCGCTCGCCTTCTTCGATGCGATCGCGCCCATCGTCCACCGCGACACGATCGACTTCGGCACCGCCTGGTACCAGTCGCGCTACGACAAGGCGGGCCCGGGCGGCGGCGGCGCCGACTACATCAACTGCCCGTTCAACCGGCCGCAATACGAGGCCTTCGTCGATGCGCTCAAGACCGCCGAGCGGACCGACTTCAAGGAATGGGAACGAACGACGCCCTATTTCGACGGCTGCCTGCCGATCGAGGTGATGGCCGACCGCGGGCCGGGCACGCTCCGCTTCGGGCCGATGAAACCGGTCGGCCTCGTCGATCCGCGCACCGGCTTTCGCCCCTATGCCGTCGTCCAGCTCCGCCAGGACAACGCGCTCGGCACGCTCTACAACATGGTCGGCTTCCAGACCAAGCTCCGCCACGCCGATCAGGTGCGCGTGTTCCGCACCATCCCCGGCCTCGCCGGGGCCGAGTTCGCCCGCCTCGGCGGCATGCACCGCAACACCTTCATCAACGCGCCGAAACTCCTCGATCCCCTCCTCCGCCTCCGCGTCGATCCGCGGCTCCGCTTTGCCGGCCAGATCACCGGCGTCGAGGGCTATGTCGAGAGCGCGGCGATCGGACTTCTCGCCGGCCGCTTCGCCGCCGCCGAACGGCGCGGTGCCACGCCCGCGACGCCACCCGCGACGACCGCGCTCGGCGCGCTCCTCGCCCACATCACGACCGGCGCCTTCGGCGTCGGATTCCAGCCGATGAACGTCAATTACGGGCTGTTCCCGCCGGTGCCCGGCGGGCTCCGCGGCCGCGATCGCAAGCGCGCGATCTCGCTCCGGGCCGTCGCCGATCTCGGCGCCTGGCTCGGCACAAGACGGCAAGACGCCGCCGAATAATGCTGCTCAGATCCGGCCGCTGGCGGCGGCCCAGGCGAGCCGGCCGAGACGGCCGAGGCGGGTGATCTCGATCGGGCCGGCGAATGGATCGTGCCCGGCGGCCGCGAGCCGGCCGAGATAGGCCTCCGCGAGCACCGCCGGCAGGAGCACGGCGCGGGCGCTCCGCGGCATACGGCCGAGGCCCCGGCGCGCGGCATCGAGATGGCCCCGCGCCGCCGCGGCGACGGTCGCGACGACCGGGCCGAGCGCCTTGGGTTTCCGGTTCGTGAACACGTCCTCGGCGGAGAGACCCGCCGCGTCCAGCCGATCGCGCGGCAGCCACAGGCGGCCGGTGCGGGCATGGAAGGGCACGGCGCGGAGCAGCCCCGTGAGCGCCCAGGCGATGCCGACATGGCGGCCCGCCTCGGCCGTCTCGGCGCCGCGATCGCCCGCCACGACGAGCGCGAGGCAGGCGAGATTGGCCGATGTCGCCTCGGCATAACGCTCGAGCGCCGCGACATCGGCGGGCGGCTCGGGGTCGAGATCGCGCTCGCGGCCGTCGATCAGGGCCTCGATCGGGGCGCGCGGCAGATCGTGGCGGCGGATCGCCGCGGCGAGTGCGCCCGCGGTGTCGTGGCGAGGCCCGCCGCCGTCATAGATCGCCGCCACCGCATCCCGCCACCACTGGAGCCGCATCTGGCCGAGGATCGGCTCGCTCACGGTCTCGCGGGTGCGGGCGATCGCGAGGTTGAAGGCGTAGAGGGCGAGGAGCCCGGGGCGGGCCTCGTCGGCGGCGAACAGCGCCGCCAGATAGCGGTCGTGATCGTGCCGGCGGACCTCGGCCGCGACCGCGGCGTCGATGTCGGCGGGACCGGATCGGTTCGATTCCACTTGTGCATTCCGCTCGGGCGTCGCGTCGACTTATATGATGGCTGATCCAGCATCGGCCAGAAGTGATGTCCGACCGCCGCCCGTTCCGCTTCGCCACCACCGTGCCGTGAGCCGCATCCATGTCATCGGCGCCGGCATGGCCGGGCTCGCCTGCGCATTGCGGGCCGCGCTCGCCGGCGCCCCCGTTGCGCTCTACGAGGCGGCCGGGCACGCCGGAGGCCGCTGCCGGTCGTTCCGCGACAAGAGCATCGGCCGGGTCGTCGACAACGGTTCGCACCTCCTCCTCGGCGCCTATCGGTCGACGCTCGCTTTTCTCGACGACATCGGTGCGCGGGAGCGCATCACCGAGATCGCGCCGGCGGCGTTCCCTTTCGTCGACCTCAAGACGGGCGAGCGCTGGATCGTCCGCCCGGAGGGCGGGCGGCTGCCATTGTGGCTCCTCGATGCGCGCCGCCGAATCCCGGGAACGCGGCTCACCGATTACCTCGGCGTTCTGTCGCTCGCACGGGCCGGCGCGGCCGACACGGTCGCCGCGCGCGTCGCGAGCCGGCGCGTCCTGTTCGAACGGTTCTGGCAGCCGCTGACCCGCGCCGCGCTCAACACGGATGCGACCGAGGCCTCGGCGCGGCTCCTCTGGAACGTGGTCGCGGAGACCTTCATGAAGGGCGAGGCGGCGTGCCGGCCGATGCTGTTCCTGCATGGCCTCTCGGCGGCGCTGGTCGACCCGGCGATCCGCACGCTGCAGCGATCGGGCGGCGAGGTTCGTTTCCTCGCGCGGCTCCGCGGCATCGAGTGGCGGGCCGATCGCGTCACCGGTCTCCAGTTCGCCGAAGGACTGATGCGCATCGGAACCGACGACGTCGTCGTGCTCGCCGTGCCCCCCGACGCCGCGGCCGAGCTGTGGCCGGCGGTGCCGGTGCCGAGCGAGAGCCGCGCCATCGTGAATGTGCATTTCCGCGTCGACGAGCCGGTCGAGCTGCCGTGGCGGAGCCCGTTCGTCGGGCTGATCGGCGCCGATTCCGAATGGATCTTCGCGCGCGAAGGCGTGCTGTCGGTGACGATCAGCGCCGCCGACCGCTTCATCGAGACCCCGTCGCACGAGCTCGCCGGCCATCTGTGGGGCGAGGTCGCGCACGTCCTCGGCCGCACCACCGGACGGTTGCCGCCGTGGCGCATCATCAAGGAGAAGCGCGCGACCTTCGCGCAGACGCCGGCCGAGGCCACGCGCCGGCCCGCGGCCGCGACCACCGTGCCCAATCTCTTCCTCGCCGGCGACTGGACCGATACCGGATTGCCGGCGACGATCGAGGGCGCGATCCGATCCGGCTTCGCCGCCGCGTCGCTCGCGCTCGATCGCGCCGCCCGCGCCCCTGCCCTCCGCCGGACTGCTGGCTGAGCAGGGCGGCAGGGTTTGCTTGACGGACTCCGCGGGCGACCTAATACTTCGTCTTCCAAGAGGTTCGGGGCGTTCGACAGGGGCGGCCTGGACCACCGGTCCAGCGAAGCGGAGCGCCGGTTTCCGCCCCGCCCGCAGGCGACAAGACGCGACAAGACAAAAGGATGAGAGGAGAAATTCGGACATGGCCAAGATTCTCGAGAAACTCGGCAACACGGTGATTGCGGGCTTCGTGCTCGCGGTCGTGCTGCTGATCATCGTTGTCCTGTGGCACAAGCAGGGCGCCGCCTTCGACCGCGCATGGTGGTCGTTCCTGTTCCGCTGGCTGCACGTCCTGAGCGGCATCATGTGGATCGGGCATCTCTACTATTTTAATTTCGTGCAGATCCCGGGCATGCCGAAGATCCCGGCCGAGCAACGCCCGGCGGTGACCAAGGTCATCGCGCCGAGCGCGCTGTTCTGGTTCCGTTGGGGCGCGATGGCGACCCTGATCACGGGCCTCATCCTCGCCTGGCTCAACGGCTACCTGATCGACGCGATCGCGATCGGCCTCACCGACGGCGTGCCGAAGCACACCATGATCGGCATCGGCATGTGGCTCGGCACCATCATGTGGTTCAACGTCTGGTTCGTGATCTGGCCGAACCAGAAGCTCGCGCTCGGCATCGTCCAGACCGACGATGCGGGCCGCGCCAAGGCCGGCCGCACCGCGATGCTGTTCTCGCGGACCAACACGATGCTGTCGGTCCCGATGCTCTATGCGATGGTCTCGGCGCAGAACACGTTCTGACCGCCCGACCGCTATCGCCCGACGATCGGGGGAGGAGCCTTCGGGCTCCTCCCCTTTTCGTTCGCCCCGTCGCTATGCCACCGCCATCAGCGCGGCGGCGACGCGGCGGTCCTCGGCGAGAAGGACGTTGAAGGTCCGGCACGCGGCGCCGGTCGCCATGACGTCGGCGACAATGCCGCGATCCTTGAGTGCCGCGCGCAGCGCCGCCGGCAGGAACGCGGCGCGCGGGCCGGTGCCGATCAGGAGAACCGAGACCGCCGCGCCCGTCTCCCAGACCGGCGCCAGTGTCTCGAAAGTGAGTTCGGCCATCGCCGTCACCGGCCACGCCCGGGTCCGGTCGGGCAGGACGAGCACCGAGCCGGCATGGCTCGTGCCGGCGATGCGGAACCCGCCGCCGCCATAGGACTGGATGACCTGTCGGCCCTCGGGGACGAGCGGTGTGATGTCGGCCATGGCTCCCTCCCGGCAGGGCGCCGGGCGGCGACTAAAGCGGGATCCGCCGCGGCTTCATCGACTTGAGCCACACCACGACCATGAGGCGCGTCAGCATGATCGCGGTGAACATCGAGGTGATGATGCCGAACGAGAGCGTCACGGCGAAGCCCTTGACCGGGCCGGAGCCGAACTGGAACAGGAGCGCGGCGGCGATCAGCGTCGTCAGGTTGGCGTCGATGATGGTCGTGAAGGCGCGCTGGAAACCGGCATCGAGCGCCGAGATCGGCGAGCGGCCGGCGCGCTGCTCCTCGCGTATTCTTTCGAAGATGAGGACGTTGGCGTCGACCGACATGCCCATAGTCAGGACGATGCCCGCGATCCCCGGCAGCGTGAGCGTCGATCCGAGGAGAGACATGCAGGTGAAGATCATGACCAGGTTGATCGACAACGCGAGGATCGCGAACACGCCGAACAGGCCATAGACCGCGATCATGAATACGAGCACCAGCACCATCGCGATGGCGCAGGCGATCATCCCGGCGCGGATCGAATCGGCGCCGAGGCCCGGCCCGACCGTGCGCTCCTCGAGGATCGTGAGCGGGGCCGGCAGCGCGCCCGCCCGGAGGAGAAGGGCGAGATCCTGCGCCGTCTGCACGGTGAAGCGGCCGGAGATGATGCCGGCGCCGCCGAGGATCGGCTCGCGGATGACCGGCGCGCTGATCACCTTGTTGTCGAGGACGATCGCGAAGGGCCGGCCGACATTCTCCTTGGTGGCCTCGCCGAAGCGGCGACCGCCGGCGCTGTCGAACCTGAAGCTGACGACCGGCTGGCCTTCCTGGAACGTCGCCTGGGCGTCGGTGAGAGAATCGCCGCTCACCATCACGCGCTTGCGGACCACGTAGTTCCGCGGCTGGCCGTTCGCCTCGACCTCGCCATCGGACGGCAGGAGCTCGGATCCGACCGGCACGCGCCCGCCGCGCACGTCCTCGGCGGTCGTCGTCGGATCGACGAGCCGGAAGCTCATCTTGGCCGTCTTGCCGAGGAGCGACTTGATCCGTTCCGGATCGTTGAGGCCGGGGAGCTGGACGAGAATGCGTTGGTCGCCCTGGCGCTGGATGGTCGGCTCGCGCGTGCCGGTCTCGTCGACCCGGCGGCGCACGATCTCGATCGACTGATCGACCGTCTGGCGCCGCGTCTCGATCAGCCGGGCCTCGGTGAATCCGATGGTGAATCTCGGCCCGTCGACCGCGATATCGAGCTCCGGCTCGAGGCGGCGGAACAGCGCCCGTGTCTTCTCGGCATCGGCAGCGCGGACCAGCGAGAACACGACCTTGTCGTTCTCGACCCCGAGACCGGTGTAGTTGATCTGCTCGGTGCGGAGCGCCCCGCGGGCGGAATCGACGACGCCGTTGAGCCGCTCGCGCACCACGGCCGCCGTGTCGACCTCGAGGAGAAGCTGCGAGCCGCCCTGAAGGTCGAGGCCGAGCGTGACCTGGTCGCGCGGCGCCCAGCGCGGCAGTGCCTCGGCGTCGCCGCGGCTCAGGAGATTGGGCGCCGCATAGAGGAGCGACAAGACGCAGATGAGGACGATCGTGACGATCTTCCAGGGGGCGAAATAGATCATCCCAGCGTCCTAGCTCTACGGGGTCCTAGCTCGACAGCGTCCCAGCTTGCCCGCGTCAGTTCCGGGCGCGCTGCCCGGTCTCCGTCCCCGTTCCCCGGGTGTTCTCCTTGTCCTTGTCCTTGTCCTTGTCCTTGTCCTTGTCCTTGTCCTTGTCCTTGTCCTTGTCCCGGTCTCTGTCTCGGTCCCGGTCGTTGTCCTTCCCGTCCTCGTCCTTGTCCTCGGCATCGTCGGCGCCGCGCGACTCGCTCCGCGCCAGCACCTCGGTCACCATCCCGCGCGCGAGGCGCACGCGGACGTTCTCGGCGATCTCGACGGTGAGCTCGGTCTCCGACGGAACCCGGGTGATCGTGCCGATGATGCCTCCGGCCGTCACGATCCGGTCGCCGCGCTTGAGCGAGGCCAACATCTCGCGATGGGCCTTGGCCTTCTTCTGCTGCGGCCGGATCAGCAGGAAATAGAAAACGACGAAGATCAGTACAAGGGGTATCAACGGTTCGATGCCACCCATGCCACCTCCTGAAGCGCTTTGTGCGTATGCGGTCGAAACGAGCATTCCAATCTCCCTCGGGAGGCGCCCGGCGCACGTCGCCTCGGCTCGCCGGAGATTACTGCCAAGCCCGCAGCGGGCAAAGGGAATCGACGCCCCGTCAGGGTGTTGCGGTGCGCGGTTGGAACTGTGCTAGGGTCCGCGGCCGCGAACATCCGGGAACGACGTGGCGGGACTACCGATGGCCGACGACGCGCTGAAAGCCCTCATGAGCCGCATCGCCGACGCGCTCGAGCGGCAATCGCCCCCACCGCCCTCGGCGCCCGATCTCGCCGCCGCCGAGGCCTTCGTCTGGCACGCCGATCGCGGCTGGCTCGAGCCGGTCGCGCGCGTCAACCGGATCGAGCTCGAGCTCCTCCTCGGGATCGAGCACGCCCGCGATACGCTGCTCGAGAACACGCGCCGGTTCGCGCGAAGCCTGCCCGCCAACAACGCCCTCCTGTGGGGCTCACGCGGCATGGGAAAGTCCTCGCTCGTCAAGGCGGTGCACGCGCGTGTTCGACAGGAGCAGTTGTCGACGGCGGCCCTCGTCCTCGTGGAGATCCATCGCGAGGACATCGCGAGCCTTCCCGGATTGCTCACCGTCATCCGCGGACTCGACCAGCGCTTCATCCTGTTCTGCGACGATCTTTCGTTCGATGCGCAGGATTCGAGCTACAAGTCGTTGAAGGCGCTGCTCGAAGGTGGCATCGAAGGACGCCCTGACAATGCGGTCTTCTACGCGACCTCGAACCGGCGCCACCTCCTGCCGCGCGAGATGATCGAGAACGAGCGGTCGACCGCGATCAATCCGGGTGACGCGGTCGAGGAGAAGATCTCGCTGTCCGACCGCTTCGGGCTATGGCTCGGGTTCCACCCGTGCGACCAGGACACCTATTTCGCGATCGTCGAGACCTATGCCGCGCGCTTCGGCATCGCGGTGCCCGTCGCCCTCCTCCACCGCGACGCCAACGAGTGGTCGATCACGCGCGGCGCCCGGTCGGGCCGCGTCGCCTGGCAGTTCATCCAGGATCTCGCCGGTCGCCTCGGCCGCCCGTTGACGTGACGACGCCGTCGTCGGGCGCGCCCGCCATATAGGGCATCGGATCGATCGGACGTTGACCGCGCCGCACCTCGAAGTGGAGTTGCGGTGCCGTGACGTTCCCGGTCTGGCCGACGCGGGCGATCGTCTGGCCGCGACGGACGGCATCTCCCTTCTGGACGTTCAGCGCCTCGTTGTGGGCATAGGCGGTCATCCAGCCGTCGGCGTGGCGGATGACGATCAGGTTGCCGAAGCCGCGGAGCTCGTTTCCCGCATAGGCGACGACCCCGGCATCGGCGGCGCGCACCCGCGTACCGCGCGGCGCGGCGATGTTGATGCCGTCGTTCCGGAGCCCGCCGGTCTGTGGACCGTAGCCGAGCACGACCTTGCCCCGCACCGGCCAGGCGAACCGCCCAGTGCCGCGCGCGGGCGGCGGTTCGGCCGCCGTCTCCGGGTCCTCGACCGGCGGCGTGACGGCGGGACGCGGCTCCGTCGCCGCGACCGGCGGCAGCGAGGCGATGGCAACATCGCG
>Ga0194131_10011176_pt1 | contig 10796 bp, 9 predicted proteins | sample TA2KigO120mmetaG_FD_148631 | JGI IMG/M metagenome (GOLD analysis project Ga0194131, IMG submission 148631) | Freshwater microbial communities from Lake Tanganyika, Tanzania - TA2015053 Kigoma Offshore 120m | ecosystem: Environmental > Aquatic > Freshwater > Lake | place: Tanzania: Lake... | reverse complement strand
CGGAATAACTCCGGGTGGGTCCACGGCGATCTCCCTAATCCGGCTCGAGGCACGCCAAGGCGACGGCGGCCGCGTCGGCATTGGAAGGGGCGACCTGAACCCCGGCGGACTCGAGCTTAGCGACCTGTGCCGATCGTCGCTGGGGATCGCTTTCGGTTCCGGTGACCGAAGCGATCACGATCGGACGAAGCACACCCGCGCGCGCGACAACATCCGCAAGATGTCCGGCCGGATCGCCATGGGCGCCATAACCAAGAACCACGTCGAGCAAGATCACGCCGGTGGTCGGATCGTTGAAGGCGTTCATGAGCGGCCCATCGCGCACCGCCGGTTCGATCATCGGATGCGGCCGGCCCTTGGTATATGCGTCGTCGCCTAAATCGACCAGAACATGTCCGTCAGATTCGTCGCCGAGCCGACCCGCGCCTGGAATCGGCGCATTCGAGACCACCTTTTCTCCAGCGGCCGCAAATATAATCTGCGCTTCGGCGCAAAGCGTCCCGCCGGCAAACAACCCGCGCACGCGTCTGCGTTCGCGGGGTACCCGAGTGGCCCGCGCCGTAGGATCGAATCGACGGGCTGACGGCTTGCCCCCCAGCGCCAATTCGGCGGCGGCCTTGAGGGTGGGCGCGAACGCGGTGTTCCGAGAAATCGCCATGCTCTCGGCGCCGATAAAGCAGAGCGTGAAAGACTTTTTGCTCGCCTTCATTTTGTCGACGATCTTGGCTACAACGGCCGCCGCCGGCGGCTTGGAGATGACAACCACGTGCCGGGTTGCCGGGTCGCTCTCGAGAGCGTCGATCGCCATGAGCGTCGTAATGCCGCCAATCTTGTCGGTGAGATCGCGCCCGCCGACGCCGAGAGCATGGGATATGCCCCCGCCGCCCGCGGCGATCAGGCACGACACTTCTTGGATTCCGGTGCCCGAGGCACCGACGATACCGATGTCGCCTTGGGGGATCCGATTGGCGAACGCTAGCGGCACGCCGCCAACGATCGCCGTGCCGCAATCCGGCCCCATCACCAGGAGCCCGAGGTCGCGCGCCTCTTCCTTCAGCTCTTTTTCGTCGGCCACGGATACATTGTCGCTGAAAATCATGACATGAAGACCGCGCCGCAACGCCTTGCGCGCCTCGGCGGCGGCGAAGTCTCCGGGCACGGAGATCAGCGCCAGGTTCGATTCCGAAGCGATGTGGACGGCCGCGCGAATCGTGCGCGGTCGCCAGGCGGCGGTTTCGGTTTCTCCGCCCCTCGGCTGGCGAAGAAGATTCTCCGCCTCGGCCAGGGCGGCTTCCGCGCTTTTTGGGTCCACCGCGCGAATGGCGATGACCAGATCGCCACCGCCGGCCGCGTCGCCCGCCGCATCGAGAAGGCGCGCATCAGCCATGATCCGCTTGTTGGCCGGGGTCCCCATCATCAGCGCCGCTTCTTCGATTCCTTCGCGGCTCGCAAGCGTCCGGGAGAGTCGCATCAGCGCGACCGAATCGAGATAAAATCCGCGCCGCACACGGTTGAGAATGCTGGCGCTCATGTCACGCCCAGACGCGCGGCCAAGGCGACTAGCGCTTGCTTGAAGCAATCGATCGGCGCGCGCACGACACCCGCTCCGACCTGTCCGACTCCCGGTTTTTTGTGCGCAATCCCGGTGTTGATCGTCGGCGCGATTCCGGTCTCGACCACGAGACGAATATCGATCCCGGTCGGCACGCCGCGATAATCGAGGGCGGGAATTGTCCACCCCGGATTTTCGCCGACCGTGATCTCGGCCATGGCGCGAGTGAAATTCGCGGCCTCGGATGCGGCGCCGGCGCCGACGAAGCCGGCCACGGCGGGCGCTGCGGCGGTGGCGAAACCACCGAGCCCGATCGTTTCGACGATGGTCGAATCGCCGATGTCTGGATTGGCGTCTTCGGCGGTAAACCCCGGAAAGTAGAGCCCTTTGGGCATCTCGACTGGGGCCACGAACCAATCGTCACCGGTCGCGCTGACGCGTATGCCGAAGTCTGTGCCATTGCGCGACATCGCGGTGACGACCGAGGAACCTTCGATCCCGCGCACCGGATCCATGATTGCCTTGCCCAGGACCATGGCGATATTCAAGAAAAATTGGTCATTGCCGCCGATAAAGGACAGAATTTCGGCCAGCGTCTTCCTGTCCGCGACGGTTCGCGACAAGGCTGGCGCCAGCTCGCGCAGGAACAAACCGGAGCACGCGACGTTGCGCTGATGCATCTCGTCGCCCATGGTCAGACCGCGCGCGATCAAGGGCTTGAGGCGGATACCACCCTTGTCGCGGAGCGCCGCGCCCATCGCGGGGCCAAGCAAGTCCCGGATCCAAGCAAGCCGGGTCAGCACCTCGGCGTCGTTACCCCCGAAGCGCATGACCTTGCCGAGTCCCTCGTTAATCGTGCAGTAGGCTCGGTTGCCAAAAGTCCGGTTTTCGACGACCATCACCGGCTGGCTTTTTGTCGTCATTCCAGTCATCGGCCCGACCGCGTCGAAATGATGGTTGGGATGAAAGTCGATCGCGCCGGAATCCGCCAGCAGCGAGGCCGAGGCGAGATCGGGCGCCCATCTTTCGAACACGATGATGCCGGCCACCGCTCCTTGCAGCGGACCGCACATGTATTGCCAGCCGATCGGCGGGCCTGCATGCAGGATCGTGCGATCTTTAAGCGAAGGAATTGCCTTGGCCGCCGGAATGACATCGACCAAGATCGGCTCGCCAGCCAGCATCCGGCGCAAGGCTTCCTGGTTCGCCTGGTCGATCCGGTGCATGGAGTTATCCGCGCTCACGCGCCGAGTTTGGCGAGAAGTTTGGCGAGATCGGCGTCCCCGCCCGCCGGCGGCGACCATTCGACATGCACGACCGGCACCCCTTGCGCGGCAAGGTCGCGGGCAAAGCCCTCGAGGCCTATGTTGATCACCGCGGGTCGAGCGTTGAGGAGATTTTCGGCACTGTTTTTCTTGGCGTCAGCCATCGGGATTTCCCAGAATTAGGAGGGTGATATTAGCGGCGCGTCAGTAAAATCTCGGCACTGTCGTTCCACACGTCGATTTTCACAATCTGGCCATCGGCAAATACCAGGCGATCGACGAACCGGTTGCCCGCGAAGGGCGTGCCGTCCGGCCACTCGCCGTAAAGCGTGCCGTGGCAATAGACGACAGTTTCCTTGGCGCCAGGCGCGATATCGAAGCCGGCGATCTTTTTCTTCACCCAGCGATACCGGGTGGCATTGAAGGCACCGATTTCCTGGGGTGCGGAGAAGCGCCGGCCGCCGGTGAAGGCAATCTCGACATTGGGCGCAAGGAACGCATTGCTGGCCGGATCGCCGGCCATGGAAAGCTCGATGAACCGCTCGACCTTGGCGACGATGGTGTTGTCCGGTTCAAATGTGGCGTTTTTTCTGACTTTTTGCGGCGCCATCTGTTTTTTCTCCCGTACCTGTCACGCGTTCGGATTCACAATCGAGGCATCCTATCATGATGCCCTGACGCTTCCAACGAGGGCTCTGGACGAATACGCCCTGGCGGTGTTTAGATCCTATAATATGAGCCCATCAAGTTCCGACCCATCGATTTTTCTTGCGCGCGCCACCTCGGCCACCATCCGCGCCATAGGGCGGAGGCCTGACGCCGCCGCGACATTCGATGTCGCAAGCTCGGGCGGCGGCCAGGCCACCCAGAACCTACTTCGGCTCAAGCGCCTTTCCAACGCGCCGGGACCGGAAGCCTTGGCGGCGCTGCGCGGCGAGGCCGATTCCTTCGCGCTTCGGCTCCGCCACCACGATGAGCGTCTGCATCGCCGCCTCCGCCCGGCCGATAATGCTGCTGGCGACCTATTCGACGCGCTCGAGCGGGTCCGCATCGAAGTCCTGGGTGCCCGATGGATGCGAGGGGTTGCCGAAAACCTGGCCGTTGCCGCGATGGTGCGCGACCGCCACGAACTTCGAGTCGTGCCGGGATCGGAGTCGAAGCTTCCTCCAGCTGCGGCCGTGGCTTGTCTGGTTCGCGCGCGGCTCGCCGACGGCATTAACTCCGACGAGAACCAGGCGCTCGCTTTCTGGCGCACCCGCATGCCTGCCGAATTCGCGGCGCTTGCGGGGGGGCTCGCCGGCCGCCTCGACGATCAACGTGCGTTCGCCCAGGCAGCACGCCGCCTAATTGAAGCTTTTGGCCTTGATGCGGCCTGCGTCGATTCGCCGGCCGATGTCGGCGACGATGGCAACGCAATCGGCTCGTCCCAACGCGAAAGCCGCAAGGAAGAAGCCGCCGCCACCGCAAGGGAGTCCAAGGAACTGGTCCGCACCTCGCCCCAGGATTCCCCAGCCGGACCTGAAGACAGCGACGCCTCGGGGTCGGGAGACGTCAATGCCGATTTGCTACCAGAGGGCGGAGGCGAAGATCCCGGGGGAAAGTTGCGGCGAGCACCGTCTTTGCTTGGAGGATCGCGCGCAGACCTCGCCGAATACCGGATTTTTGCTCCTCAATACGATCGCATCGTTCGCGCTGAAGACCTATGTTCAGCCGCAGAGTTGATCCGGTTTCGCCGCGATCTCGATCGCCGTAGGAACGAAGTGCGAGCTTCCGTCGGCCGATATGCCATGCGTCTCTGCCACGCGGTTATGGCCAAGGCCGAGCGCGGCTGGGAATCGGATCTCGACGAAGGCCAACTCGACACTCGCCGCCTAGCCAGCGTCGCCGTTGATCCTGCTCAACCGCTTGCATTCAAGCGTCCCCAAGACATTCTCTTTCGCGATACGGTTGTAACCCTGCTGATCGACAATTCGGGCTCCATGCGCGGCGATCCGATCGAGGTTGCGGCGATCGCCGCCGATGTGTTCGGTGAGACGTTGGAACGCTGCGGCGTGGCTTTCGAGATTCTAGGATTTACCACCGCAGCCTGGAAAGGCGGACGGTGTTATGAGCGCTGGCAGGATGCCGGGCGGCCGGCAAGACCGGGCCGGCTCAACGAGGTTCAACATATTATCTATAAGTCGGCAAGCGAATCCTGGCGGCGGGCGCGACGCAATCTCGCTCTGATGCTGGTCGACAATTTACTCAAGGAGAATATTGATGGCGAAGCATTACTGTGGGCGCATGACCGGCTGCTTGCCCGACCCGAGCGACGGCGCATCTTGATCGTCCTTTCGGATGGCGAGCCGGTTGATATCGCCACCCTGGACGTCAATAGAGACGACTATCTGGGCAGGCACTTGACGGCGGTCGTTGACCATATCGTGCGGCGCTCGCCGGTCGAGCTTTTTGCCATCGGCATCGGTCCCGACGTCGGTCGGTATTACCCGCACGCGGTCGCGCTCGAATCGATTGGTGATCTAACCCTGGAGCTTTTTGCTAAAATCGCGCATCTGCTTGAGGCCGACTTGCCTTATCCGCGCGACAGGCTACGCTTGGCGCAACCGACGGAAAAAGGGTTGTTCGATCCTGCGGATTTTGCAGGCACGCCCGTCATTCGCGGCGATGGGGCCCGCTTCGGCCCGATTCCGGGTGAGCAGATCGTCGGCGTTATCACCCACCATTAACCCGGGAGTTTTGCTTATGCGATCGGAGGGCGCAAATGCGCCCACGGATGCGCCGCTTCGAACGCGGCCGCCGCGCGAAAAATATCGGTTTCCATGTTGATTTTGGAGACCATATGCAGCCCGACCGGCATCCGGTCCCGGGTAAACCCGGCGGGGATTGAAGCCGCCGGCTGTCCGGTCAGGTTGATCGGATAAGTGTAATAAACCCACGAGACGAGGTTACGATCGGGAAGTTCCGGCGGCACGTCGCGTCCGATATCGACCGAGGCCACGGGTAGGACTGGGCTCAGGAGAAGGTCGTACTTATCGAAAAACTGGCGCATCTTTTCGCGGAATTCGTAGCGCCGAAAAACCTTAGAATAATATTCCTCGAGCGTCTGATCGAGGGCGTTGGCGAGCACTTTGGCGACCCCCGGATCGAGTATTTCCGGCGTTTCCTTGAGTTGTTTTTTCAACCGCGTGCCGACGCCGGCATAGAATTCTGCCATCCACAACGGCCCCGGATCCTCGTCCATTACTTTGTCGACCAATTCGACCGAGCATCCCATCGCCTCGAATGATTTAGCGGCCCTCTCGGTGATCTCGATAACCTCCGACGTCGGTTTGGCGTATCCATAGGTTGGGCTCCACGCGATCTTCATGCCCTTGACCGGGTTGTCGCAAGCGCCCAGGAAATCAGGCACCGGACCGGCGATACCATACGCGTCGCGCCGGTCGTGGCCGGCCATCGCCGATAGCAACAAAGCCGCGTCGCGCACCGTGCGGGTCATCGGTCCGACGTGGGCCAGCGTCGGCGTCGCGCTCACAGGATAGATCGGTACACGTGAGAAGTTGGCCTTGATCGCAAAAAGGCCGGTCAGGCACGCAGGAATTCGAACCGAACCGCCGCCATCGGTGCCGATGGCGAAGGGCGTATAGCCGCTGGCGACGCTGCTCGCCGCGCCGCAGCTCGAACCGCCCGGTGTTTTCTTCAGGTTCCAGGCGTTAGGCGTGATACCGGTCAGGGGCGAATCCCCGACCGCCTTGCAACCGAACTCGCTCGTCGTCGTCTTGCCGATAATACAGGCGCCTTGGGCCCTGACCCGCTCGACCGAAGGCGCATCCACCGCGGCGATATTGTTGGCCGCCGTGCGTGAGCCGAATGCGCATTTTACGCCTGCGACCGCGATCAGGTCCTTGACCGAGATGGGGAGGCCATGAAGGAGCCCGAGGGGCTCACCCCTCATTACCGCTGCTTCGGCCTTTTTCGCCGCCGCGCGCGCGAGGTCGGGGGTCGCCGTCGCCATGCAGTTAAGCTTGGGTTCCAGCGCCTCCATTCGCCTTAACGCGTGCTCGACGACCTCGTTCGGCGAAATTTTTTTCGCCGCGATCAGGGCCTTGAGCTCGAGAGCGCTTTGGAAATGGATATCGTCGCTCATGAGGGAACTCCCGTCAGACGGCGCCGAGACTATGATCGAAGACTCCAGCGCCGGTCGCCTCGCACCCCTTCAGTGCCAGGGCGATGGCCTCCCGATCTAGATCCTTGCCAATCAGAACCAGCCGGGTTTCGGGCCTACCGGCGGGCCACTTCGCCGCGTAGGTAAGGGGGCTGAAAACGTTCTGCACCCCCTGCACGATCACCGGGCGATCATCGTGGATAAAATACATCAGGCCTTTCACCCGAAAAAGATTCTCACCGTGCTTCTGGGTCAGCGCCCATAAAGCGCTCATCAATTGGTCATAATCCATCGGCGCGTCGGAACGATAGGAGATTTGGGAAATATCGTCGCCGTGAATATGGGCGCGCCCGTGTTCGTGATTACGATCATGGTTGGTTCCGATCCATCCGTCGATCGCGTCTCGTTTTACTTGCGGGTCGAATAGATCGAGATCAACGACTTGATCGAGCCTGAGTTCGCCGTGGGCCGTCAGTTCCCGGGAACAGGTCGGGTTGAGCCGGTCGACGGTAGCTTGCGCCTGGGCTAGTTCGATCTCGCTCACCAGGTCTTTCTTGTTAAAGATGATTTTATCGGCCAGCGCGATTTGTTTTTTTGCTTCCGGTCGGCTCGCGATCTGGCCCGCGATGTGCTTGCAATCGACGACGGTAACGATTGCGTCCAGCCGATAGGTCAGGTTCATCTGCATATCGGTGTAGAAAAGTTGAGCGAGAGGAGTCGGATCGGCGATACCCGTGGTCTCCACGATAATCTTCTCGAACTCGATCTTGGGCTTGAGCACCCCCATCTTGCGCATGAAGAGTTTGTATAGGCATTCGACTAGGTCGTCCTTGCTCGCGCAGCAGATGCAGCCGTTCTTCAGCTCCATCATGTCGTCGGAAGCGTTGGTGATGAGATCGCCGTCGATACCGATCTCGCCGAATTCGTTGACGATGATCGCGATCTTGCCGGATTCCGGGTCAGCGAGAATCCGGTTAAGCAACGTCGTCTTCCCCGCGCCGAGGAATCCGGTAAGCAAGGTGATCGGAACGCGTTGGTCGCGCCCAGTGGCGTCAGGTATCAACATGGCCCAGGCGTCGGGGACGGCGCGCCAAACCTGCCCGGCGCGCCGTCAATTTCGACGTTTCCACCTCAATTCAGCACGGCCCAGGCACGCACCGGCGAGCCGCTGCCGTTGTCGATCTTGAGCGGCGGACCGAAAAATTGAAATTCGCCCTTACCGATCAAGTCCTCCAGGTTCACCAACCATTCGTAATGAGTGATCTTGCGGTCGCGGCAAACCCGGTGGCTCGGGAATTCGTTCCAGGACGGCTTGTCCGTGGACGGTCCCTCGACCCCGTGCAGGAGCGACTTGCGATCAGCGAGCCAGTGGGTCGCGGCGGCGGTCAGGCCCCAGTTGCTCCAGACGACCTTGATTTCCGGGTAGTACTTCTTATGCAGGCCCGAGCACATCAGCACGATATGACCGTCGATCTTGACCCCGGCTTTTTTCTCGGCCGCTTCCATTTCCTTCACGTCGACGTCGGCCAGATCCTCGATGTGGCGAAGGTCGAGGCACACGGCCTTGCCCATGAACATATCGAGCGGCATCTTATCGATCGATTGCCCCTTCGGATTGACGTGATAAAACGAATCCACATGTGTCGCGATGTGATCGATCATGCTGATGAACGTGGTCGCGAATGTCATGCGGTCGTTCGGCACGCCGAGCTCGAAAATTTTGGATTTTTCGTGAGTCCAGTGCGGAACCACGATCGGCCGCTGAAACAGCTTATGGGCCGGCATGTTGTCCTGAATAGTGAGCGTTAAATCGACGATTTTTCCCGCCATGGTGGGTTCCTCCTCTAGGTCGAGCTTTCGCTTTGGTTCGGTTATTCCGATGTGGCCGCTGGCGACAACTGTAGCGAGATCGCCGTATTTAACGAAGTTTTTTCTGAGGGGTTCCGAGAAAGAAATCGAACGCCATGTCCGCAAGAACCTGATTTTCGCCAGGTAGGCGCAAAATGGTTGTATGAGCATTCCAGGCTCAGGTAAAAAAGCCTATTTAACGTAATAGGTTATCCATGCCAATCGGGGGCGTGGCGGGGTTCGTCGATTCGATGGAATTCGGCAACGGCGTTCTCTAAAATCGATATGCCGACGACGATTTTTCCGTCTGCGCAAAACAGGGGAGGTTCAACATGAAAAAACTTATCGTGGGACGCGTACCGGGTCTCGTGGCGATCGGGGCTCTCGCGATTGCTTGGTCGCAGGGCGCCTTGGCCGCTGATATCAAGATCGGTTATTCCGGCGCGCTCACCGGCCCGGTGGCGTATCTCGGAATCGATATCCGTCGCGGGGCGGAGATGGCGATCGAGGAGGTCAACGCCAAGGGTGGCGTTAAGGGCAACAAGCTGGTGCTCGTTTCACGCGATGACGAGCATAATCCGGTCAAGACCGTCGCCAACCATCGCGAGCTGGCCGAGCGCGAAAAAGTCGTTGCCATGATCGGCACGACCAACAGCGCGGCGATGTTGGCGAGCGTGCCGATCATCAACGATGAACTCAAGATACCGATCTTGGCGCCGGCGGCGGATGCCACCGCGATCATCGAGAACGACGCCTGGAAGAACAAGAAAGACAACTATATTTTCCGCATCGGCATGTATGGCCGCGGCCAGTCGAATTTTCTTGTCGATTCGATGGTCAAGAAGTTCGGCTACAGCAAGGTCGGCCTACTTACCTGGACCGCCGGCTGGGGCGTGACGGGGCGGGGCGAACTCAACCGCCGGCTCAAGGAACTTGGAATGACCGCGGTCTCCGACGAGACCTACGACACGGCGGATACCGACTTAACCCCCCAGATACTGAAACTGCAAAAAGCGGGCGCCGAAGTCATCATTAATTACGGCCTCGTGCGCGAGAACGCTTTCGTCACTCGCACCAAGCAAAAATTGAACGATACCACTCCTTATGCCTCGGCTTGGGGCATTGCCGCCCCGGCGTTTTGGAAGGCGGCGGGAGAAACAGCCGAGGGCGTGCTCACCAGCACGACGATCATCATTGACGGGCCGCAATCGCCCGAACGGATGGCCGTCCTAAAGAAGTACGGGGACACGCATAAGCAGGAGATAGAAGCGCCGTTCGGATTTTTCGCGGCCTACGATATTATTAAGCTCTTAGCGGTTGTTATGGATAAGGTCGGCACCAAACCCGCCGACATCCGCACCGGACTTGAGAACGTGCCTGAATTTAAGGGGCTCATCACGCACTTCAAGCGGCCGGTGTTTACGCGCGACCGACATGACGCGTTGACCGAGGAGGACATGGTTCTCGGCCGCTGGACCAAGGGCAAGCTCCTTCAAGTCCACTACGAGACTGGAAAGGGCCCCTACGTGATCCTCGATAGCGGCGAGAAGAAGTTTATCAACACCAAGACCCTTGCCTTGATGTAGGGTCTACACGCTTCCGGCCGGGCGGGATTATCTGTCCCCCCCGGCCGCGCTTCTCCGGTTCAGGGGTAGGGGGCCCCCGATGTTCGAGTTTTTTCTGCAGATCGCGCTGAGTGGCATCGCCACAGGCGCGATTTACAGCGTGATTGCTGTCGGCTACAGCATCACTTATGCGACCATGCGCGTCCTCAATTTCGCGCTCGGCATGTGGGTCATGCTGGGCGGCATGCTGACGTATTCGCTTCATGTCAATTTTGGGCTGTCGCTTCCGATTACGCTGACCATTATTCTTGCCGTCATGTCGGTGCTGGGGGTTGTCGGCGAGCGCGTCTCGGTCTACCCCTTCGTGCGCGCTGGCAGCGACGCCTGGATCATGAGCACGCTTG
>Ga0194131_10011170_pt1 | contig 10803 bp, 8 predicted proteins | sample TA2KigO120mmetaG_FD_148631 | JGI IMG/M metagenome (GOLD analysis project Ga0194131, IMG submission 148631) | Freshwater microbial communities from Lake Tanganyika, Tanzania - TA2015053 Kigoma Offshore 120m | ecosystem: Environmental > Aquatic > Freshwater > Lake | place: Tanzania: Lake... | reverse complement strand
CAGCCCGATCACGTCGATCACGTTGAGGAGCTGCGGCCGATAGAGGCTCACGGGCCCTGCGATCAGCGCGTCCGCGTCCTTCAGGCGCACCATGATCGCTCCGATCACGGTGTTCTGCGTGCGCAGGATCGTCTGCGAGGTCGAGGGCGAAGCGCCGCGCCGCCCCATGATCCGGTAATACTCCCGCCAATAGGGCTCATAGCGCTCATAGTTGGTGGGATCGATCACCTGGACATTCTTGCCGACCTCGAGACGGAGCGAGAGCTTCTCGTTCTTCTCGGCGATGACGGAGGCGCGGCCCAACAGGATCGGCTTTGCGACACCCTCATCGATCGCCTGTTGCGCCGCGCGCAGCACGCGGTCGTCCTCGCCCTCGGCGAACACGACGCGCTTCGGATCCTCGATCGCACGATCGAACACGCCCTTCATCATGTAGCCGGTGCGGAAGACGAGCTGGCTCAGCTCCTTACCATAGGCCTTGAGATCCTTGATCGGGCGCTTGGCAACGCCGGATTCCATGGCGGCCTTGGCCACCGCGACCGGAACGGTCGAGATCAGGCGCGGGTCGAACGGCTTCGGGATGATGTAGTCGATGCCGAATTTGAGCGACTGGTCGCCGTACGCCGCCGCAACGACGTCCGACGCCTCCGCCTTGGCGAGATCGGCGATGGCGCGCACGCAGGCGAGCTTCATCGGCGTGTTGATCTCGGTCGCGCCGCAATCGAGCGCGCCGCGGAAGATGAAGGGGAAGCAGAGCACGTTGTTGACCTGGTTCGGGTAGTCCGAGCGCCCCGTGGCGATGATCGCATCGGGCCGCGCCGCGCGTGCCTCCTCCGGCATGATCTCAGGCGTCGGGTTGGCAAGCGCCAGGATCATCGGGTTTGCGGCCATCGGCTTGACCATCTCGCCGGTCGCGGCGCGCGGCCCCGACACGCCGAGGAAAATATCGGCGCCACGCAACGCATCGGTCAGCGTGCGAGCATTGGTGTCGAGCGCATAACGCTTCTTAGCGCTATTGAGGTCGGTACGTCCCTTGTGGATCACGCCCTCGCGATCACACACGGTGATGTTGCCCCGCGTGATGCCGAGCTCAACCAGGAGATCGAGGCACGCCATCGCGGCGGCGCCGGCGCCGGAGCAGACAAGCTTCACCTTGGACAGGTCCTTGCCAACGACGCGCAGGCCATTCAACACCGCCGCCGAGACGCAGATCGCCGTGCCATGCTGATCGTCATGGAACACCGGGATCTTCATGCGCTCCTTCAGCTTCTTCTCGATCGCGAAGCATTCGGGTGCCTTGATGTCCTCGAGGTTGATCGCGCCGAAGGTCGGCTCGAGTCGGGCGATCGTATCGACCAGCTTGTCGACATCGAGCTCGTCGATCTCGATGTCGAACACGTCGATATTGGCGAACTTCTTGAAGAGGACCGCCTTGCCCTCCATCACCGGCTTCGACGCGAGCGCGCCGATCGAGCCGAGGCCCAGAACCGCCGTCCCATTCGAAATCACGGCGACCAGATTGGCCTTGGCCGTGTAGGAATAGACCTCGTCGGGGGACTTCGCGATCTCTTCGCACGCGGCGGCGACGCCGGGCGAGTAGGCGAGCGAGAGGTCCCGCTGGTTCGCCATCGGCTTGGTCGGGTGAATGCCGAGTTTCCCAGGCTTCGGTGTCCGGTGATAGGCTAGTGCGCGTTCGCGCAGATCATCCGCCATGAAACAGTCCTCCCCCTCGCGATTCGGGCAGTATAGCGAAGCGCCACCGGTTTGCCACGGCGGCCCCCTGGAATGGCGCGTCAGCGATGGCCTGATCGCCTATCCGGACGCCGTTGCCCTGATGGAGGCCCGGGTCGCCGCGATCCGCGCGGGCGAGGCGCCGGAGCTCGTCTGGCTCCTGGAGCACCCGCCGATCTACACCGCCGGCACGAGCGCCAAGGATGACGACCTTCTATTGCCGAACCGTTTCCCGGTGTTCCGGACCGGACGGGGCGGCCAATTCACCTATCACGGGCCGGGCCAGCGCATCGCCTATGTCATGCTCGATCTGGTCGCCCGCTCGAAGAGCGGCGCGCCCGATTTGCGGGCCCTGGTGCGCGGGCTTGAGCAGTGGCTGATCGACACCTTGGCTGATTTCGGCGTTGCCGGCGTCAGGCGCGATGGTCGCGTGGGTGTTTGGGTCGAGTTGGGACGGGGGCAAGAGGCCAAGATCGCCGCGCTTGGCATCCGGGTCCGCCGCGGCGTGTCCTTTCATGGCATATCGCTGAACGTCGCCCCCGACCTGTCCCATTATGAAGGGATCGTCGCCTGCGGTGTGCGCGAGCACGGCCTCACGTCGCTCAAATCGCTCGGCGTCACGACAACCATGGCTGAGGTCGATCAGGCGCTGAAGCGCCGCTTCGAGGCCATCTTCGGGGCTTGAGCGCTATTTCGTCGGCCGCTGGTGAAAGCCCGTGAGCCCAATGGGTGGCTCCACGGCCTGGGCACGCACGCCGGTTACGGCCGCGTTTCGCGGCCCGGTGTGACAGGCCTGGATCATCCCACCGACCACCTCCGCTGGCCCGATAAACAACGCCTCGACCGAGCCGTCCTGCCGATTGCGCACCCAACCCTGAAGCCCGCGCGTCGTCGCCTCGCGAACGGTCCACGCGCGATAGCCGACGCCCTGCACGCGGCCGGAGATGCGGACGAGAATTGGTTTCGACGTCATAGCCCGAAGTTAGACAACCCTCCCCCTCAGGGGGAGGGCTTGGGTGGGGGTGGAAACAAGGCGCCACAGGCGCCTGGGTCGCCTACCCCAACCCAAACCCTTCCCCTCCTGCCAGGAGGGGAAGGGTTGAGCATTGTTGCACGATGTCTCTACTCAAACTCCATGATCACCTGATCGACTGCGAGGCTGTCGCCCTTGGCCGCGCGAACCTTGGCGACCTTGCCGTCGCGCTCGGCGCGCAGCACGTTTTCCATCTTCATGGCGTCGACCACCGCGAGCGGCTGGCCGGCCTTGACCTGATCGCCCTCATGCACCGGGATCGAGACCACGAGCCCCGGCATGGGTGACAGGAGGAAGCGCGACAGATCCGGCGGCTTCTTCTTCGGCATACGCGCGGCGAGTTCGGCCGCCCGCTCGGAGCGCACGATCACCGGCACATCGACGCCGCGCCAGCCGAGGCGGCAGCGCGTGCCGTTACGATCGACCTGCACCGTGACCGCCCGCCCATCAACGCGACCGGTGAACAACCGCTGCGTCGGCGCCCAAGCGCTCTCCACCTCGATCGTTCCGCCATCGAAGGCGACAGAAAGGCGCTCACCCTCGTTCGCGAGGATGCTCGCCTTGTGATTGACCTCGCCGACCGCGACGGCAAACGCCGCGCTTTGCAGGGACGGAATGCCACGCGCCTGGCCAGAGATCGCCGAGGCGCGCTTCTGCAAGCGATGGTGGATCGTCAGCGCAACCGGCACGATGACCTTGAGGGCCTCTGGCGTCAGCGCCGCGCCGGCATAGCCATCCGGGAATTCTTCCGCGATGAACCCGGTCGAGAGCCGGCCCGCGCCGAAGCGGCTGTGCCCGAGCACGTCGGTGAGGAAGCCGATATTGTGCGAGATGCCGCGCACATAATAGGCGTCGAGCCCATCGCGCAGCCGCGCGATCGCCTCGGCCCGCGTCTTCCCGTGGCTGATCACCTTGGCGACCATGGGATCGTAGAACATGCTGATCTCGGCGCCTTCCTCGACGCCGGTGTCCACCCGAAGGGTGGCCCCCTGCTCCGGCTCGCGATAACCAACGAGGCGACCGATCGAGGGCACGAAGCCGCGCGCCGGGTCTTCCGCATAAACGCGCGCCTCGATCGACCAGCCGTCGATCGTCACGTCGGCCTGCTTGAGTGTAAGTTCCTCGCCCGCCGCGATGCGGATCATCTGCTCGACCAGATCGATGCCGGTGGTCATCTCGGTCACCGGATGCTCGACCTGGAGACGCGTGTTCATCTCGAGGAAATAAAAGTTACGCTGCTGATCGGCGACGAACTCAACCGTGCCGGCCGAGTGATAACCGACCGCCTTGGCCAGCGCGACCGCCTGCGCCCCCATCGCCGCGCGTGTTTTCTCATCGAGCAGCGGGCTCGGCGCCTCCTCGATCACCTTCTGATGGCGCCGCTGGATCGAGCATTCGCGCTCGTTCAGGAAGATCGTGTGGCCGGTCCTGTCGCCCAGCACCTGAATCTCAATGTGGCGCGGATTGATGATGAACTTCTCGACGAACACGCGCCCGTCACCAAATGACGCCGTCGCCTCGTTGATCGCCGACTGCATGGATTCCCGCAGCTCCGCCTCGGAGTGCGCGAGCCGCATGCCCTTGCCGCCGCCGCCGGCGGCCGCCTTGATCATGACCGGATAGCCGATGCTGGCCGCGGCCTTGGCGGCCTCGCTCACATCGGCGACCGGCTTGTCGAGACCCGGCACGGTCGAGACACCGGCCGCGCGCGCCAGCTTTTTTGATTCGATCTTGTCGCCCATCGCGGCGATCGCCTTGGGCGGCGGCCCGATGAAGACGAGGCCCGCCTTCTCCACCGCCTCGGCGAACGGCGCCTTCTCAGAGAGAAACCCGAAGCCCGGGTGGATCGCCTCGGCGCCGGTCCGCTTTGCGGCCTCGATGATCACGTCGGCCTTGAGATAGCTCTCGGCCGCGGGCGGCCTGCCGATCAGCACGGCCTCGTCCGCCATGCGCGCGTGCAGCGCACCGGCATCGGCCTCGGAATAGACCGCGACGGTCTTGATGCCCATCCGCTTCGCGGTGCGGATGACGCGGCAGGCGATCTCGCCCCGGTTGGCGATGAGGATCTTACGGAACATCAGACAAACGACCCGCGCCACATGGCGCCTGCTCTCTCTCTATCGTCATTGCCGGGCTTGACCCGGCAATCCAGTCCGATTTCGCTGATGCATTCGGCGCACGAGGACTGGATGCCCGGATCAAGTCCGGGCATGACGGAAAAGGAAGAGGCGATGAGGATTTTACGGAACATGGTCACAGCGGCACGTTCCCGTGTTTCTTCCAGGGATTGTTGAGCTGCTTGTTCCTGAGCGTCGCCAAGGCGCGCGCGATGCGCTTGCGCGTCGTGCGCGGCATGATCACGTCATCCAGGAACCCTCGGCTCGCGGCGACGAACGGGTTGGCGAACTTCTGGCGATACTCCTCGGTCTTGGCCTCGACCGCGCCTGGGTCCTTCAGCGCGCCGCGAAAGATGATCTCGACCGCCCCCTTCGGCCCCATCACGGCGATCTCAGCGGTCGGCCAGGCATAATTCACATCGCCCCGTAAATGCTTCGAGCTCATCACGTCATAGGCGCCGCCATAGGCCTTGCGCGTGATCAGCGTGACTTTGGGCACGGTCGCCTCGGCATAGGCGTAGAGCAGCTTCGAGCCGTGCGTGATGATTGCGCCGTGCTCCTGCGCCGTGCCGGGAAGGAAGCCCGGCACGTCGACGAAGGTGACGATCGGGATGTTGAAGCAATCACAGAAGCGCACAAAGCGCGCAGCCTTGCGCGAGGAGTCGATGTCGAGGCAGCCCGCCAGCACCATCGGCTGGTTGGCAACGATGCCGATCGTTGCGCCGTCGATCCGCGCGAAGCCGATGATAATGTTCTTGGCGTAGCTCGGCTTGAGCTCGAAGAAATCGGCCTCGTCGACCACCTTCAGGATCAGCTCGCGCATGTCGTATGGCTTGTTGGGATTGGCCGGCACGAGCGTGTCGAGCGAGGGTTCCTCGCGGTCGATCGGGTCCGTCGTTGGCAGGATCGGCGGCTTTTCGCGGTTGGACGCCGGCAGAAAATCGATGAACCGGCGCGTCTCAGCGAGCGCGATCACGTCATCGGTCAGCGCGAGGTCGGCGACACCTGATTTTCCGGTATGCGTCTTGGCGCCACCCAAATCCTCATGCGTCACGACCTCGTGCGTGACCGTCTTCACCACGTCCGGGCCGGTCACGAACATGTAGGCCGTGTCCTCGACCATGAAGATGAAGTCGGTCATCGCCGGCGAATAAACCGCACCACCCGCGCACGGCCCCATGATCACCGAGACCTGCGGCACGACACCCGAGGCCAGCACATTCCGCTGGAACACCTCGGCATAGCCGGCGAGCGAGGCGACACCTTCGTGGATGCGGGCGCCGCCGGAATCATTGAGCCCGATCACCGGCGCGCCCACCTTCATCGCCTGATCCATGATCTTGCAGATCTTCTCGGCATGGGCTTCCGAGAGCGAGCCGCCGAACACGGTGAAATCCTGGCTGAAGACGAACACGAGGCGGCCATTGATCGTGCCATGGCCGGTAATGACGCCATCGCCCGGCACCTTGTTGGCGGCCATGTCGAAATCGGCGCAGCGATGCTCTACGAAGGTGTCATATTCCTCGAACGTGCCGGGGTCCAACAGCAGCTCGATGCGCTCGCGCGCCGAGAGCTTGCCCTTGGCATGCTGGGCCTCGATGCGGCTCTGACCGCCACCAAGGCGGGCCGCTGCCCGCTTCGCTTCCAGCTTGTCGAGGATGTCCTGCATGCAGTGACCCGCCTGGGCAAGTGTCAGTGATATGACGGGTTGCAAATAGCATGAAGCCCCGCCTCCCGCCACAGGTGGGGGTGGGCTATTCGTTAAGAAGCCGCACGGCCTCGGCCGCTGCCTCGAGGTCCGCCCGGAGCACGGCGCGGCGGGCCTCGAACTCGGCATCCACACCCCACTGCTCGATCTGGAACGCCTCGTCGATCTGGGAGGCCTGGAACGCCGCCTCGCCATCGAGCCGGCCAGCCAACACTGCGAGCCCGATCACGAGGGAGCCGCTCGCGCCTGCCGCGAGGTGGAGCGCGGTCAGCCGAAACGCATCGAGCTGCTCGGCAGCACCGCGCAGCGCGGTCACGGCCTCCGGCGGCTGCTCGACCGGGCTGATTCCTCGGGTGACGGCAAGCATCGCCCCATGGGTCGCATTCAGCCATTGGAGCAGCGGGTCCCAGGCGATGCTTTGGCGCTCGATCAGGCTCGCCGGCCGCTCCGCGCGATAACAGATGAGATCGGTCGCGCCATAGCCGATCACCTCATCGAGCATGGCGTCGCGGTGGTTTGGCACGCGGTCAAGCGCCGTGCAGGCGAGCCGAGTCAGGCGCATCGCCTCGCGCCCGATCACCTCGCCTTGAGCGGCCCATTCGGCGGCGATCGCGCGCGCCAGCCCTTTGCTTGGCACGATGAGCGGAGCTTTCAGCGGTGTCTTCACCGGCCGCGCATCGAGCGCGACACCAAACCCGCCGGGGACGGACATGGCCGCCGCTTCCTTGTAGAACCGCTTCATGATCGCTACTCGAAGATGCTGCCGATGCCCTTGCCAACGCTCTCAAGGCCCTTGCCCACGCCTTCGACCACATCGCCGACCGGGCCGCTCGACTTGCCCTTCGAGGCGCTGCCCTTGCCGCCCTTCTTGAGCGCCGCGACGCAGGGGTTTTCATCGCCGCTGCCCGCGCTGACAAAGGGAATGAGAATACCGAGCGGGTTGATCAGCGTGCCGAGCGCGGAGCCGGCAACGACGAGCGCCACGGCTTCCGAATCGGGACGGCGTTCGGATTCTGGATCGGCCCCTCGACGATCACGGGCACGGCGAGGCTGAACAGCGCCGGGTCCTTCGGCTTCGGCACGAGGCGCAGATTGAGCGTTTCGCGGCCAAGATTGATCGTGCCTTCACCGCCCATGGTCATCTCCGTGGTGTCGAGCAATAGCCGCTCGGCCCGCATCACACCGCGATCGATGGGAAAGCGCGCGACCATGCAATTGACCGTCGTGCTCGCCTTGCTGAAGTTCCATGGCATCAATTGCTACACGAGATCGACCGCGATCAGCTCGACCAGCGTGTTGTCCAGCCGGCCGCGCCCCATCGCGATATCGAGCCGGCCGCCCAGCGAGCCCGCGAGCATGCGAGGCGATGCGCCGGTCGCCTTGAGGTCGGCATCGATGTCGACCTTGCCTTGACCCCGTTGCTCAACGCCGAGAAGCGCGAGCACGGTGCCCAAATCGGCGCCGCGCATCTTGCCCTTCAGAGTCACCTTTGGCGCCTTGGCCGAGCCGTCGAGCGTCGCCGCACCATTCATGGCGCCGCCAGCGGTCTCGAACGCGAGCGGGTTTAACGTCGCGACCTTGTCGCGCACGACGATCGTGGTCTCAAGGTCGGTAAGCGTGGTGCCCCGATAGCTGGCCTTCGCGGCCGAAAGCGCAAGCTCGACATCCAGCCCTTCGAGCCAGTCGAGCGCGATCGGCTCGTCGTCGAAGAGACGACCGCCCTTCCCGCGCTTCCCTTTGTTCTCTTCGCCGAGGATCAGATCGAGATCGACGGTGGACGCCGCGAGGCTTCCCTTGAGGCGCGGAATATCAGGCGTCGCATCGACCGACAGGTCGCCGCTCAGCTGGCTCTGGCCGAAACTCGCCTTGAGGCCGGCTACGTCATAGCGCGCACCGCCGCCCTTCAGTTGCCCTTCGAACGTGACCGGCCCGACCGCCTTGGGCAGATCACCGGTGCCGGCCAGCGCGCCGAGGGTCGTGAGCGTCGGCGCGGAGAGCTTCATGGCGACGTCAAGGCCATCGAAATCGGCCGGCCGATCGACCGTGCCATCGAGGTTGAGCAAGGCGTCACCGGCAGCGAGCTCCACCTTGAGCGGCGCTTTTGGACCCTTGCGCCCAACCGCGAGCTTGGCGGTCATCGGGAGCTGGTTGAGCAGGCCCTGGGCATCGAGCGCAAGCGTGTTGGACGCGTGGTCGAGGCCTCCTGCGGCGCTGTCGATCTTGAGCGTGCGCGTCTTTTTGGTGCGACCATCGACGAGCGTGATCAACGAGTCCTTGATCTCAAGCGTATCGGCGGCGAGCAGCTCCGATTGATCCGCGTCAGTGGTTGATGTCATCACGGGCCAATTGCTCTTGCCCTCCGCATCGGTCTCGAGCAGGAGGTCGGCCCCGTCGAGCACCAGGCGCTGTGCCTCGACCTTTCCACTGATGATCGGAAACAGCCCGACCTTCACCTCGAGGCGCCTCGCCTTCAGCATCTCGGCGCGGCTGCCCCAGGGTGCGTTCGCGATGCTGATGTCCTCGGCCACGATCGAAGGCGAGAAGCTGATCGAAAGGTCGAACGCGCCCTTGATCTCCACGTGGCGGCCGGTCTGCTTGCTGAGCTCTGCCGTGAGGATATCGCGATATTCCGTGACATCCTTGCTGAGCAGAATGATGACGCCAACCGCGATGACGATGACGATCAGGCCGCCGAGCCCCGCCGGCACCATCCACCAGCGAAACCGCGAACGTCGCTTGGCGGGTTCAGCGACCATGGCCGTTCACCGTCTGCATGTTGTTGAGCGAGGCCAGCCGCGGCGGCAACTCGTGAAAGCGTTCGAGCAGACCGATCGCGCCGGCCTGCGCCAGCTCATGGGGATCATGATAGCCCCAGGAGACGCCTAGCGCGTCAGCGCCTGCGTGCCGCGCCATCATGATGTCGAACACGGTGTCGCCGATGACGACGGTCTCCCCGGGCTCAACGCCGGCCTCGGTCATGGCCTGGAGCGCCATGGTGGGATCCGGCTTGCCAGGCGCGTCGTCCGCGGTTTGCAGGGTCACGAACAATTCAGCGAGGCCGTGACGCTCGAGTGTCGCGCGCAGGCCCCGGCGCGACTTGCCTGTCGCCACGCCCAAGAGAAAGTTCGCCCGATGGAGCGCATGCAGCGTTTCGCGCGCCCCATCGAATAACTCGTCCTGCGGCACCTCAGGATCGGACTTCAGGCGAAAGTAGTTTTCCTTGTAGCGCACGGACAGGATGGGCGCCTCGTCCCGACGGGCCTCCGGCAATAGCCGCGTGATCGCCTCTTCGAGGCTGAGCCCGACCACCCGCCGCACCGCCGCGATGGGTGGTGCCTCGAGGTCAACGGCCCTGAAGGTCTCGGCCATGGCGGCCGAAATGAGGTGCTGGCTGTCGACCAGCGTGCCGTCGCAATCGAACAGAACAAGGCGGATCATGGGGGCGCCTCGGCGAACGGATCACGCTCGAGCCGAAGGTCGAAGCCGAGCAGCTTGAAGGAGGTCACCATGTGCTCGGGCGGTGGCGCCGTGAACCGCAGCACGCGGCGCCCGGTCTTGTCGGCCGGGTCAGGAAGCTCGATCGCCGCGGCATGCAGGTGTACGCGCCGCGCAATGCCTTCGAGCGGCAGATAGGCCGCCGCGCCGCCATATTTGCCGTCTCCGACAATCGGCGTGTGCAGCACCTCGGCGCAATGCACGCGAAGCTGATGGGTGCGCCCCGTCTTCGGATAGAGCGCAAGCCAGGCCACCCGCTTGCCCGCGCTGTCGATCAGCCGGTAGTAGGTCGTCGCCCGCTGCCCACCTTCGCCCGGCTCGACGAGTGCCATCTTCTCGCCGCCGCCGCCTGGGCGCTTGGCGATCGCCGCGTCGATCTTGCCGCTATAGGGCTGAGGCACACCGGCCACAAGCGCCCAATAGACCTTGCGCGGCTCGCGCTCCTTGAAGGCCTCTGCCAAGCGCCGTGCAACCGCCGCCGAGCGCGCCAGCACCATGACGCCGCTGGTATCGCGATCAAGCCGGTGAACGAGCTTTGGCCGCTCAGGCGCACCGAAGCGCAGACCATCCAACAGCGCATCGAGATGGTGCGTCACCTCGCTGCCGCCCTGCGCGGCGAGGCCGGCCGGCTTGTTGATGACGATGATCGAATCATCGCGATGGATGACCCACGAGCGCGCCTCGTCGAGTGCGATGGCAGCGGGCGGCGGAGCCTTTCT
>Ga0194131_10011165_pt1 | contig 10805 bp, 10 predicted proteins | sample TA2KigO120mmetaG_FD_148631 | JGI IMG/M metagenome (GOLD analysis project Ga0194131, IMG submission 148631) | Freshwater microbial communities from Lake Tanganyika, Tanzania - TA2015053 Kigoma Offshore 120m | ecosystem: Environmental > Aquatic > Freshwater > Lake | place: Tanzania: Lake... | reverse complement strand
CCAGGGCCCGGACCCGCTCACCTTCCTCCGTCGTCATGCCGACACGGGTGCCGCTGTCCCGCTCGGCCCGACGGACCCAGCGTCGCAACGTCTCAGCCGTGCAGCCGATCTTGCCCGCAATCGAGCTGATCGCTTCCCATTGCGACCCATAGTCGCCCTGATGATCCAGAACCAGCCGGACAGCCCGCTCGCGAACCTCCGCCGGATATCTCGTCGAATGTGTTCCCATGGCAACTCCTCCTTCTCACAAGTCGGAGCCTCCGGGAAACCCGGCGCGGTTCACATATCTACTGAACCCGGACACCGCTTTGACACTCGGTCGCAACGGGCGATAAATTCCGTCGACTTATTCCGGCACGGAACATCATCCATGTTGGGCCGCGAAGGCGCGTTGTCGTTATTCGTTCGCGTCGTCGAAGCAGGCAGCTTTTCCGAAGCGGCCCGCAACTTGGGTCTGACCCCATCGGCCGTCAGCAAGCAGATCGCGCGCCTGGAAGATCGCCTGGGCGCGCGGTTGGTGGAGCGCACCACCCGGCGGCTGGGCGTCACCGAGGTCGGCCGCCAATTGCATGAGCGCGCCCGCCGCATCCTGGCGGATATCGACGAGGCGGAACGCGCGGTCAGCGAAACCCTGGGACAGGCCCGCGGCACGCTGCGCATCACGGCCTCGCTGGCCTTCGGGCAGCGCTGGCTTGCCCCGTACATCGCGACGTTCCTGGCCGAACACGACCAGATGCGGCTGGAATTGCTGCTGACCGATCAGCTGGTCGACCTGGTCGCGGAAGGCGTCGACGTGGCGCTCCGCTTTGGACATCTGGCCGATTCCACGCTGGTCGCCCGGCGCCTGACGCCGCATCGGCAGATCATCTGCGCCAGTCCCGCCTATCTCGCGCGGGCTGGCCGCCCGGCCCGACCGGCCGAGCTGGCGCGGCACGAATGCCTCGTCTACAACGGCCGGCCGGATCTCAACCATTGGCCGTTTCGGGTGGGCGGCAGGCCGGAGAGCGTCGCGGTGACCGGTCGCTTCGAGGCGACCTCGGGCGAGGCGCTGCATGCCGCGGCGCTGGGCGGCGCCGGCATTGCCCGCGTCGCCAGCTTCCTCGCCGTGCCGGACCTCGCCGCCGGCCGCTTGATCGCGCTCTTAGAGGAATTCGCGCCGAACGACGACGAGGCGCTGTTCGCGGTCTACCCCTCGGCCCGCCACATGTCGCCGAAGCTGCGCGTGTTCATCGATTTCCTGATGCAGCACCTGAAACGGGAGCCAACGGTGGATGGCTAGCCCGGGCGGCTCTGGGCCGACATTGGCGGTGTTCGACTTCGACGGCACGCTGACCCGGCGTGACACATTGCTGCCTTGGCTGGCCGAGTTGCGCGGGTGGCGGCGCACGCTGATCGCGGCGGCGCGGGCGGGGTTGGCCGCGCCGCTGCGACCGCGGCGCGACGGCGCCGATACGCGCACCGCGATCAAGCAACGCCTGCTGCGGCAGCTCTTGACCGGCGTCGAACAGGCGGCGGGCGTCGCCGCCGCCCAGCGGCTTGCCCGCCGTCTGAGCTGGCGCGCAAGCGGGCTCGATGCCTTGCAGCGGCACCGGCAGGCGGGCGATCGCGTCCTGATTGCCACCGGGGCCGCCGATTTCGTCGCCCGCACGTTGCTGGCCGAACGTTTCGGCGACCGGCTCGAAGTGATCGGGACCACGCTGGAATTGGACCGGGGCCGCTTCACCGGCCGCATGCTGGGCGCCAATTGCGTGCGACGCGCCAAGGCCGACCGGCTGCGCAACTGGTTGGTCGAAAATGGCCCGTTCCACAGCATCTCGGGCTATGGCAACGCGCCGCACGACCTGCCGATGCTGGCGCTCTGCGACCACCGGACCATGATCTGACAAGGGGCCCCAGGGACACCATCGGATGAGCATTTGGCAACGGCTGGCGACCCTGGGCGACAGCCTTCTTTCGGCCGGCCAGCCGCTGCGGGATCTGGTCTCGCGCTTGGTCGGCGGCGACCCCTCGGCGCCCGGACAAGCGCCGCGCGACGGCACCGAGAGCATCGCCTTCACCATCGCCGTGGTCTCGCTGGCGGCCAAGATGGCCAAGGCGGACGATGTGGTGCTGCAACGCGAGGTGGATGCATTCGAGGCCATCTTCCACGTGCCCGACAGCGAACGGCCGGCGGTGATGCGGGTCTTCCGCCTGGCGCAGCAAAGCACGGCCGGCTACGACAGCTATGCGCGGCAAGTGGCCCGTCTGCTGGCCGACAACGTTGCCGCCTTGGAACAGGTGCTGGACGCGCTGTTCCACATCGCCGCGGCCGAGGGCAAGGTGGCGACGGGAGAACTCGAATTCCTGCGCGAGGTGGCCCGCCTGTTTGGCTTCTCGGAGGCGGACTTTCAACGCATTGCCGCCGAGAACGGCGTCGGCCTGGCGGAGAATCCCTACATTGTCCTGGGCTTGTCGCCCGACGCCACGCAAGCGGAGATTCGCGCCGCCTATCGCCGGCTGCTGCTGCGCAACCACCCCGATGCGCTGCAGGCGGCGGGGGTGCCGGCGGACATGCTGGAACTGGCGCAAGAGAAGACCCGGCGCATCGTCGCCGCCTATCGCCGCTTGAGCGGCGAGCGGAACGCTATGACCTGAGTTGCGCCAAGCCTGGGATGCGGCCGAGCAGCGAGCCGGTAAAGGCCCCGTCGATCAGCAGATTCTCCCCACTGACATAGCTGGCTTCCGGCCCCAGCAAGAAGCAGATGCCGGCCGCGATGTCCTCGGGCGTCGCCACCCGCCGTAGCGGCACCTGTTCTTCGCGCTCGGCCTTCAGCACCGGGTCCTGGTAGACGAGTTCGGTCATCATCGTGCGCACCATGCCGGGCGACACCACGTTGGCGCGTATGCCATGGGGCGCCAGTTCCTGCGCCAGCACCTTGACCAGCATGATCACCGCTGCCTTGCTTGGGCTATAGGCGGACAAGCCCGGATGCGGATACATGCCCGACATCGAAGCCACCGCCACCAGCGAGCCCTTGCTAGCGGCGAGCGCCGGCTGCGCTGCCTTGGCCAGCAGCCACGTGGCCCGCGTGTTGACCGCGAACACGCGCTCCCAGTCCTCCAGCTTGGCTTCGATCAGCGGGGACGGGCGCGAGATGCCGGCATTGGAAACGATGCCGTCAAGCCCGCCCAAGGCGGTCAACGCCTGTTCGACCGCGCGCGCCGGCGCCTCGACGTTGCCCATGTCGCCATCGAGCGCAACCGCCCGCGCGCCAAGGCCGTTCAATTCGGCCACCAGGGCATCGAGTTCCGGGCGATGCGCCGCGTCTTGCGCGGCGATGCCGATGCGCTGGCCGCGCACCGCGCCGTCGCGCGCCAGCTTGAGACAGGTGGCGCGGCCGATGCCGCGCGCCGCCCCGGTAACCAGTACTTGCATGAGCTTCCCCCTGTGATCGGGCGCATGATAGCCAGCGCGACCGGCCCAGGGCGAGCGGCCGCCATCTCGCGTTGACGGAACTGCCGGCGGACCGGATCATGGCAGACGGGCAAGCCTGAGGAGTATGCGGAGTGGCGGAGTGGTTTCACAAACAACGCATCGGCGATCTGCCGCGCGAAGCGGCCCGGCTGCATGGCGCGCGCGAAGCGATGGTGTTCGCGGACCGGCGCTGGACCTACGCGCAGTTCGCAGCGGAAGTGGACCGTACGGCCAAGGGCCTGATCGCAGCGGGCGTGCAGCCGGGCGAGAAAGTCGCGTTGTGGATGGTCAACCGGCCGGAATGGCTGTTCCTGATGTATGCGGTGCCCCTGGTGGGGGCCGTGCTGGTGCCGCTCAACACCCGCTATCGCAGCGCCGACATGGCCTACACGGTGCAGCAGTCGAACACCGTCACGTTGATCACGCATGCCCGCTCCGGCCCGGTCGACTATCTGGGCCTGTTGCAGGCCGCCATGCCGGACTTGCCAAGACAGGCGGCTCGCGCCTTGACGCTGGCAGCTTTCCCCGACCTCAAGCGCATCGTGCTGACCGACCGCGAGAACGCGCCCGGCACGCTGGGCTGGCAGGCGGTCATGGCAGCCGGCGACGCGCTGTCCGATCGCGCCCTCGCGGAGCGCGCGGACGCCGTCGATCCCGATGTCACCTGCCTCATCGCCTATACCTCCGGCACCACCGGTCATCCCAAGGGCGTTTTGCACAACCATTCCGTCGTGCGTGCCGGCATCGACCGCATGAACCGCCTGGGTCTCACCTTCGATGACGTGACCATGACCTATCTGCCGCTGTTCCACCTTTACGGCTTTTCCGAAGCGGCGCTGCATGTGCTGCTGACGAACGGCAAGCTGGTGCTGATGGAAGCGTTCGAAGCCAGGGAATGCGTGCGACTGATCGAGCGCGAGAAGGCGACGGTGCTGCACGGCTTCGACACGCATTTCCGGGACATCATGCTGGCACAGGAAAGCGAGCGCCGCGACCTGTCGTCCTTGCGCATGGGCACCTTTCCCAGCGGCATGGCGAGTTCCATTCCCATCGCCTATGCCACGCAGAAGACTCTCTGTCCCACCGTCTCCGGCTGGGGCATGACCGAATCCTGGGCTTTCGCCACCTGCTCCTTCACCAATTCGAGCGAGGAGCAGCGGGTCGAGGCGAGCGGCTTCGCGATGCCGGGCTACGAGTTCCGCATCGTCGATCCCACGACCGGTCGCGATCTGCCGGCGGGCGAGCCGGGCGAGCTGCTCTGCCGGGGCTACACGGTGACGCGGGGCTATTACAACAAGCCCAAGGAAACCGCCGAGGCGATTGATGCGGAGGGCTGGCTGCATACCGGCGATACCTGCGTCATGCGCGCCGACGGCCATGTCCGCTTCCTGGGCCGCTACAAGGACATCCTGAAAGTCGGCGGCGAGAACGTGTCGGCGGCGGAGGTGGAGGCCTTCATCATGGCCCTGCCGGCGGTCGCCGAGGTGGCGGTCGTCTCCTATCCCGATCCCAGGCTCGTCCAGGTGCCGGTGGCCTTCGTGCGCATCCGGCCCAACCATCGCCTGCTGGCGAGCGACGTCGTCGAACATTGCCGGGACCAGATCGCCAGCTTCAAAGTGCCGCGCCATGTGCTGTTCATCGACGAGTTGCCGATGACCGCTTCGGGCAAGGTGCAGAAGCACAAGCTGCGCGACCTGGCGCTGGAACAACTGGGTCCGCCGGAGCGCAAGACGGCCTAGCCGGCCAGCATCGCCTCGGCGAAATGGCAGGCGGCGAAACGTCCCTCGTCCAGCGGGCGCAGGGCTGGTGCCTGCGTTCGGCAGCGCGGCTCCGCCAGCGGACAGCGCGGCGCGAAAGCGCAGCCTGCCGGGCGCTCGGTCGCACTGCCAACCTGGCCGGCAAGCTGGCGCCGGCGCCGGCGCCGGCCGGGCTCGGGCCGTGGCACGGCATCGAGCAGCGCCCGGGAATAGGGATGCGCCGGCCGACGGAACACCGCCTGGGTCGGCCCCCGTTCGACGATGCGGCCTAGATACATCACCGCCACCTCGTCGCAGACATACTCGACCACCGCCAGATCATGGCTGATGAACAGGTAGGTCAGACCGTTGCGGTCCTGCAGGTCCTGCATCAGGTTGAGCACCTGCGCGCGCACCGAAACGTCGAGCGCCGAGACCGGCTCGTCGGCGACGATCAGCGCCGGGCGAGTGATCAGCGCCCGGGCAATGGCGATGCGCTGGCGCTGACCGCCGGAGAATTCGTGCGGATACTTAGCCCGGTCTGCTGGCGACAATCCGACCGCCGCCAGGGCCTCGGCCACGCGTTCGGCCCGCGCGGCGCCGTCGGCATCGCCCAAGAGCGACAGCGGCTCGCCAACGGCGCGGCCGATGGTGTGGCGGGGATCCAGCGAACCGAACGGGTCCTGGAACACCATCTGGAACTGGCTGCGTAGGCGGCGCAGCTCGCCGGCCGGCAGGCGCGTCAGATCACAGCCCAGCAACCGAACGCTGCCGGCGCTGGGCGGCTCCAGGGCCATCACCAGGCGGGCCAGCGTCGACTTGCCGCAGCCCGACTCGCCGACGATGCCGAAACTGCGTCCGCGCAACAGTTCAAAACTGACGCCATCGACAGCGCGCACAACTGGCGAGGGATGGAACAGGCTGGTGCGCGGCAGCCGGTAGTGGCGCGCAAGGTCGCGAGCCTCCAGGAGGATCTCGCTCATCCGTCGCTGGCGAGTACGGCATCGAGCCGGCCGCAGGCGGCCCAATGTTCGGGCCCGACCGCAAGCGGCGGCGGTTCCGCCAGCCGGCAGACCGGTTGCGCGTGGCCGCAGCGATCGGCGAAGGCGCAGCCCGTTGGCAACGCGGCCAGGTCCGGCACCCGGCCGGGGATGGCCGCCAGCCGGCCTCGCCCGCCGCCGGAGCGGCCCCCTCCGATGCGGGGAATGGCGGCGAACAGGCCGCGGCTATAGGGATGCGCCAGTCGGCCGAAGACGGTGGCGACCGGCCCCATCTCGACAATGCGCCCGGCATACATCACCGCCACCCGCTCGACGGTCTCCGCGATCACACCCAGATCGTGCGAGATCAGGATCAGGGCCATGCCGCGTTCGTGCACCAGGTCCACGATCAATTCCAGAATCTGCGCCTGGATGGTGACGTCGAGCGCCGTGGTTGGCTCGTCGGCGATCAGCAGGTCCGGTTCGCAGGCCAGCGCCATGGCGATCAAGGCGCGCTGCCGCTGACCCCCAGAGAGCTGGTGCGGATAGGCGTCGAGCCGGGCGCGCGCATCCGGCATGCCCACCCGATGCAGCAGTTCGCCCGCCACTCCGCGCGCCGCCTCGCTCGACAGGCCACGATGCAAGCAAAGCGGCTCGGCGATCTGCCGGCCGATGCTATGCAAGGGGTTCAGCGCGGTCATCGGCTCCTGGAACACCATGGCGATGCGATTGCCGCGCAGGCGGCAAAGCTCGCGATCCGAAAGCTGTGTCAGTTCGCGCCCCTCGAACCGCACGCTGCCGTGCAGCAGACCGCCTTCCGGCAACAGGCCCAAGAGCGCCAAGGCGGTCATGCTCTTGCCGCAACCCGACTCGCCAACAAGACCCATCGTCTGGCCGCGATCAAGCGAGAAGCTGACGCCGCGCACCGCCTCGACCGGCCCGTCCGGGCCCCGCAGGCGAACGCGCAACGCATTGACCTCCAGCAGGCTCATCGGCTCAGCGCGCTCGCGCCAGGCGGGGATCCACCAGGTCGCGCAGGCCATCGCCCATCAGGTTGAGACCCAGCACCGACAACGCAATGGCGATGCCCGGAAAGACGGCCAGCAGCGGGGCGGTGAAGATCATGGTCTGCGCCTCGTTCAGCATGCGACCCCAGGACGGATTGGGCGGCTGGGTGCCCAGACCGAGATAGGACAGCGCCGCCTCGGCCAGGATGGCGATGGCGAACTGGATGGTCGCCTGGACCACCAGGATCGGCAGGATATTGGGCAGCACGTGTTCCAGCGTGATGCGCAAACGCCCCTTGCCGGCGGCGCGGGCCGCCAGCACGAACTCGCGCGCCCAGACCACGTTGGCGGCGGCCCGGCCGATCCGGGCGAACACCGGCACGTTGAAGATGCCGATGGCAATGATGGCGTTGACCGCCGAGGGACCGAACACGGCGGTGAACAGGATGGCCAGCAGAATGGCCGGAAAGGCGAAGCCGAAATCGGCCAGTCGCATCACCGCCTCCTCCACCCATCCGCGGCGGGCCGCCGCCAGCAGGCCGAGCGCCACGCCGGCCGTCAGGCCGATCGAGACCGCCACCACGCCCACCATGATCGAGTTCTGCGCCCCCACCATCAGCATCGACAGCACGTCGCGGCCCAGCGTGTCGGTGCCAAGCCAATGCAGGCCGGAAGGCGGCAAGAGGCGCTGGCGGACCTGGATCAGATAGGCCGAATGCGGCGTCCAGGCGAGCGACAGGGCCGCCACCCCCACCAGCAGCAGGGTCAGCGCGCCGCCGCTGGCGAAGCTGGGATGCCGCAAGGCGCGGCGCAGAACGCCGCGGCCGGCCAGCGCGGCAGGGCTAGACATCGCGCGCCTTGAGCCTGGGATCGATCGCCGCATAGAGCAGGTCGACCAGGAAATTGATGCTGACCACGATGAAGGCGAACAGCACCGTCACATTCTCGATGAGCGCCAGGTCCCGGTTGCTGATCGCCTGGAACACCAGGCGCCCCAGGCCCGGCAGGGTGAACACCTGCTCGATGACGATGGTGCCGGTCAGCAGATTGCCGAATTGCAGGCCCATGATGGTGACGACCGGGACCAGCGCGTTGCGCAACACGTGGCGCCACAGCACGCGGTCGCGACCCAGGCCCTTGGCGCGCGCGGTGCGAACATAATCCTCGCGCATCGTTTCCAGCACAGCCGAGCGGGTGATGCGCGCCAGGATCGCCGCTTGCACCAGGGCCAGCGCCGCCGCCGGCAGCACAAGCGCCTGCAATGCCGGCCAGAAGCCCTTGCTCCAGCCGGGAAAGCCGCCGGCCGAGAACCAGCCGAGCTCGACCGCGAACAACAGGATCAACAGGATGGCGAACCAGAAGCTGGGGATGGAGATGCCAAGCTGGCTTACCGCCATGATCGCCGCATCGGCCGGCTTGTTGTGGTGCGCCGCGGCATAGACCCCGAGCAGCAAGGCCAGGACCGTGGTCAGCACCATCGCCATCACCGCCAGCGGCAGGGTCACGGCCATTCGCTCGGCGATCAGCGGCCAGATCCGCTGGCTGTAGGCATGGCTGAGGCCGAAATCGCCCGTGGCCAGGGCCGCGACCCAGGTGACGTAGCGTTCGGCTGCCGGCCGGTCGAGGCCCAGCTTGGCGCGCAATGCCGCCAGGGTTTCCGCTGTCGCCTCGGTGCCCAGGATCACCTCTGCCGGATCCCCCGGCAGCACTTCCAGCACCAGGAACACCACCAGCGAAGTGAACAGCAAGGTGGCAAGCAGCGTTGCCAGCCGGCGCGCCAGGAAAACGCTCATGGCCCGTCCGCCATGCGGCCGGGCGCGGCCGCCCTGTCGCCGTCTACTCCCAGTACAGGTTCTTCCACGGTGTCGTGGCGCCGCCCGGCGAGGATGTCCAGTAGCCCTTCAGGCCCTTGCGGTAGACGCCAGTCTGCGCCAACTGGAAGAGATAGCCCATCACCGCATCGTCGGCCGCCTTGCGCTGGAAGTCGCCCAGCAGGGTCGCCACCTCCTTCTGGTCGGGCTCGGTACGGATGCGGGTCAGCAGCTCGTCCATCGCCGGGTCGTGATAACCCCAGTAATAGTCCTTGCCGCGGCTGAAATTGTTGAAGTCGTTGGGCTCGACATGCGCCACGATGGTCATGTCGTACTGCCCCTTGCGGAAAATCTCGGCGATCCAGAACGGCCATTCGACGTTCTGGATCTTGACCTTCAGCCCGATCGCCGCCAGCTGCTGCGCAACGATCTCAGCCGACCGCTTGGCATAGGGGAAGGGCGGCGGCTGCAGCGTGATCTCGGCCCCATCCTTAAGGCCCGCCTCGGCCATCAGCGCTTTCGCTTTGGCGATGTCGTGCGGGTAGCGACCGGTCTGATCGACATAGGCCGGATGGTGGGGCGGAAAGAAGCTGCCGATCGGCGTGCCATAGCCGAACATCGCGCCATCGATGATCGCCTTGCGGTCGAGGGCATGCGCAATGGCCCGGCGCACACGCAGGTCGTCGAATGGCTTGCGCCTGTTGTTGAGCGCCAGCACCACCTCGCCCTCGGTCAAGCCGACGCCGACCACGAAACGCGCGTCCTTCTTGAACTGGTCCAGGCTCTCGACCGCCGTGATGGTGGGAAAGGCGTCGAGATCGCCGGCCAGCAGCGCGGCAATGGAAGCCGCCGGATCGGACAAGAACTTGAAGGTGATGTCCTTCATCTTGACCGACTTGGCATTCCGCCAGCCATCGTTGCGCGTCAACACGACGCGGTCGCCCTTGAGCCATTCCTTGAGCGCATAGGGACCGGAACCGACCGGCTTGGTCTTGTTGTCGTTGGCGGTTGCCGGATGCACGATCGAGGCATCGCCGCGCGACATGTGGAACAGGAACAGGTTGTCGGGGCTGCTGAGCGTTATCACCACGGTCGTGGGGTCGGGCGTGTCGATCTTGGCAATCGGCTTGAAGATGCCTTTGGTCGGATTGGTGCTGTCGGGCGCCATCGCCCGCTCGAAACTGAACTTGACGGCGGCGGAATCGAGTGTGTTGCCGTCGGTGTACTTGACCCCAGGCTCCAGCGTGAAGGTGTAGACGAGGCCGTCCTCGGACACCGTCCAGGACTTGGCGAGGCTGGGCACCACGTTGGATTTCTCGTCGATGGCGGTCAGCTGCTCGAATACCGGCCCGCTCATGATGGTGTCGATCACCGCGGTGGCGTCGGCCGTGGGATCGAGCACCGGCGGCTCCTGCTGCTGGCCGATCACCACCGTGTCCCTGGCTTGCGCGACGCCGAGGCCGCCCACCAGCGCCACGGCCAGGACGGTGCCTAGCAGCCCGCCCTTCGATCCGCGCCATCCGTTCCGCCGCATGCTCGCCCCCTGCCGCTGTGACAAACTTAACAGACCGCTCAGCAATCTTAGCCCGGTTTATTCACGAGGGACCATGATGTGATGGGCAGGGAGGCAAGGTGAAGTGGACCCCTTTTGTGGGACCACGATGAGGCCTTTCTAAGGTGGAGCCGCGCTTTCCCCTGTCATCCTTTCATGCTGCCAGTTGCTGTTGCGGCGGCTGTGGGCATGTGGGCGACGCGCCAGCGTCGTCCAAGCGCAGCGGCATGTCCACAGCCTCGATCGCGGCCCGCCACACCGCCAT
>Ga0194131_10011161_pt1 | contig 10807 bp, 11 predicted proteins | sample TA2KigO120mmetaG_FD_148631 | JGI IMG/M metagenome (GOLD analysis project Ga0194131, IMG submission 148631) | Freshwater microbial communities from Lake Tanganyika, Tanzania - TA2015053 Kigoma Offshore 120m | ecosystem: Environmental > Aquatic > Freshwater > Lake | place: Tanzania: Lake... | reverse complement strand
GGGTTGTTAGTATGTAGCATGAGCGTTACCTCTGGTTAAGTTTGATTACGGATTCGACACCCTTATCAAACTCGGTAACGCTCGCTTTTTCAAGAGCTGTGTCAGATTAGATCGGAACTAGTGCAAATTAATGTATACAATTGCAGTCCGCAGGCCAGCGCTAGAGCAATCGTTATCTGTGTCGTTTTCATGCGCATTCTCCTTGTTATTAATATTAATTACCGGGCGGCGGATTAACCTTTTTAATGTAAGTCTGCTCGCCCAACAACTTATTGAATGGCAATATTTTTTCGTTGACTTTTTTCTGTTTTCGAAACGATTACCTTCAGCAAACCGTCCTTAAAAGTGGCTTTGGCCTGATCGCTATCCTCGTACGTCGGCAACGCCAGTGTGCGTTGATATTCGCCTTGCATAATTTCCCGGCGGAAATAGCGTTCTTTTTCCTTTTTTGCTTCCTTTTTGGCAGTGGCGTGAATATTAATGGTTTGATCAGTAATGGTGACTTCCAAACCTTCTTTCTTCACGCCGGGTAGTGCTGCCATAACTTCTATTTCTTTCTCGTGATCGATGACGTCGACTTTCGGAAAGGTTTTGTCGAAGGCGGCCGGGGCGTTCCAATCTATTACTCGCGGCCATTTATGCGAAAGAAAATCGGTAAAAAAGTTATCGAATTCATCGAAAGAAAATAAGCCGCCTGCGGTAGCAGCCCCCACTTCTTTTTTCTCTTTGTTTTCCATTGTTTTCTCCTCTGTACTGCAAAGTTATTAATGCCTCCTTTGTGCATATCCGCCACGGCTATGGGGAGCGCGAAGCCTGTAAAGTACTCGTTCGCGTCGAGTAGCATCCGTTAGGATGCATTTAAACAAGTTCAGACTGGAAAAACTATGGGAGTCTCCACCTATAAACCCGTCAAAAGTAGAGAACAAACCGAAGTTGTCCGTTACAGACATAGCGTTATTAATGACAGCTTTGGCAGAAAAAAATGTAGTTTTAAGATAGATTCAATATATTTGCGTTTGTACTTGTTATCTGTTCAAATAGGATCGGGCAGCAAAACAAACATTTATAATTATTTTATACTATATAAACAATGACTTAATTAAGTAAAACAATAAATGTCAGCCGAACCCAAACCGTTAGTCTATGTTGTGGATAACGATCCTATGCTGGGTTCCGTTCTGAAAATGATGCTGGAGCAAGAAGGCATGGCGGTGCGGTTATTTAATTGCGCCGAAACTTTTCTGGCTGATTTAATCGATCCGGCAACTGGTTTTAGTCGGTTTTCTGCGCTCAAAACCTGCGTAATTGTCGATGTATGCATGCCTGGTATGAGCGCCCTGGAATTACAGGAAAAATTATGCGAGCGCTCAATCTTGCTGCCGTTGATATTTTTGACCGGACAAGGCACCATCCCAATGGGGGTTAACGCCATCAAAGCGGGAGCCGAAGATTTTCTGACCAAGCCCGTATCCCGTGAGCAATTAATGGCGAGCGTTCATGCAGCATTGGAAAAAGCATGGTTTGGCACAGCCTAAACCAGCGGCAAACGGAAAGCAGAAAACGCTTAAGCGCCTTAACGCCCAGGGAATTGGAGATAGTTTCCATGACGATTGAAGGGCTGCCGAACAAGGTAATTGCCCGGCGTCTGGCTATCAGTTTACGGACGGTCGAGCATCACAAAACCAATATTCTTAACAAAACCGGTGCTGTTAATTCGCTGGAATTGTCCAAGCTTGTTCAAGACAGCGGACTGTCTATTGGCTGATCGCATTTTTTAGTGGCGTGGTATGCCAGGCGATTAATGGTATTGAACCAGACCATTCATTAATAAACTATTTAACAATATAATAATCGTCATGCTTTGGTTTTGTTCAGTTCGTTCGCGTGAGCAACTACCTAGTTTTCGTCCTAAGCCAGTCGCTTAAATAACTGATAACAAACTTTGCCGGCCGTTTTGCTTTTCATTAATTGCCAATTGTCTGGGATCGTGTTTTCTAATGTTTTACCGCTTTCCATTTCGACATAAATCAGGCTATTTTGAGTTAACCAGCCTTTTTCCTCCAGGCAACGGCAGGTTGGTGTGACCAGATTTTGGTTGAATGGCGGGTCTAGGAAAACAATATCGAACGGACTTGCCTGTTGCTCACTTAAATACTGTAAAACATCGGACTGGACGGCGTTGATTTGTGAGGTGTTAAGGTTGGCAATGTTCTCTTGCAAGGCGCGGCAAGTTCGACTGTCTTGTTCGATTTGGATAACTTCCTTTGCGCCGCGGGAGGCGGCTTCATAACCCAGCGCACCGCTGCCAGCGTACAAATCCAGACACCGGCTACCGGGAATGTCGTATTGCAGCCAGTTGAACAAAGTTTCCCGCACCCGGTTAGGTGTCGGCCTTAAACCGGGAGTGTCGGCAAAGATTATTAATCGGCTGCGCCACTGGCCGCCGATGATGCGGATTTGGTTGGTTGGCATGGTTTATTAAGTAGGATGGATAAGCAACACGCACTTGTGACCTTTAGGTTAACCATCAAAATCAATTGTATTTGTTCCCTGCAAATGATGGATGCGCGTTGCTTATCCATCCTACACATCTAAAGTTAATACGAAATATATACTTTGTCATTCCGAAGGAGTGCAACGACTGAGGAATCTTAGGTGTTTAAGATTTCTCCCTTTGGTCGAAATGACATTACCAATTTAAGACTTAAAATCAGTTCGTAGCTCACATTGCCGCAAAGCGGCTATGTGACAAAGAAAAGAAATACACATGCAGGCAGCTAACGCAGCCTGACCTACAAGGCTTTTAAGTTCGTATAGCCACTCGACCGATTAATGAAGTTGTTGTTTCGGTGCGAGCGTTTTACTACTGTTACCGACGGTGACGGTTTGCAGCAAAGATGTATTAATTTTACGCTGCAACGCCGCCTTGATCGAATCAATCGTTGTCGCTTCAATCTTTTGCCGGAAGGTGTCGAGATAATCCAGCGGCATGTCGTAGAAGCCGATCATGGCGACATAACCCGCCAATTCCTTATTGGTGTCGAAGCGCATGGGGAAGCCGCCGATGATGTTCTTTTTGGCGGCATCAAGTTCGGCCTGGGTCGGGCCGTTTTTGACGAAATCGGCCAGCGTGGTGTTCAGCACTTCCAATGCTTGGTTAGTTTGGTCGTTGCGGGTTTGCAAACTGGCGATGAAGGGTCCCGGTTTTAGCATGGGTGCGAAAGCACTGGATGCGCTATAAGCCAAGCCACGCTTTTCGCGCACTTCTACGAACAGTTTGGACACCAGCCCGCTGCCGCCCAGGATATGGTTGCCAATGTACAGGTCAAAATAATCCGGGTCTTTGCGCCAAGTGCCGGGCATCCCGACCAGGACATGGGTTTGCGTGGACGGGAATTCGATGTGCTGCTGATTGGCTTTTGCGAGCATGACGACATCGGGAATCGGCGCAGGTTTCGTTCCGGTAGGCAAATCGGCCAACAACTTATTGGCGGTGGCTTCGGCTTGTTGTTTGTTTAAGTTGCCGACGATCACGACCATCGCATTGTTCGCCACGTAGTATTGCTTGTAGAACTTCTGCAAATCCGCTGACTTCAATTTGCTGACGGTCGCCATCACACCGGAATCGGGATGGGCGTAAGGATGGCTGCCGTAAATCATGTTGGAGAAGGCTTCGCTGGCGACTTCCGCAGGCGATTCTTCCCGCTGCTTGATGCCCGCCAAGGTGCGGTTTTGTTCGCGCTTGAAGTCGGCTTGGGCAAACTTCGGCTGGGTCAAAATGACGCGCATGGTTTCCAATGCCTTATCGAACAAGGCCGCATCAGTCAGCGTTCTTAATGAAAGACTGGCGTTGTCGCTGCTCACGCCTGTGCCGAAATTTGCGCCCACGCTTTCAAAGCGTTGGGCGATCTGGTCGGCATTCCATTGTCCTGCACCGGTGTCGAGTAGGGCAGATGTCAAGGCCGCTAGGCCGAATTGTTCGCCATCTCTTGCGCTACCGGCATCGAAAATGACTTGGATGTCCGCCATCGGCAAGGCATCAGCCTGGACGAAAAACACCTTACTGCCTTGGGCAGTACGCCAAATTTCAATTTTGGCGGCAGCATAAGCAAATTGGCTGAGCAGTAAAAAACAAATTCCTATTAATCGTAACATTACACGCCACCTTTCTTTGTTGCTGCATTGTTCACAGTGCTATTAATGGGCAAAGGTTCCAGATAAGCTATATTCAAACGGTCGGCTATCAGGTATTTTTTAGCGACTTCCTGTACTTGCGCCGCAGTCACTTGGTTGATTTTGTTAACGTATTCATCCGCTTTTTGCCAACCCAAGCCGACGGTTTCCAAAATACCCAACTGCATGGCCTGATAGAAATTGGAGTCGCGCTCATACACCTTGCCCGCCAGTACTTGTGCCTTGATGCGTTGCAATTCGTCCGGGCTGATTAAGGTCTTTTGCAATTTAACGACTTCTTCTTTCAAGGCTTTTTCCATGTCCGCCAAAGTCTTGCCTTCGGCAGGCGTGGCTTCCAACTCGAACAGATCGGACAGGCGCGAAGTGAGGCCATAACCCGCACCCGCTGAAACGGCAATCTGTTTGCCGCGCACCAATCCGGAACTCAAACGTGCGCTGCTGCCGCCGTCCAATACGCCTGCCAGTACTTCCAGCGCATAAGCTTCCCATTCGTTCTGCGCAGTCTTAAGCACCGGCACTTTATAACCCATCAAGATAGACGGTAACTTGGCGGGCACTTTCACCGTCATCCGGCGCAGGCCGAGTTGCTCGATTTCGGTTTGCGGTTTCAACGGTTTGATATCGCTGGGCTTGAGAGGACCGAAATATTTTTCCGCCAATTTGAAGACATCGTCCGTCTTGACATCGCCGACCACCACCAAAGTCGCATTGTTAGGAGCGTACCAGCGTTGGTACCACGCCTGCAAATCCTCCACCGTATAAGCGGCAATGTCGGCAGGCCAGCCGATGACGGGGTGCTTGTAAGGGCTGCTGCTGTAGGCCATCGCATTGAAATGTTCCTGCATCTTGCCCTGTGGGTTATCCTCGGTACGCATCCGGCGTTCCTCGGTGACGACTTCCAGTTCCTTCTTTAATTCTTCCGGCAACAGGTGCAAATTCCGCATCCGGTCGGCTTCCAGTTCCAGGCTGACTTCCAACTTATCCGCCGCCATCGTCTGGAAATACGCAGTGTAATCCTGGCCGGTGAAGGCGTTTTCATCGCCGCCGTTCTCCGCGATAATCTTGGAAAATTGCCCGGCTGGGTGCTTATCCGTACCCTTGAACATCATATGCTCCAGCATATGCGAAATTCCGGTAATGCCGCCCGGCTCATAACTGGAACCGACCTTGTACCACACTTGCGATACCATCACCGGCGAGCGGTGGTCTTCTTGCACCAGCACTTTCAGGCCGTTGGCCAGCTTACGTTCGACGGCTGTGGGTTCGGCAATTGCCGCAAACGCCGCACTCCATAGTACGGTAAGACTGATTAATCGACTTATCATTGTATCCTCGTAAGAATTTAGTCAGTGTGTCCGACTGTTTTGATTAATACTTGGTTCACTTTATGCTATAGAATAACGAAATTGTCAAAACTGTACATTATGGTTAATCAATCCGTCGTTACATTATCATCTTTGAAAAACTACCTCGAACTGTGCAAGCCCAATGTGGTATTGGAGATGCTATTCACGGCAGCGGTGGGCATGTTGCTGGCCGTGCCGGGCTTGCCGCCGGTTGAGAAGGTTGCTTACGGTTTGTTAGGCATTGCTTTGTCAGCCGCATCGGCGGCGGCGATTAATCACTTGATCGACCGACGCATCGATACCGTATTGAATCCGCATCGTCCTTTGCCGAACAATTATCTAAAGCCCAGTCAGGTCATGGTTTTTGCGGGTATTTTGGGTGTCGTTTCGATGGCTTTACTGATTGTTAAAGTCAATGTGCTGACTGCCGTGTTGACTTTTATTTCCCTGTTCGGCTATGCAATTATTTATACCCTGTGGTTAAAGCGCGCCACGCCGCAGAATATTGTGATCGGCGGCGCATTCGGCGCCACTCCGCCGCTGTTAGGTTGGGCGGCGATTACGGGGGATATCCATCCTCATGCGCTGCTGTTGGTGCTGATTATTTTCGTATGGACGCCGCCGCATTTTTGGCCGCTCGCCATCGCCCGGCAGGAGAAATACGCCCTGGTTAATATCCCCATGTTGCCGGTTACTCATGGCGAAGACTTTACCCGCTTGCAAATCCTGTTGTACGCCATTTTGTTATTAATCGTGACGTTGTTACCGTATCTGGCGGGCATGAGCGAGCTGATTTATCTGGCATCGGCTATTTTACTCGGCTTTGGTTTTTTGTATTACACCATCCAGATGCGTCGGTATAAAGATGCCAAAACAGCCATTAAAACATTTTGGTTTTCAATAATTTATATTACATTGCTGTTTGCTGCCTTGTTGGTCGATCATTATGTCCGCGTGAGCTTATGAACAAATTCTCGCACCATTTGCAGACTGATAGCGAGGAGCATCCATTTGCTAAATACATTCGAATACTGGGTAGAGGCAAAAAAGGTGTACGAGCTTTGACGCAGGACGAAGCCTATATTGCCATGAAGATGATTATGGCTGACGCGGTGCTGCCGGAGCAGCTTGGCGCGTTTTTGATGCTGATGCGGATTAAGGAGGAAACGCCGGAAGAGTTGGCGGGTTTTGTAGTGGCGGCGAGGGAATTTTGCATTATTAGTGTAGAACGATCCGATTCGCCCTTCGACAAGCTCAGGACGAACGGATTAGAAAATCAAAACCATGCCCATTTAGCCGATCTGGACTGGTCAACTTACGCCGGCAAGCGGCGGCATTTGCCTTGGTTTATTCTGTCGGCCTTATTATTGGCGGATAACGGTATCAAGGTGTTTATGCATGGTGCGGAAGGACCGTCATCCAGTCGTTTGTATACCGAAACCGCACTGTCGCATCTGGGTATTAATGCAGCGACATCGCCGGATCAGGTCGCGGAGCAATTGCAAAACCAGCAATTCAGCTACTTTTCGTTGGCGCAGTTTTGCCCGCTGTTGCAGAAAATCATCGATCTACGGCCAATTTTGGGCTTGCGCTCGCCCGTGCATACCCTGGTTAGAATGCTAAATCCAGCGAATGCGCCGTACAGCATGCAGGGCATCTTTCATCCGTCGTATCGCGCCGTGCACCAACACGCCGCTGCTTTGTTGGGGCAGCCGCACATGGCAGTGCTGAAAGGTGAAGGCGGCGAGACAGAACGCAATCCCGACATGGATTGTCTGGTGCAAAGCGTACATCACGGCGAGTTAAGTGAAGAAATCTGGCCGGCACTTTTCCCGCGGCGGCATGTCAGAGCGGAAAGTCTTAATCCTGAATTATTGCGGGCAGTATGGCAAGGTGACATCAGCGATGAATTTGGCGAGGCTGCGGTCATTGGCACTGTTGCGGTCGCATTAACATTGTTGGGCAAGGCTAGCAATCAACAACGGGCGCAAATTTTGGCGCAGGAATATTGGAATGAAAGGGATAGGCAGCGATTTACTTAACAATTACTTTTGCTCCGATAAGGTTACTAAATTATATTAATAACAGTCTATTAGATGTGTTTACCGGTCTATTAATGCGAGCCCTGAAGATACTATTACTGCTGCTTATCGTTATTTCCGTTGCCTCAACGGTTGATGTAACTGTTATTAATCATGCCGAAGCGAAAGCGGGCAAGCATCGCGCAAAAGCACACGGACGAAAAGGCAAGAAAGCCGGTGTTGAGAATGTGTGGGATAGGGTATGCAACGGCTTAAGGATTCCGGTATTCGGGCCGTCTCCTTACGGCTCGCAGCAATTGGCCGTGTTACCCAGTAAATCGGCGCTGCCGCCGCAGATTAGTACGACAGCGAAATCCGGTAGCGGCGCAACAGCGGAAAAAGGGCGGGTCAGCTCTGTGATTATCCCTAAAAAATCAAAACAAAGCGATGCGCCTGATGGGAACCCATCAAGAATCCGGCAGGTGCTGGGAGGCAATAAAAAAGCAAACGAATTAACCGAGGCAAAAGATCATTACACGGCATTGGGCCGCATGAAACTGGCGCCCAAAGAACTCAAAGATCCTAAGCTAAGGCGTTTGTTTAATAAAGCCGATACAGATACTTTCGGCGAAACTGACGATAGCAAAGTTGTTAAGTCGGCCGTAATCCAGCGTCACCGGACGCGATTGGGAATGCATCCTGAATTGTTTAAAAAAGACAATATTAATGGTGAACTGACTGCCGGTGATCCCACAATGGTCGATAAATCGAATAGCAAAGATAAATCTACACCGGCAAAGCCGCAATTTACCATTAATGGCTGTGCTGATTTCAATAAAAGCAGCGTCATTCCGATGGTTAAGCAAGGCTTATTGTCTGCGCATTACATGCAATTGGCCGAAGAATGCCGTGTCCGCCAAAATGCCGCTTATGCCCGTATTAACCGGCATATTGGCGGTTATGGCCGGGATTATCTACAGCGGGTTGCAGAACGCGCCAGACCGTTTTTGTATCACATTGTCGAGTCACTCAATAAACACGGATTGCCGCTGGATTTGGCGTTATTGCCGATTGTGGAAAGCGCGTATCAGCCGACAGCGTACTCCACTGCCAGCGCGGCGGGGATATGGCAGTTTATTCCCAGCACCGGACGAGAATTCGGGTTAGAGCAAACGGCTAATTATGACGCTAGGCTGGATGTGATAGCCGAAACACATACAGCTATCCGCTTTTTATCCGCACTGCGGGATCATTACGGCGGCGATTGGTGGCTGGCTTTGGCCGCCTACAATGCCGGTCCGGGAACTGTCGATGCGGCAATCAGCCGGAACAGGGAGGCAGGTTTGGGCCGGGATTTTTGGTCATTGGAGTTACCGGCAGAAACAATGGATTATGTGCCGAGATTGTTGGCGTTATCGAGTATTTTCCGGAATGTCGGCCCAACCGGTTTGAAGCTGCGCTCCCTTAGAAACGAACCGTATTTTATTAAAGTTAATATCGATCGAGAGTTTGAAATCAATCATCTGGTTAACAAAGACCTATCGGCTATCGCAAAGCTGGCAAGTTTCGATGCGGAAGAGTTTAAATTCTTGAATGCTGCTTGTTTAAGACCCACGTTGCCGAACAATCAGCCGCTCAGCTTTTTATTGCCGATCAGAAACGCCAATTTATTGCACCAAAGTTTGGCGTTTTTAGCGCAGGCCAATAAAAATCAGGAAGCTTCCGATTCGTTGCCTGCCATATTAAGCGCAAAAGCAAGGTCTATAAAAGCCGACATGCCATTAATATCGCTGCAAATAAATGAAGAGACGCAGTTTTTTGCCGATAAAAATATTCGGCAATTTGCCGGAGTTGATACGGGTTCAGACGAAACTAACGATATTAATCAGGCGACAAAAATAAACAAAAAGGAAGACTGGGTGGTGCATTATCTTGATGCCGGGGAACCGTTAAAAATCGTTGCTGAGTTTCACGGTGTAGATGAGGAAGTATTGCGCGAGGCCAATAATATCAAACGCAAACAGGTCGTTGCATTAGGTCAGCGTTTGTTGGTGCCGTTGAAGTTTTTCAGCTTTGGTCCTATTAAAAAACAACATTCTTCTATTCTTTTTAATACCGCCTTGTCAAGGGTTGCAGGAATGTAAATGTTTTCTCGATAGAATGCAGTTAATGATTAATAAAAAACTATTGCTTCCTGGACGAAGCAATAGTTATTGCAGTAAGTAAAGTGAAGTAGCAGTGTGAAAGTTAAGCAGATTGCGGCCAAGCGAAGATGGGGATGCCTTTAATTTTCGATTTTTCCATGTGGACGTATTGCAGCCCCATCAATGTGCCGCCGTCCGGCAGGTGATCGACCCAGATTACCTTGATTTCACCTTCCAGTTCCAGACGTTTAAATTCGAATACCGTGACAACGCCGGGTTCAACATGAACGGTTTCAGGCAGTTGTATCATAATGCCGTCTTTCGATACGTTTACCGAATTGAATTCCATATAGGAGCCATTAAAAAGAATATGGCCTGGTCCGGGCAGATTTTTACGGTAGGCTTTGCGTTTGTAGAGCAGATCGTTGACATCATAGGTGACATTTCTGAATTCCAGCGCCAGCAGGATATGATCGTCTTCCATATCGACTCTGATGACTTCTACTTCGCCCGCCAGCCGCATTTCCGGCAGGTAGATATCGACCACGGTCGTAGAACTGAGGAGAGTATTAAAGATTTGTTTGATATCGTTTTTACCAACTTTGCTATCCAACTGGGCGAGCACCCCGGAGATGGAGATGTTTTTGATGGTAATAGGCTGCTCTCCGCCGGATAAGTATATTAATCCATGCGTAGTCAGATTTTTTCGATAAGGTCTTAGTAACATTGAATTCATTGTAGTCTCTCCTCGTTCCGCAATCACAACTTCACTGTCCGTATCCCTTTAGGGTAGAAGCTGAGGCGAAATTGTAGACACTAAATCTATATCATATTTTTAATAAATTGACAATTATTTATCCTAAAAAGATCAGTTTGCCTCTTATGCAGGTGCGGGAAGGCAATCTGGTGGATGTAATTGCCGACCTCGAAGATACTTTACTAGCGCCAAACTTAATATCCGGCACCAACGCTGTTGGGCATTGAACTGCTCCGCAGTTGCCCAAAGCTCTTTGAAGAATGCGGCAATCCGGCGATAGCACTGTTCAACTTTTACCGCCTCGGAGTGGGTACTGCTGACGGTTAGTCGGGTTTGTCCCGCGTG
>Ga0194131_10011160_pt1 | contig 10808 bp, 10 predicted proteins | sample TA2KigO120mmetaG_FD_148631 | JGI IMG/M metagenome (GOLD analysis project Ga0194131, IMG submission 148631) | Freshwater microbial communities from Lake Tanganyika, Tanzania - TA2015053 Kigoma Offshore 120m | ecosystem: Environmental > Aquatic > Freshwater > Lake | place: Tanzania: Lake... | reverse complement strand
GATCTGCGTCATCCCGAAGTCTGGATGCTCGGCCTGCTCGGCATCGTTGCCGGTCTGCTGCGCGCCGCGACGATCCGCCTGCGAACCGACTACGGCAACGGCTATCTTCTGCTGCGCCAAGCGTCCGAGGGCTTTTGGGTCGCGCTGTTCGCGCTGGCGCTGATTGTGGTCGACGTCGTCGCCGAGCCGTTCGGCGTGCTCTACTCGGCGTTCGTGCAGATCGTCGAGCTGATCCTGGTCGTGCTGGCGACCTTCCTGCTCGCCCGCAACATCGCCCTGCTGGTGCGTAGCCGCGACGTGCCGCACCATGGGTTGTGAAGCATCACAACGCGTACAGCCGAATCGGCCGGTCGAATCCCTTCAGAGTATGCTCTGCACTCTGGGTGGCGCCCGCATGCTCGCCGAGCGCGCGATGGGTCGCCTCGGTCAGCAGGATTTGGCCGCGCTCGGCGGCCGCCTGGATCCGGGCGGCGCGGTTGACCACGGTGCCGATGGCGGTGACGTCGCGATGCGTGTTGCCGAACTCGCCGAAGCTCAGCTCGCCGGTGTCGATGCCGATGCCGACGCCCAAATCGGTTCCCGCCGCCGCGCTGATCTCGCCGAGCGGCCCGCCGCTCTCGGCGAAGTGGCGGCGGATGTCGCGCGCCGCGGCCACCGCCTGCGCCAACTGATCGGCCTGGCGCAGCGGGAAGTTGAACACCGCCATGACGGCGTCGCCGATCGTCTTGTTGAGCAACCCGTCATGCGCCCAGATCGCCGTGGCGCAGACGTCGTAGAAGGCATCGAGCAGCCGGCTCATCTCGGCCGGCGCCAGTGTCTGCGACAGGCTGGCGTAGGCACGCAAGTCGGCAAACAGGATGGTGCCGTCGACCGCGATGGTGCGCGCCTTCATCATCCGCTCGAACATCGTCTCGCAGATCGTGCAGGTGTTGGGGTTCATGCGGCTGCGCCGGATTCCCACGGCCCGCAGCGGCAGCGACAGCGCGCCGCCGAGCGGTATCGGAATGCGCTTCTGCTGCCAGCAGCCTTTGCAGATCGTGGCGTATGGCACGTCGGGCCCCCTGGAATTGTCACCCTGGCAGACCGCGAGCCGGGAGCGCAAGGGCGGTGCGCCGATCCGTACCAGCAACCCTGCGCCACGTCGCGGCCATGCCGCAGCGCCGGGGCCGGCCGGCGCGTCGTGCCGACCGGCCTCGCAACGTGATACATCGAAGCTGGACGGCCGGATCGGAGAGAGACGCCGGATGACGCATGACTTGAGGGTTTTCAGCACCATCGCCGTGCAAAGCGCGCTCGAAGCGCTGGTGCCGGCGTTCGAGGCGACGCGGGACTGCCGGCTTGCAGTCGTCTGGAACACTGCGCCGGTGCTGGTGAAGCGCCTGCGGGCGGGCGAGACGGGCGACCTGTTGATCCTCAATCGCGCCGGCATGGACACCATGATCGGCGATGGCCGCGTGCGTGCCGGCACCGAAGTAGTGCTCGCGAGTTCAGCGACGGCGCTTGCCATCCGCGCCGGTGCGCCGCGGCCGGACATCTCGACACGAGATGCGCTGATCGAGACGCTGCGTGCCGCCCGTGCCATCTCCTACAGTGATCCCGCGGCCGGCGGCGCGAGTGGCATCTACTTCGCCAGGCTCCTCGACCGCCTGGGCATCGCCGCCGAGATCAACGCCAAGACCCGCTTCCCGCCGCCTGCCGGTCTATGCGGCGATCTGTTGGTGAGCGGCGAGGTCGATCTCGCTCTACAACAGAAGCCGGAACTGCTGCAGGTTCCCGGCCTGGAAATTCTGGGCCCGTTGCCGGGCGACCTACACATGGTCACGACCTTCGTCGCAGGCGTCGAGGTATCGAGTCCCTGTCCTGGGGTGGCGCTGGGTTTGATCGACTTTCTACGCACTGAGCGTGCGGCGGCCGTGTGTCGCGAAAAGGGGCTCGACCCGGCGTAGCTTCTGGCCGTCGGCGCGTCAGCCCGCCTTGCGTACCGCCCGGGCCACTTCGCCCCAGCGCTCCAGCACCTTGGGATCGACCTCGCGCCAGTGCGAGGCAAGATAGATCACCAGCCGCGCGGCGATACCTTTGTAGCGGGCGATCATGCGGTCGGCGACGTCGTCCCAGCGCGCCACCACGGCGAACTGATCGAGGATCTCATCGGTGATCAGCGCCTGGCTCCTGGCGCTGTCGCCGGTCTTGAGGCACTCGCGCAGCTGGTCGCGCAGGCCGACATGGCCGAGATCGTCGAACTGGAAGGCGTAGTTGGGCGTGGCGCCATAGAACGCGATGGTGGTCTTGGCCTCCTTGATCGGCAGCGCCCGGGCCTCCGGCGTGTCACCGGCCGCGACGATCACCGGGATGATCTTGTCGATCGTGGCTGGATCGCGCCCGGCCCGCGCCGCGCCCTCGGCCAGGCCGGGCAGCAGGCGGTTCTTGATGTAGTGCATGGAATGCATGGGATGGACGTGCACGCCGTCGGCGACCTCGCCGGCCACACGCACCATGATCGGCCCGACCGCCGAGATGTCGACTTTGACGTCTTCGTAGCCGTGCCGCGCCGGCGTCCATTGTTCGGTGAGCAAGCTGAGCTTGTAGTAAGGCCCGTCATGCTGCAGCGGACCTTCGCGGCGAAACGCTTTCAGGCAGGCCTTCACCGCCTGGACATAATCCTTCATCTGCGGTGCTGGCTTGTCGAACGGGCTGGCATAGCGTCGGGTGATGTGCGCTTTGACCTGGCTGCCGAGGCCGAGCCGGAAGCGGCCCTTGGTGTTGTGCGCCAGCTCCCAGGCGATCTCGGCCGAGATCATCGGGCTGCGTGCAAAGGCGATGGCGATGCCGGTCGAGAAATGCAGCGAGGGCGCGGCCTGTGCGGCCGCCGCGATGTTCATCCACGGCACTTGATGGCCCTCGGTGAACAGCATGCCGGAGAAACCCGCCGCCTCGGTGCGCCGCGCCAGGTCGGCAACGTGGTCCCAAGTAGTGGCGCGCGTCATGACGTCGAATTCCATGGTCGTCTTCCTGTGCCGCGATGCGATGTCCCGCTGGCCTTGCCACGGCCGCGACCGCTGGGTCAAGTTTGCCGCAATTCGAGGAGCGCCGACCGTGACGCATGATCAACCAACCTATGACTACATCGTCGTCGGCGCCGGCTCGTCAGGTGCCGTGGTCGCCGCCCGCCTGAGTGAAAACGGCTGCCACCGTGTGTTGCTGCTCGAAGCCGGCACCGAGGATTCGGGCTACTTCTGGTCGCGCATCCCGGTCGGCGTCTCCAAGATGATCGACTTGCCTGCGGTCAATTGGTGCTTTTCCTCCGAGCCGGACGAGGGCTCGGGCGGCCGGCGCATCGAGGTGCCGCGCGGAAAGATGTTGGGCGGTTCCTCGTCGATCAACGGCATGGTCTATATTCGTGGTCAGGCGCAGGACTACGACCACTGGGCGCAGCTCGGCAACCGCGGCTGGAGCTGGCAGGACGTGCTGCCGGTCTACAAGCGGCTGGAGAACTACGCCGGCGGCTCCGACGAGCTGCGCGGCCGCTCGGGGCCGCTTCGCATCACCGACACGCCGCGTCACAAGATCCCGCTGCTCGAGAAGATGATCGATGCGGCTCAGAAGATCGGCTTGCCGTTCAACGCCGATCTCAATGGCGCAACCCAGGAAGGCGTTGGCATGTCGCAGGTGACGATCGCCAAGGGGCGCCGCCAGAGTACGGCATTCTGCTACCTCGATCCGGCGCGCAACCGGCCGAACCTTACCATCGAGCAGGGGGCGCTGGCCGAGACCCTGATCCTCGACGGCAGGCGCTGCGTCGGCGTGCGCTACGCCGCCAACGGCCAGAAGCGCCAAGCGCGGGCATCGCGCGAGGTCGTCGTCTGCACCGGCTCGATCGCCTCACCCAAGCTCCTGGAGCTTTCCGGCATCGGCCAGGGCGAGCGCCTGCGCAGCCTCGGCATCGCGCCGGTCCACGAGCTGAAGGGCGTCGGTGAGAACCTGCGCGATCACTACTCGCCGCGCGTCAAGTTCGCGATCAACGCGCCCAACGCCACCTTCAACGACAATGCCCGCGGTTGGCGGTTGGCGCGCGAGGCCCTGAAGTACGCACTGTGGGGCGAGGGCTTCCTCGCCACGACCTCGGTGCCGATCCGCCTGTACTTCCGCACCCGGCCGGGCCTCGAGACGCCCGACGCCACCGTTTCGATCCTGCCCTTCCTCTACGAACGCATCGGCCACGAGCGCAAGATCTCGCGGCGACGCGGCATCACCATGAATGTCAACGTGCTGCGTTCGGAGAGCACCGGCTCGGTCCACATCAAGTCGGCTGATCCCGCCGAGTCGCCGGCCATCCGCTTCAACTTCCTGTCGGCCCGCGCCGACCGCGAGGGCGTGCTCGCCGCCATCAGCAAGGGGCGCGAGCTGATGGCGACCTCGCCGCTCAAGGAGCTGACCGGTGAGGAGATCGCGCCGGGCGCGCACCTCCGCACCGACGACGAGCTGCTCGATTGGGTGCGCCACAACGCCGAGACGACCTATCACCCGGTCGGCACTTGCAAGATGGGCAACGATGCGATGGCCGTGGTCGACAACGAGCTGCGGGTCCATGGCCTCCACAGCCTGCGCGTCGCCGACGCCTCGATCATGCCAACACTGACCAGCGGCAACACCAACGCCCCTTGCATCATGATCGGCGAGAAATGCGCCGAAATGGTGTTGGCGGCGGCCGTTGCCAAGGAACGACAGGCAGCGTAGCGGCGCCGCGGGCGCGGTGTGTCAGGCCCGCGCGCAGTGGTCGGCGATATCCTTGGCGCCACCACCGGCGTCCGTCGTCGGCCCGCCATAGATGCTGCGATAGGCCACCTCGGTGCCGCGGGCCGAGACCCGCCTGATGTCGAATGAGCCGATCACTGCGCCGGTCGGGTTGGTCACTACCACCTGCGCGCGGCCGGACGAGAAGGTCGGCGTCACGGTGAGCAGCGGCCGTTGCGAGCGCGCCACGATGCAGTTCGCCAACGGCTCCCATGGCGCCTGGTAGACGGCGGTCCAGGTCGGCGGCTTCTGCGCCAACTCGCCGGGCGATTCGCAAGCAGCGAGTGCGATGAGGGGGATGATGGTCAAGGCGATCTTGTGGTTCATGGGTGAACTCAAATGAACATGTCGAGCTGATTGTAGTTTTTCAGGACGTCGATGCGCGCCTCGTCGGTCCAGCGGTTCTCGTCCTCGCGTCCGGCCAGCGGCTTGTAGACATACGGCGTCTCGTGCGGGAAGCGCTGGCGGCGGGCGTCGATGGCGATCTGCAGGATGCGCGTGCGCGCCTCGATGCGGGCGAGGTCGTAAGTCTCGACCGCGCCGTGCAGCCGCCGGGCCGTGACGCCAAGGACGCGTTTGCGTGGGAAGAATCCTTCGTTCAGCGTGATGCGCCGATTGGGCGAGGAGTTGGCGAACGAGCCGTGTACCAGTTGGCGATTGGTCACGATGGTGTCGCCGGCATCGCACAGCATCGGCACCGCGCCCTCGATGCGGTCCGATCCGCTGGCGGCCACCAGTTTCTTGATGTCGGCCTTGCCGTGCCGGTGGCTGCCCGGCAGCACCCACACGCCGTTGGCCGCCGTGCTGGAATAGAGCTGGGTCATGAAGTTGAAGCCGTGTGCGCCGGCATCCCAGTCGGGCGCGGTCCAGTGCGTCGTGCCATCCTGGTGCCAGGCGACCGAGGGGCCGAGTCCCGGCTCCTTCACGAACGTCACTTCGTTGTAGGGGACGAAGTCATCGCCGAGGATCGAGGCCGCCGCGGCGAGCAGGCCGGGATGACCGTAAAGGCGCAGGCAGGCGTCGCTGAGATGCAGGTTGCCGTCGAGCAGCTCGACGGTCCAGGCTGGTGCATCCACCCCCGGCTCGGGCTGCAACATGGCGGCAGGATGGCGGCCGTTGTTCCTGTCCGTGCCGCCGACCGGGTCGCTCAGCGGCTTGGCCCAGCGATAGGGCGGCTTGCGGATGCCGAGGTCGAGAACCGGCCGGCCGAGACGGTCGACCGCGGCGTCGGGCGCCACTGGAGCGCCTGCGAGGACGGCGTCGATGTCGGAGCGTAGCTCGGCCAACTCCTCTGGCTCGACAACGCCTAGGAAGACGTAGAAGCCATGCGTCCAGTACGAGTCAACGATCTCGGGCAGCAGCTTGCCGTCGGCGCCGAGCCGGATCGGCCCGCGATTGCCCAGCGCGTGGGCCCGCGCCTCGGCGCGGCGGCCGTAGTCCCGCATGGCGCGCTCGTGCTCGGCGGCGCTCATCGCGGATGGGGGGAGGGCGAGGTTCATGGCGTTGCTCCCGATGATAACGCGTGCCCCGGCCTCAGGCGCGTTCGACCTTGGCCTTGATGTTGGCGAGGCCGAGTCGGGCTTCCTCGTCCATCCGCCGGATCTGGTCCCCGGTCGGGGCCTTCGGCCGTTGCGGATTGCGCAGGGTGCGCGTGAAGCGCGTCCCGCCGTCGGCCGGCTCGAAGCTGTACTGGGCGACGATCGGCCCGATGAAGGTCGTGTTGGTGAGGCCGATCCACAGCGATGGTGGCTCGCAGGCGATCACCACCCAGTCGAGGTCGACGCGGCCGGTGCGGGTGCTCCAGTGCTCGTGGAAGGTGTCGCCGAAGCCCATTGGCCGATTCTCGCACTCGATATGGTGCGACGACGGCAGCCACTCCGGCCACGATTTGGGATTGGTGACGTAGTCGAAGATCTTCTGGGCCGGCGCGGCGATGACGATACTGTTGCTGTGCTTGAACGGAACCGTTGCCATGAGGGTGATCGCCGCGACTGTTGATGTCGCGATATCATAGGGCTTTCGCGACAGCGCGCCAGGAGGGCCAGTCTAGTGACATCTCTTCGTCGGGCGTGGGCCGCCTTGCCGCCCAGGTTGAAGGTACTGGAACCGTTGTCGTTCTCCGCCGACCACTGGTCGATCGTCGAGCGCCTGCATGCCAATTTCAACGATCGCCAGGCGCACACCCGTTTGCCCATCCCGATCGCCCGCTTCCGCGAAGCGGTCAAGACGGAGATCCATGAGCATGCTAAGCGCTTCGACGAGGTGAAGACGGAGCACATCGACGATCGTTGGTTCCGGGAGAAGTTCGTCGATGGGCCGCCCGACACGATGGCGACCTTTGTCCGCCTCTACAATGAAGATGTCGACGAGATGCTGAGCGTGCTCGTCCCGGCGGCGCGCTATCGCAAGGGGCACTATGCGTACGGCAAGTTCTCGGTACCCGAACCACATGGCCTGCATACCGACCATAGTGCGGAAGATCCGGCGAGCGAGGGCGAACCGATCTGCATCGCCCGGATAGAAACTCTGGGGACGCACTATGTTGCCGGCGACTACGAGGCGCATGACCCCAGGACACAGAGCATGCTCAAGGCCCTGAGATACTGGATTGCAGTGCCCGAGGGCGAACCCGAAGACATCTTTAGTGAGCTGCTGAAGCGGGGAACACTCAAGACCATTCCAGTCGATCGCGTGATGCTGATGGTCGCCGGGAACGGTTCGAGGAATGCCCAGATCACCCAGCATATCGCCGCCAGGCCGCCTGACGGCGGACTGCATTCGGCATTCTTTCAACGGCAATACAGGCTCACGTAGAGGTGTCGTCCGCGCCAGCCATGGTTGCCCTGGCAGGGGCCGGTGCCCACCTCTCGATAGCAATGGAAATCCATCGCCGGATCGCGCACGCTCGATGATCCCGTGCGGCGTTCATGGGACGGAAGGAAACGGACATGACGACGGAGAAAATCCCACGGCGACTCGTGTTGGCGGGGGCCGTTCTGGCTCTTCCTGGCGTGGTGCGCGCCGCCGAGTGGCCCGAGCGCCCGATCCGCATGATCATCCCCTTCGCGCCGGGTTCCGGCGCCGACACCGTCGGGCGCGCCTTTGCCGAGGAGCTGGCCAAGGCGATCGGCCAACCGGTGGTGGTCGACAACAAGGGCGGCGCGGGTGGCCTGCTCGGCACCGTCGAGGGCGCCCGCGCCCCGGCCGACGGCTACACGTTGCTGCTCACCTCGCAAGGCACGATGGCGTGGAACCTCGGCATGTACAAGGCGCCGGGCTACGACCCGCTGAAGGACTTCACCCAGGTTTCGATCGGCGGCGTGCTGCCCAACATCCTCGTGGTCGCTGCCGCCAATCCGGCAGCCAGCGTTGCCGATCTGATCGCCCAGGCGAGGGCCAAGCCGGGTGAGCTGACCTACGGATCGAGCGGCGTCGGCAGCAGCCTGCATCTCTCGGGCGTGATCCTCGAGCAGCGCACCGGTATCCGCTTGCAGCACGTGCCCTATCGCGGCGCGCCCGCTGCTGTGCTCGCCGTGCTGAACGGCGAGGTGACGATGGGCTTCTTCAACACGCCGACGGTGCTGCCGCAGGTCAAGGCCGGCAAGCTCAAGGCGCTGGCCATCACCACCCGGGAACGCTCGCCGCTGTTGCCGGACTTGCCGACCATGATGCAGGCCGGCGTGCCCGACTTCGATGTCGCGGTGTGGCAGGGCTTCGCGGTGCCGGCCAACACGCCGGCCGCCATCGTCGGGCGCCTCAATGCCGAGCTCAATCGCATCAGCCAGAACCCGCAGGTGCGCGAGAAGCTTCTCAACCAGGGCTTCGACATGCTGCCGCCACGCTCGCCGCAGGCCGCCCGTCAGCAGGTCGTGGACGATCAGGCGCTGTGGCTGCCCATCATCAAGGCCTCCGGCGCCACCGCCGATTGACGGGCGCGTCGCCCGCTCAAGTCGTTGCCACCAACGCCTGCGCGAGGTCGGCAATCAGGTCGTCGGGATGCTCGATGCCGACCGACAGCCGGATGGTGGTGTCGAGCACGCCGATGCGTGCCCGCACCTCGGCCGGCACGCCGGAGTGCGTCATGGCGGCGGGGTGACTTGCCAGTGATTCGGTGCCGCCCAGACTGACCGCGAGCTTGAATACCTGCAGGGCGTTGAGGAAGGCGAAGGCCTGCTTTTGGCCGCCCTTGATGTCGAACGAGAACGTCGAGCCCGCGCCGGTGCATTGCCGCGCGAACACAAGCTGTGCCGCCGAGCCCGGCGCGAGGAACGCGAGATAGTGGACCTTGTCGACCTTGGCATGGTCGCGCAGGAACTCGGCGACCAGCCTGGCATTGGCGTTGGCCCGCTCCATGCGAAGCGACAGCGTCTCCAGCGAGCGGCCGAGCATCCAGCACGAATGCGGGTCGAGCTGCGTTCCGACGCTGCCACGCAGTGCCTTGATCGGCGCGATGGCCTGCTTGGTGCCGAGCGTGGCGCCGGCGATCAGGTCGGAGTGGCCGCCGACGTACTTGGTGAGCGAGTAGACCGACACGTCGGCGCCGTGCGTCAGCGGATGCTGGAACAGCGGCCCGAGTAGGGTGTTGTCGCACACCAGCAACGGCCGGTGGCCGCCCTGGGCCGTACCGATCTCCTCGGCGATGCGCCGCATCAGCTGAATGTCGACCAAGGTGTTGGTCGGATTGGCCGGCGTCTCGATCACGATCAACGACACGCGGCCTTTGGCCTGCGCCTGCCCGGCGGCGGCGCGCACGGCTATCTCGTTGACGCCGTCGACGAATCCCACGGCAGCGATGCCGAAATTGGCCAGCGTGCCGTGCAGCAGCGTCTCGGTGCCGCCGTAAAGTGGTTGGCTGTGCAGGACCACGTCGCCGGGCCGCGCGACGGCGAGGATGGTCGTGGTGATCGCCGCCATGCCCGAGGAGAACAGCACGCAGGACTCGGCGCCTTCGAAGACCGCCAGCCGATCCTCGACGATCTCGCTGTTGGGATGGTTGAAGCGTGAGTAGACAAGGCCGGCCGCGCTGCCTGGCGGCGGCTGCTTGCGGCCGGCGGTGTAGTCGAAGAAGTCGCGACCTTCTTCGGCCGAGCCGAACACGAAGGTCGAGGTCAGGAACACCGGCGGCTTGACCGCACCCTCCGACAGAGCCGGGTCGAAGCCGTAGGACAGCATCAGCGTCTCGGGCTTGAGCTTGTGGTTGCCGATGTGGGTCTTGGACGGGCGCGGCGCGGTCACGGCAGGTCTCCTGATGGCGTTCGGTGACGCCACCCTCCCTCACCGTTTGGGCAAAAGCACGGCAATAAGGATTGCGGGGCCTCCGGCCCGCTCATGCTTCAAGAAGCGGGCGGGACGCCCGAGGTCCGAAGGTGGTCTCGCCTCAGAAATGCCTGGCCGCCTGCGGCCGATGCTTGTTGGACAGCGCAAAGCCCGAGCGCGTGGCGGGGCGTTGATCGCGCACCCAGATCTCGCGGTTGGGCTGCAGGCCGCCGCCGCGCGTCGCCGGCACGGCGCTGGTGCGGGCGCGGTGCAGCAGGCGGGTGTCGGCGACCCCGCAATTGGGATGGATGCCGCCGTTGGCCGCCACCACCTTGTCCCATGCCGCCTTGCGCTTGGCGTAAGTTGCCTGGTCGGTCAGCGCGGTGCAGGTGAGCTGGTTGGTGTTGAGATCGACCACGATCTCGTCGCCGTCCTCGACCAGCGCGATCGGCCCGCCAACCGCGGCTTCCGGTCCGACATGGCCGATCACCAGGCCGACCGAGCCGCCGGAGAAGCGCGCGTCGGTCATCAGCGCGACGACGATGCCGCGCTCGCGGCACAGCGTGGTGATGCGCGAGGTCGGGTCGAGCATCTCGGGCATGCCCGGCGCGCCGCTCGGTCCCTCGTAGCGCACGATGATCATGTCGTGGTTGCGAAAGGAATCCGGCGCCTTGTCGAGCGCCTCGAGCAGCCCGCGCTCGCCCTCGAAGACGCGCGCGCGGCCGCGGAAGACGTTGTCCTCCAGCCCGCCCTCGACGCCG